>Ga0208432_1000011_pt1 | contig 36699 bp, 41 predicted proteins | sample Wag4_2014_7_11_2_FD_187361 | JGI IMG/M metagenome (GOLD analysis project Ga0208432, IMG submission 187361) | Lake water microbial communities from Ohio, USA - Utica-2 Time Series LW 2014_7_11 (SPAdes) (version 2) | ecosystem: Environmental > Aquatic > Freshwater > Lake | place: USA: Ohio...
CCCCCACCCCGGGCCGAGGCGTTGCTGGAGGTGCCGATCGCCAGCCTGCGGCCCACCCAGATGTGCGTGGGTCTGGCCGAGGTGCGCAGCCGCCAGAGCGACTTCCGGGCGGAGAACAACCGTGAGCGGCGCGACTACCTGGGCAGCAAACCCGTGCCGCTGGTGCGCAGCGGCGATGGCCACGTGTGGATGGTGGACCGTCACCACCGCCTGCGCGCCCTGCTGGAACTGATGCCCGAGGCCACCGCCTTCGGCTACTTGGCACTCGAGCTGGACACAGCGGACCCGAATACGGTGCTGGCCGAACTGGGTCAGCGGGGCTGGCTTTACCTCTACAACGGCCGCGGCCTCGGCCCCATGGCCCACGCCGCCCTGCCCAGCACCCTGCTGGGCCTGGAGGACGACCCCTACCGCAGCCTGGTGTGGAAGCTGAAACGGGAGGGCGTGATCAAGGCCGCCCCACTGATTCCCTTCCACGAATTCCGCTGGGGAGCCTGGCTGCGCAGCCGCTCCCTGCCCCCCTTCAGCTCCCTGCAGCTCACCCCGGCCCTGCCGGCGGCCCGGGCCCTGGCCCGCTCCGAGGCGGCCTCCCACCTGGCCGGCTGGCAGGGGGGGCTCTGACCGTTTCGGAGCAGCCCTGAACGGGTGTCGGTCTGGCGGCGCGAGGGCAGGAAGCTCGCCATGCTGAGCCTCCACTGAACGCGGCTGCCCTTGACTGCCTTCCTGGCCAACAACCCGATGGCGACTTTCGCCCTGGTGCTCGGGTTGAGTGTGCTGGTGCCGCCGCTGGTGCGCCGGCTACGGCTGCCCGACCTGGTGGGCCTGCTGCTGGCGGGGGTGCTGATCGGCCCCCATGGCCTGGGCTGGCTGCAGAGCGACAGCGAGACCATCCGCCTGCTCTCCGATGTGGGCGTGATCTATCTGCTGTTCATCGCCGGGCTGGAGATCGACCTAGTGGAATTCGCCCGCATCCGCCAGCGCTCCTTCCGCTTCGGCCTGCTCACCTTCAGCCTGCCGATGGCCGGCGGGCTGCTGCTGGGGCTGGGGTCGGGCTACTCCCTGTTGAGCAGCGTGCTGCTGGGCTCAATCCTCTCCTCCCATACCCCGCTGGGTTATCCGATCGTGCGCAGCTATGGCGCGGTGCGGGAGGAGTCGGTGGTGGTGGCCATCGGCGGCACGATCTTCACCGATATCGCTGCCCTGGTGGTGCTGGCCCTCACGGTGGGACTGGCCCGTGGCGCCATGGGGCCCCTCGGGGCTCTGGGCCTGGTGCTGAGGGTGGCGGCCTATGCGGCCCTCGTGCTGGTGCTGATCCAGCGGCTGGGCCGTCCGCTGGTGCGCCGCAAGGTGAATAACGACAGCCAGCTGTTCGTGCTCGTGCTGCTGGCCGTGTTCCTGGCCGCCCTGGCCGCCGAACTGGCCGGGGTGGAGAAGATCGTGGGGGCCTTTCTGGCCGGGCTGGCCGTCAATGGCGTGCTGCCCGAGGGCCGGGTGAAGGAGCAGGTGATCTTCGTGGGCGCCAGCCTGTTCATCCCGATCTTCTTCATCGATCTCGGCCTGCTGCTCAACCTGCCGGCCTTCCTGGCCACGCTGCAGGGTTCCCTGTTCGCCGTGGCCCTGATCGCCACCTTGATCGGCAGCAAGGGACTGGCCTCCTGGTGGGCCGGCAGGCTGTACCACTACAACGGTGCCCAGATCCTCACCCTCTGGTCCCTGTCGCTGCCCCAGGTGGCGGCCACCCTGGCGGCCACGTTTGTGGGCTTCCGGGCCGGTCTGCTCGACGAGCAGGTGCTCAACAGCGTGCTGGCGATGATGGTGATCACAGCCACCCTCGGCCCCTCACTCACAGCCCTGGCCATGCCCCGTCTGGGGCGGGCAGGAACCAGCGGGGGCCAGCCGGTGGGCAGCGCCAGCCTGGCCCTGGTGCGGCGCTCGCTCACCGTGCTGCTGCCCGTGGCCAATCCGGAGAACGAGCGGCCGCTGCTGAACCTGGCCCGGCTGCTGATCGGCGGCGATGCCGACCACCCCGGCCGGGTGCTGCCCCTGGCCGTGGTCTCCCCCAACCAGCCCGAGGCCGGCGCCGCGGCCATCACGGCCCAGCTGGGCCAGGGGCGGCAGCTGCTGGAGCAGGCCCGGCGGATCAGCGCCGAGCAGGCCATTCCCTGCCAGACCCTGCTGCGGGTGGATACCGACGTGGCGGCGGGCATCGCCCGGGTGGCGATGGAGCAGGGCAGCGACCTGGTGCTGATGGGCCTGGCCACCCCCAGCCGCCTGGGACGCTGGCTGTTCGGGGATCTGGTGGAGGCCACCTGCCGGCAGGTGCCCTGCCCGGTGGTGGTGGCCCGGCTGGTGAGCGAACCCAGCCAGTGGCAGCGGCTGCTGGTGCCGGTCAAGGACCTCACGGCTGGCGCCCTGGAGCAGTTTCAGCTGGCCGAGCGCCTGGCCGCCGCCCTCAGCGCCAGCGTCACGCTGCTGCACCTGCACGACCCCCGGCTGAGCGCCCCGGCCCTCGCCGACCTGCGCCGTGACCTGGAGCGCTGGAGTTCCGCCCCGGCAGGGGCGGGCAATGCCACTGGGGCCGGCAACAGCAGGGGCGTGGAGGCGCGCGTGGAGCTGCATCCGAACCACGGGGTGGAAACGACGATCCTGCGCCGGGGGGTGGACCATGACCTGGTGATCCTGCGGTCCCAGCGCCGGCTGGTGGCGGGTCTGCCGATTCCCGCCAGCGACCTCACCACCAGGCTGCTGCAGCGCCTCAGCTGTACCACCCTGGTGATCAGTGACCCCCTGCACTGAGCCCCACCGGGAAGGCGGCTGACACCACAGCACCTGCAGTCCAGTCACAACAAAGGGATTGCAGCTCTGCGCAACGGGCCTGAACCGGCGCCATCCTCTAGGGGAGCGCTTCAGCCGGCATGACCTACCGCCACATCCTCGTTCCGACCGATGGCTCCGAGATCTCCGAGCGGGCCGTGGAGCAGGCCGTGAGCCTGGCCGCCGCCCTCGGTGCCCGGCTGCGGGTGCTGCACGTGCAGGTGAGCTTCCCGATCAGCCTGGTGGGGGTGGGGGAACTGGTGGAGCCGAGCACGGTGGATGCGCTGATGGCCGCCACCCAGCAGCGCGCTGAGACGATCCTGGGCGAGGCGATGGCCCGGGCGGCGGCGGCGGGGGTGGAGGCCGAGCAATCCCTGCTGGTCAATCCCCAGCCCCACCAGGCCATCCTCGAGGAGGCCAGGACCCACGGCTGCGACCTGATCGTGATGGCCTCCCATGGCCGCCGCGGCCTGGAGGGACTGCTGATCGGCAGCGAAACCCAGCGGGTGCTCACCCAGAGCAGCTGTCCGGTGCTGGTGGTGCGCTGAGCCAGGCCCGGGGCTGACCTTTACGCTGCCTGCATCGCGACCGGATCGACGTTGGCCAAGGACGAGATCAGCAGAGCCGATGAACTGCAGGCCATGGGCTGGTCTGCGGAGGATGTGCGCCGCTACGCGGACCTCTGGGACTACCGCCACCGCTGGGGAGCGATCAACCTCGAACCGGAGGATCGCGCCTTCCTGCGCAAGGCCGAGGCGGCCCTGCCCAAGCGCGTCACCGGCAAGGCCGCCCTCAAGAAGCCGCTGCAGGAGAAATCCCACTACCGCTGGCTGGCGTTCTACCGCGAGGCCATGCTGGCCCATGAGGCCGCCCAGCAGCTCAATCCGGGTGAACAGGGGGCCTGGCCGGTGCTGCTGGCCGCGGAACTGGCCCTGCTCGACGAGCTGCAACCGGTGCTGGGGCTGCCCGACACCCTCAAAGCCCGGGAGCTGGTGGCGCTGCGGGAGGAGCTGGTGGCCCAGGCGGCGAAGGAGGGTGCAGCCGCTGGCCTCAGCCTCAGCTTCGACGACGTCCCCCCTCTGGAGGAGCTCAAACAGAAGGAGCGCACCAACTGGAAACCACTGCGCGGGGAGGCCAGCGCGGACAAGAGTTATCCGCTGCTGAGCGCGGATGCCGTGGAACCCTTCCGCGCCCAGGCCAACAGCGTGCTGGGCGATTGGATGCGTAGCCATCTGCCTTCCCTGCAGGGCTGAGGACTTCTCACCCCATCGGAAGCGTTTAAATCCCATCAACAAGTTCATTAGGGTGATGCCACCGAACTGGCCCGGATGCCGAACAGCAACGACCCCAGGGTTCGGGCGCTGCAGAAGCCCCTGGTTCTCGGTAATTACGACGCCGTCGTCACCGACGACATCGACCAGCTGGCGGAGCACATCTCCCTGGCCGTGCCCGTCAGGGACATCGCCCCTGTAGGCCCCGCTCAGACGTTCCGCCACCGCTCGAGCTATCGCATCGCCGGCGACATGGCTCTGGCAGCAGCCACCGCCACTCCCACCCGCCTGTGGGTGGACGAGAGCAGCGATTGTGCCGTGGTTCTGCTCACCCAGGGCCATGCCCGCTACGCGCTCGATGGCCACGACTACCTGGCCTGTGCCGGATCGAGCGGCATGTTTCTGCCGGGTATGGACTACCAGCAGGAGACCAGCCTGGCCAGTGGACTGATCTACAACCTCTCGCCCCAGTTGCTGGCCCGCTACCTCTGCGAGGCCAGCGGCGACACGCTCCACCTCGACGAGGCACTCCACCTGCTCAGCCAACCCCAGGCCATCGACCTGGAGCATCCGGCGATCCATCAGGTGCTGTTCGGCCTGCAGGTGCTGATCCGCACGATCGACAGCATGGGCGCGGATCAGCAACCCGACAGCCAGCCCATGGTGCGGCTGCAGGAAGGGATCTACGCCCTTTCGGCGGCCCTGCTGAGGCCTGAGTATGCGCCGAGGGCCCTGAGCAGCTGGCAGCCCATGCCCCCCGCAAGCCTGAATTAACGGCGGCGTGCAGCCGCCAGCAGCTCCAGCACCTGGGCGTCCGTGAGCTGCTCAAAGTGGCGGTACCAGAGGCCCACGGCCTGGAGATCGAACACCGCCGCCAGCACCGTGGTCCGGTCCACCAGCTCCGCCAGCCGCGCCAGCACCTGCCGATCGGCCACCGGCACCGCCAGCTGAAGGGAAGCCGGCAGGCAGTTCCGCAGCGACAGCAGGGCAGCCTGCAGGGTCATGCCGGTGGCCACACCGTCATCCACCACCACCAGGGGCAGGCCCCGCAGGCTGGCGGGGTCGGGATCGCCGAACAGCTCACCCCGCCGCGCCAGTTCATGACGCTGGGCCTGCAGCCAGCCCCCCCGGCGCGCCGCCGCTTCATGGCGGCTGGCCGCAGCCCCGTTGCGCCACACCGTGACATCCCCCGGAGCCACCGCGCCGATGGCCAGTTCGGGATTGGCGGGATCAGCCACCTTGCGCACGCACCAGGTGGCCAGGGGCAGCGCCAGCTGCTCGGCCATCGCCGCGGCCACCGCCACCCCTCCCCGGGGCAGGGCCAGCAGCAGGGTGTCTGGCGGCAGATCGGCGAGCAGCCCCGCCAGGGCCAGGCCGGCCTGGCGGCGATCGGCCCAGAGGGGGGGCAGCAGTGTTGGTGGGGATTCGCCCACAGAGGTGTCGAGCAGCACAGGAGTCCTAGCCACCTCCGGGTGCAATGGACGATGAACCGTTCCGTGCCAGGAGCCCGCCGATGGCCACCTTCACCATCACCCTTGAGGACGGCCGCAGCTTCAGCTGCGCCGATGACACCTACATCCTCGACGCCGCCGAGGAAAAGGGCATCGACCTGCCCTATTCCTGCCGGGCCGGCGCCTGCAGCACCTGCGCCGGCCGCATCGTCTCCGGCAGCGTGGATCAGTCCGACCAGAGCTTCCTGGACGACGACCAGATCGCCGAGGGATTCGCCCTGCTCTGCGTGAGCTATCCGATGAGCGACTGCACGATCAAGCCGGAGGTGGAAGAGGAGCTCTGAGCAGAGCTCCCCGCCCCTGTCAGTCGGCCAGCAGGGGCTGGCTGGGCACGGGCAGCGGCTCCACCTTCCAGATCCGCTCGGCGTACTCCTGGATGGAGCGATCGCTGGAGAAGAAGCCGCAGCCCATGGTGTTGGCAAGCGACATCGCTGCCCAGCGGCTGGGATCGAGCCAGGCCTGATCCACGGCATCCTGGGCCCGGCGGTAGTCGGCCAGGTCGGCCATCACCTTGAAGGGGTCGTGGCTGGTGAGGCTGGCCAGCAGTGGGTGGTAGAGATCGCGGTCGCCATCGCTGAAGTGGCCGGAGCCGATCAGGGAGAGCACATCGCGGGCCATCGGGTCTTGCTCGATCCAGGACATCGGGTGGTAGCCGAGCCGGTCGAGCTCCGCCACCTGTTCGGTGGTATGGCCGAACAGGAAGAAGTTCTCCTCTCCCACCCGCTCGCGGATCTCCACGTTGGCGCCGTCGAGCGTGCCGATCGTGACGGCGCCATTGAGCGCCATCTTCATGTTGCCGGTGCCGGAGGCCTCCTTGCCGGCGGTGGAGATCTGCTCGGAGAGATCCACCGCCGGATACACCAGCTGGCCGAGGCTCACACTGAAGTTGGGCAGGAACACCACCCGCAGCCGCCCCTGCATCGCCGGATCCAGATTCACGATCTCGGCGATGCCCACCAGCAGGCGGATGATCAGCTTGGCCATCGCATAGCCGGGTGCCGCCTTGCCACCGAAGAGGAAGGTGCGTGGCGGCAGATCCTCGCCGTTTCGCAGGCGGAGGTAGCGCTCCACGATCAACAGGGCCGCCAGGTGCTGGCGCTTATATTCATGGATGCGCTTCACCTGCACATCGAACAGGGAGGTGTGATCCAGCAGCAGCCCGAATTGCTGCTGCACGTGGTCGATCAGCCGCCGCTTGCCCTGGCCCTTCACCTGCTGCCAGCGCTCCAGGAAAGCCGGATCCCCCGCCAGCGGCGCCAGCTCCTGTAAGGCCGCCAGATCCTTGCGCCAGCGGCCCCCCAGCACCTCGTCGAGCAGGCCCGCCAGGGCTGGATTGGCCACGGCCATCCAGCGGCGGGGGGTGACCCCGTTGGTCACGTTGGTGAACCGCTCCGGCCAGAGCTCAGCGAAATCGGCCAGCAGATGCTGCCGCAGCAGGCGGCTGTGCAGCTCGGCCACGCCATTGGTGCAGTGGCTGCCCACCACGGCCAGATGGGCCATGCGCACCCGCCGCTGGGGCCCCTCCTCAATCAGCGACAGGCGGGTGAGCTTGTCCGGCTGCCCGGCAAAGCGGATCCGGGCCATCCGCAGGAAGCGGGCGTTGATCTCGTAGATGATCTGCAGGTGGCGCGGCAACAGCTGCTCGAACAGCTCCACGCCCCAGGTTTCCAGCGCCTCCGGCAGCAGGGTGTGGTTGGTGTAGCTGAGGCTGGCCGTGGTGATGGCCCAGGCCGTATCCCAGTTGATGCCATACACATCGATCAACAGCCGCATCAGCTCTGCCACCGCGATCGCCGGATGGGTGTCATTCATCTGCACCGCGAACTTGCGGTGGAACTGATCCACCGGCAGCCCCTGACCCTGCAGGATCCTGAACATGTCCTGCAGGGAGCAGCTCACGAAGAAGATCTGCTGGCTGAGCCGCAGCCGTTTGCCCTGGTCGAATTCATCGTTGGGATAGAGCACCTTGGAGAGGGTTTCCGACTGCACCTTGCGCAACACGGCGCGGGTGTAGTCGCCGGCGTTGAAGGAGGCGAAATCGAAGGCATCCGGCGCCGCCGCCGACCACAGCCGCAGGGTGTTGGCGGTGTTCACGCCGTAGCCGAGGATCGGTGTGTCGTAGGCCACGCCGATCACGGTGTGGCCGCCGATCTCCACCGGATAGCTCCACTCCGGGCGGATCACCTCCCAGGGATTGCCCTGGGCCAGCCAGGGATCCGTGCTCTCCTGCTGGCCCTGAGGTGTGATCTGCTGGCGGAAGATGCCGAACTCGTAGCGGATGCCGTAGCCGATCGCCGGCAGCTCAAGGCTGGCCATCGACTCCTGGAAGCAGGCGGCCAGCCGCCCCAGGCCCCCATTGCCCAGGCCCGGTTCCGGCTCGAGGGCCAGCAACTCCTCCAGCTCAAGGCCGAGCTCCCGGCAGGCCAGCTCGGCCTCCTGGCGGATGCCCAGATTCACCAGGTTGTTGTCGAGGTGGGGACCGAGCAGGTATTCGGCTGAGAGGTACACCGCCGTGCGCACCTGGGCCTGGGTGTAGGCCTCGGCGGTCTGCACCCAGTTCTGCAGCAGGCGGTCTCGCACCGCCAGGGCCAGGGCCCGGTAGTGGTCATGGCGGGTGGCAAGCGACTCCGACTTGGCCTGGCTGAAGTAGAGGTGGCGGCGGATGGCCTGGGCCAGTTCACTGAGCGTGGTGGATTGGGCCATGGAGCTCCGGCATCGCAATTGCGCTGGGTCAGATCTGCATCAACCCTGCCCTTGCTGGCTGCCTGATCAGCTACCGAAGCAGCATGCTTAAGCATCTCTACCCAGATTCAACAGGGCGGCGGCGACCCCGTTGTCTGGCAATCCCGTAACAACGGCAGCAACAGCAGGGCAGGGTGACGGCCTTGGCTTGGGGTACCGGCATTCCCGAAGCCCCATGCCCTCCCAGCCCCGTCTCGATGCGATCGAGAAGATTCTCAACCGCGAGCCCGTCGCTACCGCACCGATCCAGTCGCTCGATGAGCTGTGGGCCAGCGATGTCTTCACGCTCGACAAGATGAAGGCGGCGCTGCCGAAGGAAATTTTCAAGTCGGTGCAGCGCACCATCAAGGAGGGCAGCAAGCTCGACGTGTCAGTAGCCAACGTGGTGGCCCAGGCGATGAAGGAGTGGGCCACCGCCCGCGGCGCCCTCTACTACTCCCACGTCTTCTACCCGCTCACCAACTCCACGGCCGAGAAGCACGACGGCTTCATCTCCCCCCAGGGCGATGGCACGGCCTTCACCGAATTCACCGGCAAAGTGCTGGTGCAGGGGGAGCCAGACGGCTCCTCCTTCCCCAACGGCGGCATCCGCTCCACCTTCGAGGCCCGGGGCTACACCGCCTGGGACATCACCAGTCCGGCCTATCTGATGGAGACGCCCAATGGCGTCACCCTCTGCATCCCGACGGTTTTTGTGTCCTGGACGGGCGAAGCCCTCGACAAGAAAACGCCCTTGCTGCGCTCGATCGCCGCGGTGAACAAGCAGGCGCACAGGCTGCTCAGCCTGCTGGGTGAAACCAACATCGCCCCGGTCAACTCCAGCTGCGGCGCCGAGCAGGAGTACTTCCTGATCGACAACGCCTACCTGCCCCTGCGCCCCGATCTGCTGCTGGCCGGCCGCACCCTGTTCGGGCGGCCGTCAGCCAAGGGTCAGCAGTTTGACGACCACTACTTCGGCGCCATCCCGGAGCGGGTGCAGGTGTTCATGCAGGAGGTGGAGCGGCAGATGTACAAGCTGGGCATCCCGGCCAAGACTCGCCACAACGAGGTGGCACCCTCCCAGTTCGAGATCGCGCCCTTCTTCGAGGCCGCGAACGTGGCCACCGACCACCAGCAGCTGACGATGACCATTCTGCGCGCCACTGCCAAGAAGCATGGCATGGCCTGTCTGCTGCACGAGAAACCCTTTGCCGGCATCAATGGCTCGGGCAAACACGTCAACTGGTCGATCGGCAACGCCACCCAGGGCAACCTGCTCGATCCGGGCAAGACGCCCCACGAAAACCTCCAGTTCCTGCTCTTCTGCGGAGCTGTGATCCGCGGGGTTCACCTCTTCGGGCCACTGCTGCGGGCCGTGATCGCCACCGCCAGCAACGACCACCGCCTCGGCGCCAACGAAGCGCCCCCGGCAATCATCTCGGTGTATCTGGGCAGCCAGCTGGAGGATGTGTTCAACCAGATCCGCGAGGGCCGGCTGAGCGGGTCGGCGATCGGCGGCGTGATGAACTTCGGCGTCGACACCCTGCCGGAATTCGACAAGGACGCCGGCGATCGCAACCGCACCTCGCCCTTCGCCTTCACCGGCAACCGCTTCGAATTCCGGGCCGTCGGCTCCAACCAGTCGGTGGCGGGGCCGCTGGTCACCCTGAACACGATCCTGGCCGACTCGCTCGAGTGGATCGCCGGTGAGCTTGAGAGCAAGCTCAGCAGTGGTGCTGGCCTTGAAGAAGCTGCCCTGGCCGTTCTCAAGACCACGATCACCAACCACGGCGCCGTGGTGTTCGGCGGTAACGGCTATTCAGAGGAATGGCACCACATGGCCGTGGCGGAGCGGGGCCTGGAAAACCTGCGCACCACCGCCGATGCCCTGCCGGTGCTGGAGCGGCCTGCCATCCGCGAGTTGTTCGAGCGCACCGGGGTGCTCTCGGCCGTGGAACTGCAGAGCCGCTTTGAGGTCTACGCCGAGCAGTACATCCTGGCGATCGATGTGGAGGCGAAACTGGCTGTCCAGATCGCCCGCACCCAGGTCTATCCGGCGGCAATCCGCTACCTCGGCGAACTGGCCGAATCCCTGCAGCTGCAGAGTGCGCTCGGTCTCCAGGTGTCGCCGGAGAGTTCCAAGCAGGTGGCTGAGCTCTGCCAGTCGCTGATGGACATCAGCGGCCGACTGGAAAGCGCCATTGCCCAGCCGCCCCATGGCACTGAAGCGCACCTGCACTACAGCGCGGACACCCTGGTGCCGCTGATGGCCGAACTGCGGGAGGTGGTGGATGGCCTCGAAGCCCTGGTGGACGACAACCTCTGGCCCCTGCCCACCTACCAGGAGATGCTGTTCGTGCGCTGAGGCACAGCCAGCAGCGCCAACACAGCGAATCGGCAGCGCCTAGGGTGACGGATTCTCAACAACCTTCTGAGTTTCACGGTCACCCCCGGCGCTGTCCCGCGTCCCCGGCAACGCCAGGCCCGCCAGCCCTCCCGCGGCCCTTCTGGTTCGACTGAACCGGCCCAGGCTCAACCAGCCCAGCCGGTTCCCACACTCCGGCGGGTACTTCACGGTCTGGGCCCGCCGTTCATCCTGCTGATGCACCTGGGCTGCGGGCTGCTGCTGATCGAGGGCCTGGATCTGATGGCCGGTCTCTGGGCTCTGGCGCTCTATCTGGTGCGCATGCTGGGTACCACGGCCATCTACCACCGACTGGTGACCCATCGCAGCTACGAGGCCCCAAGGCTGGTGTGGTGGCTGGGCTGCCTGATCACGGCCTCCGCGGGACAGATGGGGCCGAGCTGGTGGAAGGCCCATCACCAGGCCCACCACCGCCATGTGGACACCAGCGCAGATGTGCACAGTCCCTTGCTCAGCGGTAGCCGCTGGTGGGGCTTCTGGCATGCCCAGGTGGGTTGGCTGCTCGGCCCCGGCTTCCACCCCGCCAGCCTGCCGGCCGACGTGGAGGCCGATCCCGTGCTGCGCCTGATCGACCGGCTGCACATCGTGCCGGCCCTGGCCCTGGGCTGGCTGTCCTGGCAGCTCGGCGGGCTGGCCTGGCTGGGGGCCTACTGCCTGAGCACCACCCTGCTGTTTCACGGCGTGGCCAGCGTGAATTCCCTGGCCCACCTGGCTGGAGACCAACCCTTCGCCACCGGCGATGGCAGCCGCAACAACGCCTGGGTGGCCGTGATCACCCTGGGGGAGGGCTGGCACAACCTCCACCACGGTTTCCAGAGCTCGGTGCGCCAGGGCTTCAGCCTGCGCCGGGGCCGGGTGGTGACCCTGCCCGACCCCACCTACCGCTTCATCCGGTTGCTGGAGGGGCTGGGCTGGGCCCGCAGGCTGCGCGTCCCCAGCGAGCGGGCCCTGCTGGCCCGGGCCCATCAGGGTTGAGCCGAATCGAACAGCAAAAAGCGCCGCCGCAGCGGCGCCTGCTCCTCCCTGGATCGCGCGACAGGAGCATCGTGCGACCCACCCCACCGTACGCAGCGGCTGAGACGGGCTCGACAAGCAACCAGATCACCACAGCTTTACGAAGCCTGTGAGGTTTTGAGTCAACAGATCACAACATTGCGTGGTTTGTTTGAGCGTTGTGCCGTTTTCCCAGGGGTACCTGGCCTCACGGGCTTTAGCCCATCAGGATGAGGGCGAGAACGTGGAATCCAACCCATCTGCTCTACACAGCTGAACAGCCAGGTGCCCACCGCTGGGGAACCACTGTTGAGAACCGCCCAGGTCACGCCATGAGAACCCTGCATCTGATCCCCGATCCGGTCCGAGGTTGTGACAACCCGATGCAGGTGGTGTCCCGTGCCCTGCGTTATTTCTCGGCCCACGGCAGTGATCCGCTGCCCATCCCCGATCTGGCCGAGGCACTGGAGATCAGTGAGGATTGCCTGGAATACAGCTTCGATCGGATCCGCGGCATGACCACAGCTCAGGCCCTGCAGCTGCACCGCCTGAATCGCCTGTTTGCCGTGCTCAGTGCCGAACCCCGCCAGACCCTGGACCAGGCGATCCGCCGCTGTGGCCTGGGCCAGACCCGCGGCGTGGTGCCCCTGTTTGAGAAGACATTCGGCATCGAGATGGCCCTGTTTCTGCTCACCTGCCGCCGGGCGGCGGAGGACCGCCTGTTCCGCCGCCAGCATCAGGATTCCCAGTCGCTGGTGCTCAGCGGCCCCGGCCCCGGCCCCGGGAGTTGACCGCGGCCTTCCCCTGGCGGTGAGAAGCTGACCGTCCAGTCGTCACTCCCGGATCCATGGCCAACAGCTGGCAGCTGGTGCCCCACCGTGCCGCCATCCCAGGCGAACTGCTGGCCGGCATGGTGGTGGCCCTCGGCATCATTCCCGAGGCGATCGCCTTTTCGATCGTGGCCGGTGTCGAACCCCAGGTGGGCCTGTTCGGCTCGATCTGCATCCTGATCGTGGTGTCGCTGCTGGGGGGCAGGCCGGGGATGGTGTCGGCCTGCACCGCCGGCGTGGCCCTGCTGATGGGCGGCCTGATGCAGTCCCATGGGCTGAGCTATCTGCTGGCCGCCTCGATCCTGGCCGGCGTGTTCCAGATCATCTGGGGCTATCTGCGGCTGGCCCAGCAGATGCGCTTCGTGCCACGGGCCGTGACGGTGGGGTTTGTGAATGCCATCGGGGTATTGATCTTCCTGGCCCAGCTGCCCCAGCTGGGGCTGGGCCGCGATGGCGCCGAGGTGATCCCCAGCCTGGCCGCCAGCGGTGCGAGCGTGAGCTGGCCCTGGGTATGGGCCCTGGTGGCCCTGGGCCTGCTGATCATCTATCAGCTGCCCCGGCTCACCAGGGTGGTGCCTTCCACCCTGGTGGCGATCCTGGTGATCAGCGGGCTGGCGGAATGGGGCCAGCTGCCGGTGCCCCGGGTGGGTGACCTGGGCCAGTTGCCCACCAGCCTGCCGCTGTTCCAGATCCCGGCGGTGTTCGCCGCCTGGGACACCTGGGGGATCATCCTGCCCACGGCCCTGGCCATCTCCTTTGTGGGCCTGCTGCAGTCGTTCCTCACCGCCAACGTGGTGGAGGACCTGCTCGATCAGGAGGCGGACTACGAGGCGGAAGCGCGGGCCGAAGGCCTGGCCAACATCACCGCCGGCCTGTTCGGAGGCATGGCCGGAGCGGGGATGATCGGCCAGTCGGTGATCAACCTGGAATCGGGGGGCCGCCATCGCCTGTCCACGCTCACGGCCGGAGTGGGACTGCTGATCCTGGTGATCTCCCTGAGCGGCTGGCTGGCGCGCATTCCGATGGCGGCCCTGGTGGCGGTGATGATCATGGTGTCGATCAGCACGGTGAACTGGGAGTCGTTCCTGCGAGCCCGGCTGGTGCCCAAGAGCGACACCGCCGTGATGCTGCTCACCCTGGTGCTGGCCCTGATCACGCGCAACCTGGCGATTGCCGTGCTGGTGGGGGTGGCCCTGGCCGGAATCCTGTTCAGCCGCAAGGTGGCGAAGGTGATCGCGGTCACGGCCACCCGGCGGAGCGAGGAGTGGCTGCACTACAGCGTGCGCGGTCAGCTGTTCTTCGTGAGCACGGTGTATTTCCTGGCTGGCTTCAAGCAGCACGAGCATCCGGCCCGGGTCACGATCGACCTGGCCGAGGCCCACATCTGGGACCAGACGGGCATGCGGGCCCTGGATCAGGTGGTGCGCAAGCTTCGTCAGGGCGGCTCTGAGGTGGAGCTGCTCAATCTCAACGCTGGCAGCCTGGATCTGTTCCAGCGCATCAGCGAGAGCAGCGATGCCCTGGTGGGCTCCTGACGCTCAGTTCAGGGCTTGGACATCGGCGAACTGGCCGGCGATCTGCCGCGCTCGCACCTGCAGGCTGGCCGCCAGCTGCTGGATCGCCGGCTGATCAACGATGTCGCGGCGCACCACCAGCGCGTCGCCGCCGAGCAGCTGCAGGTCCCAGTCGAGCCGGGTGGTGCAGGGCATCAACGCCTCCGTGAGGCTGTTGCCATAGAGGAGCGTCACTCCGTCCCGGGAACGGCCCTCCCAGTCGTCCGGGTCGTAGCGGTGAAACTGCACCGCCTGCCGCCAGAGTCCCTGCCGGCGCAGATGGCTTTCCGTGTGCGGAAACCAGCCCGTCGGCAGTGCCAGGCTGGGAAAGCGCTCCAGGTCGCACTGGCGAAGCTGGCGCGCGGCCGCCAGCGGGTGGTCGGCTGAAGCCAGCAACTGCATAGGGGCCCGCAGCAGATCGAGCACCCACCACTCAGGGTCATCGGCTGGCGGCAGATTCGGCTGGTAGTTGCACAGCCAGGCATCCAGCACCCGCTCCCGCAGCAACGCCAACGGCCGTTGCAGCCCCGGCAGGTCGAAGCGGCCGCGGATCCAACCGCCTGGAACGGGATTCAGAAACCAGGGTCCTGAGGCGTAGTTGGCGTCGATGCGCAGGGGAGCGAAGCCCTTCAATCGCGCCAGCTGCTGCACCACCCGTTCGGCCCGCAGCAGCTCGAGATCGCCCTTCAGCCTCGGGCCATCCGGGCGGCGGATCAAGCGCAGGCCCAACAGCCGCAGCACGGCAGCCTGCTGGCGCGACACCGTGCTCTGGTTCACGTCCAGCACCTCAGCCGCCGATGCCCCGCTGCCCAGCCAGAGGGTGAGATCGAGGGCAGCCAGCTGGTCGAAACTGAGCATGGCAACGAACCGCGGCGAAAGAGCTCGGGGCGGAGCGGTCTCTGCGGGAGAGGAGCAGAGGGGGTGAATATAGGGGATCTGCAGCCAGGCAGATAAGACCCCTACAAGGCTGAAACAGCTCCACGCGAACATCACCAGGGAGCAAGCGCTGGCGTGATGTGCTGCCAACCGGAGCAGGCGAGGAGTCGATTTCCCTCAGAACTGCTGCAGACCGCGGTCGAGCAGCTCCAGCAGCAGCTCGGCCTCGCTGCGCCCGGTGGCAGCTGAGGTGCGCTGAAGCCAGTCGGCCAGATCAGGTGGCAACTGCAACTCAATCCGCTTGGGAAACCGATTGGAATCCAGGGCAAAGTCGTCCAGGTTCTTGCTCATCGTACGTCCTTCAGTCGCGATCGCTGCGCGAGCGGATCGCAAGATCGTAGGCACCTTCATCACCGAGATATTTCCTGATCGCGAGCTCAATCAAAGCAACCATCTTCTGATTGCGCTGCAATGCCAATAACTTTAAAGCCATGTGCTCACGCTCAGCAATCGACAGTGTCACCCGGGGCATCTGAGCACCAATGCTTGAAAGTTAGATGGTACCTAAGCTGAGCAAGCATGTTATTTGCTGGCGTAGCACTAAAGCATCAAATACAGACTGTTTTGCGGCCGATCTGCAGCAACGACCACAGGCCTGCAGCCAATAACCACAACTCCAAAGGAGTAGACACAACATCCCTTTCAGGCTCTGCCAACCACTGCAGCGAGATTGACAGCTGATCACACCAATGCTCCAGCGCCAGCAGAGGGATGCGGATTGCCAGCACACGTTCGCGGAGCGTCAGCACCTCACCTCGACTTCAACCGTATCCAGATCAAGGCAGACAGGGCTCTTGTTCTTACCCTTGGCCCATCGCGCTTTCCCGCATCAGCCACGATCCCGCCGTGATGGGCGGCAAGCCGGCTGGCATCGATGAGGCCCTGGCTTAGGCCGCCTGGCGGCTGGTCGGAGGTCGGCGATCCGAGAGCGCAGTGCTGCCAAGATCCGCGCCTTCGAGGAGGTCTTTGAACCGCTGGGGCTCACGGCCCTGGCCATTCAGGTGCTGACGGGGCTATGGCTGGGGTGAATCTATTTGCCTGGCTTCCAGGGCCTGTTCACCCCCGCCAACCCGATCGGGATGCTGGTGGGCGTGAAGCTGCTGCTGCTCGCCGGCACCGCCGCCCTGGCCGTTCATGCCCGGCTGCGGCTGATCCCCAATCTCACCGACGACAACCTCAGCGGCCTGGCCTGGCACATCCGCGGCATCACTGCCCTGGCGATCGCTTTTGTGGTGGTGGGCGGACTCATTCGCCTGGGTGGGCTGGGCTGACCCATTCGCCAGCCACAACAAAGCCCGGAACGTTGGCCCCGGGCATTTGTCTGCTCAGCCGTGGTGTTGTCCCAGGGGGATCGGGCGCAGCTGTGCTTTGGGTTTGGCTTGGCAACAGCCGTGATTGGGTTGCCTGATCAGATGGTCTTCAATTGTGGGCGGAGCTGCCGGCGCTGGCACCTGGGGCCAGGTGTCGATTGGGACGTTCCGTTGGGTCCGGGGCACCTAGGACGGTGCAGTGGACGGCGACTCTGGCTACACGCCAGGAACGTCACATCTGGTCAAAAATGTTGGAGCAGGGGCCGGATCGTCAGCGCGCTCCTGGCTGGTGCTCAGGGGGGGTGTCGTCCATCTGTGGAGCCTCCGAATCCCGTTGCAACCACGATGGATCTGCCGGCCAGGGCCGGCAAGGGCTGCAGCGACTTATGCACCATTCGTTACCGGCGGCAATGGGTCTTCATGAAGGGACCTTCATGGCGGACGCCAGGATGCGGCAGCATCTCCGTTCAGCTGGCCCCCAGTGGCATCACCCCTGCAGATCCGTCCCTATCAACCCGCCGACTGGCCGGCGGTGTGGGCACTGCTGGAGCCGGTGTTTCGTGCCGGCGAAACCTTCCCCCACGACCCAGCCATCACCCAGGAGCAGGCCCAGTTTGCGTGGGTGGAGCAGAGCCAGGTGGTGATGGTGGCTGTGGATGGGGCCGCCGGCACGGCGGTGGGCACCTACTACCTCAGGCCCAATTCCCTCGCGCTGGGAGCCCATGTGGCCAACGCGGGCTACGTGGTGGCCGAGCACGGCCGGCGCCAGGGAATCGGCAGCCGCCTCTGCCAGCACTCCCTGCAAGAAGCACGGCGACTGGGCTTTCGAGCGATGCAGTTCAACCTGGTGGTGAGCACCAACACCGCCGGCATCCGCTGCTGGCAGCGCAACGGCTTCCGGGTGGTCGGCACCCTGCCGGGAGCGTTCCGCCATCGGCAGCTGGGCTATTTCGATGCGCTGGTGATGGTCCAGACCCTGGTCGCTGGGCCGAAGCCATGAAGGTGATTCCACCCCCGGCGGGGTGCTTCAGCTGGGGAGCTGGCAGAGCAGGGGGCAGAGCAGTGGCGCCGGCAGGCGGCAGGTGCGCCAGTTGCCATCGCCGGTGGCCACATCCACCCCGATCAGCTGGGCGGCGTGGTGGGCATCGGCCAGGGGCTCCACCCAGGCAATCGCATCGGCGATCGCCTCCTCGAGGCTGGTGTACTGGCCATCGAGCTGGCGGTGCGGTTCACAGCCGCTGTCGATCAGGCGGTAACGGGAGAGCACGGCCTGGCTGGTGAAACGCTGCATCGCCCTTCGTTCTGGAAGGTCACCATCGGCGCTTCTGCGCGGTTGGTCTGTATCGGGATAAACATTGAGATCAGTCTTCACAGGGCAAGAGGCAGGCACCGCACCGATTACAGATCAGCTCAGCCCAACACACCAGCTGAAACCACTGCATCGGCTGGCTGTGACACGTCGTCATGCCATGCAGCACCTGCGGCAGGCAGGGGCAGCCCAGAGGTGATGGGATCAGCCAGCTCGTTCACCATCTCTACAGATGGAGATGGATTAATTGATCAGTGGAACGGAAACCACGTCAGACATGGCGAAGGCCGTGCCGCGGTCCCTTGCGGTGCCCACCGAAAATTGGGCTGCGGCCCAAAGGGAGCGCAGGAACCAGCGAAAGGAGCGCCCGAGGCTTGCGGGTGATCGCCCCAATCTGTTCTATTTTGGACGAAGCGTATTCACCGATCCAGCCTGTCGCCCAACCAAAGAACACGATCACGCCTTTCTTTATGTAAAGACTCGGACAAAATATTAGACTCTTGTTTCTATGGTTCGACCTAAGCTCTCTATTCGGCCATGGGCAATACGAACGACAACGAGGTATTCGAGTATCGTACACACCGGTTGGTGGTGGGCTTAATTGCCCTCTCGCTTCCGTTGGTCGTGAGCGTGCTTTCCGGCGAACGCCTTACCTCCATAAGCGCTTCGTATTACACAGATGCACGTGATTGGATGGTCGGACTGCTGTTTGTCGTCGGCGCGTTTCTGTTGTCCTATAACGGTCACACCACAATGCAGTCAATCATCAGCAAGATCGCAGCCATAGCCGCTGCTGGAATTGCCGTCTTCCCGACAGGGTGCAAAACATGCGAAACGAGCTCGACCACTATTGTCCACTTCGTGTGTGCCACGGTGCTGTTTTCCTCCCTGGCTTACTTCTGTCTTGGACCCTTCCGGGAGAAGCTCCTCGGAAAAGGAGGCAAGAAGTTTCTCAGGAGGAGAATCTATCTCGCCTGTGGCCTAACGATGATTGCATGCATGGCAGGGATTGCTGCTGCAGGTTTCTTCATTCCTGCGGAATTGATCGCCGAATTGCGGATTGTTTACTGGGGAGAAGCGATCGCCCTATCCGCTTTCGGAATTGCGTGGTTCGTCTCCGGAAAGGCTCTAAGGATCATCGCCGACGAGGGGGAACTCCTGAAGCTATGGCAACCGTGAACAGAATAAGGATCAAACATGGAAGTTGAATCGATAAGCAAACTGCTATTCTTGGGGCATCCAGCTCTCCTCCTTCTCCCAGGAGTCTGTTGAAAGTCTTTCGCTAATCCGCGCCTGAGACTGAGCATGCTGGCAACCCTGCTATGCCTGTCCTTTACAGGCAACGTTGAAATCGCCACTAACCGCTGCCTTGGAGTTGGATCCATGGCTCCATGACGAGCACTGCAAGGAAGCCAATCGGCTGCTGTTGCGGTTGAGAGCAGCTCAGCCGGCTTCTCACCGAGCGTGTTGAGCAGGGGGGCAGAGGTTTGGCCAGGGTAGTTTTGCCGCTGGCGGGCTAAGCGAACTGCCGCCGGCAGCACTCGCCACTCTTTCGCACGAACAATGCGCCCAAACGGTGCCGCTGCGCAGAGGCTGCACGCAGCACGACCCTGCATCCTGTGGCCCGTTCAAGTCCCCCTGCCCGTTCGGCGCCCTACGCCCCGCCCAGGCCCCTGGAGGACCTGCACATTCTCGACGTCCTCGAGCTGGCGGGCTCCCAGCACAAGGCGGCGCGGGCCCTGGAGATCCACCAGACCACGGTGTGCCGCAGCCTGCAGCTGATGCAGCAGCAGTTCCGGCTGGCGAATGCTCCCGGCTCGTCGATCTGCCGCCACGGCCACAACCCCTGCCTGCACTACCTGCGGCTGGCGTATCGCGAACACCGGCTGATGGCGGGCCAGCTTCGTATCGGCAGCGATGTGCTGCACCACGGCCTGCTGGTTGCCATGGCCGGCGTGCAGGCGGTGCCGCCACGCTTCCGCAGCGCCGAGCACTGGGTGGCGCTGCTGCAGCACGGCCTGCTGGATGGGGCGATCCTCAGCTCCTTCTCCCTGGCCAAGCCGCTGGATCCAGGCCAGGAGCCGGCCTGGGCGGGAATGGCTGTGGTGCCGCTGGGTTCGCTCAGCCTGCAGCTGGTGGCCCCGGCCGGCCAGGGGCGCAGCGTGCTGCTGCCCCGCAAAGCTGCCATGCCCCTGCTCCACCAGGCGCTGGAGGGCCACGGCTACGCCGTGGAGCAGCAGCCGGCGGCCTGCCAGGAGCCAGAGGCCTGGATCAAGCGGGCCCGCGACCGCCAGCTGGCCCTGCCGCTGTGCGCCGAGCTGCTCGGCCGCCGCTGGCTGCAGACCAACCGCCTGGAGCTGCTGAACGAGCAGCCGGCCTTGAACGAGCAACTCTGGCTGCTGCTTCCGCAGCACATTGTGGCCAATCGAGCCGCCCGACTCTGCCTGCGGCGCCTGCGCCTCCAGCTGGCCAGGGTGAAAACAATGCAGGATTCGCATGGAATCCAGTGCTGATCTGTGTTTCGGAGCCTGCAAGATGGCTGCCAAACACAGCAGATTGATGCAGGGTTGCGATAGGGCTGATCCCGATGCCTGAAGGTGCGATGTCTACCGCGTCCATGCCAAGCCAGGGCTGCGTCGTGCACTGCCGCAGCCATCGCTGGCTGGTGGAGGAGGTGGAGCCCGCCGAGCACCCCGACGGCGACACGGTGGTGCGCATGGCCTGCCTGGACGACGACGCCAACGGCCAGCGGCTGGAGGTGTTCTGGGAGCGGGAGGTGGATTCGCAGGTGCTGGGCGAAACCACCTGGGACACCGTGGGCCAGCGGGGCTTTGATCAAGTTCAGGTGTTCGGCAGCTACCTGAACACCCTGCGCTGGAACTGTGTGACCAGCACCGATCCGGGCCTGTTCCAGGCGCCGCTGCGGGCTGGGATCGACGTGAAGCCGTACCAGCTCGAGCCCCTGCGCAAGGCGCTGCGCATGCCGCGGGTGAGCCTGTTCATCGCCGATGACGTGGGCCTGGGCAAGACGATCGAGGCCGGGCTGATCCTGCGGGAGCTGTTGCTGCGCCAGAAGGTGCACCGGGTGGTGGTGATCGCCCCGCCTTCTGTGGTGCTGCAGTGGAAAGGGGAGATGGAGAGCCGCTTCGGGCTGGGCTTTGCGGTGATGGATCGCGCCTACATCTCCGAGATGCGGCGCCAGCGGGGCTGGGGCATCAATCCCTGGGCCACCCACACCCGCTTCATCATCAGCCAGGCATTGGTTCGCGATGAGGCCTATGCCGGGCCGCTGCGCGACTGGCTGGGGGAGGAGGGCAAGCAGCCGCTGCTGATCCTTGATGAGGCCCACAACGCCGCGCCGACCAGCGGCTCGACATTCGCGATCGACTCCAAGCTCACCCGCGCCATCCGTGATCTGGCGGGGCGCTTCGAGCACAAGCTGTTCCTCTCGGCCACGCCCCACAACGGCCACAGCAACAGCTTTTCGGCGCTGCTGGAGATCCTCGATCCCACCCGCTTCTGCCGCGGTGTGGCCGTGCGCAAGCAGGACCTCGACGACGTGATGGTGCGGCGCCTCAAGGAGGACCTGCGCCAGATCGGCGTGGAGCTGCCCGAGCGGCTGGTGGTGCCGGAGGTGATCGATGGCCTGCCGGCCGACACGCCGGAACTGCGCTTGGCGGAGCTGCTCAGCCGCTACCGCGAGCAGCGCAACCAGCGCCTGGCCGCCGCCGGCAAGCGCGAGCGGGCGGCCGAAAACCTGGTGATCGCCAACCTGCAGAAGCGGCTGCTGAGTTCGATCGCCGCCTTTGATCGCACCCTGCAGGTGCACTGCACCACCCTGAAGAAGCGCTCAGGCCAGCAGAGCCGGCGCCGGCCGCCGCGGCTGGAGACGCTGGATCTGCTCGCCGAGTCGATCGATGGCGACGACGAGCGGGCGGAGGGCGACGAGCAGGAGCTGCTGCAGGAGGCCGATGCCCAGCACGAGGCGGCGGTGTGTTCGGCGCTGCAGGCCAGCGACGAGGACTGGCAGCTGCTCCGCCAGATGCAGGAGATCGCCCAGGCGGCCCGCTACGAGCCCGACAGCCGGGTGCGGCGTCTGGAGCAGCTGATCCGCCAGCACCTCTGCCCACGCCTGGGGCAGGACGGCGCGGAATGGGCCGGCGAGCGCCTGCTGATCTTCACCGAGTACGCCGACACCAAGGACTGGCTGGAGCGGCGGGTGCGCGAGCTGATCGCCGGCAGCGACCAAGCCGAGGCGCGGATCGCCACCTTCCATGGCGGCATCGGCGATGAGCGCCGCGAGGCGATCAAGCGCAGCTTCAACAGCCCACCGGCGGAAGACCCGCTGCGGATCCTGATCGCCACCGACGCCGCGCGCGAGGGCGTGAACCTGCAGAACCACTGCAAACGCCTGGTGCACTTCGATGTGCCCTGGAACCCGGGCCGGATGGAGCAGCGCAACGGCCGCATCGACCGCACCCTGCAGCGGGCGCCCCAGGTGTAGTGCCACTACTTCGTACTGCCCCAGCGCCCGGAAGACACAGTGCTCGACACCGTCGTGCGCAAGACCGACCAGATCCGCCAGGAGCTGGGCTGCCTGCCGCCGGTGGTGATCCGCAAGCTCAACGACCTACTGGCCAAGGGCATCAACCCCACGGCATTGGCCGCCACCCTGGCGGAGATCGAGGGACTGGATCAGGAGGAGGCCTTCCGCCGCACGCGCCTGCTGCTGGAGGAGGAACTGGAGGGCAGCCGCGAGCGCAAGGACAAGCTGGAAAGCCAAGTGGGCACGTTGGAGCGCTACCTGGAGCGCTCACGCAAGTGGCTCAACTTCAGCAGCGGTCTGTTCCGGAGCGCCCTCAACACCAGCCTGCAGCTCACGGGCCAGAACAACGGCCAGACCGGCGAACCCCTGGCCCTGCGCCCCCGTGATCCTGCCCAGGCGACCGCCGATCCCGATCGCGCCGTCTGGGAGTTTCCCAACGCTGAGGAGCTGCCTGGCGGCGATGCCGTGTGGGGCGATGTGCTCGATGCCCTGCGGCCACCGCGCCAGCCGGGCCAGAAGCTGTGGCAGTGGCGCCAGGAGACGGCCCTGCAGCCGGTGGTGTTCCGCGATCCGCAGGAGGTGAATGCCGACCGGGTGCACCTGCACCTGGAACACCCGACGACACGGCCAAGCTGATCGTGCTGGCCCGCCTGAGCCTCTACGGCCACGGGGCAGCGCGGCTGCACGACGAGGTGCTGGCGGTGGTGGCCGAATGGGATCCGGCCGATCCGAGCCGGCGTCTGCGCAAGCTGAGTGAGGAGAAGAGCCGCCGGGCTCTGGAGGATCTGGAGCTGTCGCTGCAGCAACGGCTGGAGGCGCCGGAGGCGATCACCGCTTCCCTGAAGGGGCATCTGGCCGCGGATGTGGAGCAGCTGCGTGAGGCCCTCGATCGCGTGGTGGAGCAACGCCGCGAGGACGCCGCAGGCAAGCTCGGCAAACGCGCCGAGGAGGAGGCCGCCCGCTTCGCCAGGGTGCTGGAGGAGCAGCGCCAGCGCATCCTCAGCAGCCGCAATCGCGTGAAAGACAACCCCGACCAGCTGCTGCTCGAACTGGGCGACATCGCCGATGCCGAGGAGTTGAAAGCCGTGCGCCGCCAGGTGAGCGACAACTGGCGCTATTGGGAGCAGCGCCTGCAGGCGATCGACACCGACCTGGAGCGCGAACCCGAGCGCATCCGCCGCACCTTCGCGCTGCAGACCTACCGGGTGGAGCCGGCTGGGGCGATCTATCTGTGGCCGCTGGGGGTGTGACGGTGGTGGCACTTGTGGATCGGGCGCAGATCCAGCTGCTCGCGCCAGAATCGATGAACGCACCACGACCCTGGTCGGGGCTCGATCGCCTGGGCCTCACCCAGACCTTGGGCGGCATGGCCATCGGCCTGATCACCCTGCTCACGTCCTATGACCACATCTCCGTCTTCGGAACGCGAATCTCCCTCCAGCAGCAATGGGGAATTCCTCTCATCGCTGCCTCGGTGGCGACAGTTTTTGTCGATGCTCAACTGGCGACGCGATCCCGACTACGAGCAGCGCATGAGAGCTCTGAGGATCGATATCGAGCGGATCGAGAGCGAGATGCCTCAAACCGAGAACGAGACCGAGCAAATCAAGAGAGACACAGAGCAAATCAAGAGAGACACAGAGCAAATCAGGAAAGATACAAAGCTGATCGAGAAAGATATCGAACTGATCGAGAGAGACACAGAGCTGATCGAGAAAGATATCGAGCGGCTGAGGCGCGAGAACGCCAGGCTGAAAGCCATGAATGCCTCTACCAGGCAGCAGTGCTTTCCGCCCGCGTCCAGCTTGAGCCCGGCGCTGTCAACCGCAGCCGACTGCGAACCTTCCTCACCCTGACAGAGGGCTCAGGCGGCCTGAACAGCGCATGACCACCAACAGCACCCCTGCCCCCCTGGTGACCCGCGCGGCTCTGGACGCCTTCACGCAGCGATTGGTTGATCAGTTCGCCCCTGAAAAGGTGATCCTGTTTGGCTCCCAGGCGCGAGGAGATGCCCGTCTGGATTCCGATGCCGACATCCTGGTGGTGATGCCTTATGAAGGGCGGCCTTTCGCCAAGTGTCGCGAAATCCGCAGGGCCTGCAAGCCTGATTATCGGGTTGATCTTGTGATTTGGCGACCGGAAGATATTGAGCCCCGTTTTCACTGGGGTGATCCAGTCATTCGCGAGGCTCTGGATCAGGGCGAGGTGTTGTATGGCTGATTCCACGCTCACGATGGACCGGCTGCGCCAGATGGCGCCCGAGCTCCAGGCCCTCACCCAGGCTCATGGAGGCAGCAACCTGCGCGTGTTCGGCTCTGTACTGCAGGGGAAAGCTGGGCCAGGCAGCGACCTGGATGTGCTGGTGGCAGTTCGGACGAGCCACACCTGCACTGGACGCAGCCGTTGCCATGTGCGAGCACGTACTGGTCACGCCTTGCATAAGCAACACGCTTGGCTTTGCCAGATTGCATCCACCGAAAGTATTCTCGCACAAGTTAAATGTATTTCCACTTCCTCGTGCCGAGAATCTGCCACTTGTTCAGTCGAGAGTCCATGAGTTCTGGGCGCGCACCTTCGCATCATCAATGAAGGATGACGTCAACTACTCCCCAACCGATTGCTTCGAAACCTTCCCCTTCCCCACTGTCCTGCTCGATTCAGCCGCCAACGATCCATCCCACGAAGCCACCTGCCTAAGCCTTGGAGCCATCGGCGAGCGCTACCACCAGTTCCGATCCGAGCTGATGCTGCGCAACAACGAAGGCCTCACCAGCACCTACAACCACTTCCACGATCCCGCCGAAACCAGCAACGACCTCCTGGAGCTGCGACGCCTCCACGGCGAGATGGATCAGGCAGTGCTGGCCGCCTACGGCTGGTGCGATGCGCCCACCGCCTGTGGCTTCGGGCTCGACTACCTCGACACCGAAGACGATGCCCAGCTCCCCGACGTCCTGCAGGAGCGCATCAACAACGGCGAGCTGTTCTACTGGGATGCCAACGAAGCCCTCGATTTCCAGGGCCAGCTGCAGGCCTACGGCGCCATCACCGGCCGCCGCAAGCTGCCCTGGCGCTACCGCTGGCCCGATTCAGTACGGGATGATGTGCTGGCTCGGCTGTTGGCGCTGAATGCCGAGCGGTATGCGCAGGAGGTTGCGATGGGGTTGCATAGCAAGGGGGCTAAGCAGGCCGCGAAGGCCGGTGGTGGGGGGAAGCGGCGGGGGCGTACACCCAATGTGAGCCAGGCAGGCGAGACTGAAGCCCAGCAGGTTGAGCAGATTGGGTTGGGATTGTGAGGAGCCCTACGTTGGAATTAACCGGCGCGGAACGGATGACGGGCTGGAAGGCCAGAATGCAATGGCGGCCTGCAAGCCCGGCAGCCGTGTAGCGTCCGGTTGAATGACTTGTTAGGCCTCATCTTCAGTCTATGCGTAATGTGCCTCCATGAACGCACGCACATCACGGATCATCGCCTCTACGTCCGATGCCGTGAACTCGGTCCACTTTCCGTGAGCTGCACTGTTCCGAAGGTCTGCTAGTGCTGTGATTCGCTTCTGCTGGAGTTTGTTGTATGCGCCGGCCTTAGCGAGCTCCGCGTTCATGAGGTCCAACTTGGGCTGAGGAGGCAGAGTGAGCCCTTTAGAGACACACAGCTTTCTGAGGCCATCTTCAAGTACCGCGCCAGCCAATACCGCTGCAGGCTGAAAGTATCCGGAGCTATGAAGATGAGCTGCCTGTTCTAGGAACTCATCGAAGACATCTGCCTCGACCAGCTTCTTGACTGAGAAGAGACTGTCCGACGCAAAATCTTCACGTGCCGCCTGAAGTACTCCGAATGCCTGCTGCGCGTTAGGCCACTTCGGATAGTCGGTGAATTGGACCTTGAGGCGTACATAGTGCGCGCTCTGCTCGCCAAAGGCTCGACCCACTAGGTTCAGGCAGCTTGTCAACCACTGGTTGGTCAGCTGAACGTCGACGAAGTCGCTTGTGATGTGCCCGGCCGACGGCGACCGACGAGTCGCGAGAACCTTCTTTCCCAGTTCTAGCAATTCGTCTAGCCGAGTCAGGATCTTCTGGTCGATGCTCATAGGTGCGTTTGATGAGACCTAACGCTGCCTCTGAGTGGCAGGCAGGAAGCATAGAGCTGGGGCAGGCGACTGGTGGGGGCCTGTCCACTCTAGGGGCTTGTTATACGCCTAGCAATCAAAGGATAAATCAGAAGGCGCCTCACGACTTCAAAGGTTGAGCCAACTGGAACAGCATCTTATAGCTCAGCATGATGGAAACGATTATCTCTCAATTCGCTAAGTACCTTTCTATGCTCTTGTTAGCATCTCATTCCGATGACCTGTTCATATGCTGCCAATATTGACATGATTCAAGTTACCGCGCACCCTCCAGACTTCTGCTGATGGCGGGCAGGGGCAGGAACTGCCGGTAGAAGCGATCCTTTAGCTCCCAGGCCCGCTCCACCTGGCTGATGGCAATCTGCAGGGCTGCCTCGTTGCCGATCAGCTCAGCCATGTGGCGGGCTAGTTCCTGGGAGTGGGTGAGGCCGCCCAGCAACTCCTCAGTGCCGATGTCGGATTGGCGACGGTCGTGAATCATGTGGTAGTAGAAGAATTCAGAGCGCGTTCCTGCCGCTGCGGGGCCTTGGGCCAGGCGTTCCGACAGCCGCGGCCACAGACACTCGTACTCCACCGATACCAGCACCTCAGCCCAGAAGCGCAACAAGGCGATCAGCGCCAGATCGCTGTGGGGCTGGTCCAGGCAGCTCTGCAGGGCCTCGAGGCTGGCCAGCCGTACGGCCTGCGTCTCGGCGGATTCGTTTGTGCTGAGGATCTGCTTGCGGCTGGCGCCCAGATGCAGCAGATCGCGAAACAGCAATTCGCGATGGGAGGCCAGGGGCACGCCGCGGGTGTTGCGCGGGTATTCCTCATGCAGGATCAACCGCACCGTGGCCTTGATCGCCTCGTTCTCCAAGGCGTCGATCACAAACTCGTAGATATTGACGATCGACAGCGACAGAAAGCGCCGCTGCAGCATCAGGGCGAGCAGGTCATCCCAGCTGAGGGCGGCAACATTGGCCAACAGGGGGTGGGCCCGGAGGCTGGCGATGTGTTGCCGTTCCTGATTGTTGAGGGGGGCCAGCATGGCAATCAATCGGTGAAAAGAATCTTCAGCTCATTGCGCCAGTTCTGATCGGGCGCGGGCAGGAACGGCCGCGCCACGGTCCACATCCGTTCAAAGTCGTTCAGCAGGGTGCCGGTGAGCAGTGCATCACTGGCGCGCAGATCGAGCTCCAGCTGGAAGGTGTGGATCGCCAGTGCGCCGTGCAGGAACGGCGCCGCCAGCAGCGTGGGGCCGGCGCGATACAGGGAAAGCGAAGGCAAGGTGTCGTACAGCCGGATCTCCAGATTGGCGGAATGGCGGCTGGCGCGAATCGTGGTCTCCAGGGTTTCCAGGTTGGCGATCACACTGCTCTGGATGGCGAAATTCTCCGCCAGCGGCTCGGCCGCATAGCGCTTCAACACCTCCTCGCGCAGCCCCGCGGCCAGGGAATAGGGCCAGGCCAGCAGGATGCGCACCCGAACCCCGGCCTCCAGACAGCGGCTGAGGTGGGCACGGTAGTGCTCCAGGTTGGGCGCGAAGGTCTGCAGGATAGCCACCTCGTTGTGTGCTTCCGGCTGGGCTTGCTGCTGGTCGTGGGTTAGCCGCTCCAGGGCTGCGGCAAAGGTGTCGGTAGGAAAAGTGGCGTGGATTCGGCTGAGGCCAAAACGGGACAGGCCCGGCCCGCTCTGCTGATACTGCTGCGCCAGATAACGCTGCAACTGCGGCAGCTTGTAACCCTTGCCGTTGATATTGAACTTGCGGTAAATCGTGCGCAGGCGCTGGGTCAAGGCCTCCTCCTCGATCGGACCCTGATGTCGCTGATAGGCCTCCAACAGCTGCTGCTTGCTTTGGCCGGGCTCCTGCCGCAGGCAGAGAATCACCTCCAGCTCATGGGGGGTGAGCGCGTGCTCTTGGCGCTCGCCCAGGTCCTGCAGGAATGCTGTCCAGCTCATCGCTGCAGACGGATTGGGGGGTGACGGGGAGGTCGGATCCGCGGGAAGTCTACCCCCCTTAGGGCAGTTGGCCGGTGGATTTCAGTATCTTCCATCGCCTTCCATCTGGCCATGATTGACAGACTTTCAGGCCAGCAGACACTGTAAATAGCAACACCTGAATAAGGCACCATGCTGGAGAAACAGCAACAGCTCTATCAACGCATCTGCGCCTACGAACTGGATGATCCCAGCCATGAGATCGGCTTTCTCGCCCATCTGATGCGCGCCAACGGCTGGAGCCGACTGTTGGCCCTGGCCGCGATCGAGGAGTACCGGAAGTTTGTGTTCCTGGCCCTGGAGGCAGACCATCAGGTCACGCCGTCCGACCAGGTGGATCAGGTGTGGCATCTGCATCTGCTATTTAGCGATGCCTACTGGAACGACTTCTGCCCGCGGGTGCTCGGGCGGCCGCTGCACCACCACCCCACCAAGGGCGGCCAGGCAGAAAGGGATCGATTCCACGAGCTCTACCGCGCCACGATCCACAGCTACCGCCAGCACTTCGGCGAGCCCCCCGCCGATCTGTGGCCGCCGGTGGATGTGCGCTTCGGCCGCGATCTGCAGATGCAGCGCGGCAGGATCCGCCGACCATTCCGGCCCTGGCGCGGCTGGCAGCCCTGGCGCGGCTGGCAGCCCTGGCGCGGCTGGCGCTGGTCTGTGCCGATGGGCGGGTTGCTGATCGGTCTGGTGGTGATTGGCAGTGCGCTCGCCTCGGCCGCCGCGGAAACTAGCAACGAGCCAGCCAGCGGCTCTGAGGAGATCCTCTGGCTGGTGGGCTCCATCCTGCTGGTCGGCTCTTTCTGGATCAGCACCGATGTCCTGCGTCCCCTGCTGCGCCAGCCGAGCGAGGGCAGAGGCATGCCGGCGCTGAATGCGCTGGAGCTGGCCTATCTGGCCCGCGGTCCCAGCGGTGCCCTGGAGGTGGCCCTGGCTTCACTGGTGCAGAGCGGGGTGCTGCTCCCTAATTGCGTGCGGCGCTCCCTGGTGGCGCTGGGAGAGAGCGAGGCACCCCTGCAGGATCTGGCCCAACAGATGGTGAGGGTCCATCACACACTCAGGGGTCGTTCCAACGCTGAGGTGAGCTATCAAGACATCATCATCTACCACCAGCACTATTCCTTCACGGCCCTGGTGGTGTCCCTGCAGAGTCGGCAATTGCTGCTGCGAGGTCGTCGGAAGGTGATCGCTCTGGCTCCAGGCAACCCGATCGCCCGCTTCATCGGGGGCGTAGCCGTTGCCCAGTTTCTCTTCATGCTGCTGCCGGCGGTTGTTTGGCTTTTTCTCGTGCCGCCGGCCCTGGGGATCAGCCTGGCCCTCTCCGTTCCCAGTGGCCGCACCCTCTGGGGCGAGCGTGTGCTGGAGCACTACCGCCCCGCTTCCACTCACGCGGATCCCCTGCAACGGATTGCCCTGCTCGGTCGTGCCGCCATGACCGGTGGACGGCTGGATGATCTCAGGAGCCTGATCGAGAACGTGGAGGCGGATCGCGCTGCTGCCGGCTGCGCAGGGTGCTGATGGCTCTGCCCAGGGCGAGCGGCGACGCCCACCTCTAACATTGTCGTGTAACTCTTTATTGGAAGGTTCCGAGAACCGCAGGCGATGGCGCCTGGCTTTCCGCGAACCAATCACAGTGTCGGCAAAATGCTCGGGCGAAATCCAGTGTTGGCATAGGGTTAGGGGCAACGGGGCCTGATTGAAGGCGTGGTTTGCGGGTCCAAGAACCACCTGTTCATCAGGCTACACAAGAACGACTTGGGTGCCTACCCTGAGCCAGTCATAGTTGCATGCCCGAGTAGAGGTCACCGCAGCGGTCTGGGCTATCAGCACTCTTCCTCTATCGGGTGAGCTCCAACCAGCGCACTACTGCCACAACGGCGTACCTGCCACGCTCTGCCATGTCATCAGGCCGTCCGCCTGTCCGGCGAGGCTCTGCGTCGCGCAGTGGAGCCCCAGCTCCCGCGGCATCCTCGCCAGCCACACCCGTGGGCTCGACGCCTACCTCAACCGCCAGGCCCAGCGCATCGACCAGCGCCACCACAACCTGCTCGCTCCCGAGCGCTACCGCGACTTCCTGGCAGAGCGGCGGCGGTTGATCACCGAGAGGCTGAATACATTCCTGACGCCATGACCACAACCTGTCAACCCGGTGCCTTCCCGGTCATGGCCTGTAGGTCCTTCAGCAGCACAATCAGGTGCAGCGGATCACTCGGCGAGGGCCGGAAGCCGAAATGCTCGTAGAACCCTTGCGCCCGATCATCCTTGGCATGCACCGCCAGGGCACGGATGCCGGCAATATCGGCAGCCGCCAATGTCCGGCCAATCGCGTCCTTCAGCAGCGCGGCACCCAGGCCCTGCCCCTGGTGCTCCACTGCCACAGCCAGCCGGGCCAGCACCATCAGCGGTATCGGGTGGCGCGCCAACCCTTTGCGGATCCGTTCGGGTGCCTGCTCCTGGCTCACCTGTCCCACCACCAGGGTGTGGAAGCTCACCACGGCATCGCCTGCCAGCGCCACGTAGGTGCGGCTAGCGCGGGCCCGCTGGTTGGCCATGGCGACGCGGATCAGGAAGCGATTCAGGGCTTCGTCGCCACAATCAAAAGCCCCCACGTCATGGCTGGCGTGAAGAGGCTCAATCCGAACTCCGCTCACCCCGCGTCACCGGCTGGCACCTGCTCAACGACGCTCGGTTCCTGCAGCAACCGCGTCAGACGAGAATGCACCTGGGGTGGGGCATCAAGTGCTGCCACAAACACCTCCCACTGCCCCGGATCAAGTTGGAAGCTCTGCCGCTCTGCCAGCGTTTCGGCCGCGCTGGCCAGGGCGCTTTCGAGCACAAAGTCGGTCACGCTGCGCTGTGCCGCCGCCGCCGCCCGCTGCAGGGTTTGCTTGGCCCCTGGCGTCAACCGGAGGTCAAGCTTCTCGCTCCGCAAGGGGGATGACGTCATCACTTCACTTTCTCCAGCCACCCTAGCCCCGCCCGCCAGACAATGTCATGACAGCAGCCACTGGCTTGGTCGTTCTTCGCAGGAGGCCTGGTTGCTAGGCGTTCCGCCCTTGCCAGACTCAGCCCCATGAGCACCACTTCCCTTCCTGCAGCAAGGCCCGATTCGGCACAGGTGCGCAGCCAACTGGTCAACGCCCTAGAGCTCGACCTGATCGGCCCACGCCAGGCCGCGCTGCTCAGCAACCGCTGGCGGCAACAGCTGCGCAGCGTGATTGACGCCCACCAGCTCGATCCAGCCACGGCCCTCGCTGCCTTGATGGCCCTGGCGGGGGAGAAGCACCGCAAGGGCTTCTATGCCGTGCTCACCGGCTTTCGCGCTTACAGCCCCCAGGAGCTCAGCACCCTCTGGCTCCATGGCGATTGCTACCGGCCCCAGCAGTGGTTGGAGCAGTGGCACAGGTCGTTGCCGGCTGCCACCTCCACAACAGGGACAGCAGCCTGAGCCACGGATCCCGTTGATGGCTTCCGCGGAGGCTTCATCAGGGTGCGGGGCAGCCAGGCCCTGCGCTCAGGTCCGCCATGGCCACGCTTCTCGTTCCGGCCCCCCTTTTCAGCCGTCATGACATCCCTGCAGTCAGGCCCTGGAGCGCTGCCGCCAGAGCCTGGGGTCGCGGCCGCAATGCAGCACCGCCAGCACGACGATGCTGTCCTGCTCGGGAACGGGCAGGTAGACGACGCCGTAGGGGAAGCGGCGAATCAAGGCACGGCGTGTGCCGCGATAGCTGGCGGGATACGCCGCAGGGTTGGAGCAGATGCGCTGGAAGACCAGCCGCACCTCGGCCAGGAACTGACGGCCCAGGCCAGGCTCCTGGGCTTCGTACCAGCGGGCCGCAGCGTCAAGGTCATCTCGGGCTGCTGGACGGAGTCGCAGCACCTTGCTCAGAGCGACTGCTCGATGGAATCGAGCGCCGCATCGGCATCGACACCGGGGTCGCCGTCTGCCAGGAAGCTCTCCAGTCGCTGATCGATCAGCTGTCGATCGGCATCAGTGAGCTCAGGGCCGTTCTGCTCGGCAGCGATCGAGTCCCACAGGGTCTGGACCAGCTCCAGCCGTTCTGAGAGGGGCAGGGTCAGTAGGTCACTCACTACAGGCCATGCCGGCAGGACCGGGGGGCTGGGACCTTTCAACCGTAGCGGGGGCATTGGGGCAAGTCCCCACCGAGCCGGCGCACACCCACCGCATCCCTTCGGCCGGTCCTCACGCCGCGTCAAGGATCGGGCCATGCGCCCTCCGATGTCGGGCGTCCTTGTCACGGCGCTGCGGCCAGCCGGTGGGGGTGGGGTTCTCCGCCGTCCCCCGATGGCTTCCCCGCTTTTCCCCTCACGCCGCAAGCAGCAGTCCCCAGCCCTCAGCCGTTCTGCCCTGCGGGCCCGCGATGCGCTAGTGCTGGAGCACCTGCCCCTGGCTGATGCCATCGCCTCAGCCACCGCCCGCCGCCTGTTCCCGCTGGTGGAGCGTGAGGATCTGATCCAGGTGGCCCGCGAGGCCCTGGTCCGCTCCGCTCCCCGTTGCAGGGCAGGCGTGCCGGCCGAGCCCTATTTGCGCCGCTGCATCACCGGGGCCCTGCAGCACCACCTGCGCGATCGGGTGCGGCTGGTGCGCATCTCCCGCCGCGAGCACGAGAAGGGCACCTGCCCGCTCGGCCACATCAGCCTCGATGCCACAGCCGATGGCGAGCACTGCCTGCTCGATCAGCTGGCAGCCCCGGAGGCCGAGCCGGCCATCAGCGAGGCCATGAATCGCCTGGCGCTGGAGCAGCTGGTGGAGCAGCTGCCGGCAGCACAGGCCACGGCCCTGCGGCTCACCGTCCTCGAGGGCCTCTCGCTCCGGCAGGCGGCCGAGCGGCTGGAGATCAGCTGCATGTCGGTGCAGCGGGCCCAGAAGAAAGCTCTCGTTGCTCTGCGCCAGCGGTTGGCGGGTGGGGGCTGAGGCCCCTTCACTCAGCTCTCAGCTCTGCTGGAACACCAGGGTGGAGAGCGGCCACCAGCCGCTGCCGCCCTCGTCGTACGCCAGCTCCAGCAGCGGATCGGTGTCGCTGAATTCGGGCGCCAGGTTCAGCACGGTGGCGCCGGACTCCGGGCTGATCCGATCACGCCAGCAGCGCGCTCCAATCGCCGGCAGGGGTGTTGTGGTGTCAGTCATGGATCAGGGGCTCACCATCACCCGGTTGCCAGCGCCGCTGTTGCTCACGGCTGCGAACTGACGGCGCTGGGGTGACCAGCAGATTGACCGCCAGCCGGTACTGGCTGGGGTGCTGCGCAAGGTCCAGGTGAGGCCATCGTCGCTGGTCATGATCCGGTTGCCACTGCCGCTGCCACTGCCGCTGCTGCTCACCGCCACCAACAGTGGCCTGCCCGCCAGGCTGCTGTACTGCGTGCCCGTGATATCAGGACCAGTTTTCGCTTTCGCCTGACATGCCTGAGGCGAAGCTGAGATTTAGGCCTCGTTCAGCAGGCCCAGCGCTTCCATCACCTGGAGGCGGATGCCGCCCAGCCGGGTCCAGGCCCGCACCGCATCCGCTCTGCTCCGGTAGGGGCGCCAGTCGTCCTCAGCGATGCGACGCTGGAAATGGGCAGCCACACGCTGGGCAACGGCGACATCGCTTGGCCTGGCCAATCGCAGCGTTGTCCCCTCGATCACCACTTCAGCAGGCATGGCGTCGGGGAGAGATCAGGAACTGGCCAGGCTCATTCTCTGTCCCCGCCCAGCCCCTCTCAGGCCAGGATCGGGAAACAGCCCTTCAGTCCATTTACCAGAATCTGCACCGCCACCGCAGTGATCAACAGCCCCATCAAGCGCTGCAGCACCCGTTCGCGGGTCTTACCCAGCCAGCCACGCAGCCGCGGCGTGAACTGCAGGAACAGGTAGAGCCCCATAGCCATGGCGCCGATCACCAGGCTCAGCAGCAGTGAGATCGTGCCGGGGCCTGCCATCAACGGCACCCCGATCGGCACAATCGCCGCTGCCGGATCATCAGCCAAGCCACTTCCCAGCAGCGCCGGCCGCCCCTCCAGCAACCTCAACCCCAACGGCAGCAGGATCAGGCCACCAGCAGCACAGCCAGGTAGGTGAGCACCGCCAGACGACTGATCCGCCGCAGGCGGGAATCACTGCCGGCGCCAGCCTGGCCCACAACGCTGAGCAACCCCACCGGGTCACTCAGCGCCAGCAGACCCACCGCCAGCGTGGACAGGCTCATGGCGATGGCGGTGTGATGCCCAGCGCCTGGGCGCCAAAGTGCCGCGTCATGTCGGTCTGCAGATGCCAGGCCGTCAGCAATGTTTTGGCGATGCGCCTGAGCGCGGCCACGTCATTGCAGGCATCGATGGCTCTGGCCTGGGTCTCAACAACGAATTGGCGACTGAGATCCTGATCCAGCATGGTTCCGATGCACTGTTACAAAACGTTAAGCGGTGGACAAGTGAGGCGCGGCCGGTTTCCCGCACGGTTCCATCCACCTGTGTTGCTGGCTTCGCTCACACCAGCGGGCTACCAGAGAGCTGCAGCCGCCTGGGCTGGCGCGTTCACCGGCAACGTGGACACCAACAGCTCAGGACAAAGATTTTGCGATTGGAGGATGGCAGACAAATTGAGTTGATCCTCCAAAAGGCAGGCATGCCCACTATCCGGAAGCTGAACGATTGTGGCGTTTGGAAGAAAGCCTGCCAATCGCTTCGCTTCGCGTTTGGAAGGCAGGAGTCGATCCGCTTCTGAGGCCAGGATTAAAACAGGCTGATGAACGCGATCAAGGGGCAGATCCTCCAGGCGGAACTGTCTGAGCAATGCCAATCTCCAGGCAGCGCTTTGAGGCCTCACAGCCTGCATGGCAGCCAGCAGCTGCTGCCGTGTTGACCTGCTGACCCGATGGGAAGCAATCAGAAGATTGCACAGACTAAGGGCGGAGAGATGGTATATCGGTGCGGGCAACAGCTGAGTTACAGAGCTGCAGGCACTGATCCATGGTTGACGCTGTGCTGATGAGGCGGGGTTGACCAGAATCAACTGATCACACAGCTTCGGAAAGCGTGTGATCAGTCTCAACGCCAAACAACCACCAAACGATTCGCCACAAATTGTGGTTGTGCGCCCAGGATGCCGTTGCTGCTCCATCTGGATCAGAGCGGCGACCTGCTCGGTCAGCTCGTCCCAACCTTTGAGGTCGTCTGGGGGGATGGATAAACAGCGAATGTCAAAGCCAGAGCTGAGTCCGGCAATCTGGGGTTGCAGCAACGCACCACTGCCGTCCATGCCCGGCAAAAAGACAAACAGCGGCCGAGACGGTGTCGCCGGTGTGCAAGCGGTGAGCCGCAAAGTCCTGAAGGTGGTGATCATGATCTACGAGTGCTCATCAGCATCATTGGGCTAACATTTCAGCAATTTGACTCCTACAGTTTTGGGTGATTTCTCTGGCTACAGTGGCGCCGCTGCTGCCACGATACCGAGATCTCCAACTCTCATCAATCAGCAGAGGATGGCCAAAAAGAACATCAACATGCCGGTAGAGGATTGCCGAATGCCAACCACCACTTTGAAACAGTGCTTCCGATGGATCGAAGCGCCGAAACAAGGCAAGCGGTGCAAGTTTTCCCTGCTTTTCCTCCCTTGAAGCAATCGCAACCGGCAGGATCGCCAGGCCATCCACAGGCACCCTCAGGGCAAGATGCGCAAAACCCCTGTGGAATGGGCTGAGCTGCTGGGGGGCGTTGACCCTCACCATCGGATCCGCACCCTCAGGAAACACGCCCACCACCTGATTCGCTTGCAGAAACCTGGCCGACTGCTGAAAGAACGACGACTGCCTTCGCTGATCAGCCTCAAGTGGAAAGGCACCCATCAGCGCAACTGCCTGCTGCAGTAGCGGCACCTGGCTCATGTAATGGTGACAGACGAATCGCACGGGGCGGCTGATCGCCGACATCAGCAGGGGAGCATCTAGCAGGCTGCGGTGATTGCTGACAATAAGCAGACTATTTTTGGTGGGTATTCTGTCAAGATGATGCAATGTCACTGACATCCCTGTGGCATCCAGCAGGCTGCGAGACAGTTGCAAGGGGATAGTGCGTTTCATGCTTGCAGTCTTGCCACTCTCGGTGATGCGATCGGAGTGTGTTTTCTGATTTCCTCTTTTTTCCGGGGCTGCAGGGTCGTTTACGTCAAACAGTTTTGAATCAAGAGATGGGACGGTGCGAGCGTCAAGCCTGGCGGATCACCGCACAGTCGTGCCGTTTTGCTTCAGGCGGTTCGGGCCAGAGCGGATCTGCGCCGCCGTCCCAGCGGCTCGATCCACCCGTTCAGAACCTGGCGTTGCCGTTGCCGGTCAGGAGCGACCCGGCACCCCAGCTGGATCTGGCCTTGATCGAGCAGGCGTC
>Ga0208432_1000017_pt1 | contig 30504 bp, 23 predicted proteins | sample Wag4_2014_7_11_2_FD_187361 | JGI IMG/M metagenome (GOLD analysis project Ga0208432, IMG submission 187361) | Lake water microbial communities from Ohio, USA - Utica-2 Time Series LW 2014_7_11 (SPAdes) (version 2) | ecosystem: Environmental > Aquatic > Freshwater > Lake | place: USA: Ohio...
GACCATGACCAACCACTCTCATAAGGCCTGGACCGATAAAGGGGGTCACGTCAGGATCGCTACGCCCTGCTGGTGATTGACGACATTGGCTACGTCCGCGAGGACGAGGCGGAGACCTCGGTGCTGTTCGAGCTGGTGATGCACCGCTACGAGCGCAGGTCTCTGCTGGTGACCAGCAACCAGCCGTTCAGCGAGTGGGAGAACGTGTTCTCCAACAGCGCCATGACGGTGGCTGCGGTGGACCAGCTGGTGGACCACAGCACGATCATCCAGATCAACGGAGAGAGCTACCGCCGCAGACGGGCACGACGGGCAGGGCGCACAGCGGGGGCGTGATTCGGCGCCCTGACCAGGCGTCAATGACTCGCCAACCGATACCCGCCAACCGAGCTCAAACCAGGCGCAGCCCACCCCCTGCCATGGCAGGGGGTGGGGGCTCCTACTCGCCTACGTAATTGGCGCGACCCGGCTTCGTAGTTGACATCGGGCAGCCAGGCCTTATGCCACTTGTAGAGGGTGATCACGTGGATCCCAAGCTCCTGGGAGATCTCGGCCACGCTCTAGCGATGGGGAGGCCCCATCCGGCTGCGGACATCAGCCTTGAAAGCCTCGCTGTAACGACGCATCGCTCTGTTCCATCAAGCCCCTGGTGGTGAAAGTGGTCGGGATGGATGGGCGTCATCTTTCCTGGCAGAGGGGGCCAGTGGAAGCTGCAGCTGCTGGAGGGGGCAGCGAGCCGTTCACCGAGGTCATGAACATCAAAGATAAAGAGGTGCAGGCAAGGAGGCAGAGCTGTTGCAGCAGTACTGCTTCGCAGAAGCCTGACAGTTACGGCTGGCTGCAGATGGAGCTGGAATGGCCCCAAAATAGTCTCAGCTTTCTGATAGCAGTGATCCCAATTGGCTTTTTATGCGTTGGCTGTGCTGATTGCGATAAGTACGACCTCGCTCCTAATCGCAACAACCATTACTGCGCAGAATCTGATGCAGTTCAGTGGCATCAATACCAAAAAGACCGTCGGCTTCAATTGGAGCACGTCCAACCGGCAGTGCATAAAAAGAAGGGGCGAACATTAATGCAATTAAATCACAATAGCGATGATGCTCTAGGAGCATTGTTCTGGTCTGAAGATTAATGTTAAACGGTGCGTCTGTAGGGCAATAGAGATTTACAAGAGGAAACTTGTCTAGTGAAGAAATAAACTGATGGATAATCCTAGCGGCTTCGCGGGTCATTATCCAAAAACGATCTCCCATCCCTCCGATTGGCGGCACAACAAATGCTTCAAGGTCTGTATCGGCAATGACGGCAATATTCTGCCGCTCGAATATGTTGCTATCATCAATAAATTCTAGAATGCGAGAAAGGGATACATCGCAGCGATGAAGTATAAGCGGCTGCTCGCAATCATCCTGTAAATAAGATTGAATCGCAGCATTTATCGTGCACCACATTTTGTATTGATTCATAAGAACTTTCTTCTGAATGTCGCTGATGACTGAACCATTGGAGACATTGTAGATAGCATTAAAATTGGCCTCTGCATCGTTTTCTTCAAGAGCATTTATCTTAAAACCAGTTAAGTCTCCGCACAGCACTGACAACGCCTCGTGAATATTCTGATTAGTCTGGCTTATTTTGTGGTGAGATGCCATTAATGCATATACCCTGTCAACTGATTCTTCCGTTAATGCTTTCCTGACAAGATTAGAGGATTCGGGATTTTTAAATAGACAAGCCAATTCTACGATGTTTTTAGGATAGCGTGCTGCTGCAGTCTGATTCCATGTTGAGAAAGAACATGTCTTGAGACGAGTATTCTTTAAACTCATACATAGCTTAAGATTATCACTCACTACTCTAAACGCGCTATGTCGCGCCTGTCCAAACATTGCGACGGCAAAACGATGTGGACGGATAAAGCTCGTACGACTATTATTCAGGATTTTGATAGATATATCTGCAAAACTGGGTAGAATCTTTGTGTAATCACAGTCAGGTGTTAACCCGGATTTCTTTATAAATGAATCAAAATAAAACGAGTTTTCAATAGAAGATAATGCGTCGGCTATTGATTCGGACATGTGTATATTATTTAAATAGCTCTTGTAAGTTTGATGTTCGCTACACAGTTCTCCTAAAAATTCGGCAGCCAAGGATGGAGGAGCCGCTCTAAGAAAAAAACGAGTTACAAGAGCTGATGATGAATATAGTGATATGTTGTTATCGCAGGCGAGATGTAAGGCGTTAATACGTTTTTCAGGTTCCTCAAATCTTATACAGATAGCGCATGCTGCGATTAGATGTGCGCCCAAATAAGAATTAGTCTTGTTTAGATCTAGCAATCCAATGCGCTTAACTAGCCAATCAACTTGATCATTAGGATCACCAAACGATTTAAGGAACGGTTTTAAGTGGTGATTGAATAGCGAGAGAGAGTCAATATTGCTTTCTTCGGCATAGACTTTGCATTTAGGTTCAAATCCATATCTCCTGGAGATATCTGACAAGTCGCTATGTATATGTATGGGGACACTATGGCTTGCGCCATTGCGAAAGTGAGGATTGTGGGTGATAATACTTGTAATATGTGCTATTACGGTCGAATCTGCTTCCAAACCAGGAAGCGACTCGCTATATGAGCAGAGGATCGCTGTAACTTCCTCTATCGTTCCTGATCGAAGAAGGGTTTGAACGCTCATCGGCATTGTGAGCAGTTTACCAGCAATTTGATCATGAACATCCGATATGAGGCCAGCCTCTATGAGTGCTGGAATTAGGGGCTTACCAAGAGAAACTATCGTTTTTAAGATTAAAGAGCGCCATCCCTCTTCTTCTGAAAATTTAGAAAGTGCTCGTATTATTAAATCTTTTGTTACTGGATGATCGGGGCCGAAAATTAAACTGCCTGTTATCCCGTGATGCATCGCGAGATGATTGCCTTCTTGGATGCCAGCTGTTGTAAGATGATGCCAGTGATACAATGAATGAGGATGCTGAACCAACTGTTCGCTTGCATCGCTTGTGAAATTCTTCTCCATAAAACATAACTTTTAAAAACCTCACTCCTAGTATGGCATGAGGCATCGACCAAGGGGGTGCCACGGAACCGTGATGAGTTTTAGAAAACCTCACATTAGTGTTATTTCAGAAAAATGGATGCTGTAAAAATACCATTGCCTAGATCATTTGCAAGACTAAATTTGGAACATACACGTTTCATCAGGTCGTGCTCAGCAAACTCTGAGTGAAAAATCCTCACGATCCTTGGTTAAATTCGGACTATAGCAAAAGTCTTGATGAAGAAGATGTCCCCAAGTCTTACTTAAATTTATCTGTTCTTTCTTGAAGCGAGCTAGCTTTTCGGGCGAGTCTTCGTAGCCACGAGTCTTTGATTCATAGTGATATAATGTAGCGTTGTGCGCATACAAGTTCACATAGCCAGCGGTCTTGACTTTAAGACAAAGGTCGACATCATTATAAGCGACTGCAAAAAGCGTTTCCTCTAATCCATTAACTTCGGCAAATACTTCGGCTCGAAGTACTAAGCACGCTCCGGTCACTGCGCTCACTTCTTGAGTGATGTGAGGCCTCAAGAAATATCCTGATGACCGATTATCAATCCCTTTATGTGAATGTCCGGCGTAACCTCCCAGCGACAATATTATTCCTGCGTGCTGGATAGTATCATCGCTATAGAGAAGCTTGGCTCCAACGCAACCGATTTCCTTGCGAACAGCATGGCTAGCAAGTACTCGCAACCAATCGGGCTCAATAACTTCAGTATCATTGTTTAAAAGACAAATAAGTTCACCTGAGCTGTGCGCAAATCCATAGTTATTTATGCGAGAATAATTGAATGGCTCATCAAAACGTAGGACATCAATAGATACTCCGCTGTCATTGCTGCCGTGAATTGATTCAAAGTATTCTAGTATAGCCGGGTCATCCGAGCCATTGTCAATAATAATTATCTCGTAGTTCCGATAGTTTGTTTTGTCGAGAATGGAGCTGATGCAGTTTTTGAGAAGGGCGTAACCATTGCGTGTTGGGATGATAATTGATACTTTAGGTTCTTTATTGCCTGGGAGATCCCAGGAAACAACGTAGAAATTATTGTGATCATGAGTTCTAACAGTAACGCTTTCCCCTCGCTGTTCAAAAGCATCTACCAAGGCCTTTTGTCCCGCTGCGACAGTATAAGGTTTAGCGCTACTGGATCCAGCTGTGGAAGTTTCGGAGATTCTCCAATGGTACAGAATCTCTGGAATATGATAAATCTCATTGTCTTCAAGAATGTTGCTGATGCGAAGCAGGAAATCATAATCCTGAGAGCCTTCTGTCCCAACTCGCAAGCCCCCCGCTTGCTTTACCAAGTCTGTGTCACAGCATACGAGGTGGGTAATATAATTATGTGAATAGAGAAGGTGTCGATTCCAGTCTGACTTAAAATGAGGGCTGATACGATTGCCATGCAGATCTAAAAAATCTTCATCGGAGTAAATCAGTCTTGCTTGCGGGTTAGCATGAATTGCACTTTCTATTGACTGAAGTGCATGTGAGGCCAAAATATCATCATGATCTAAAAAACATATGCGTTGACCAGTGACCATTCCTATGGCATCATTGGTAGCATTGCAGATATGTCCATTGTTTTCGCGAAAATGAATCTTGATGCGCGCGTCCAGATTGGAATGCGCCAATAGCTCGTCTTTGGTTTCAACACGACTGCTATTGTCGTCGACTATGCACAGTTCCCAGTTTGTGTAATTTTGAGAGCAAACTGAATTGATGCACGCTCTTAAGTGGTTTGGATCAGTATTGTAAACTGGCATCACAATAGAAAACTTAGTATGACCACTGTTTTGGGAGGCTTTGCTGTGCTTAAGCAAGGCGCTCTTTTCGATATATTTTGCCCACAATGAGTAGGGATTTTTAACTGGCTCACAATCCCCTCTTAAATAGTGAGAATAAGCATCATCAAAACTGCTAGTTGGTGTAAGTCCTGCCGCCTTGCTTAGTGCGTTGCCCTGATTCGCCTGAGTGGGATCTGATAGTCTACGAGCACAGTCTCTTACTAGTGATGCGTAAGACGCTTTTGTGCTCCATGTGTAGAAAGATAAGTTTTGGATTAAGAGCTTCCCGGGCCGATTGTCGGGATCATATCTTAGTGGATAAGCTAAAAATCGCTTGTGCAATATGTATTCCTGAGCTTCTCCCGAGGCATAAGAACGAGTGAGGCAGTTTTCCTGGCTGTAGCCAGCGCCAGTGTCAAAATACAGCTCACTTGTTATCTTGTCGTAATCGGATTCTACAACGACCCTCATTATTACATGCCCATCTAGATCATCAAGTGCTTCTGGTTCAATATGCAGTTGAATTGTTAGTGATGGATCATTTGTTGTCGCATGGCATGACCCACGTTCAAGGCATGCTAAGTTGGCCATGGACAAAATTGTATGCTGAACCCGGACTGGAGAATTAATCATCGACTTTGAAGTCATGGCGTTTGTTCTTTTCGAATGAAATAGTAATTTGATTAGACTGTTTGCAAGCGCTCGGACTCGGCATAATGGCCGCACCCACCGTTCAGATTTGCGGTCTCAATGAATCCTGTGGATCCTCTTTTTCCATAAAAGTTAAATGGGCCTGAGTTGGGTCTGTTTATGTAGAGTTTTTGTTTGGAGACGATAGTTGTGTGTTTCTCGAACTGCGAGGCTAGTAAGCTTTGTGTATGCTTCTGATATCAGTTTCGGGATTAATCCCCGTTGTCTCCTATTGATTCTGTTGGTAGTTCCATTTTTGCAATTTAGAATGGGTTCGATGCAGTGCTTTTATGGTCGCCGTAATGACATTGCTAAAAAATGAACAGCAAGATATTGCTGACTGCAGCGACTCTCGTGGAGCCTATTTGTTTATCTCGTGGTGAGCGTCGAGTTGCATCCTTCTTGCAGTGGCCGGCTCCCTGAGTCTGAGCCACATAGAGAAGCATGACGGACTGGGGACCTGCTAATTAGTTTTTAATTGTATTAAGAGTTTATTTATTCAATTTTATTTGCATATTTATCCGGATGGCAAAGCATGCAAGCCCTTGGTCTGCATCATGCTGGCATGGGTGAGGCAGGCCTATCAAGCCTATCACCCATCTTGGCTGGACAAGGAGGGCACCACCTCGGATGATGGTTTAGACGCATAGCGGGTTTGGAATGGACACCGTTGATTGTCTCTTAAGCGCTCTAAGGTCCGACTGGCCGCCACTAGCCTGCAAACGGTGTTCTCACCGTCGTCAGCGTGGCAGCGCACGACTCTACCCACTGAAGTAGCGGCTTGAACTTTGAGTTGGGTGCCTTTTACTGGACAGGCCTGCCACTAACATCGTTTATTCTGGACAGGATGAATAGGGTTCAATCTCTATGTTGACCTCATGGCTTTTGCTTCCCAGGGCGCTATGCGGCCTTAGTGGCTATCTTTCCATAGGAAGCTCGCCAGGTTGATTTCAGCCTTCCAGCCTCCGCTGCAGGCGTGAAGGTAGACCACTTCGTATTTGATCGTTCTCCAAAGTCGTTTAACGAGTATATTGTCGTGGCAACGTCACCTCCCAGACCAGCCGATCATCATCTCCTGGGCCCGTAGGCGGGCCACGAAGTTGGAGGAGGTGAACTGGCACCCTTGCTGCCCACGACTGATCGGGGTGCCTTCTATGGTCAGTTAAGCCACCATGCGGCGGCTGGCGCTGCAGCGATCCTCCAAGTCGAGGGCGTCGATCCTGGCCATGATTCGTGGCTTCGATTCCCGGATCGGCGCCGGTTGGTAGTAGAGCGTGTATTTGGGTAGGCCCAGCAGCGCGCATTGCCTGCTGCTCCTGATCACTGGATGGTCGCCATCGACATATTGGCCGAGTTCACGGACAATCAGAGCAGCCGAAATCTTTTTGTGGCACTCCAGCTCCATCTGCAGCCAACAGTAGCAGTCAGGATTGTGTGAACCATTACTGCTGGTACAGCTTAGATTCTTTGGCCTGACCTGCTTCCTTGTTCTTGATCTGATTGCCTTGGTGAGCAGCTCACTGTCCCCATCGAGTAGCTGCATCTTCCACGGGCTCACTTGAATCGGTCGCATCGATAGGTGCGCTTCCTTGCCCCAATTCTTCGGGGTGGTCGGTGGCGATCTCCTGGATCGTCTTTCGGCCACTGATCGCCGCCAACCCTGGCCTTGAATTCGGGGCTGTGGGTGCTCCGCTCGCTCAACTCCTTCGGAGAGGGCTGCGCCAACCGTGGGAGCCCCTTTCAAGGAGCGGTGCCCCGCCTCAATGGTTAACGACGGGCCCTGTCTAGAAAAACCAGCCCACCTCAGCTCATGAGGCTCGCTGGCAGCTCTATCGCCTTTAAGATCCAGAATCCCATGATGGCAAGGATCTTTGATTGGCCAGCGGACACGGTTCGGATTTTCTTATGGATGATCTACACTGAGTGGGCACCTCGGACCAGCAGGTTTCTAATTGCTTTTGTTGTGCAAGATGCACCATTGGCATCACCGTTTGCAGCGACTCACGAGATAAAAAAATCGTTTGACGCCAACTGCTAGCAATCCCTCCAGTAGCTGCCCATGAACAGCATCGCTTGAGTTTCCACAGTTTATGACTATGGTGCCTGAGCGAATTGCTCCGATCCCGATTCAAATGCCGAAGCCTTCGGACTAAACCGTCTCGAAGTGATCGACAACCTCAGCCAATCTTTGAAAGCTGATAATGCTTCCGTCGTTCCGAGTTCATGCCTGAGATCCTTGCTGCTCTCGTTTGGCTCCTTTATGATTGCCTTGTGTTCATCTGCTCAATCATTCACTTATCTGCTGGGGGCCGGTTTCAGAGGATGTTGCCCCCTCGCAAATGCGGTTGCCTTGGATGACGACCTTCGGCACCCCACAGCTGTGAGTTCCTTATCTCATCGTCATTTTAGGCACTGCCTTGCCATCACCTCTTAACATCTTATAAGATCAGAGACATGACAGAAACACGTGCTGGCATCGAAGCAATACTTTCAAATATGGCTCCGTTTGAGGGGCTTGACAGATCCCGGGTAGCTTGGTTGGCTGAAATTGTTGAGCCATGCCACTTCCCGCTCGGGCATACATTGCTTGAATCAGGCGAACTCCCGCAATTCATCTGGATAATTCTTGAAGGGAACGTCCGCAGCCTTGGCAATTTTGACGACAGTGTTACATCCAAATACCCTCGAACTCTCGAAAAGCTTGGTCCAGGCAGCATTGTTGGTTGGATCAGCCTTCTGCATCAAGCACCTCTTGAGTTTTTGCGTACGAGTACAGAGGTGTATGCCCTATCCCTTCCTGCCGTGGAAGCATCCAGGTTTATTGAGGCTGAACCCTGTTTTCAGGAGTGGTGTTCTCAGAATCTTCCCGCTGCTGAGCTTTTTTTCTTGCTTCAACAGCTCAAAGCAGAAGGCAATCCCTCCTCTTCTTCTATACTATCATCATGGCCTTCGCGATGTTCGGAAGTATCTTTTTGCTCTAAAGCTGTTGGCTCCACGAGCACTCTTGTATTGGATGATCATTATCAATGGTATCAAAGTTGCCCCCCTCAGCAGTCCGTACTCCTCGATCTTTCAAGGCTTGATCTTATCCGCCCAAAGGGGTGGTTGAGGCTTATTGGCCTCCCCAGTCAGTCTATAGTTGATGATGTTTCTCTCGTAGTATCCCAATCCCCTGATCCATCTCAGATTTCGAAACAGCCAGCGTCTGCCATCAATGTTTCCGATCCGCCTCTCCTCCTGCCGCTGAGTGGTGATCAGTTAACCAACAAACAGACGCCGCTCTCACTTGACCGTGCTGCTGGGCCACGTGATGTTCCACTAGCACTGTGCCTTGCGCTCGCAACGCATTTTCGTGTTCCAGCCAATCGCGATGCGCTTCGTGACCAGATTGATGCCATTCTGCAGCGTCAGCCACAGCTTAATCTGATTAATTACGGCCAACTAATTAGCAGCATTAGCCTGCGCGTTGTGCTCAGTGAACTCCCTGTTAAACAGCTCCACAGGGTGCCTACTCCCGCGGTGCTGATGTTTCGTCAGCAGGTAGGATTGCTTGATGGTATTGACAGATACCCTTCGGGTGATTTAGCTCGCTTGCTTGAACCCGAGCTTGGTCCAGTAAGGATTCCGGTCGCAGATCTTGCCTGCGCTGAGACTGGATTGGTTGAGTTGCTTTTGATTGAGCGACGCCCAGATAGTAAAACTAGTCGTTTTAGCTGGGGATGGTACGGACCCTATTTAAAAGCCCACAGACGTGAATTGATAGAGGTGTTGGCCACCAGTGCGGTTGTTAACACCCTTGCATTGGTAACCCCGCTAGGTTTACAGGTATTAATCGACCAAGTATCCAAGAACTCCGATTCAAGTGGCGCTCTTTTCAGCATATCAGCCGTTCTTCTTCTTTCTAGCCTTGTAGGAGCTGTGGTTCGCGGTCTTCGTAGTCTGATCTTTACTAATGTCGCGAATAGAGTGGATCAAGCTACAAAAAGTACAATCCTTGATCAGATGGTGCGTCTACCGCAGAGCTTTTTCGATAATCGTCCTGTAGGCCAAGTCACTTTTTACTTCACTCAGCTCGATCGTGTTCGCGAATTCTTGATTAGCCAGAGCCTTACTACGATTGTAGATTTTGGATTTTCTCTCCTCTATATCATTGTTTTATTCTTCCTGAACCCCCTGCTGACCTTGGTGACCCTGAGCACCTTACCCCTTTTTGTTGTTCTGGGATTGTTCGCTAACCCTGTATTTGAAAGGTTAGTTGAGCGCACTGTCCAACAAGCGGTTTCTACTTACAGCTATCTCAACGAAGCCATCACCGGAATTCAAACGATTAAATCCCAAAATGCTGAGCTCAAGACTCGCTGGGAGTTTCAAAATCGGTATGCGCGTTTTATCGGTGAAGACTTCAAGCTTCGTGTCACCGGTGAGACCATAACTGCTTTGGCTACTTTTATTAACGATCTTAATGGCTTGCTAGTCATTGGTTTCGGCATTTACCTCGTAATGCAAAACCAGTTGAGCCTTGGTGCTTTTATTGCATTCCGAATTATTAGTGGCTACATTACCGCGCCATTGGTGCGTCTTGTAAACACCTGGCAGCAGTTTAAACAAGCCAGCCAGGGATTGCAGATCGTCGGAGATGTTGTTGATCGGACAACTGAACAGACTGAGTCTGAATCTACTAATATCCCAATGCCGCCCATTCAGGGAAGGGTTGAGATTCGCAATGTTGCTTTCCGTTTCTCAGAGGATGCTCCTCGCGTTCTCCACAATGTGAATCTGCAGGTCCCTGCGGGAAGCTTCGTGGGGATGGTGGGCGGATCAGGGAGTGGTAAGAGCACCGTGCTCAAGCTGTTACCTCGCTTTTACCGACCAGAGCAGGGTACAGTTTTGATTGATGGTTATGATATTAACAAGGTTGAACTCTATTCATTGCGTCGCCAAATCGGAGTTGTTCCTCAGGATTCATTGCTTTTTGATGGCACGATCAAGGAAAATCTGCTGATGGTAAGGCCGGACGCCACTGCTGATGATCTGATCCGGGCCGCCAAAATCGCCTGTGCCCACGACTTCATTATGGCGATGCCTCAAGGCTACAACTCGTCAGTCGGCGAACGGGGGGCCGGTTTATCTGGAGGTCAAAGGCAACGGATGGCACTCGCCCGGGCGGTCCTGCAGAATCCTCGTTTGCTGATCCTTGATGAAGCCACCAGCGCATTGGACGCTCGCACGGAAAGGCAAGTATGTTTGAACCTATTTGAAGCATTTCGTGGACGCACTGTGTTTTTCATCACGCACAGGCTTTCGACTGTTCGGCCTGCAGATATAATTGTGCTAATGGATCAAGGGGCTGTGATGGAGGTTGGGAACCATCGCCAACTTATAGATAAGCGTGGTTGGTATTATGCTCTCTATCAGAGTCAAAACCAGGAGGGGCTGAACTGATGACAGATCTCGTGCCTCAGCCTCCTGAGCAATCCAAATCAGACCAATTGGCGCCTTTAGAGCCTTGGAGTTTTAATCAACCCGTTTTGCTCAATAAGTCACGGCGTGTTTCGTCTGCTTTGGTCTGGACGGCTGTAGGCGGCACATCGGCCGCCATTCTTTGGGCCTTGATTGCTCCGCTACCTCAGACCATTGCAGTTCAGGGCAAGCTGCAGCCGGGTTCAACCGTTCGAGAGATTGAAGCTCCCGCGCCCGGTGTCGTTTCCAGTGTTTTGGTCAAGGACGGAGAACGTGTGCGTGCTGGTCAGCCTTTACTGCGATTTGACCAGAGAGATGCTAATTCTAAACTTACCGCTGCAATTGAAATCCGTAATCGCCTTGTCAACGAAAATACTGTTTACCAAGCTATCCTTGGTGAAATACCCCCTTCCGGGTTGACTCTTAATCAACGGCAACAACTCATCAGCCAGCGTCAGGCCGTCGCAGGCCGTAACAGCGCTGCTCTTGAGGATCTTGCTAAAAGTCGTGAACGTTTAGCTGGTTTGCGAACGAGTCTGGTGACTGCTCGTGATATTGCCCAGCGGTATCGCGCGCTTGCGGCCCAAGGTGCGACCAGTCAGGTTCAATTTCTGGATGCTCAGGCCAAGGTTGACGATCTTCAAACCTTGATTAATACCGAAGAGAAGGAGATTGCCCGGCTGTCTGCTAGCCTCAATGCGACGACTGGTGGCAATGAGTCTGATCTCCGCTCTGATATTGAGGGCAATCTTAAGCAAATTGCTGAGCTTGACAAGCAGATTAAAGAAGCTCGCCTAACGCTAGGATACAGCCTTCTTAAGGCACCCGTTGCTGGCATTGTTTTTGATATCTCTGTCAGACCTGGCAGTGTTGTGCGCGATCGAAGTGAGAAGCCGTTGCTTAAAGTCGTGCCTCAGGATGATCTTCAAGCCAAGGTCTATCTGCCAAATGATGCTGTTGGCTTTGTCAAGCCAGGCCAGTCTGCTGACATCTCGCTCGACTCGTATCAGGCATCTGATTATGGTCGATTGCCAGCAAGCGTTCTCAGGGTTGGATCTGATGCCCTGGCGCCTGATGAACAAGTGCGTGTACTTGGGAAAGAGTCATCTGGTCTGTACTTTCCAGCCGTTCTTAAGCTCAAGCACCAGTATCTTAAAGTTGGTCAACGACGGGTTGGCCTCCAGTCTGGTATGTCCTTGACTGCCGATATTCACCTGCGGAATCGCCGGTTCATCAGCGTCCTCACCGGCTTCTTTGAGAATAAACGTCGTTCCCTGGAGCGCCTGCGCTGATCTTGATGGCTAACAGATCTCCCCATCCCTGGCTTGCCTATCACCCTCCGCATCGGCAGATGCTCGTGAGCTTTCAGCGATGCTTGCTGCTAACACGCGCTCGTTTGCGTCGGCCTCGCTATCAAATACTTTTTTTACTTGGTCTATATGTACTTGGCTGTTTGATTCCCCTCCCTTTTGGGCTGGTGACTTTGACAGGCTTTGCTATCCTGCCTCTGCTTTTGGTTCCCCCTGTTGGTTTCCTGATTTACTGGTTGGTATGGAAGGAGTTTCACCATTGACCGATTCCGCATCACGAACGGTCCATCCCCAATCGGCTGGGACTGCCATCGAGTTAAAACCGGGTGTCCCATGGGCCAGCTCCGATGAGCTGAACAGACTGTTGCGCCAGCAGGGGCTGTGCTTGGCCGTAGCTCAGGCTGCTGTCTTGGATGAGATCGCCAGAACGATCCCGCTTGAGCCAGCCGTGGAGAATGAGTGGATTGCCGCATGGTTACGAGGTCAAGGTGTGACTGATGACCAGCAGTTGGCTGCTTGGCTTCTCAAGAAGGGTTGGAATCATCTGGATCTCCGCTACTTTGCAACCAAGGCCCCACGTCTTCAGCTTTTTAAGCAAAGACTGTTTGCTGGTGAGATTGAGTTGCGTTTCCTTGAGCGCAAGCTTCAGCTTGATCAAGTGGTTTACTCCTTAATCCGAGTTAAGGAGGGTGCGCTTGCCCAGGAGCTGTACCATCGCCTCAATGATGATGGCGAAGATTTTGCTGCACTCGCGGCTGCGTATTCCCAAGGGCCCGAACGCGAGACCGGTGGTCGAATCGGCCCGGTTCCTCTGGCCCAGGCCCATGAGGTCGTGGCGAACCAATTGCGGTTCAGTGTTCCTGGTCAACTCTGGGCGCCCATTTTCCTTGTCAATATCTGGTTGATCATTCGGCTCGATCACCTTGAGCCTGCGCGGCTGGATGATGACGTTCGCCAAGCCATGTTGGATGACCTTTTCGATGAATGGCTGGAGAATCGGGTTGGTTACTTGCTTGCCGGCGAACAACCTCCCCAACTGCCCTGTCAGTTGCTTACCCCTGATTCCATTCCTCCTTCAGCCACTGCGGAATGAACTCCTCACCGTCGACGATGGAGACCTTCCCTGCCTTGAAATAGAGCAGTGCAGCCAGCAGGTTGTTGATCGCATTCGGCTGGCTGAGATCGTCCACTTGAGCGGCCATCGCTTGACGGGTGAGAGCATCCTGCTCGCTCACAAGCTCTCCGGTGAACCCGCTTGCGATCAGGCTGCGATGCATCGTGCCCACCGGCGTGCGATACAGCTTCTCCAACTGGTCTGAGCTCACATCCAACCACAGCTGGGCAATGATGTCCCGCAAGCCAGCCAGCTCAACCTTGGTTGCTGCATCATCGGGATCCAGGCCATACAGATTGATCAGGGCCGCCATCCGGTTCACCAGCTCGGGTTGCTCAAACAGCGCCAGAGCCTCCTCGCCGCGACGCTCGCTCAGCGGCGCCAGGGTGACATTTTTCACACCGCTATCCGAGGCCCCGCCCGTCGGATCTATTTTCTCCTGCGCTGATGGCTGTAGGAAGCCGACAGGACGTTGCAGTTGTGCCTGCAGATCCGGTTCGCAGTAGGCCGCGTAATCCTTGAGCAGCCAATCCGGCACCTGCTCCAGCGGTTCCTCCACGCGCATGACGCCCGGTGGGTAGTAGGGCATCAGGGCCAGCAGCAGGTTCAGCCGCTGCGGTGCTTCCCAGTGCTCGTGAAGTTGTTTGGCCAGTTGCTCACGCCATTCACCTTCATCAGGAGCGAGCGTCTGCTGGGGCAGGGGCCCAGCCAGCAGATTGCGTTGCAGGGTTCCCAACGTTCCAGCGTAGAGGCTTTCAAGCTGGTCGATCGGTGCGCCCAGCCAGAAGCAGGACAGACAATGGCGAGCATGGCGCGCCTGATGCAGGCTGTCTGCTGTGGGGATGCGCTCCGCTTCGCGGAAGATGGAGGCCAGGCGCGCGGCAGACCAGGGCATCAGCCGCAGGTGCAGATCCAGGCCCAGGTGTGCCGGTGGTGGCACCTGAATGGTCGGTTGCTCGACCAGGTTGACCGGGCCTGGAGCTTTGCGCTTCAGACGCCCGCGCAGCCATCCTCGCAGCGACATCATCCCCCGTTTTGTCGAACTGGCGCCGTAATCTAAGGGTGTGAACGGGACTCTTCCGTGTCTTGGGCGCTGCCATCCACATCCTGCTCGTTCATCAGAATTTTCCAGGCCAGTTTCGTGAGCTGGCACCTGCCTGGTTGGCCTCCGGCCATCGGGTCAGTGCAGTCGGCTCGGCGCCCTGGTCCTGCGACCCAGGCCATCGCCTCGCCGGCCTCGCTTATTTCCCGTACGCGTGCCCAGCGCACCGCTGGCGCCCCCAGGTGTTGGCGGTGCATCTGCAACGGCTGGCCCAGCAGGAGCAGCTTCGTCCGGATGTGGTGATCGTGCACAGCGGCTGGGGAGAAGCCATCCCGATCAAGGACATCTGGCCCCACACGTCGCTTGTGGTTTACCCAGAGCTCTGGGGATCTGCCCAGGCTCTCGGTGATGGCTTTGATCCGTTGCAACCGCCCCTCGAGCGTGACGCCCTGCGGCAGATCCGTCTCCAGAACAGGCGCAGTGCCTATGCCTTGCAGTGCTCTGACGCAGCAGTAGCGCCGACTCCGTTTCAGCGCAACAGTTTCCCGTCCCCTTGGCGCGAGCGGATTCAGGTCATTCATGAAGGCGTCGACTGCCACCAGCTCAATCCCGACCCAGCGGCCATGGTGCTGCTTCCGAACGGCTTGCTGCTGGACCGCTGCGATCGGGTGATCACCTATGTGAGCCGCCAGTTCGAGCCGCTGCGCGGTTTGCATACGTTTCTGGCAGCCTTGCCCCCGCTGCTTGAGCAGGACACGCGCCTGCAGGTCGTGATGGCGGGCGGTGCTGGCCCCGGCTATGGCCCCAGCGCCCCTCATCCGCACGGTCACCTGGCCCAGCAGCTGGCGCGGCTCCCGGATCACTTCGACCACAGCCGGTTGCATCGGGTCGGCCCCCTGCCCTACGCCCAGTTCCGATCCCTGCTGCAGATCAGCAGTGCTCACGTCTACCTCACCTATCCCTACACCCTGTCTTGGAGTGTGCTTGAGGCGATGGCCTGCGGGGCACCGGTGGTGGGGAATCACACCGGCCCGCTCGACGATGTGATCACCGACGGGGAGAATGGTCTGCTGGTGGATTTCACCAGCCCAGCCGAGCTGACGGAAGCGCTGCAGCGGTTGCTGAATGATGTCCCGCTGCGACAACGGCTCAGCCAGGCCGGTCGCCGGACGGTGCTGGAGAACTACTCCCTTGCTCTCTCCCTGCAGCGCTACGAGCAGCTGTTCAGCCAGCTGCTGGGCTGAGACCGGCCGGCGTTTCGCCCAGCCAGACGTCCAGATGGGCCAGCAACAGCTGGATCAGGCCATACCAATCGTGGTGGGCGGGCTGACGGAGCAGGCGCATCGTGGGGTACCAGATGCTGTCGTGGCGTTGCCGCTGCCAGCGACTTTCGGCCGCCCAGGGCAGCAGCATCCAGACGGGGCAGCCCAGGGCTCCTGCCAGGTGGGCCGAGGCGGTGTCCACGCTGATGATCAGATCCAGATCGAGCATCCAGCGGGCGGCGGTGAGAAAATCGGCATCAGCGGGCAGCACGGCTGCAAAGCTGCCGATCGAAGCTGGGGCTTGCCGATCAGGGCCGAATTGCAGATTCACCAGCTCCACCGGCCGCAGGGCCAGGGCATTGAGCAGGGAGATCAGCGGCCGTTCCGGCAGGCTTTTGCGGCGATAGTCCCGCTCCAGCAGATGCCGGTCGAGATACCGGCCCGATGCCCAGACCAGGCCGATGCGTGGCCGCTGTCGCCGTGTTTCGGCCGTTTGTCTGCCAGGACCATCCGTCAGTTTCAGGTAGGGACAGGCGTCGCTCAGCGGTGCGCCACCCAGGCGATCGGGCAGGCTCAGCAACGGGCCATGGCACGCCGCGGCAGGCAGCTCCGGTGCCGTCGGTTGGCGCGGCTGCACGCTCAGCTTGCCGCCAACCCAGGCCAGTCCCTCTGTGGCCAGGGAGACCAGGGCGGGCGCCAGTTCCAGGGTGACCGCATGACCTGCCTGCAGCAGGGGCACCGCCCAGCGCAGGTGCTGGATGACATCACCGAATCCCTGTTCGTCCGCCAGCGTGAGATGGACCGCTTCCGCCCATCCCTGCCAGTGCGGGCCGGGTCGATAGCCGTTGAATCCAGGGGTCTGTAAGCGCTGTTCCGCCAGGGCGTAGGCCGCGTCGAGGCGGCCTACGCCCATTAATGCCTTGCTGCAGTTGAAGGCTGTGCCCGGATCCGGGCACAGCTGCAGGCTCCGCTCGAACGCGGCCACCGATTCCTCAAAACGCCCCAGGTCCTGCAGGATGTTGCCCAGGCAGCGCCAGGCCACGGGATGGGATGGGTCGAGCTGCAAGGCACGCTCCGCTGCAGCCAGGGCGGCGATGGGGTCATCGTGCAGCCAGAGAGCGTTGGCCTGGTTGTTGTGCGCAGCAGCGAGGGCCGGCTGCTGCTGCAGGAGCCGGCGCCACCGCTCCGCTTCGCCCCACCAATCCCCTGCTTCGCCAAGGCCCCTCGCGTCGCCAAGCACGCCTGTGTCCCCAGGTGGCTGGCTTCTAGCACATCGGGGTCTTGGTCTTGATCTCCTCACAGGTGTGCGGCGTGGCGCCTCAACATGCCGCAACTAGGTGTAAGTTCTCATCGATTCCCTTCTTCTTTCCTCAAGGATTCGGCAATGGCCACCTTTATCTCTAAAGATGCGGTCATCACGACCGACCTCACGCCTGTGGAAGAGCAGGCTAATTTGAGCTACATCGATACTCCAACGCAGTCGGTTCTGACCAATGCAGGTACCGCTTCAAGCCTGACTGGGGAAGTTACCGGTTTTCTTGGCCTCAGTGGTGGTGTCTTCACCAAATCTGATTTCACTTTCGCTTCCGTAAGCGGTAGGCCCACTATTCAGGCTGTTGGCGCCACGGTTGAGAAGACCAGCATCACCGGTGGTGATGCCAATGAGATCTTCCGCATTGGTGGACCAGAGGTTGAGTTTTCTGATCCTTCCCTTCCTTCCGGCACTGCCAGGCTCGATGGCAAGCTTGGGGAAGGTAATGATTCTCTGCGTTTCCTCAATAAAACCTCTGAAAAATCCTCCACCTTTGACATGGGCAAAGGTGCGGATACTGTCACCTTCGGCAAGAAGGCTAACTTGTCTGGTACCACTATCAAGTTGGGCGCGGATTCCGATGCCGACAAGATCACCTTCCAGAGCGGCGTCACAACTGAAGGTGTCAAGATCACTCAATTCGGCAAGGCTGATGAGCTCAGCGTTGGCGGTAAGACCTATACCTACCAAGACATCAAGAAGGCTGGTGGCGTCATTGATGGCATCACTGTCAAGCTCGATTGATCCTCTGCTTGATTTGTCTCACGACAAACCTGCGACTCTGAAGCGCCTTCGGGCGCTTTTTTTTTGAGCTGGCCTGCCGCCAGACCCCCGATCCTGGCGGCGGCATAGATTCAGGAGAGTTGCCGTGGCCGACAGCCTTGATCGAGCGTTACACCCTGCCTGAGATGGGCGCCATCTGGAGTGAGCAGGCCAAGTTCCAGAGCTGGTTGGATGTGGAGATCGCCGCCACCCAGGCCAACGCCGAGCTGGGCCGGGTGCCGCAGGAAGCTCTCGCCACGATCAAGAACAGGGCAGGGTTCTCCGTGGAGCGAATCCTCGAGATCGAAGCGGAGGTGCGGCATGACGTGATTGCCTTCCTCACCAACGTCAATGAACACGTGGGGGATGCCGGGCGCTACATCCATGTGGGCATGACCAGCTCGGATGTGCTGGATACCGGGCTGGCGTTGCAGTTGAAAGCATCGGTGCAGCTGCTACGCCAGGAGCTCGACCATCTGGCCGAAGCGATTCGCAGCCTGGCTCGCCAGCACAAGAGCACCGTGATGATCGGGCGCAGCCATGCCATCCACGGCGAGCCGATCACGTTCGGCTTCAAGTTGGCCGGCTGGCTGGCGGAAGTCGAGCGCAATCGCGAGCGGCTGGAACGGCTGGAGCGGGTGGTGAGTGTGGGGCAGATCAGTGGAGCGATGGGCACTTACGCCAACACCGATCCACGGGTGGAGGAGATCGCCTGCGCCAGCCTCGGCCTGGTGCCCGACGCGGCAAGCACGCAGGTGATTGCAAGGGATCGCCATGCCGAGTATGTGCAGACCCTGGCCCTGGTGGGCGCCGCTCTGGAGCGATTCGCCACGGAGATTCGTAACCTGCAGCGTACCGATGTGCTGGAAGTGGAGGAGAACTTCGCTAAGGGCCAGAAAGGTAGTTCAGCGATGCCCCATAAACGCAATCCGATTCGCAGTGAGCGGATCAGTGGCCTGGCGCGCGTCTTGCGCAGCTACGTGGTAGCTGCCCTGGAGAATTGTGCGCTCTGGCATGAGCGTGATATCAGTCATAGTTCCGTGGAGAGAATGATGCTCCCGGACTGCTCTGTGACATTGCATTTTATGTTGCGTGAGATGGCCGATGTGGTGTCGGGTTTAGGTGTTTATCCTGGCAATATGGCCCGTAATATGAATGTTTATGGGGGTGTGGTGTTCAGTCAGCGGGTGCTGCTTGCTCTGGTTGAGAGCGGGCTTAGTCGTGAGAATGCCTACCGTATTGTCCAAGCGAATGCCCACGCAGCCTGGAATGCTGAAGGTGGCGATTTCCGCGCCAATCTGGAGGCCGATCCGACTGTCACCGGCCAGCTCACGATGCAGCAGCTGGCCGATTGTTTTGCCACCGATCTGCATCAGGCTAACCTCGCCGTGATCTGGCAACGGTTGGGAATCTGAGCAGGCTCAGGCCCCAGATGCCAGCTGGGAATCAGGGGCCTTGACGCAGGATGTTGTAGAGCGACGCGGCATTCAATAGCGGGCCCAGGGGTGCTACGGCCTGGGAAAGGCGCTCATTGAAGCTGGTCCAGCCGTTGCGGGCGACCACAATCATGTCGCCGTTCTGAAGGGGAGGATTGTTGAGCGATCCCAACGGCGCTCCCGGTTCAAAGCGGAGCCGGGTTGAGGCAATCGTGCCGTCGCTCTGCAGTCGCAGCAGGCGAATGAAGTTGGCATCGGCCCGCAGCTGGTTGAGATCCCCAGCCGCCATCACCGCGGTGACCAGCGGGCTGTTGGAACGGATCTGCTTCAGGCCCGGACTCATCACTTCTCCCACCACGGTCACAGCAATCGTGTCGGGGGCGATGTTGGAGGTTGCAGTCTTGATCAGCACATCGTTCGGCAGGACTCCCTCGGCCCTGGCGATCCGGACCATGTCGCCGTCGTACAGCAGCGGGTTCACCGTGGCGCTGCCATCCATCAACACGCTCAGATAGTCGAAGCGGAACTCCACGGGGGCCCCGCCCGGCATCGCATTGGGCCGCACCAGCACGATGTTCGAGAGATCGGCCAGTGCCGTGATGCCTCCGGCCCGCTGCATGGCATCCACCAGCGTGGGCCAGCCGGCATTGATCATCGCTGTGCCGCCCCCCGCCGGACCGCTGGCCTGTAGGTTGGAGGTGGAGCTCCCCTGGGTGAGGCTGTAGAAACCGGGCTTCTGCACTTCACCGACCAGGGTGACCCGCACCGGCCGGGGCGCGATCAGATCCAGGTAAACGAGCGGACGGCGCAGGTAACGGTCATAGCCCTGGGTGATGCGCCGGCGTGCTTCATCGAGGGTGAGCCCCCACACCGGCACGGAGCCCAGGCGCGGCAGGTTGACTGTGCCATCGCTGAGCACCTCCACCTCGGCTTCGTAGCCCTCCACCTTGAACACCGACATCCGCAGCCGATCTCCGGGGCCCAGTCGGTACCGGAACCCCGTGCCTGGATCCACAGTGGGGCTCAGGACCACCAATGCGGGGGGCGCTGAACGGTTCGGTGCAAGGCCAGCCGGTGCTGTCGGCAGGCGAGGGTTGACCGGTCGGCTGCCAGCTGCATCAGGCAGTGGAAACGTCTGCCGCTGCTGCTGGGCCTGCAGAGGCAACACCGGCCCGGCGGTCAGCAGCGCGATCCCCCAGGCCATGGCAGGACGCAGGCTCCAGAAGCGCGGCTTGACCGGAATGGTGGGGGATGCTGGCAACGTGCTGCGTGCGAGGGACCGGATGGAGCGATGCGGCGGGTAGGGGCGTTCGGGCGCCTCGGTGCGCCGGAACGACTGGCGCTAATCTTCCCTCATCTTGAACCGAATCGTGAAGGCGACGGAAGGGCTCAATCCTGACGGGTCCAGTCTGCCGGCACAGGCCACGCCTGATCGCTCACAGTCAGACGCCTTCCTGGCTGAAGTGGGTGTGGTGCACGTCCCCAGCAGGCAGCGCCACGAGGAGCTCCCCCCCTTCCTGCTGTACCGGTCCCAGGGGCTCGGCCTCTATCTCCTTCCTGGCGAACGCTTTCGTCCCTATGCCGATGCCGTGGGCATCCTGCGGGAACTCACGTACCGGCAGCAGCTGTCCGGCTCCGGTCAGAGCCGCGATCTCGACAGCAGGGATCCCCACTACGACCACTTCCTGCTGGTGGACGAGGCCAGTGGCGAGCTGGCTGGCTCGGCCCGGCTGCAGTTCGTGCCGGGAGCGATCGACGGCTCTGTCCCTGCGGATCTGCCCGAGGGCCAGCACTCGTACCTGGAGCACGTCTACCCCGGCATCAAGGCCGACCTGGCCCGCCGTGGCAATCACCTGGAGATCGGTCGGGTGGCCTTGGCCCCCCGTTTTCAGCGTCAACCCCACACCTTGATGTGTCTGTTCCGGGGGGGACTGCAGGTGGCGGTGAGCTCGGGTTACAGCTCAATCCATGGCCTGGTGTCCTACAACCACTTCGCCCATGCCGATGGGGTGAACCAGCATTTCCTGAGCAGCCTGCTCCGCCCCCCCTTCCTCGATGTTGCATCCGACTGCCCCCAGCCCCGCCACCCGTTTGATCAGATCCGGGCCAGCCATCAGCCGGGCGAGGTGGAAAGCATTCAGATGCTTGAGCAGCAGATCCGCGAGCAGCTGGAGCCGACCTTCCGACTGCCGGTGCTCCTGCGCCAGTACATCAATCTGATGGAGGCGCGGGTCCGCAATCTTTCTCTGGCCCGGGACTTCAACCAGATCACCGAGATCCTGATGGCCGCGGATCTGCGGCGGATCCCCTCCACCCGACTGGCTCACTTCATCGACTTCGCCCACGAGCCCGTGTACCGCAGCTTCAGCTGGTTCCGGGGGGAGGCTGACATCCGCCGCTGAACTGGTAAGTTCCTTGCACCGAAACGAGGGTACGAGGGGTTGATGCCGTCCAGCTCCGAGCACAACAGGTCCGGAGCCTCCCCGATGCGATCCTCCTCCTCGACCGCTCACCAGCCCGCCATCGGCTCTGGAGACCCAGAAGCTCGTCTGCACCAGCTGGAGTTGATCCTCCAGCGCATCTCCGGAGCTGATCCAGCCCAGATCCGGCCCGAGGCCCGGCTGATCGACGATATCGGCATTGATTCGCTTGGCTTCTACGAGATCCTGATTGAGGCTGATGAGTGCCTTGGCATCAAGATTCCCGAGGAAGAGCTACTGAAATTCCGTACCGTGGGCGATATTCAGGCCTACCTGCGCCATCTTGAGAACCCCGATGCCCAGACCAGCTGAGCGTCTGGCCGTCACGGGCTGGGGCGCCATCACGCCGCTGGGCAGCGATCCGGCCAGCACCTGGGAGGCCATGGTGGCTGGCCATTCCGGCATCGATCTGGTGGGCGATTCATGGGCCACCGATCTGCCCGTGCGGATTGCCGGTCGCGTTGCCCCTGGCTTCGACGAGCAGCTGGAGCCCTTGCAGCGCCGGCGGCTGGATCGCTGCGCCCAATTGGCCCTGCTGGCGGCCCGCCAGGCCTGGCGGCAGGCCGCTCCCCATCTGGAGGGGGTTGATCCCGGTCGGGTGGCGGTGGTGATCGGGACGGGCATCGGCGGCCTCTCGACCCTGGAGTGGCAGCACACCAACCTTCTCCAGTCCGGCCCCGGCCGGGTCAATCCCCTCACGGTGCCAATGTTGATTCCCAACGCGGCGGCCGGTCAGGTGGCGATCGACCTGGGGCTGCATGGTGGGGCCCACACCCCCGTGTCGGCCTGCGCATCGGGCGCGGAGGCGCTGATGCTGGCCCAGTTGCTGCTGCTGGACGACCGGGTTGATGTGGTGCTTGCCGGGGGCTGTGAAGCGCCAGTGAACCGGCTTGGCCTGGTGGGTTTCGCTGCCATGCGCGCCCTGTCCAGCAGGAATGATGCACCGACGCAGGCCTGCCGTCCCTATGGCCGGGATCGCGATGGTTTCGTGCTGTCCGAAGGGGCGGGCATGCTGGTGCTGCAGCGCAGCGGCGATCTCCGCAGCACGGCCCCCGCTCCGCTCGGCTGGCTGCTGGCCTGCGGCAGCAGCAGCGATGGGCATCACATTGTGGCGCCCGAACCTGAAGGCCTCCAGGCGGCGCGAGCCATCGCCGACGCCCTGCGCCGGTCAGGCCTGCAGACGGCGGATCTCAGCTTTGTGCAGGCCCACGCCACCGGCACCCCGATCGGTGATCTGGCGGAGGCCAGGGCCTTGCGGCGCGGTCTGGGCAAAGCGGCCGACGGCCTGCCGGTCACCGCACCCAAAGGGCAGCTTGGCCATCTGCTTGGGGCGGCTGGGGCCGTGGAGATGATCCTGGCGCTGCAGGGCCTACGCCAGGGTCTCGTGCCCCGCAGTCTCAACGCTGATCCACTGGATCCGGCTGTGGACCTCGCTGTGGTGAAGGACCGCTCGCTGCCCTTGCCTTCGGGAAGCGGGGAGCGATATGCGCTGAAGAACGCCTTCGGTTTCGGCGGTCACAACATCAGCCTGGTGCTGGCCGCCTTGCCCGCGTAGTACGCCTGCACGGCGGCCGTGAAGCGGCCCCTGTCATCCTCGCCGTCGGCCAGGGCCAGATCGGCTGCGCTCCCGCGCTGGCAGTAGATGGTGCCAAGCGGCGCCGTGAGCCGCGAGCGCAGCAGCGCCAGCGGGCTGTAGCGGTGCCGTTCGAGATCGATCAGATCGTGATAGGTGAATGTCCACGGCACGATCTGGCCGCCATGCCGGCGAGCCAGCAGCAGGGCACTGGCCGATGCCCGCTGGCTGATCGGCGTGACCAGCGAACCGTTCGGTGCCAGCATCACCTGCCCCCGTTCCGCCAGGGTGCGGGACGCCCGATACAGCGCCGCCGTGCGAGAGCGGCCGTCGCGGTGATCCATCAGACCGTGCCCCGCATTGGCGGCTGAGGCGGCAAACCAGGGCAGCATGCGGCTCAGGTGCAGATTTGCTGTGGTGATGCTGGGGATCCGCAGCACCGCTTGGACCACAAGCACATCGATCGGACTGCCGTGGTTCCAGATGTGCACCAGCGGCACTCCGGAGGGCTCAGCCGGTTGGCTGTCGTCGACCACCACCTGCACGCCCAGGGCGCGCAGGGCGGCGGCGGAGGCCGCCACCAGCAGGGTGGCCGCCAGCCGGCGGCGGCGCAGGGCCAGAGCCAGCAGCTGCAGGCTGTAGAGGATGTACGTGATCAGGATCCAGGCGAGGCGTCCCAGCAGCCGGGGCAGCAGCAGCAGGCCGCCGGGGGCACGCGGGGCGTCCGGCAGTCGTGGCGCTGGCGCGAGGCGCCGGGCTTCCTGGCCGATCGGGAAGGTGGTGCGGAACGGAAAGTCCCCGTCGAAGTTGCCGTTCACCTGCGTGGAGGTGACCAGGTGGGCGTAGAACCGGTAGAACAGAGGCCTGTCGCTGGTCTGCGGTTCCTGCCAGAACTGATCGAGCGGCTTCTGATCGGTGAGGCCAGGCAGGTTGTAGAACGTGTGGCCCAGCACCTTGGTGGGCACGGCGTGGTAGAGCGCCTGCAGGCCGACGGTGCTGTTCACGGTCACCACGCCGCGACAGGTGCGCAGGAACCGGCTGAGGGCTCCGTCGTGGAAGTAGTGGACCCGCTCGGCGATCCCGTGGCGGCTCGCCAGCAGCTTGATCAGGCGGCCGTAGTGGTTGTAGCCCCGGTCGCGGGGATGGTGTTTGAAGGCGAGGTGGTCGGAGCTGTGGGCATGGGCCGCGAAGGAGCGGATCACGTCTTCGATGTAGGCGTGCATGCCCCGGTAGGGCGATCCCATCTGGATCTGGGAATCGCTCGAGACCTGCAGCACCACCAGGAAGAATGAGAGGTGCTCGAGCAGCCGCCGCTTGATCGCCCGCTCCTGGAGGCGGTAGAGCCAGAAGCGCCAGCTGCCCCGCAGCTGGCACCACAGGAACCCCGGTGATGGCTGCAGTTTGTGCTCCCCTTCGATGATCGGGTAGCGGGTGAAGGCGTGCTGAATGAAGGTGGGCGCCTTCCAGACCTTGCGCCAGCGGGTGCCGGGATCGAGGCGCCCCCCCGGCAGTTGGTCCACCGCTGGCAGCGAGCGGTAGAACGCCACCGACCGGTTCAGGTTGGAGCGGGCGTTGACCCGTTCGCGCTCCAGCGTGACGTAGTTGGGGCGGATGTAGCCCAGTTCGAACACCCAGGCTTCAATGCCGGCCCGCTGGGCCTCTTCGATCGCGATCCGGTGGGGAATGATGAAGTCGCCATACATAAAGATGTGGCGGATGCCCCGTTCCGCCAGCAGCTGGCGGAGGAATGGCCGCCAGGTCTCCATCGAGCCGCTGAAGGGCACCCGCACCTCGGCTGGGAAGCCGAATTCCTTCAGCGGGAACGCCACCTTGGTGACCGGAATGCCGCAGCCGCGCAGATAGCGGCAGAAGCGGGCGAAGAACAGTCCGATCGGCCCCATCAGCAGCAGCACAGGCCCTTCGATCTGCACCTGCACCAGGGCGGCTGCCCGTTCCCCTGTCAACGGCTTCTCCTGCCACTGCGGCCGGGGCAACTTTGCCACGCCCGCCCGGTCGATCAGCGGCGCCGCAACCGGCCCCAGTGGCGGAAGATCCGCTGGCGCAGGCTCAGGGGGGGGCGTGGCCCGGCCCGCCAGGCCAGCAGTTCCTCGATGGCCTGCTCCGGTTCGATGAACAGGCCGCTGTGGCGGCTCACGTAGCGGGGGTAGTCGATCAGGGCCGCGTGCACAAGCGCATCGAGGGGCAGGTTGCGGTTGCGCCGCCCGCAGCGCAGCCGGTCGTGCGACAGCCCCCAGCCGGCATAGAAGGGCAGGCCCCAGGTGTGCACCGGCACCCCCCGCAACAGGGCCTCGAAGCCGGCGATCGAGGTGAGCACGTGCAGGGCGTCGATCTGGGCGAACAGCTGCTGGATCGAGGCCGACACCAGGACCTCGTCGCAGCAGTGCAACGCATCCGACTCCCCAGCTCCCTGGCGGCAGAGGCCTGCCACCACATCGGGGTGGGGTTTGTAAACGAGATAGGCCTCCGGTTCAGCCTGGCGTACCGCCTGCAACAGGGCCAGGTTGGTGCGGATCCCGGGGGCGCCGAGGCGGATCGAGGCGTCCGACTCCACCTGCCCCACCACCAGTACCACCCGCTGTGCCCCAGGCGGGCGGCTCCAGGGTGGGGCCTCCAGGTTGTATTTGGTGATTGCCCGCGCCACCAGCAGCTGCCGCAGCCGGGCGGCCCGCTCCAGCTGGGCGGCGCTCCAGTGCCCCTCGGCCAGGAGCCGCTCCAGGTCGCTGGGGCCGGTGGCGTCGTAGTAGATGCCGCTGCGGTCGAGCACCCAGGAGATCGGCTCGATCAGATCGGCGCCGAGGCCCACCGAGCGCAGAAAGCCGTCCTCCACATGCAGCAGCGGCAGGCGCCGCCGCGCCGCGGCGCGCAGCAGCCCTGGTGTGGCACGGCGGCCCCAGATCGCCACCAGCGCCGTCGTGCCCCCCGGGCGCTGCCAGCGGAAGCGGAAGCGCAACCGCGGTCCCGCCAGAAAGCGACGCAGCACCCGCTGCTTCCAGGGGGTGAAGCCGAATGCCTCCACCGGTGAGGGCAGGCTGTGGCGCAGACGCCGCTGCAAGCCCAGGGCGGCGATCAGCTCTTCAACCTGGCAGGGTTGGTGCCGGTGCGGGTCGATGTATGTCGCCCCCTCCACCAGGGCGGCGTGCACCAGATCGTCAAGCTGCCTGGGGCGGCGGCGCTGCGGGGGGGGCAGCGCGTCCTCCGTCAGCCCCCAGCCGGCGTAGAAGGGCATGCCGAAGCAGCGCACGGGTCGCCCCCAGAGCAAGGCCTCGAAGCCGAGCTGGGACGTGACCACATATACCGCCTCGGCCCGCTCCAGCAGAGCTGTGGGATGGCCGCCGCCGGCCTCCACGACGAGGCGCGGATCTGCCAGGTCGGCGGTGCGGAAGTGGCCCCGCTTGCGACCGGCCGCCACGTCCGGGTGGGTCTTCACCACCACCGTGCGACCGGGATGCTCCGCCAGCGCGGCCGCGAGCATGGCGCTGAACTGGGCGGCCGAGGCCTGACCCAGCTGGATCGAGAGATCGCCGGCGGTCTGGTCGACGACAAGCACGAAGGGTTCGGCGGGTGCCGGTGCCTCTGGTGCCCCGTTGTATTTGCTCACCCGCTGCTCCCGCCACAGCCGTTGCAGCGCGGTGGCCCGTTCCAGCTCGGCGTCGCTGTGGTCGCGGCCGATCAGGCGCTCCAGCCGGCTGGGTCGACTGGCGTCGTAGTAGATGCCGGTGTCGTCCAGCAGCAGCCCCAGGGGGGGGCTGTCCGGGCCGAGTCCGAGGGATCGCACAAAGGCGTCCTCGCAGCGCCAGAGAGGCAACCCGCGGCGCCTGGCCAGTTGTTCCCCCCAACGGCCGCTCGGCTTCTGGCCCCAGACGAGCACCGCCTGCAGCGGTTGCTGCGCGCAGCGCCTGCGCCCGATCACCAGGCTGTGGCCAGCCAGCAGCGCCGGCACTGTGGGGTGCTCGAGCATCCCGCGGGCCGGCAGACCCAGCCGGGCGGGCGTCAGCGGCGGGGTTGGGGAGGCCGTTGCCTGGGATGGTGAAGACGCCAACGGCTCAGACACCACCGGCAGGGGAACCCAAGTTACCGGTGGCGGTCAGCGCTGCTACCTTCAGCCCACCCAGCAGCGGCTGAACGGCCCGTGCAAAACGAAGGCCCAGGCCCCAGCCCAGCAGGTTCCACCCAGCTGATCGCGATCGGTCCCGCTCCGCTGGAGCCCCTCGGCCGGCACGTCGCAGCGGAAACCGGCAGTCCCGCCGGCCGGGTGCGGCGCATCCTGATCACGGCCGAGCGGCATGGAGCCCCCTGGCCTCCGGCGATCTCGCTGAACCTGCCATGAGAGATCCGGGCGACGGGGCCATCCGCATCGATCCCCTGCTTCCGCCTCTGGCGCTGATCCCTGCCCGGGGGGGATCCAAGGGGGTGCCCGGCAAGAACCTGCGTCCGGTCGGAGGCATCCCCCTGCTGGCCCGGACCGTGCGTGCGGCGCGTGCGGCCCAGCGGCTGGGCTCAGTGTGGGTCAGCAGTGATGACGCTCAGATCGGTGATCTGGCTGAACGGGAAGGTGCCGGCTGGCTGCGGCGACCGGCCGCGATCGCCGGCGACCTGGCCTCCTCGGAGTCGGCTCTGGCCCATGGTCTCGAGCGGTTGGCGGCCGACGGCCCCCTGCCTCCCCTGTTCGTGTTTCTGCAGTGCACGTCGCCGTTCACCAGCGCTGATCAGATCGATGCGGTGGTTGCGGCTCTGCAGACCAGCGACGCCGCCATGGCCCTCAGCGTGATGCCCTGGCATGGGTTCCTCTGGCGGTGCGATGAGGCCGGTCATGGCGTTGGGGTCAATCATGATGTGGCCCGGCCGCGGCAGCGCCGCCAGGATCTGGCCCCCACCTACCTGGAGACCGGCGCCATCTACGCCATCCGCACCGAAGCGTTCCTGCAGCAGCAGACCCGGTTCGTGCAGCCGGTGCTGCCGGTGCCGATCGACGCTCCTGCACCGGAAATTGACACGGAAACGGATCTGGCCCTGTGCGACCATCTGGCGCCCCTGATGGATCGCCAGCGCCCCGGGCCGATCACGCCCCCTGCCGCGGAGGCCAGGCCATGGCTGCGATGAGCCTTGCCGGGCGCCGGGTGGCGGCCCTCGCCTGTTTCGACTCCTTCGGCAAGACGGCGATGAGCCTGCTGCAGGTGGCGCGCCAGGCCGGTGCGGACACCACCCTGCACCTGCTGGAACTGTCGGGCCGCAAGTTGTCGCGTCGGCAGGTGCTGGAGATCCGCCGGATCGATCCCCGCACCCGCCTGTGTCAGCACCCCTGGAGTGCCTTGCGCCAGCTGCGCTCGGAACTGATTGACCTCGATGCCCTGCTGCTCGGGCTGGATGGCCGCCGCACCCGCGAAACGCAGCTGATGCTGCAGGCCCAGTGGGCCGGTGCCGGGCGCCGGCCGGTGCTGGTGAGCGCGTATCCCGGCATCCTGTTCCGCCACCAGCTCGAGGGAATGATGGATCGCTCCGGTGTTGATCTGCTCTGCCTCAATGCCGAGATCGATGCCGATCTCTATCGCCAGGCCTGCGGGGCCATCGGGCTCGACGCCAGCAACGCCGAGGTGACGGGCCTGCCGATCCTCTGGCCGCTTGAGCCCCGCCTGCAGGTGCCGGAGCGGGCATCGATCGTGTTTTTCGAGCAACCTTCGGTGCCGGACAATCCCATTCAGCGCAAATATCTCTGCCGGCGGCTGGCGGAGCTGGCCAAGGCCTGGCCTGATCATCCGGTGATCTTCAAGCCCCGCACCTCCAGCGTGGAAGCGACCCTGCACCGCCACCACGGAGCCATGGCCAGTCGCATTGCCAAGCTGGGGCGCCGGCTACCCAATCTGCGCATCAGTTACAAACCCAGCCTGACGCTGCTCAAGCAGTGCGGCTGCGCGATCACCGTGTCCTCCACCGCTGCGATGGAAGCGATGGCCCTGGGGGTGAGCACCCGCATCGTGGCTGATCTGGGCGTGAATGAAAGCCTGGGGAACCACTATTTCGTGGCCTCCGGTGCCCTGGCTGACTTCGAATCGATCATCGCCGATCCGTTCACTCCCCGTCACCGCCAGCCCTGGCTTGAGAGCCACGGCCTGCGCCCTGACGGCCGGGCGCTGTTCCTGGCTGCCCTGACCCAGCGGCTGGAGCGTCCCCCGGGCGGTCTGGATGTCAGCCGTTGCGGTCCCCGCGGCTGGGGCAGCAGCGCCTGGCAGTCCTATGCCCTGGCCAAAGGGGGACGAGGCATGTTGGCTTCGGCCGGTTCCCGCTCCAAGCTCAAGGCCAGCCACCGCAGCCTTGACCTGCTGCGCCGCTTGCGGCAGGGCGTGGTTGGCTTCTGGCTGCTGGAGCGTCTGCTGAAGGGCCGATGAAGCTGGCGCTGATCGCTGGGTGCGTTGCCGGGCGGCGGGCCTGTCGCCTGCTCAGCGAGGCACTGCATCGCTGCGGCTCCACCGTGACGCTGATCGGTCCGGCCCCTGACGAGGCAGCGGCTGAACCGGACTGGCTGCCCCTGCCGCTGCCACAGCTGGCCGCCAGCGAGCTGCTCGATCATGTCGATGCCGTGGGCGTGTTTCTCGACGGTGAGAGCCTGCGCCAGTTCCGGCGGATCCACGGACAGGCGGCGGCGCTGCGGGGCCGGTCGCCCAGGCCGCTGTTCTCCGGTCCGTTCCGGCCGCTCTACGGGGATGCGCTGGCGGCAGATCTGCTGCCGCGTCTTGGCGTTGATCTGCTCTGCCTGCAGGGCGAGGCCCAGCTGGCGGAGCTGAACTGGCTGGTGCAGGGCACGCCTCAGGCGCAGCAGGCTTGCGAAGCCATCGGGCTGTGGTGTCTGCCCACGGCTCCGATCGGCCACAGCATCAGCCAGGAGCCGTTGCTGGTGGTGCTGGATCAACCGGAGATTCCCCCCTCGCCCTTTGCCAATGGGGTGCTGTACGAGCGGCTCTGCGCCGTTGCGCGGGCCTCGCCCCATTGGCAGGTGCGGCTGCAGTGCGATCAGCCCCTGCCCCCGGATCCCCAGCAATGGCCCCAGACCAGTCTGGGCTGGCATCATCTGCAGAGCAGCCGCCCACCGGCCAACCTGCAGCTGGGTGATCACGCCGACCCCCTGCCGGGGCTGATCCAGGCACGAGTGTGCATGGGAATCGGCTCCGATTGGCTGCTGCCGCCGATGGTG
>Ga0208432_1000053_pt1 | contig 21743 bp, 23 predicted proteins | sample Wag4_2014_7_11_2_FD_187361 | JGI IMG/M metagenome (GOLD analysis project Ga0208432, IMG submission 187361) | Lake water microbial communities from Ohio, USA - Utica-2 Time Series LW 2014_7_11 (SPAdes) (version 2) | ecosystem: Environmental > Aquatic > Freshwater > Lake | place: USA: Ohio...
GGTCTCCACCCTCGGAGGTCAGCTGCTGCGCTCCAGCCTGATCTCCCTGCTTGTCAGTTTCGTCGGCATCGCCCTCTACATCACCTTCCGCTACGACAGGATCTACGCCGTGCTGGCGCTGCTCGCGCTCGCCCACGACGTGCTGATCACCTGTGGGGTGTTCGCCTGGCTCGGACTGCTGGCCGGAGTGGAGGTGAACAGTCTGTTTGCGGTGGCCCTGCTCACCATCGCCGGTTATTCGGTCAACGACACGGTGGTGATCTTTGATCGCATCCGCGAGAAGCGAAAGTCACTGCAGGGGCAGACCCTCGCCGATCAGGCCGATGCGGCTGTGCAGGCCACCCTCACCCGTTCCGTCTACACCAGCCTGACAACCCTGCTGCCCCTGATGGCCCTGATTCTGTTTGGCGGCAGCACGCTGTTCTGGTTCGCGGTGGCGTTGAGCATCGGCATCCTCGTCGGCGCCTGGTCGAGCATCAGCATTGCGCCCACCCTGCTGCCGCTGCTGTCGCGCCGATGATCCACTCCGATGGCGACGGTCTGCGCACCCGTTCGAGCCGGAGTCTCCTCTGGCTGCCCCTGTCGCTGGCCGTTCTGGCGCTCTGGGATATCCGCGACGATCTGCAGCTGCTGTTTGACCATCCCACCGTCACGGCACTGATCTTCCTGCTGCGCAGCCACCCCCTCGCTGTGGCGGTGCTGGCGCTCCAGCCCAGTCTCTGCAGGCGATATCGCTGATCCACGCTGATTCAGGCCGGGTTGTTGCGTGCAGCAGGAATCCGCGCTCGGCAGGGTTCAGCCCCAGCGATCCATCATTTCCCGCACAATCACCTCCTCACAGATCACCTGCAGCACCACCACCAGCGGCAGGGCCAGCAGCAACCCAGGCAGCCCCAGCAGCGCCCCCAGACTGAGCTGTGCCATCAGGGCCACGGTGGGCAACAGATTGACAGTGCGCCGCAGCAGCAGCGGCGTCAGCAGAAAGGCTTCACCGTTCTGCAGCACCAACCGCAGCACCAGCACCTTCAGCACCGTGGCGGGGGAGACCAGCAGGGCCACCGCCAACGGCAGCAGGGTGGCGGCCGTGGGGCCGATGGTCGGCACAAAGGTGAGCAGCCCGCACACCAGGGCGCTGAGCAGGGCGAGAGGCACCCCGAGCAGCGCCAATCCTCCCCAGGTGAGCAGGAAAACCGTGATCGCTGACAGCGTCATGCCCGCCAGCCAGCCGCCGAGCGCTTCGCGGCACTCATCCAGCAGGGCCTCCATGCGCCGGCGCCAGAAGCGAGGGGTGAGGGCGATCACCAGCTGGCGATGGCTGGTGGGATCCAGGCTGAACAGCACCGCCAGCAGGGCCATCAGCAGCAGCTGCACCGTGCTGTTGGCGGCACCGCCGGCCAGGCCGAGCAGCTGGCCGCCGATCGGCTGCAGTTTCTCCCAGTTGCCCAGGCTGGACACACTGGTATTCAGGTCGGGCAGCCAGTTCACCCGGGCACTCAGTTCCGCCAGCCGTGCAGCCACAGCCGGAATCAGCAGGCCGAGTTGCCGCACCTGTTCCGCCAGCTCCGGCAACAGCACCTGGGCCAGGCCCAGGCCCAGGCCGATCAGCAGCAGCAGCACCAGCAGCAGTGCCGCGGGGCGCTTCAGCCGGCAGCGCCGCATCAGCAGCGTGGTGGGCTCATCCAGGGCGACAGCCAGCACCACCGCACCGAACAGGATCAGCAGCACCCAGCGCAGCTCCCAGGCCAACAGACCGAGCACCACCAGGGCCAGCGCACCGAGCAGGCTGCGACTGCCGATCTGCGCTCCGCCTGGCGGTCTCATGGTCGGCTGCTCCGCAGGCGTTTCCAGGGATCGAGGATGTCTTGAATCAGCACCTCCCGCACGATCACCTGCAGGCATACCGCCAGGGGCAGGGCCAGCAGCAGGCCCAGCGGCCCGAAGATCAGGGTGGAGACCAGCTGGGCGGTGAGGGTCAGCCCCGGCAGCAACCTCAGCTGGTGATGCATCACCGAAGGGGTGATCAGATAGCTCTCCAGGTTCTGCACGGCGACATACAGCACCAGCACCGCCAGGGCTTTCCAGGGTGATTCCAGCAGAGCCACCGACATCGGGAAGACCGTGCTGAGGGTCGGGCCGACATTGGGAATCACGTTGAGCACCCCCGCCAGCACAGCGTTGGCAGCCACGAGCTTCACTCCCAGCAGCGAGAGACCGATCGCCGCCAGGGCACCCACACAGATCGAGCTGATCAGCACGCCCGCCATCCACGCGCTCAGGGCCTCGCCGCAGGCGATCAGCACGTTGCGGAACCGTCGCCGGTAGAACGAAGGCACCAGCAGCACGGCCACCTCGCGGTAGTGCTCGGGCTGGATCGCCACCATCAGGGCTACGGCGATCACGAACAGCAGCTGCACAAGGCCGGTGCCGACTCCGCCGGCCAGGCCCAGCAGCCGCAGCGCCCCTCCCCCCAGGTTGGGAGCCTCACCGCCCTTGATCAGGCCATCGCGCAACCAGGCGAGTTCGCCGGCACCCGAGCCGTACAACGCTCGCGTGGCCCTGCCCATCCAATCCCGCAGCAGATCAATCAGCGCATTGGCCGCTGCCGGCAGCTTGCTGATCAGTTCCCCGAACTGCTCCACAAAGGCGGGAATGATCGCCGTGCCGATCACGGCCACCACCAGCACCAGCAGCAGCAGCGACAGCGCCAGGGCGATGCCGCGGCCGCAGCCCAGACGCCGACGCACCACACCCACCAGGGTGCAGAGGGCCATGGCCAGCACGATCGCCGCAAACACCAGAATCAGGTTCTGGCGCAGGCTCCAGAGCAGCATCAAGGCCGCGATCAGCCCTGCCAGTCCCAGCCATCGGCCGAAGGTCAAGGTTTCAGTCCTCGTTGTCGTCCGCCTCAGCCTGGTTGCCGGAGAAGCCCAGGTCATGGCTTTCGGCATAGCGCTCGGCGAAGCGCATGAACCGCTCGAAGTCCGCCTGGCTCTTCCAGGTGTAGGTGGCTTCCAGGGCGCTGGCCTTGCCGTTCACAAACCGGGCCTTCACCTCGCGGGTCACCAGTTCCCCCTCCGTGTCAACCAGGAACATGCCGGTGATGTCGCCCATCGCCTCCGGTGCCAGGGCCTCCGGTTCCTCGAACACGAAGAAGGCCTGACCGGTGCGTCCGTCGCGGGAACGGGTCAGTCGGATGTCGGGCACGACCGGCTCGTCCACCCCCCGGAAGAACTGAATGGCGGCGCCCATCGCGTCTGTAAAAAAGTGACTCTAGGGCTGGGCAACCAAGCCACGGCCCCGTCGCAGGCGCCTGACATAGTGGGCCAGCGCTGGTTCGTACGGCCCGGTTCTCCATGCTCTCCGGTCCTCCGGTCACCGCAACAGTCACTCCAGAGGCCCTGCTGGAACGTTTCCAGGCCGCCAGCACGCGCCAGCGCCGCTCGCTGCTGGCCCAGCTCGAGCAGCAGGCCGAGGCATTGCGGCCCTTGATCCCCGATGTGTTGGTGCGTTGCGACGCCACCGCTGACGACTGGGCCCCGGGCTGCCTGATCCAGCTGCTGGTCGGCGTGGAAGGGGCCTTCCGAGACGCCCATGACGCCGCCTTTCCCGAGGGCTGGCTCGCCACCCCCAGTGCCTGCTCGATCGCCTACGCCCCTCTGCAGCGCCTGCTGGCGTTGCAGCAGTTCGAGGCTGCAGATCGCCTCACCAGCGCCATCCTGCGGCAGCTGGCCGGGGAAGAGGCTGTGCGTCGTGGTTACGTGTACTACAGCGAGGTGCCGGCGATGCCGCCGGCAGATCTGGAGAGCCTCGACCGCCTCTGGGTCTGCTACTCCCGCGGCCGCTTCGGGTTTTCCGTGCAGGGTCGGTTGCTGGCCGCCTGCAATGGCCGCTGGGAGCAGCTCTGGCCGAAGCTGGGATGGAAGAGCGGTAACCAGTGGACGCGTTATCCCGCCTCCTTCGACTGGCGGATGGACGCACCTGAAGGGCACATGCCCCTGGTCAATCAGCTGCGGGGCGTCCGTCTGATGGATGCCCTGCTCAACCATCCGGCCCTGCGGCAGCGCATCCAGCGCTGAGCGCCTCTGCCGGCCTAAGGTCGAGTTGACCGCTGAAGAGCCGTCTGCATGACGCTGCGCTGGTCAGATTTCATCACCCCCTCCACGCTGCAGCTCAGCCCGCTGGTTGAACTGTTGCTCGAACCGGTCGCCTGCCTGCAACTGCACGCCCGGCTTCAACTGGGGCTCCAGGAGGCCTTGGTGAACGCGGTGCGCCACGGCAATGGCGGCGATCCCGCCAAGTGCCTGCGGATCCGCAGGATTGAAACGCCCCGCTGGCTGATCTGGCAGGTGCAGGATGAAGGGCCCGGCGTGCCGGTGGAGAGCCGTCAGGCCAGCCTGCCGGAGCGCCTCGATGCCCTCGGGGGCCGAGGCCTGTTCCTGATCCACCACTGTTTCGATGACGTGCGCTGGAGCGGCCGGGGCAACAGGCTGCAGCTCGCGGTCAGCCGTCCGCCCGGGCAGGGGCGCTACCGGTTACCTGCTCTGGCCGGTGGTGGCTCGGGCAGCCCGGGTCGCTGATCTCAGCCCGCAACCAGCTGAGGGCATGTTCCACCAAGGCGATCGCATCGCGCCGTGCCTGGGTGGGGGCCCGTTGATGGGGGGCATCGCCGCTGAGCAGCACGGCCAGGGCTGCCGCCAGCTGCTCCGCGCCGCGGCGGCTTCGCTGCCCTTTGAGGGCATGCCAGTCGCGGTCGCTGATGCTGAGCTGGCGCTGCAGCGCCTCCGCCAGATCCGCCGCCCCTGCCGGCCATAGCGAGGGCTGAGGGGCCCCAGGCTGGAGGCCTGCTGGCTGACTGCTCTTCCCCGGTGGTGCGGATGGCGGGTTCAGAGGTGCCTCCACTGGACTGGGCTGCTGGGATTGGGCCATCCTGGCTGGCAACGCTCACGCCTGTGCCTCAGTGACCCGAAACCGGCTCCGGCGGCCACCGCACCAGCCCGTTCGCCTGCTGCATCGCCTTGATGCCGTGTTCACCCAGGCCGCCTTCGCCGTGCACAGCGGCGGGGTCGCGGGCCGGCGCCAGCGCCAGCGCCTGGCGGTCGCTCAGCGCCTGCTTGATCCCCTGCCGCGGGAGCTGCATCCACCGGAGCGATTTGGCCGCCTGTTCTGGCAGGGGCTGCGCTGGATCACCCTTGGGCTGGTGATCGCCTGGCTGCTGCGCCCCTGATCGGTCGCCAGCTTGATCTGCCAGGGCCGATCGCTTGTGTTGGGGGCCGTGCTGGTTCAAGCCTGGCGCAGCACGCAGCCTCACAGCATGACGCCCATCTCAACCGGCAGCGGTGGAACCATGCCGATTCCGGTACCGCTGCCTTTGGATGTTGATCGGATCAGGCGTCGAAGTACATGCTGAACTCGTGGGGGTGGGGCCGCTGGCGCAGTTGCTGCACCTCCTCATACTTCATTGAGATCCAATTGTTGATGAAGTCTTCGCTGAACACACCCCCTTCCATCAGGTAGTGCTTGTCGGCGTCGAGCGCTTCCAGTGAGCCGTTGAGGGAGGCGGGAACCGTATCGATCCGCGCCAGCTCCTCGGCCGAAAGTTCAAACAGGTCAACGTCGGTGCCGTCGCCCGGATCGATCTGGTTCTTGATCCCATCGATGCCGGCCATCAGCATCGCCGCGAAGCCCAGGTAAGGGTTGGAGAGGGCATCGCCGGAGCGGAACTCCAGGCGCTTGGCCTTGGGATTCGGTCCGGTGAGCGGGATGCGCACGGCAGCCGACCGGTTGCCCTGGGAGTACACCAGGTTCACGGGCGCTTCGAAGCCCGGCACCAGGCGTTTGTAGCTGTTGGTGGTGGGGTTGGTGAAGGCCAGGAAGCTCGGGGCGTGCTTCAGCAGGCCGCCGATGTACCACCGGGCTGTCTGCGACAGATTCGCATAGGTGCCCTCGCCAAAGAACAGCGGCTGGCCTCCCTTCCAGAGGCTCTGGTGCACATGCATGCCGCTGCCGTTGTCCGCGAACACGGGCTTGGGCATGAAGGTGGCTGTCTTGCCGTACTTGCGCGCCACATTGCGCACCACGTACTTGTAGATCATCACGTTATCGGCCGCGCTGATCAGCTCGGCAAATTTCATGCCGAGCTCGTGCTGGGCTGTAGCGACCTCATGATGGTGCTTTTCGATCGGCACGCCAAGTGAGGCCATGGTGAGGATCATCTCCGTGCGCATGTCCTGAAGCGTATCGTTGGGAGAGACCGGGAAATAGCCCTCCTTCAGCTGAATCTTGTAGGCCAGGTTGCCGCCCTCCTCCAGGCGGGCCGTGTTCCAGGGGGCCTCGATCGAATCAACGCTGTAGAAGCTGCTGCCGTTGCCTGAGCTGTAGCGCACATCGTCGAAGACGAAAAACTCAGGCTCGGGGCCGAAGTAGGCGGTGTCAGCGATGCCGCTGCCTTCGAGATAGGCGAGCGCCTTCATGGCCAGGGCCCGCGGGCAGCGGCCGTAGGGCTGGCCGCTGCGCGGCTCCTGAATCGAGCAGATCAGGCTGAGGGTCTTATGGCTGTAGAAGGGGTCGATCCAGGCGGTGTTCGGGTCCGGCACCATCGCCATGTCCGATTCGTTGATCGCCTTCCAGCCGCGGATCGAGGAGCCGTCGAAGGCCACGCCATCGGTGAAGGCATCGGCATCCACCAGATCCCGGTGCACCGTCAGGTGCTGCCACTTGCCGTGGAGATCCACGAATTTGAGGTCGATCAGCTCGATGCCCTCGTCCTGGATCAGACGGAGGACGTCCTGGGCTGTCTTGGCCATGTCGATCAACGAATGAGGGGCCGCACCGGCGGCGGATGGGCGGGACCGTACGGACCGGCAGGGGCCCTTTTTGTATCAGGAGTAACAAAACAACCGCCTCGCGCCCCGGCCCCGCTGCGGTGTCCTTGCGTAACCGTTTCTGTCAGATCCGCCAGAACCCCCCTCTGGTCTGGGTTTTCACGGATCGTGAGTGCTACGTTCCCAGCCAGGCTCGAGCGCTCCACACTCCACCATGCGGGATGCCATCACCGGTCTGATCGGTCGTTATGACCAGCTCGGCCGCTACCTCGACCGTGACGCCATCGATCGCGTGCAGGACTACCTCTCCGAATCGGAGCTGCGTCTTGCCGCCGTGGAGCTGATCAACCGTGAGGCCGCTGCGATCGTGCGGGAAGCTTCCCAGCGTCTCTGGCTGGCCGATCCCGAGCTGATCCTGCCTGGCGGCAACGCTTACACCACCCGCCGCCTCGCGGCGTGCCTGCGGGACATGGACTATTTCCTCCGCTACGCCAGCTATGCCCTGATCGCCGGCGACACCTCCATCCTCAACGAGCGGGTGCTCAACGGCCTGGATGACACCTACAAGAGCCTGGGTGTGCCAACGGGTCCGACTGTGCGCAGCATCGCCCTGCTGGGCGATGTGGTCTGTGAGCTCCTGGCCCAGGCGGCGATCGCCGATGGCCCCGCCCTCACCGCCGTGGTGCGTGCTCCGTTCGATCACCTCTGCCGCGGCCTGGCCGCTTCTGACGCCCGCAATCGCTGACCTCCCTGGCGCCCGGCCCCGTGCCACGCCGGCCTCTGCGTAGGCTCACACCTCATTTCCGTCCCCCGGTCCCGGCACCTTGTCCGCCCAGTTCTCCGTCGACAACACCCACCGCACTCAGCTCGGGCCGATCGCCACGCCGGACAGGCTTCTGCTCGGTCCTGGACCCTCCAATGCCCATCCCACGGTGTTGCAGGCTCTGGCGCGCACCCCGATCGGCCATCTCGACCCCCTGTACGTCGAGCTGATGGGTGAAGTGCAGGAGCTGCTCCGCTACGTGTGGCAGACCGACAACCGCCTCACCATCCCGATGAGCGGCACCGGCAGCGCCGCCATGGAGGCCACCCTGGCCAACACCATCGAACCCGGCGACAAGGTGCTGGTGGCGGTGAAGGGCTACTTCGGTCTCCGCCTGGCCGACATGGCCGGCCGCTACCGCGCCGAGGTCGTGACGATCGAGCGTCCCTGGGGCGAAGCCTTCAGCCTGGCTGAGATCGAAGCAGCTCTGGAGCATCACCGCCCGGCGGTGCTGGCGATGGTGCACGCGGAAACATCCACCGGCATCCTGCAGCCGATGGAGGGCATCGGCGAACTCTGTCGGCGCTACGACTGCCTGTTGCTGCTCGATACCGTCACTTCGCTCGGGGCCGTGCCCGTGCGCCTCGACGAGTGGATGGTCGACCTGGCCTACAGCTGCAGCCAGAAAGGGTTGAGCTGCCCCCCCGGACTGGGCCCCTTCACCATGGGGCCGCGAGCTGAGGCCAAGCTGGCCGCTCGCCCGGACAAAGTGCCCAACTGGTATCTCGACGTCTCCCTGCTCAACCAGTACTGGGGCAGCGACCGTGTGTACCACCACACGGCTCCGGTCAACATGAACTTCGGCATGCGCGAGGCTCTGCGCCTTCTGGCTGACGAAGGCCTGGAGAGTGTCTGGCAGCGGCACCGCAGCAACGCTGAGCGCCTCTGGGCCGGTCTGGAGCGACTGGGGCTCACCCTGCACGCTCCCGACCATCTGCGGCTGCCGACCCTCACCACGGTGCGCATCCCTGAAGGTGTGGATGGCAAGGCCTTCAGCCTGCACCTGCTCAACACCTTCGGCATCGAGGTGGGTGGCGGCCTCGGAGCGCTGGCCGGCAAGGTCTGGCGCATCGGCCTGATGGGTTACAACAGCCGCGCCGAAAATGTCGACAGGTTGCTCAACCTGTTTGAGAGCGAATTGCCCGCTTTCCGTCCGTCGGCGTCTCAGGCGGCGGTGGCGGCATCGGCCTGAGTCGTTCCGCACTGAGCTGCTGGCGACGGTCCGCCGCCTTCAGCCGCTGCCGTTTGAACCACCGTTCCAGTTGCTGGCGGGCCGCTTCCTTCTCCAGGCCACCCACCACCTGCATGCGGTGATGGGCACTGGGATGGGCGGCCAGGTCCAGGCATCCCCCCAACGCACCCCGTTTCGGATCCACGGCGGCGTACACCACCCGGCCGATCCGGCCCTGAATCGCTGCACCGGCACACATGCCGCAGGGCTCGAGTGTCACCAGCAAGGTGCAGCGGTTGAGCCGCCAGTCACCGAGCAACCGCGCCGCCTGCGCCATCGCCGTCAGTTCGGCATGGCCGAGTGGTTCGTTGTGGCGGTGGCGCCGGTTGCTGCCCCAGCCGACACAACGGCCTCGCTCATCGAGAACAACTGCTGCGACTGGGATCTCTCCGGTTTCGCCCACCTGCTCCGCCAGCCGCAGCAACCGCAGCATCCAGAACCGAAGCCGGCCTTGATCGCTCCACGGGGCTTCGCGGCCCTGTTCCGCATGACCCGTCATGCCGATGCGCGTTGTGCCGAGCTGCTGCCGATTGTGGGCGGTCGCGAGCGGCCGGCAGGTGAGAATGGGCCAGTGCATGCAACCGCCGTTGGCAACTGCGCCCCAGGCCCAGCAGGCCGACGTCCCACTCTCACCGTTTCCCTGTCCCGATCAACGGGATGGCGCGCTTCAGGCCTTCCTTGAGCAGGCCTCTGCCCGGCTCACTCACTGGCTGGGCAGTGCCACGTCGCGCCCGCCCCTGCCGGGCCTGAGCCTGCTGCCGGCGGTGGAGCCCGAACAGGTTGGTCTGTCCCCGGGTCGCCTGCTCGCCGATCTTGATCTGGTGATGGCAGGGGCCTACAACCCCGGTCATCCCGGTGCCATCGCCCACCTCGACCCACCGGCCCTCGGCGCTTCGATCGTGGGTGATCTGATCTGCGCCGGGTTGAACAACAACCTGCTGGCGGAGGAGCTCTCCCCCAGCCTCAGCAGGCTGGAGCGCAGCCTGGTGGCCTGGCTGGCCGAACGGCTTGGCCTGCCCCCGGGCAGCGGCGGCGTCCCTGCCAGCGGCGGCAGTCTGTCCAACCTGATGGCTCTGGTCACGGCGCGGCAGCAGCGTCAGCTCGTTTCTTGTCAGGATGCGGTGGTGCTGGCCAGCGCCGATGCCCATGTCTCGGTCGGCAAGGCCCTGGCCGTGATGGGGCTGCCTCCCAGCGCCCTGCGGGCTGTACCCACGGCTGCCGACGGCGGCATGGATCCGGATCAGCTGGCGGCCGAACTCGATCACCTGGCGGCGGCTGGTCTGCCGGTGATCGCCGTTGTGGCCACGGCCGGCACCACGGTGCGCGGGGCCATCGACCCCCTCGCCGCGATTGCCGACCAGTGCAGCCGGGCGCAGGTCTGGCTGCACGTGGATGGTGCCATCGGTGCGGTGTTCGGGCTCACGGCGCGGCACCGGCAGCGGCTGGCCGGCCTGGAGCGGGCGGATTCCCTCACCCTGAATCCCCAGAAACTGCTGGGCATCACCAAGACTTCCTCCCTGCTGCTGCTGGCCCGCCCCCAGGCCCTGGCCGAGGCTTTTGGCACCGGGCTGCCCTACATGGAACCGAGCTGGGGCGGCGGCCATGGTGGCGAGCAGGGTCTGCAGGGCAGCAGGCCCGCCGAAGTGCTGAAGCTGTGGCTTGGGTTGCGCCAGCTGGGCCTTGATGGCATCGACAACCTGCTGGAGGGTGCCTTGTCCCGCCGCCGCCGCCTGCAGAGGCTGCTCGCGCCGATCCCGGGTCTGGCCTGTCTGTCCGGCCCGCTCCATCTGCTGGCCTTCACACCGGTCGAGGCGGATGCCGCCCGGGCGGAGGCCTGGAGCCTGCACACCCGCCAGCGCCTGCTCGATGCTGAGCTGATGCTGTCCCGCCCGCTCTATCGCGGCCGCCACCATCTCAAGGCCGTGCTGGGCAATCCCCACACCGGGGATGGCGAGCTGGAGCGACTGGCCGCCGTGGTTGCGGCCAGCCTCAGGCCCAGCAGCAGCGCCACCATCACTGCCGGCCTCTGAGTTCCTCATCCGCCATGGCCACTCCAGACCCCAGCCCGTCCCCTCCGGTGCCGGCCCAGGAGCGCAGACGCCGCTGGGTGGCGATCATCACCGGCGTCGTGTCGGTGCTGGTGGGCGTGCTTTACCTGCTGCTGATCGCCTTGCTCGACAGTCGCGGTCCGCTGCTGCCGCCACCGCCGGAAGCCTTCGGCAGCGCCGCGGCGCCGATCAGCGCCGCTGCGGCCGCTCCCTCTGTCTCGGGCGCCGCGGTGGCAGCTGGCGCTGCAGTGGTTCCACCACCCGGCTGAACGCTGCCTGCAGGAAGGTCTGCAGCACGCTGTCGCGTCGGTTCAGATCGAAGTGGCGCCGCACGACCTCCTGCACGCCCCCATCACCCCAGTCCTGATCGCGCTCGAAGTAGGTGATGAAACTGGCGCCGGCCACCCTGGTGAGCCAGGCTCCACTCACCGCCTGCAGGGCCCTGCCCACCAGCAGGGCTGGCAGAGACACGCTCAGGGCCGCCGAGATCAGACCCACCCCACCCTTCACCAGCCCGAGGGCCGCCAGGGTTCTGCCCACCGATACCGCCAGCTCCTGAGCGGATGTCCGGCTGAGGCTCACGCCATACACCCTGGCGATCTCCACAACCATCTGGGCATTGACGGCGGCAGCCCCCAGCAGATCGAGCCCCGGCAGCGGTGTCACGGCCAGCACACCGGCACCGATCCAGCTGTAGCGCTCGACCACGGTCTCCCCGTCGCGGCGACGCTGGTCGGCGAGCAGGCGGCGGCTCGCTTCATCCAGTTGCCGGCATTGCAGCAGCAGGTTGTCGGCGATCAGCTCCTCCCCATCGGCGTGCAGCACCGCGGCGATGCGCCGCAGCAGCGCTTCCACCTCAGCCCGTGGCTGCAGCGGCCGCCCGCCCGGCACCGGCACACTCTGGGGGGCGGCGCTGGCTGGGATCAGATCCGCCGGATCGAGCAGATCGCCGCAGCGGCGTCCCAGCCGCTGCAGCAGCCGGCGCTCCTCCTCGTCGCCGCGCAGGTCGCACTTGTTGAGCACCAGCAGCAGGCGCTTGCCAAGGGCGGCGAGGGCGCGGAACAGCTCCATCTCACTGGCCCGCAGGTCGCCATCAACCACCAACAGCAGCAGATCAGCCTGGGCTGCCTGACGCCGCGCCAGGCGCTCCCGCTCCAGGCCGGCATCGCCACTTTCGAGGATGCCGGGGGTATCCACCAGCCAGATCGCCCGTTCCAATCCCTCGAGCCGCAGCCGATAGCGGTCTGTGCCGGTGGTCGAGCCCATTGCCGCACCCACCTCACCGACCAGGTCCTGCAGCAATGCCCTGATCAGCGAGGTCTTGCCGCTGGAGCCGGCCCCGAACAGCACGACCGTCAGATCGCCCCGCTGCAGTTCCGCGCTCATCCGCTGTTTCTCCTGGCGCAGCGCCTCTCGGGCGACGCTGTCGCGCACCCGCTCCAGGGTGCTGTCGATGCCCTCCAGCTGCTGGGAGGCCGCCTCACGCCGGCTGGTCGGCGGCGGCAGCGGTGGCCGCGCGCCAGGTCGCCGCTGCCCGCCTGCCTGCATCAGTCCGCGCAGCCAGGGCCAGCTCAGCTGCGCCAGCAGCGCCGCCGCCCCGATCACCAGCAGCAGGGCCACCGGCCCCACCAGTCCGTAGGGCAGCACGCTGCTGAGCTGCCAGATCAGCTGGTTGAAGGCCTGCAGCACCAGGCCCACCACCAACAGGGCCGCCAGCAGCAGGGCGGCCGCCAGCCAGACCCGGGTGCGCGTCTTCACGGCAGATGCGGCGTTCCTGGCATCGGGTCAGCCTCCGCTGGCCGCGATGATCTCGCCCCAGAGCGCTGCTGCCATCGCACTGCTGCCACGGGTCGGCGCATTCTCGTCGTTCCCGAGCCAGATGCCCATCACCCACTGCCGGCTGGGCTCGTAGCCCACAAACAACAGATCGCGGTTGTCGTTGGTGGTGCCGGTCTTGCCCCCCTCCTGGCCTCCCACCGCCGCTGCCGTGCCCGTGCCCGAGCGCACCACGGCCCGCAGCAGCTCCTGCATCCGCCCGGCCACCGCCGGCAGCATCACCCGCCGGCCGGCTGCGGGCGTGGTTGCGGCCCGACCACTGCGGCTGCTGCCATCCTGGCTGCGGCAGCGGCCATGGTCGTCCCCCTGGCATGTCTCCCCATCCACCACGCGGCGGATGGTGCTTGGCGGTCGCCAGGTGCCGCCGTTGGCCACGGCCGCGTAGGCACCGGTCAGTTCCAGCAGGGTCACCTCGCTCTGGCCCAGCGCCAGCCCGGGCACTTCCGCCAGGGGGCTGGTGATGCCAAGGTCGCGGGCCTTGCGCACCACCGCATCCAGCCCCACCTGCCGGGCCAGTCGCAGGGCCACGGTGTTGCTGCTGATCGCGAATCCGCTCAGCAGGCTCAGGGTGCCACCGCAGCCGCTGCTGAATGTCTGACCACGCCACTGCAGCGGCCCACAGGCCACGGGATCGCTGAGCTTGCGACCCCGTTCCAGGGCTGCCAGGTAAGGGAAGAGCTTGAAGGTGCTGCCCGGTTGGCGCAGGGCCATCGTGGCCCGGTTGAACTGGCTGCGGCTGTAGTCACGGCCGCCAGCCAGGGCCAGGATGCCGCCGCTGCGCGCATCCAGCACGACGACCGCTCCTTCGCTCACTCCCAGGCCGGCGCTGCGGTCGATCCGCTGTCGCAGCACCCGTTCCACCGTGGCCTGCAGCACCGGATCCAGGTGGGTATCGACCAGAAAATTGCCTTCAGCTGCCACATCGGCCCCCACCTGCGCTGCCAGATCCCGGCGCACCTGGTCGCTGTAGAAGGGCGCACCGCGCCGCCCGCCCAGCCCCCGGCAGGCGTCGGCGCTCAGCTGCACCGGGCTGCGGCGGGCACGGCGTGCCGCATCCACGCTGATCCGGCCGGTGTCGCGCATCTTGGCGAGCACCCGGTTGCGGGCATCCAGCGCAGCCTGGGGGTCGATGCAGGGGTCGTAGCCGTTCGGCGAGGGCAGCAGCCCCACGAGCAGGGCCGCCTCCGGCAATTGCAGGCGCTGCGCCGGTTTGCCGAAGAAATGGCGGCTGGCATCCTCAAATCCCCAGCCAGCCCCAAGGTACACACGATTGAGATAGCTCAGCAGCAGATCCCGCTTGCTGAAGCGCGCTTCGAGTTGCAGGGAGACCAGCAGCTCCTTGAGTTTCCGGCCCAGGGTCTCCCCCTGGCCCACCTGGTCGGGGTAGAGGCTGCGGGCGAGCTGCTGGGTCAGGGTGCTGCCCCCCTCCAGCACCCGTCCGCCGACCAGGTTGGTCAGCAGCGCCCGCCCGGTGCCGATCGGGTCGACCCCCGGATGCCACCAGAACCGGCTGTCCTCACTGGCCAGCAGGGCGTTGACCAGCACTGGCGGGTAGCCATCCAGTCGGTCCAGTTCGCGGTGCCGTTGTCCTTCGGCGGTGGCGATCGGCTTGCCGCCCCGGTCGAAGAGGGCCAGGGGGCCGCGGATCGGCGCCAGGCTGCCCCGGATCGGCACCAACAGCCCCGCCAGAGCCAGAGTGCCCAACCCGGTGGCGGCCAGTGCGGCCAATGTCAGGCAGGCCAGCCGCAGGCCCCGGGCGGCGCTGGCCTGCCCGGGCTCCAGGAAGCGCAGCTGCGGCACATCGGGCAGCTGCTCAGGGCCGCAGCGCACGCAGTCACCGTCGCGGAGCACCAGCTCTCGCACGCGGCGACCGTGCCACCAGAGACCGTTGGTGGATTGATCGTCCCGCAGCAGCCAGTGCTGGCCATGCCGCTCCAGCAGAGCGTGGCGGCGGCTCACGGTCGGCAGGTCGAGCTGCACCTCGCAATCGGCCCCGCGACCGATCCGATAGACGCCCGGGTGCAGCGGCACGGAGCGGCTGGTGCCTGCCGGCATCTCGATCAGCAGCTGGGCTTCAGCCATCCCCTCGTTGCGGCGGTCTCACCAGCTCGATGGCAAAGCAGGCCACAGCCAGATTGATGGCCACATCGGCCAGGTTGAACACCGGGAAGGACACCGGCACCAACGCCAGGAAATCGATCACCGCCCCCAGGCGCCAGCGGTCGATGCCGTTGCCGACGGCTCCCCCCAGCAGAAACCCGAGCGCCAGCTGGCGCGTCAGGGGCATCGATCGCTCCGCGGAGCGCAGAATCAGAACGAGCACCAGCGTGGCCACCATCAGGCTGATGATCGCCAGTGCCGCTGTGGAGCCGGTGAACAGGCTGAAGGCGGCGCCGGTGTTGGTGGTGAAGGTCAGCTCCAGCAGCCCGGGCAGCAGGGGGCGGGGCGAGCCCGCCGCGAGCACGGCGGCAGCCCAGCTCTTGCTGAGCTGGTCGGCAGCCACCACAGCGGCGGCCAGGGCGAGGCTCAGGCGTCGGCGCCGCCAGCCCCCTCGGGCCGTGGCACGTCTGAGATCGTCGCCGTCGTGGGGATGGGCCGGGGATTGGCTCGGATCGGAGGGAGGAATCACGGAGTGATCACGATTCCAGCAACAGCAGCCGGCGCAGACCCAGGGCACAGAGGCCAACGGCGCAGCACAGCAGCAGCAGGGAAGGCAGTGGAGCCAGGCTATAGCGCAGCAGCAGTGAGAGCAGTCCCTCACTCCAGCGCCCCGCCAGTGCACCGAGCAGCAGGTTCACCACTCCGCAGAGCTGAATCACCAGCAAGCCCAGCATGGCTGTGCCCGTCAGTTTGAGCAGGCCATCCATGCCGCTCTGACGGGCCAGCTTGCCGGCCAGCCAGCCGGCGGGGATGAAGCCCGCCAGGTAGCCGAAGCCAGGGTCCAGCAGATAGCCCGTGCCCCCGCCGCTGTGAAAGACCGGCAGTTGAAACAGTCCCAGGGTGAGATACCCCACGGCAGCCAGCAGGGAGCTGCGGGGACCGCAGACCAGAGCTGTGAGCAGCAGGGCCGGCACCTGCAGGGTGATCGGCAGGGCGGCCACCTGCCATGCCCCCTCGGCGTTGCGCCAGGGAATGGCGGCCTGGATCAGTCCCCCCACCAGGATCAGCATCAGCCCTGCCAGGGCCCCACTCCAGTTCGCCAGCGCCCGCAATGCACCAGATTCAAGGTGGTGCCAGTCTGACCTCTGCCCAAGGCCCTTAGGTTGGCGGTTGTTCCGCCCTGGCAACCATGCAGAGCGAAGCTGATGCCCGATTCGCCTGGTCGATCGGTGCGACCGTGCGTCTGCGCCAGCGCCCTGCCTATCTGAAAACGGCTGATCCCATGCCGATGCTGCGTCCACCCGACCTGATCGGCGTCGATGAGGTGGGACAGGTGGTGGAACAGCGTGGCTTCGGCCAGCTGGCCGTGCGCTTCAGGCGTGGCACATTTCTGGTGCCGGCGGATGCCTGCGAGCCGGTGCCTGAAGCGTCAGCCTGACCGCCGGTTCGTCCAGCTCCGTTCCGCGGCCTTCAGTGCCGCCCCCGGTCCGCACAGGCTCAGCTTCGGTGCAGTCAGCCAGCGCTGGGCGGCGGATAGAAGCGCCTGCCCATCCAGCCGGGCGGCCCGCTCCAGACAGGCCTGCACATGGTCTTCCCCCAGTCCGTACCCCAGCAGCAGGGCCTGGCGGTCAGCTACCTGGCCGCAGGTCTGGCGGCCGAGCGCATCCTGGCCGCGGAAACGGGCCTTGGCCAGGGCCAGTTCGCCCTCGTTGAGCGGTTCCTTCAGCAGGCGTTGCCATTCCTGCTGCAGGCAGTCCGTCGCTTCCGCTGCCCGCTCCGCTGACGTGGACAGGTGCCAGATGAACGGGGTGGCGCCGCAGCGGGCCGGCATGTGGACGCCCACGTCGTAGGCCAGCCCCCGCTCTTCGCGCATGACCACGAACAGCCGGCTGGACATGCCGAGCCCGAGATGGGCCTGGAGCAGGCGCAGTGGCAGGGCGTCGGGGTGAGCGAGGGGCACTGTGGCGGCTCCCAGCATCAGCACCAGCTGTTCGGTCGGTTGCTCCAGCAACGCCAGGTCGTCGCCATCGGCTGCCGCCGGCCCGGAGCTGGCCCCGGGCAGCCGGGTGGCCCACTGGGCGAGCCCGGCCAGGTCCTGCTGCAGGCGCCTTGCCAGAGGCTCATCGAGGTCGCCACAGAGCACAAGCACGGCCCCTTCGCTGCCCAGACCGGCCAGGAGCGTTGCCAGGTCGGCTGAGGTGAGCCCCTCCAGGTCCTGCTCCACACCCAGGGGATCGTGACCGTAGGGACCATCGCCATAAAGCTGCTGGCGCAGTTGATCGTGCGCCAGCTGGAACGGATCCTCCTGTTGCCGCTGCAGGTTCTGGAGATTGAGCTGACGCTCCAGATCCACCTGGCTGTTCTCCAGGCTCGGGCTGACGGCCATCTGCAGCAGCAGCGGCACCAGATCGAGTGCATCTTCGCTGGCGCATTTGAGGCTGATCACCAGGCAGTCCTCGCTGGCCTCGGCCCGCAGCGCTGCGCCCCGACCTTCCACCAGCTCGGCGAGGGCTGCTGCATCCAGCGGCCCTGCTCCCCGGGTCATCGTGCCGGCGAGCAGCTGCATCGCGCCGCGCTGACCCTGCGGATCGCGGCTGCTGCCACCCCGTATCCACAACCGCGCCGCGATCAGGCCAGCTCCGGGCCGTCGGTGCCACACCAGGGGCAGGCCGCCGGGAAGATGCCAGTGGGTCCAGGAGCTGGTCATGCCGGCACGGCCTCCAGCACCATCGCCCGATCCGGTGCCAGCAACGGCACGCTTTCCCGCAACAGGGCCGGCGCATCCCACTGCTCCAGTGCCGCCAGGGGGGCATCCAGGCTGCGGCCGTGATTCCAGAGGACGTTGCCGGCCAGTACCCCGGCCACGCCGCCGGCCGACTCCAGCCCGAAGCGATAGCCGTTGGCCACCAGCCTGTTTGTACGCAGCCATTCCTCCGGCTCCAGGCCGCCATCACCAAGCCCGAGCAGCACCGCCTCGATTTCAAGGCGGATCTGCGGCAGGTCCTCAGCTGCACCGATCGCCTCCAGCAGCGCCAGGCTGCCGCACTCCATCACGTGCAGATCCAGATCGATGCTCTCCACCAGCCGCAGCTGCTCGCGCAGGCGGTGCACCAGGCGGCTGCGGCGCCCCTCCGCCAGCAGGCTGGTGAGCAGATCGGCACCCATCACGCCATGCAGATCGCTGGCGGGGGGCAGTTGCCAGAGCATCAGCAGGCGCGCTGATTCAAGCCGCGGCAGCGCGATCCGCCGCTGCCCGGGGTGCACCCGCAGGGGCGGCAGCGGTGCGGTCCGTTCGGCCGGTCTGAGAGTCGCCAGGGGACTGGCCGCGATCGCCTCCTCGATCGCCCCACCGCCAGCCAGGGCCCCACTGAGGGCGAGCACACAGCGATCGGCGCGGTAGAGGCGATGTTGAAAGGCCGCCATCGTCGCGGGTGTGTGGGCCAGCAACCGATCGCGCCGACCGAGTATCGGCTGGCCATAGGGGTGATCACCGCAGCCATCGCTGAGGAGCTGCTGCAGAGCCAGCTCCTCGGGTTGGTCCTCGCTCTGGGCCAGCTCCTCGAGCACCACCTGCCGCTCCATCTCGAAATCCGCTGGATCCAGCCGCGGCTCCAGCACCAGCTCCAGCAGCAGAGCCACCGCCTCGGCGGCGCCGGACGGCTCGATCAGCACGTGATAGTGAACGTCGTCGAAGCCGGTGGCCGCATTGCTGCTGCCGCCGAGGGCCTCGATGCGGCGGTCGAACTCGCCAGCTCCGAGGTTGCGACTGCCCTTGAACACCATGTGTTCGAGGAAATGGGCGATGCCGCTTTCGTGCTCGGTCTCGAACAGGCTGCCTGCTCGGCACCAGAAATCGACGCAGACCAGCGGCGATTCGCTCAGTTCCAGGCTCACGGTCGGGCAGCCGTTCGGCAGGCGTTCCAGGCTTGGGGCCCGCAGACCGGGCAGACGGGGCTGGGGCGATGCCAGGGGCAAAGCGGAACAGGCATGGCAGGATCCGCATTCTGCAGGCTGAAGCTCCATCGATGACCGCTGCCGACACGGCTGCTGACGGCACCGTCAACTCCTCCCCGGCTCTCCACCCCCTGGTGGAGGCCCTGGCGGAGCGGATTCGCAGCAGTTGGCGTGACCTGCCCGACCTGGCACCGCTGGCCGTGGAGCCGGATCTCGAGGCGATCAGCGGCAGCCTCGATGGCGAAGTTCTGTTCATCCGCAATGAGCTGTGGAGCAGCCGCGGGCTGCGCAAGCTCCATCTGGAAACCGCCCGGCTCGGCCTGGGCCTGCAGATCCTGCACTGTGTGTGGTTTCCGGATCCCCGCTGCGATCTGCCCGTGTTCGGCGCCGACATCGTCGCCAGTCCGGCGGGGGTATCGGCGGCGATTGTCGATCTCTCGCCGGTGCGGGGTGTACTGCCGGACTCGATCGCGGCGGCTCTCGACGCCCGTGAGCAGCGCCCTTACCGCCAACGCCGGGAGCTCCCTGCCTGGGGCGCGATCTTTTCGCCGCACGTGCTGTTCATCCGGCCCACAGACGCCCAGGAAGAGCAGTGGTTCGTGGAGGAGGTTGGCGCGGTGCTGGCGATCCTGGCCGAAGCGTCACGTTCAACGCCGCTTCTGGATCCCGACGATCCCGCTACCATCCAGCGATGGCACGGACAACTCCGGTATTGCAAGCAGCAGAAACAAAACGACAAGACTCGTCGGGTGCTGGAGAAGGCCTTCAGCCCGTCCTGGGCGGATCGCTACATCGAAGCGTTGCTCTTCGACGATCCGCCGCAGCCGTGAACCCGCCGCTCAGGCCAGTCGCCCTTCTGGCAGCCGCCCTCGGCCTGGTTGCTGCCACGGTCGCTCTCACCAGGCTGACGCTCCGTCCCCCCGCGCCGGCGGTGCCGGCGGCCCCGCTCACCCCATCACCAACGAGGCCTCCCGAACAGGTGGCTGCCCTCGGCCGCCTCGATCCCAAGGGCGAGGTGCGCAGCCTGGCGGCGCCGATGGGCAGCATGGGCGGCAGTCCCCGGTTGACCCGCCTGCTGGTGCAGGAGGGGGCCCGGGTGCGCAGCGGCCAGCTGCTGGCCACCTTCGACAATGCCCCCCCCCTGCTGGCCGAGCGACGCCAGCTGCAGGCCCGCCTTGCCAGCCTGCGGGCCCGGCTGACGATCCAGCAGCGCGATATCGAGCGGTACCGCCGTCTCGGGCGCAGCGGCGCCATCGCCACCGCCGATCTCGACCGGCGCGAAACCGACCTGCTCACTCTCCAGGGTGAGCTGCTGGAAGCCCGTGCCCAATTGCAGAGGATCGAGGCCGATCTCTCCCTCAGCGAGTTGCGGGCTCCGATCGACGGGGTGGTGCTGCGGGTCCGTGCACGGGTGGGCGAACGCCCCGGCGATCAAGGGGTTCTGGAGCTGGGGGACAGCGATCACATGGAGGCGCTGATCGAGGTCTACGAGAGCGACATCGATCGGGTGCGCCCCGGCCAGCCGGTCACCCTCACCAGTGAGAACGGCGGATTCCAGGGCAAGCTCCAGGGTCGGGTGCTGCGCGTCAGCCCCCAGGTGCGCCAACGCACTGTGCTGGCCACCGATCCCACCCAGGACGCCGATGCGCGCATCGTCGAGGTGCGGGTGGCCCTGCAGCCAGCCGATGCCGAGCGGGTGCGCGGCCGCAGTGGCCTCAAGGTGATCGCCCAGATCGGTTCCTGATGCTCGACCGTCTCTGGCCGTCGCGGCGCATACCCCTGGCTCTGCTGCTGCTCACCCGCCAGCCGGGGCGGCTGGCGGTGGCTCTGGCGGGCATCGCCTTCGCCGGCATCCTGATGTTCATGCAGCTCGGCTTCCGCGATGGACTGTTCGACGCGAGCGTGACGGTGCATGAGCAGTTCGACACCGACCTGGTGCTGATGAGCCCGCGCACGATGAGTTCGATCGGCATGGCCCCCTTTCCGCGCCGGCGGCTGGTGCAGGCCATGGCTGATCCAGCGGTGTCCGGCATCACACCGGTGCACTGGAACCTGCTGCTCTGGCGCAATCCCGACACCCGGGCCACCCGCTCCATCCTCACCCTTGGCTTCGAACCGGGTGATCCCCTGTTTCTCGATCCCGAGCTGGCGGCCAAGGCCCGGGTTCTCACCCAGAAGGGCAGGGTGCTGTTTGATGAACGCTCCAGACCCGAGTTCGGGCCGATCGGCGAGCGGTTTCGCGCCGGTCGCGTCGTCGAGACCGAAGTGGCCGGCAAGCGCGTCAGGGTCGCCGGTCTGGTGAGCCTGGGTCCGTCCTTCGGGGCCGATGGCAACCTGCTCACCAGCCGCGAAACCTTCCTGCAGCTGATGCCCCAGACCCCACCCGGCAGCATCGAGCTCGGCCTGATCCGGCTGGTGCCCGGGGCTGACACCATCGCCACGGCCCAGCGGCTGAAGCGCCTGCTCCCGGACGATGTGCGCGTGTTCACCAAAGCGGAATTCGAGGAGTTCGAGAAGACCTACTGGCGCACCAGCACGGCCATCGGCTTCATCTTCAGCCTCGGTGCTGCCATGGGTTTTGTGGTGGGTTGCGTGATCGTTTATCAGATCCTCCATTCCGATGTGAGCGATCATCTGCCGGAATACGCCACGTTGATGGCCATGGGTTACCCCTTGCCGCGCCTGCTTGGGGTGGTGGGGCGCGAAGGGTTGCTGCTCGCTCTGTTCGGATACGTTCCGGCCTATCTGGCCGGCCTGGGGCTTTATGAACTGGTGCGCAGCGGCACCAACCTGCCGGTGGCGATGAGTGGGGAGCGGGCCCTGCTGGTGTTCGCGATGATCCTGGTGATGTGTCTGGCCTCGTCGGGGCTGGCGATGCGCCGGCTCGCCGATGCCGATCCGGCGGAGATCTTCTGATGGCCTCCCCCCGC
>Ga0208432_1000064_pt1 | contig 20960 bp, 20 predicted proteins | sample Wag4_2014_7_11_2_FD_187361 | JGI IMG/M metagenome (GOLD analysis project Ga0208432, IMG submission 187361) | Lake water microbial communities from Ohio, USA - Utica-2 Time Series LW 2014_7_11 (SPAdes) (version 2) | ecosystem: Environmental > Aquatic > Freshwater > Lake | place: USA: Ohio...
GGAGGGTCTGTTCTCGGACGCTCGAAAGCGCGAACTCCCCCTGCGGATCCGCCGGGTGGGCGTGATCACTTCACTGAGTGGCGCAGCGCTTCGAGATTTTCTTGTGACGATCAGGGCGCGGGCCCCAATGCTGCGCGTGACCCTCTTTCCAAGCCTGGTGCAGGGTGTTGACGCGCCCGCAGCGCTGCTCTCGGCTCTTGAGCGCGCGTCGATGGCCAACCTGGATGTCTTGGCCGTCATTCGTGGCGGTGGCAGCCTTGAAGATCTCTGGGCGTTCAATGACGAGGGCTTTGTTCGAGCGCTCTCGGCCTTCGCGGTCCCTGTGGTCTCGGGTGTGGGTCACGAGACCGACACAACCCTCACAGATTTTGTCTCAGATTGCCGAGCGGCTACGCCCACCGCAGCGGCAGAGCGCATTGCTGCGCAGGTAACTCAAGAGCGAGATCGCCTGATTGCGCATTTCGACGCCCTGCGCGCGCGGATGCATCGGGTCCTGGATCAGCGATGGCAGCGACTTGATCGCACGCGGGGATCGCTGAGGAGCCCTCGGCATGATCTGCGCGCCCAGGCCGAGCGTTTTTTCAGCGCTCAAGGGCGGCTCCTGAGGCTACAAGACCGCGGGTTTGTCGCCTGGGAGGCGCGCTTGCAAAGCGCATCTCGTGCGCTGGCTGCGCTAAGTCCCTTGGGTGTCCTATCTAGAGGCTACTGGATGGCCTTGGATGCCCATGGGGCGCCCGTGAGCGCAGTCGGCCAGATGCACGTCGGGCAGGCAATAGAACTCTGGTCCTCAGACGGTCGTGCGCAAGTGCAGGTGAAATCCCTAGAGCCCGCCCAGGGCAATGCCTCTGAAAGCTCGTCATAATTTTGGGTCATCCTCACAACTCAACCCCTTTCCAGGAGCCTGACTGAATGGAACACACCTTGCCCGCGCTTCCCTATGCAATGGATGCGCTCTCGCCCCACATTTCCAAAGAGACGCTTGAATTCCATTACGGAAAACACCACCAGACCTACGTTACGAATCTGAACAACCTCATCAAAGGCACAGAGTTCGAGACTGCACCCCTTGAGGACATCGTCAAGCGGTCGTCAGGTGGCGTGTTCAACAACGCAGCCCAGGTCTGGAATCACACCTTTTATTGGCACTCCCTTAGCCCCAATGGTGGTGGTGAGCCCAAGGGTGCCTTGGCCGCTGCCATCGACGCGAAGTGGGGCAGCTTTGCGGCCTTCAAAGAGGCCTTCACCAAAAGCGCCATTGGCAACTTTGGATCCGGCTGGACCTGGCTGGTGAAAAAATCGGACGGCAGCCTCGACATTGTGAATACCAGCAACGCGGCTACCCCACTCACAACGGCCGACCGCGCACTGCTGACCTGTGATGTATGGGAGCACGCCTATTACGTCGACTATCGCAACCGCAGACCGGATTACCTCGGAGCGTTCTGGTCTTTGGTGAATTGGGATCACGCGACCAGCCAGTTCACGGCGTAAGTTTTACCCTGTCTCTCGCCTGAATGCCTCGGTTCTGAAACCAGCCCTGGGTCATCTCCAGGGCGAACCGAGCGTTGGCTTGCGCACAATGAACCGTGTCTGTGCGGGGCTGCATATCCGCAAGGTTAATGATGACCCCTTGGTCATCTAAGAAGGCGACTGTGAGTGGTAACGGTGTATTGCGCATCCACATGCAGATGCGTTCAGGGGCATCGAACACAAACAACATGCCCGAATCCGGTGCGAGCGCGGTGCGTCCCATGAGCCCCCTTGCGCGCGCCTCTTGGGTGCGTGCGACCTCCACTTGAATTCGAAAACCCTTGACGTCGAGCGTGCTTGGGGTGCGAGCCTGATCCAGCGCCGCGTTTGCGGCAGAGGCTGTAACCGCACAGGCAGCAAGGCATAGTTGAGTCAGAACATGTCTTAAGTGCATATCCACGGATTGTGCACAAAAAAAACGGGCCCATTGGAATAGGCCCGTTTTCTCCAGATAGGGGCTGATGCCCCCACGTGGCTCACTTCTTAGCTTCAGCTTTCTTCTCGTCCTTCTTAGCTTCAGCTTTTTTCTCTACTTTTTTCTCTGCCTTCTTCTCTTCTTTCTTAGCAGGAGCAGCAGCAGGAGCAGCAGGCGCAGCAGCAGGTTTGTCAGCAGCAACAGCAACAGTAGCAAACAGGCCAGTGGCCAGAGCGGCGATCAACGTTTTCATGATTTCCCTTTAATTTTTGAGATACGGCCTCATTTGGCCGCGTGCGCACTATAGAGGCAATTGAGGGCACTTTGGGCGGTGCGTTTGCGCGAATTATATTTCCTTGAATTCATCGGTCAGGGCCGGTCCGCGCTAAGATGAAGCACCCATATTTTTCTCAATAGGAGATGTTCGATGTCCAGCAAAATCGTGGTGCCTGCCACCGGCGAGAAGATCACCGTCAACGCAGACTTCTCCCTGAATGTCCCCAATAACCCGATCATCCCCTTCATTGAGGGCGATGGCACGGGCGTCGACATCTCCCCCGTCATGATCAAGGTGGTGGATGCGGCCGTGCAAAAGGCCTACGGCGGTGCACGCAAGATCTCTTGGATGGAGATCTTCTGCGGCGAAAAGTCCACTCGGGTGTACGGTCCAGATGTCTGGCTGCCCGATGAAACCCTTCAGGTGCTCAAGGACTATGTGGTCTCTATCAAGGGCCCGCTGACCACGCCCGTGGGCGGGGGCATTCGCTCCCTCAACGTGGCCCTGCGCCAGCAGCTTGATCTATATGTCTGCCTGCGTCCAGTTCGTTACTTCGCGGGCGTGCCGAGTCCTCTGAAAGAGCCAGAGAAGACCGATATGGTTATTTTTCGCGAGAACTCTGAGGACATCTACGCGGGCATTGAATACCAGGCGGAGTCCGACCAAGCGAAGAAGCTCATCAAGCTGCTGATCGAGGAGTTCGGCGTCAAAAAGATCCGATTCCCCGAGACCTCTGGTATTGGCATCAAGCCTGTGTCCCGTGAGGGTACGGAGCGGCTCGTGCGCAAAGCGATCCAGTACGCCATCGACAATGACAAGCCCAGTGTCACGATCGTCCACAAGGGCAACATCATGAAGTTCACCGAGGGTGGCTTCCGCGATTGGGCGTATGCGCTGGCCCAGAACGAGTTTGGTGCCCAACTCATCGATGGCGGTCCGTGGTGCAGCTTCAAGAACCCCAAGACAGGCAAAGACATCATTGTGAAGGACTCTATTGCGGATGCCTTCTTGCAACAGATTCTGCTGCGTCCTGCTGAGTACAGCGTCATTGCAACGCTCAACCTGAATGGGGACTACGTATCCGATGCGTTGGCTGCGCAGGTTGGTGGTATTGGTATTGCGCCGGGGGCAAACCTCTCGGACAGCGTCGCTATGTTTGAAGCGACCCATGGCACCGCGCCCAAATACGCCGGTAAGGACTACGTCAATCCGGGTTCCTTGATTCTCTCCGCGGAGATGATGCTGCGTCACATGGGATGGGTAGAGGCTGCTGACCTGATCATCTCGGCCATGGAGAAGGCCATCACAACCAAGCGAGTGACTTATGACTTTGCCCGATTGATGAACGGAGCAACCCAGGTGTCTTGTTCGGGATTCGGTGATGTGATGATCGAGCAGATGTAACGAGAGCTGCGCCCCAATCCTGGGGCATAAAAAAAGCCCCAGCATGCTGGGGCTTTTTTTTCGAAACCTTTGGCGTTACGCCATGGGCACGATGTTGGATGCTTGTTTGCCTTTGGGGCCCTGAATGATGTCGAACTGCACCTTCTGGCCTTCTTTCAACGAGCGGAACCCGTTGGTTTGAATAGCCGAGAAGTGTGCGAAGACATCTTCGCCACCTTCATCGGGAGTGATGAAGCCAAAACCTTTAGCATCGTTGAACCACTTGACAGTACCTGTAGACATTCCTGCGTTCCTACCTTTAGAGAAAAAACATCAAACCGCACGTCAAGTGGACAACCCAACAAGGCATGCGCCTAAACAACCACTTCGTAATATATGGACTGTCAAGGGGTTTGTCCAACAGAACCGCTCATTTTTAGCGTTTCCACCTAAAATAAAACCATGACACCTCTCCAAATGCCACGTCTGGGCACCGAAGACCCTGCCGACGGCGGCGCGCCGGTCGCCGAAGAGACCCCAAAAGTCCTCGCTCCCCCACCGAAATACACGGTGTGGCTTTTAAACGACGATTTCACCCCGATGGAATTTGTGGTCATTGTGCTGGAAAAATTCTTCTCTATGACCCGCGAGAAGGCGACACAAGTCATGCTCAAGGTTCACCGTGAGGGCCGTGGGGTTTGTGGGGTCTACCCAAAGGAAGTAGCGGAGACTAAGGTCGAACAGGTCAACGGTTTTTCTCGAATGCATCAACACCCTTTGCAGTGCGTAATGGAGGAATCATGATTTCCCAAGAACTCGAAGTGACCCTACACATGGCATTTGTAGAGGCCCGTCAGCAACGGCACGAGTTCATCACCGTGGAGCACTTATTGCTCGCCTTGCTCGACAACCCATCAGCCGCAGATATTCTGAAGGCCTGTGCGGCGGACATGGACGCACTCCGCAAGGCATTGTCCAATCACATCAATGAGAACACGCCGGTGGTAGCCGGCAACGACGAGGTGGACACCCAGCCCACCTTGGGTTTTCAACGAGTGATTCAGCGGGCGATCATGCACGTTCAGTCGACCTCCAATGGCAAGAAAGAGGTCACAGGCGCGAATGTGCTGGTGGCCATTTTCGGGGAGAAAGATTCTCATGCGGTCTACTTCCTCCACCAGCAGAACATCACCCGCCTCGACGTGGTGAACTTCATTGCGCACGGCATCACCAAGTCTGGCCCGCCGCCGGTTGGGGCTGGAGAGGAGGCCGCCTCGGATGCCAGTGAGGCCGCCCCCACGCAGCAGTCGTCTCAGCCCACGCCGCTCGATCTTTACACCCAGAACCTGAACAAGCTCTCGAAAGACGGGCGCATTGACCCGCTGATTGGTCGCGAGGCGGAGGTGGAGCGCGTCATTCAGGTGCTCTGCCGGCGCCGGAAGAACAACCCCTTGCTGGTGGGCGAGGCCGGTGTAGGCAAAACCGCAATTGCCGAGGGCCTCGCATTTCGCATCACCGAAGGACAGATTCCCGAAATTCTCGAAAAGGCCACCGTCTATGCGCTTGACATGGGCGCGCTCCTTGCAGGCACCAAGTACCGCGGCGATTTTGAGCAGCGGCTCAAGGCCGTGTTAAAGCAGCTTCAAGCTGACCCCCATGCGGTTCTCTTCATTGACGAGATTCACACGCTCATTGGCGCAGGATCCGCCTCTGGGGGGACGCTCGACGCCAGCAATCTCCTGAAGCCCGCGCTCTCTTCCGGCCAGCTTCGATGCATTGGCGCAACGACTTACACCGAGTACCGTGGCATCTTCGAGAAAGACCACGCGCTCTCACGTCGTTTCCAGAAAATCGACGTCAACGAGCCTTCAGTTGACCAGACCATTCAGATCCTCAAAGGGCTTAAGTCCCGGTTTGAAGAACATCATGGTGTTCGCTATCAGGCAGGCGCGCTGACTGCAGCAGCAGAGCTATCGGCTAAATACATCAACGATCGGCATCTGCCTGACAAGGCCATCGACGTTATCGATGAGGCGGGAGCCGCGCAGCGCATCCTGCCCAAGAGCAAGCAAAAGCGCACCATTGGTAAGGCTGAGATTGAAGATATCGTCTCGAAGATTGCGCGCATCCCGCCTCAGACTGTCAATACGGACGATCGGCAAATTCTGGCAAAGCTCGATCGCAACCTGAAGAATGTCGTGTTTGGACAAGAGCCCGCAATCGACGCCTTGGCCTCTGCCATCAAGATGGCCCGCTCAGGTTTGGGTAAGCCTGAGAAGCCGATCGGCAGCTTTCTGTTCAGCGGGCCGACCGGCGTGGGCAAGACCGAAGTGGCCAAGCAGCTCGCGTTTCTGCTGGGAATTGAGCTCATTCGCTTCGACATGTCTGAGTACATGGAGCGACACGCGGTCTCGCGTCTCATTGGCGCACCCCCGGGTTACGTGGGGTTCGACCAGGGCGGCCTGCTCACTGAGGCGGTGACCAAGAAGCCCCACGCGGTGCTGCTACTCGACGAGATTGAGAAGGCCCACCCCGAGATCTTCAACATTCTCTTGCAGGTGATGGACCACGGTACGCTGACCGATAACAACGGACGCAAGGCAGATTTCCGCAATGTGATCATCATCATGACCACCAATGCGGGTGCGGAGACGCTGAACAAGCGCTCGATCGGGTTTTCCAATTCTCGCCAGGCGGGCGACGAAATGGAGGACATCAAGCGCATGTTCACGCCCGAGTTTCGCAACCGACTCGACGCCATTGTGTCGTTCCGTTCCCTCGATGAATCGATCATCTTGCGCGTGGTCGATAAGTTTCTCATTGAGCTCGAGTCTCAGCTTCAAGAGAAAAAGGTCGAGGCCTCGTTTAGCGATGCCTTGCGGAAATATCTTGCCAAGCATGGGTTCGATCCTGCAATGGGCGCGCGTCCAATGCAGCGGATCATTCAAGACAAACTGCGGCGTGCACTGGCCGATGAGCTGCTCTTTGGGCAGCTTGCTGGAGGCGGGCGCGTCGATGTTGACCTCGAGGCAGACCAAGAGACCGTGGTGCTGCGATTCCCAGAGGACGGGGTTGCTCCCTCCGGCAAGGGTCGGACCAAAGGCCGGGATTCGGACGAAATCGCTGAGACTGAGACCGTAGAGTAACGATCTTCGTCAGCAAGCGGGGTCACGTTGGGGCTCAAGGCCCCCTGCTGGCGCGGTGCAGCATGTTTGTTGCTTGCCTCTTTGACGTAAGTCAATACACTAGAAATACGCATAAAAACATACATGGAGGGGATCACATGCGCTTAAAACTTTTACTCGCGACAGCAGCGTTGGCGATGGGAGCAGCCGGCACCGCTCAGGCGTCGGCTCTGGCTAAAGCCCAGTACCTTGCCGCGACCTGCGCGAACTGCCACGGCACGAACGGGCAGGCTCAAGGGTCGGCGGTGTCGCTTGCTGGCTATGACGCAGTCAAGTTCGTCGAGACCATGAAGGCCTTTGCTGGAGGAAAACGAGAGGCCACGGTCATGCACCAATTGGCCAAGGGTTACACCGACGATCAGATCAAGGCCATGGCAGCCTTTTTCGCAAGTCAAAAAGCTCAATAACAGGACTTCCCAAGGAGAGGATTCACAATGGAGAAGACATTCGAAACACGCCGTGGCGTGATGAAAGCAGGTGCTGGCGCCGCGCTGGTGAGTGGAGTGGCTGGGCTCTCTGGCTGCGCAACGACGCCCGTGCAAAAGACCAGCGCGACCAAGAGTCTGGGCCGTGTTGTCGTGGTTGGTGGAGGCTTCGGTGGAGCAACAGCGGCCAAGTACTTGCATATGTGGGGTGAAGGCGCTATTGAGGTGGTGCTCATCGAGCGATCGAAGGATTTCTATTCATGCCCGATCTCTAATGTGGTGCTTGGTGGCGGCCAGAAGATTGATTACATCCGCCGTGGATACGATGGCCTGAGCAAGCGTGGCATCAAGGTCGTCATCGATGAAGTGACGGGTTTTGATCCCGTTAAGCAAACCGTTGCAACGCGCAAAGGTGAGTCCATTCGGTACGACCGTCTGGTGGTCTCGCCCGGTACTGACTTTAACTTCAATGCGATTGCCGGTCTGAATGCCGAGGCCCAAAAGGTTGTTATGCATGCTTGGAAGGCAGGCGCTCAAACGCTGGCGCTGCGTGCGCAACTTGAGGCCATGCCCAATGGCGGAACATTCGTCATAACGGTCCCTAAGGCGCCTTACCGGTGCCCCCCAGGGCCCTATGAGCGGGTGTGTCAAGTGGCGGGGTATCTCAAACGTGAGAAACCCAAGAGCAAAGTGTTGTTGCTCGACGCGAACCCTGACATCGTCTCGAAGAAGGGCCTGTTCATGAAAGCATGGGCAGAAAATTACGCAGGTATGGTGACATACGCCCCAAACATGAATGTCACAGAGATTGATTTCAAGAGTAAAACGCTTGTGACGGAGTTGGGCGACAAGATTAAGGGCGATGTGCTGAACGTTATTCCCCCCCAGCACGCCGGTAATATTGCCAAGTCGATGGGTCTCGTTAACGTGAACAATCTCTGGTGTGGCATTGACTGGCTCACGTTTGAGTCAACCGCGGTGCCCAAGGTGCATGTGCTTGGCGACTCTACGCTGTCCGCTCCATTGATGCCCAAATCGGGCCATATGGCCAACCAGCATGGCAAGGCCTGTGCTGCGGCCATCGTCGAGATCATGAACGGAAGGCAACCCATGCCGGTCACACTCTCGAATACCTGCTACAGCTTTACCTCCGACAAGGAAGTGGTACACGTAGCCAGCGTTCACCAGTTCGATGCAGCGAAGAAAACCTACACCACCGTACCCGGTGCTGGTGGCCTGTCTGCTAAGGCGAACGAGCTTGAAGGTGTCTACGCGTACAACTGGGCGCAGAACATCTGGTCTGACATGCTGACCTAAGCCGCAGACTGGCCGTTCTGAAGTGACCTAGATGGGCTGGTGTCGTGTGGACACCAGCCCTTTCTTCTGATGAGCATACTAGCGAACACCGGTGCTCCCGAAGCCGCCCTCGCCTCTGCTGCTCGCCTCGAAGGCTTCGACCCAGCGGAACTGAGCCTGCACAATCGGGACAATCACAAGCTGCGCAATACGATCGAGCGGCTCAAAGGTATGGGCCTGATGGCTGCGATTCCAAGCAGAGACCATGAGCGGCCCTTGGTAGTCGGAGTCGATCAGCCCGACCAGATTCCCCAAGACAATGCCATGTTTGTGGCCAAGGCCGCTTCGCGGAAGAATGAGTCCAGCGTAGCCCGGGTCCCCAATAAAGATTGAGAGGCCAGTAGGAATCAGCTCCGTTGCGCCTGGCGCAAGCGTCAGCGGTGCGTCAATGGCGGCCTTGAGGTCGAGTCCTGCCGAGCCCACTGTGGCGTATGTCGGTGCCGCTTCAATGCGCGGATCGAGCCTTCGAACTTGAATCTGCATGGGATCCTCTATAGGTGGGGCTATGGAAGCAGAGAGGGCAGGCGCGCGGCGACCCACTGAATGATCTGAGCAGCAAGCTCAGATTTCGGCGCTCGTTCACACGCCGAGACGCCCTCACCAGAGCACAAGACAATCTGCGCTTCAGTCTGGCCGAGACTGTCTTGCACGGCATTTCCGATGATCAGGTCAGCACGCTTGCGCGCACGCTTGGGCTCCAACAGCGCAGTGAGTGATTCGCCCGATTCCGTCTCTGCAGCGAAGCCTACGGTGTAGGGGCGGCAGTCGGCTGAGCGATGTCCAACCCCAGCCAAGATATCGGGGTTCTCTACCCACTTGAGGGTGCTGAGGTCTGTTCCATCCCCTTTCTTGATCTTGTGTCCAGATGCGGACTCTGGTCGCCAGTCCGCAACCGCTGCGACCCCAAAGAACAGATCCTTTGGACCGACATTTGACAAGGCCGCGTCCACCGCTGCTGCCATGTCCCGCGCCGTGGTGACGTTGACGAGGCGGGCGCCTTCAGGGCACGCGAGAGACACTGGCCCGGAGATCAGCGTCACATCAGCGCCGGCCTGAACACAGGAGTTCGCCAGTGCATAGCCCATCTGCCCACTGGATCGATTGGTGATACCCCTCACGGGATCAATGGGCTCGAAGGTGGGACCAGCCGTGAGAATGACCCGACGGCCTTGCAGGAGCCCGCGCAACGGAATTGCATTTCGTGTGGGCACGTTCTGGAGTGCGGCCATGAGTCTTTCAATGAGCGCGTCGGGTTCGAGCATGCGCCCAGGGCCCACCTCACCGCAGGCTTGTTCTCCAAGACCTGGGCCCCATAGCCTGACGCCCTGCTCCAGCAGCACCGAGGCAGTCTGCGCCACAGCAGGGTTCTCCCACATCTGTCGGTTCATGGCAGGTGCCACCCAGAGTGGAACCTCCCGCGCGATGCAGAGTGTCGTGAGCAGATCAGTGGAATGGCCGTAGGCCAGTCGTGACATGAAAGAGGCACTTGCGGGGGCCACGAGAATGCCGTCGGCCTCTCGACTGAGATCGATATGGGGCATGCCGTTTCGCACACTCGGATCCCAGAGGTCTGAGAACACCGGCCGCCCTGAGAGTGCTTGAAAGCTTGCTGCTCCCACAAAGCGAAGGGCGCCTTCCGTCATCACGACCTGAACGGAGCAGCCTAGGTCTCGCAGCCTCCGCACGAGCTCGCAGGATTTATACGCCGCAATGCCGCCGGTGACACCGAGCAGGACGTGGCGGCCTTGAAGGGGAAGGGCACTCATGAGCGAGATCCTCTCCGCACGCGAAGGAGTTCGTCAAGGATGAAGAGGGCCGCACCCACCGTAATCGCAGAGTCAGCGAGATTGAAGGCCGGCCAGTGCCAGCCACCAACATGAAAGTCCAGAAAGTCAATGACAGCACCAATCATGAGACGGTCGACCAGATTGCCCAGGGCACCGCCCATGATGAGGCTGGCTGCCAAGCAAAACAGAGCCTGTTGGGGGGATTTGCGTATCAAGAAGAGCAACACGCCCACGACGACTAATGTAAGTCCTGTGAAAAACCAACGCTGCCAACCGCCTGCATCCGCCAGAAAGCTGAAGGCCGCGCCAGGATTGAGGACAAAGACCAGGTTGAAATAGGACGTGACTGGGACTTCGGCCCCGAGTGTGAGGCTCGAGGTGACCATGAGCTTTGTGAGCTGATCAAGGCCCAGGATCAGGGCTACACTGATGAGCCACCGCCTCCAGTCTGCGCCTCGATTAAGCCTTGGCACGAGTCTCTCCTGCGCCAAAGAGGTTGCTGACGCACCGGCCGCAGAGTGTCGGGTGATCTTGGTGTTGGCCGACGTCTGCGCGCAGATGCCAGCAACGAGCACACTTCCACTCCGTTGGGAGTGGTTTGACATCGATCTCGAGTTCGGAGCGGTCGTCTCCAAGGCGAGCCTCTGAGGTGATCATGACAAAGCGCAACTCATCGCCAAGGCATTCCAACGCCTGGCGTGACGCACCTGAACAGTGAAGCGTCACAGAGGCTTGGAGGGAGGAGCCGATGGCGCCCGCCTCGCGAGATTTCTCAAGGGCCTTGAGCACCTCTGCTCGGGCTGCGCGAATCAGGCTCCAGCGCTCTGTGAGGACTCCTGCCGAACTGGGCGTTGGAAGGGGCGCGAGCATACCGCAGAAAACCGACTGATCCTGAGGCTTGAGCGTGGACCAGCCCTCATGCGCTGTGAAGGAGAGAATGGGAGCAATCAGGCGCAGAAGACTCTCTGTCATCTCGAAGAGGGTGGACTGCGCACTCCGACGCGCAAGGCTCTCGGGCGCGGTGGTGTAGAGGCGGTCTTTCAAAATGTCGAGATAGAAGGCCCCGAGGTCTTCCGAGCAGAAGGCCGTGAGACGCGCCACGGCTGGGTGGAAGCTGTATTCGGCATAAAGGGCACTGACCTCGCTCTGGACTTCCTGCGTCATGTGTGAGGCCATCTGATCGATCTCGAGTCGCTGATCGAGCGGAACCTGATGACGCACGGGATCGAAGTCGGAGAGGTTTCCGAGCAGGAAGGTCAGGGTGTTTCGGATGCGTCGATAGGCCTCGACCACACGCTTGAGAATTGTGTCTGAAAGAGACAGCTCCCCTGAATAGTCGGTGGACGCAACCCAGAGCCGCAGGATGTCCGCACCGTAAGTTTTGATCACTTCTTGGGGGACGATGACATTGCCTAGGCTCTTGGACATCTTTCGTCCCTGACCATCGACGACAAATCCATGGGTCAGGAGTGCCTTGTAGGGGGGGCGACCATTGAGCATGCAGCTCGTGAGCAGGGATGAATGAAACCAGCCACGATGCTGGTCACTACCCTCCAGGTAGAGGTCGGCTGGGAGAGCAGATTCCGCTGCGTGGGACCCTTCAAGCACGGTTCGGTGCGTGGTGCCCGAGTCGAACCAGACATCCAGCGTGTCTCGATTCTTCTCGTAGTGTGGGGCTTCCTCTGGGGGGAGAAGGTCCGACACCTCGAGCGACTGCCAAGCCTCAATGCCGCCTTGCTCGACTGCTCGTGCGACCTGCTCAAGCAGGTCAGGCGTGCGGGGGTGCAGTGCACCGGTCTCCTTGTGGACCAGGAAGGCCATGGGTACGCCCCACTGCCGCTGACGGGAGAGGGTCCAGTCGGGTCGGTTGGCGATCATGGCTGAGAGACGAGCCTGACCCCAAGCAGGATAAAACGCGGTTGCCTCAATTCCAGCCAAGGCCATGGTTCGCAGGCTGGACCCGCCCGCTCTAGGCGTGATATCCATGCCCGCAAACCACTGGCTGGTGGCGCGGTAAATGATGGGTGTCTTGTGGCGCCAGCAGTGCATGGTGCTGTGTGCGTAGCCCTGCTGACGGAGCAGGCAGGCCTGGCTCTCAAGCGCCGCAGTGATGGCGGGGTTGGCCTTAAAAATGAACTGGCCACCAAATAACGGAAGGCTGCTGACGTAATGCCCGTCACCCATCACAGGAGAGAGGATGTCCTCGTCTTGCAGGCCATGCGCTCGGCAACTCAAAAAGTCGTCCAGGCCGTAGGCCGGGGCTGCGTGCACGATGCCTGTGCCCGAATCGAGGGTGACGTATTCGGCGGGAAATACGGGGGATTGGCGTTGATATCCCTCATGAGCGCCTGCGAGCGGGTGGGTGAAGTGCACGCCCTCAAGCGCTGAACCGGCGCAGGTTGCCAAGATCTGGCCCGTGAGCCCCCAGGCTTCGAGGCAGGCCGATACCCGAGGCTCAGCCAAGATGAGCCAGCCAAATCGGGCGTGCCCGTAGATCTGCACCAGGGCCATGGGTGCATCTGGGTGCACATTAAGGGCCTGGTTCGCCGGGATGGTCCAGGGCGTGGTGGTCCAGATGACCGCAGCGCCCTCCGAAGGGCCTGCATCCTGCCCGTTGGGTAAGGGGCAGCCAAAGCGCTCTGCCAGAGCCTGCAAGGTCTCTGTTGGACAGGGGAAGGCCACCTCGATGGCCGGGTCTGTTTTGTCGGCGTACTCGACTTCAGCCTCGGCCAGAGCCGAGCCGCAGTCAAAGCACCAGTTGACCGGCTTGAGTCCCCGAAACACAAAGCCCTTCTCGACGATGGATTTGAGCGCGCGAATTTCGTTGGCCTCGTTCGCGAAATCCATGGTCTTGTACGGGCGCTCCCACAGGCCAAGCACACCGAGTCGAATAAAGTCCGTTTTCTGCCGCTCGATCTGGACTTCCGCGTAGGCACGGGACTTTTGTTGGACCTCTTGGGTGGGAAGCCCCTTGCCAAACTGCTTCTCAATTTGGATCTCAATGGGCATTCCGTGACAGTCCCATCCGGGCACATAGCGGGCGTCAAACCCAGCTAGCGTCTTGGATTTGACGATCATGTCTTTCAAGATCTTGTTCACGGCATGGCCGATGTGAATGTCGCCATTCGCGTAGGGGGGGCCGTCGTGAAGTACGAAGATGGGCCTGCCGATTGTGGCTGCCCGAATCTGGTGATATAGGCCATTGCTGTGCCAGGATTCGAGCCAGGCTGGCTCGCGCTTGGCGAGGTCACCGCGCATGGGGAATTCAGTCTGCGGAAGATTGACGGTGTCGCGGTAGTTCATGTGGTGCGTCCCAGAGGCAAGGAGGGTTTTGGCGAGGCGGGGTTTGAGGAGAGGACATTGCGCGCCAGATCGAGGTCGCGGTGCATCTGTTGGGTCATCAGGGCCAGGTCGGTGAACTTCGCTTCCCCTCGAAGATGCTGCGCGAGTTCGATGCGCACACAGCGCCCGTAAGCGTCTCCACTCCAGTCGAGTACATGCACCTCGAGCAAAAGCCTGCCTTGGTCTTCGACCGTAGGGCGCCTTCCGAGGCTTGCGACACCGGGGAGTGGGCGTTCGGTGAGTCCATGCACCCAGACGGCATAAATGCCACGGGCCGCAAGATCTTCGGGCATGCGCAGGTTGAGGGTCGGAAAGCCAAGGGTCCGTCCGAGCTTCTGCCCATGGGACACGCGAGCGCTTAGCAGATAAGGGCCTTTGAGCAGTGCTCGGACCTGGGCCATGTCGCCGCGCTCAATTGCGGCCCGCAGGGCGGAGCTGGAACTGCGCGCGCCCTCAGACTGCACGATGGGTACTGGGAACAGCGTGAATCCGTGACGACGACTCATGTGCTCGAGCAGCGCCACGTCGCCCACACGCCTCTGTCCGAAGCGAAAGTCTTCGCCAACGACCAGAGCTCGCATATTGAGCTGCCCCAGCAGTACGTCCTGCACGAATTGTTCGGCCGACAAGGCTGCAAGCGCTGCGTTGAATCGCAAAATGAACACCTCTTGCATGTTCTGGGTCTGCAGCGACAGCCATCGGTCTCGCCAGGGCAGCACTCGACTTGGGGCTTGTTCCGGACGAAAGAATGAGCGGGGGTGGGGATGAAAGCTTAGGAGGGCGGCATTGAGGCCAAGATCCTTCGCGAGAGACGTGGTTTGACGCACCAAGGCCTGGTGCCCCATGTGCAGGCCGTCAAAGCTTCCGATAGTGAGGGCCCGAGCGCCATCTAGGGGCGCCGGAATGCCGCGACAGATCCGCATACGTCTCAAAAAGCACCATTATAGGGGGCGGCCTACAATGCGGCTCGTGAACAAGCGTCTCTGCATTCTTCTCTCCGGCCGGGGTAGCAACTTTGTTGCACTTTCGGATTGGCTCTCAGCCCAGTCATTGCCCATCGAAATCAGCTGTGTGGTGTCCAACCGACCTCACGCGCCTGGCTTGGCTGCGGCACGCGAGAGGGGCATTGAGGCCATCTGTTTTGACACGCAGCAGTCCGGGGGTATGGTGGCGTTTGAGGCTGCTCTTGAACAAGCGCTGCACCAGAAGCCTGCTGATTTGATTGTTTTGGCGGGCTTCATGCGAATCCTTTCTGCTGAATTCTGCGAGCGTCATCGCAATCGTGTGCTCAACATCCACCCATCTTTATTGCCCGCGTTCACAGGGCTGCGTACCCATGAGCGAGCCTTGGCGGAGGGGGCGCGGGTTCACGGGGCAACGGTGCACGCGGTGAATGCGGAGCTGGATGCTGGCGCGATATTGGCCCAGGGGGTCGTGCCGGTCCTCGATGGCGACACGCCAGAGCGCTTGAGCGCGCGCGTGCTCGAGATTGAGCACCTCTTGTTTCCGCAGGCTATTGCTGCGGTCGCGGGTGGCCTCATGCGCATGGGCCCAAGGGGCTGGGTACGGGGTAGCCCAGAGCCCGGCTTTGAATCATGCGTGTTCAGCCCAGTCTTGCTCCACCCAACGTTTTCTAAACCCCCGACTTCACCATAAGGCGCGCCCCCATGAAGACTCCCCGTAAAGGTCAAGGACGGGCGCGAGCGCTGCAAGGTCAGCGTCCGCCGGCTCGCTCGACCCACCGACTGGATCGGTTGGCCGACCTCATTGCCAGCACAGAGGGGTTTGGTCAGCCTGCAGATCGACTGCTCTCTGCGTACTTTCTTGCGAACCCCGCATTTGGCCCTCGGGAGCGTGGATTTCTCGCCGACGGGTTTTATGCCGCCATTCGGCAATGGTCGGCAATCGATGCCCAGATTGAACTGACGCAAACGCGCTGGCGTCGATTTGCGCTGGTGAGTGCAGCGCTCTCGACCGGGCTCGATCGGATTGTGAGTGAGATGACCGAGGGAGAACGCGCGTGGCTCATCGTTGCGCTTCATGGGGTTGAGCATGCAGAGCCCGTCCAGCTGCGCGCAAGCCTGCCGGACTGGATCTGGAGCCGATGGCTGGCGCAGCTCGGGCCGGAAGAGGCGCGTGCTTGCGCCATCGAGAGTCTCTCGCCCGCACCCCTGGATCTGCGGGTGAACCTGTTGACTGCCCAGTCCGATGCCGTTGCAGCCGAGCTCAAGAGCGCAGGACTTGACGTGGAGTCGTTGGGCCTCCTTCCGGAGGCGCTTCGAGTCCAGGGCCGCCCGAGTCTCTCGCGAAGCCCATCCTTTTTGAGGGGCGACTTCGAGGTCCAGGATCTCGGGAGTCAGATCTTGGCGCGGTTGTGTGCGCCACGAAGAGGGGAGTTCGTGGTTGATTTCTGCGCGGGTGCTGGCGGTAAGACACTCGCGCTTGGCGCACTGATGCGCAATACGGGGCGCTTGTATGCCCTCGACACTTCCGCCCCCCGGCTCCTCAAGCTCAAGCCTCGTCTGGCGAGGAGCGGCCTCTCGAATGTCTGGCCCATTGCGATCAGTGGCCTCGGCGATGAACGCTTGTTGCGGTTGGCGGGCAAGGCCGGGCTCGTGCTAGTGGACGCGCCGTGCACTGGGTTGGGAACCCTTCGCCGCAACCCAGACCTCAAATGGCGTCAGTCAGAGGCCACGCTGCAGAGCCTCGTAGACCAGCAGGCTGCCATTCTTCGGGCGGCGGCCCGTTTGGTAGGACCCAAGGGGCGCTTGGTGTATGCCACCTGCAGTACGCTGCGGGAGGAAAACGAGGATCAAATTGCCCAATTTCTAGAGGCCCACCCGCAGTTTGAGCTGGAGCCGGTCGAACCGGTGCTCAGCCGAGCAAATATTGATTTGCCGCAAGCCTGGCGTCCCTATTCAGCGTCAGGTGCCCTCAGACTTTGGCCACATCGGACGCAAACCGATGGGTTCTTCGGGGTGATCTTGGTACGAAAGCCATGAACCGTGGGACAATCCACCTAAATTATTCAGGGAGAACAAGCCTTTGGACACGTTGGCCATGATGGTGTTTGACTGGTTTCGGGTTGGGATTACGGGTTGGGGATGGCTTGGGGTTGGGCTCTACACTCTGGCGGCAACTCACCTCACCATCATTGGTGTCACGGTTTACCTCCATCGCTGTCAGGCTCACCGCGCGCTCACGCTGCACCCCCTGGTCTCGCATCCGCTGCGATTCTGGCTCTGGTTCACTACGGGCATGGTCACACGCCAGTGGGCCGCGATTCACCGCAAGCATCACGCCAAATGCGAGACCGAGGAGGACCCCCATTCTCCCCAAACACGGGGGCTGCCAGAGGTTATGTGGCGCGGAGCCGAGCTCTATCGTGTGGCCGCCAAGGATGCTGCCTTGGTCGATCGCTATGGCCACGGCTGCCCCGACGACTGGATCGAACGCAACCTCTACACCCGGCATTCGGCCCTTGGCGTAAGCCTTTGCCTCATTTTCAATCTGCTGCTGTTTGGTATTTTGGGTCTCGCAGTCTGGGCCATTCAGATGGCATGGATTCCCTTCTTCGCGGCTGGCGTTATCAATGGTGTGGGACATTTCTGGGGTTACCGGAACTTCAAAAGCCCGGACACTTCTCGGAATATCGTGCCTTGGGGGATACTGATTGGCGGCGAAGAGCTCCACAACAATCACCACGCGAATGCGACATCCCCAAAGCTCTCGGCCCGTTGGTTCGAGTTCGATATTGGCTGGATGTACATCTGCACGTTGACCATGCTGGGTCTCGCTCAGCCTCGGCCGCTGCCGCTGGGTCTTCGCCCAAATCCGACCAAAATCCAAATCGACGCCGAAACGGTGCAGGCCGTGCTCAGCTCCAAGTACGAGCTTTTTGCCCGCCTCTCACGCGTGGTTGAGCGGGCACAGGGGGCAAGAATGCAAGAAGATCTCACGCGGCGTGCAGCCGAGCTGCGTCATGAGTTCGAGGCGATTTGGGCCGAACGCAGCCTCAGTGTAGAGCAGGCGGTTGCCGCGCTGCAGAGCTGGTGCAAGCAGGCTGAGGCCAGCGGCATTCAAGGGTTTGAAGCGTTTGCTCGGCTTGTCAGGTCGCTGACCGTGCGACCAAGCCAGGCCGTTTAATTCGCGGCCTGGCGTGTGACGATTTTGCGGTGTGCGGGGCGAATCACGAGGCGCATGCCCGCCCTCACTTCGCCTTCGAGTTTGTTTAGACGCCGAAGCGAGGAGATAGAAAGGCCAAAGCGCTTCGCAATTTTCTGCAACGTGTCTTTCTTCTTCACCCGATAGGTCTTCGCTGGTACGACAACGCTTTCAACCGTTTTTGCACCAGCGAACCTCGCCAGTTGGGACTCTATTCGGTCACCGTTCACCCGCCGATCTGCAGTCTGCATCGGCACGAGCAGGGTTGACCCAGGCATCAGCTGCGTCTTTGACGACCTGAGACCATTTGCTTCAGCTAAGGCCAGAGGGGTTAATCCGCGAGAGGTCGCAAGTTTGACAAGGGAGTCCCCCTTTTTGAGGGTGTAGGGCTGCCACGAGACAAGTGGCTTTCCAGTTGCTGTATGGAGATCAAGGTTGCGAAGGTAGATCGGCGCGGAGTCCACTGGGAGGATGATGCGGCTCGTTCGGCTCACCGTGATCACGGGCCGACGCAGGTGCGGATTCAGTGTTTTGAATTCATCCACTGTCAGCCCTGCTAGCTTTGCCGCGAGATCCCGGTCAATGCTTGTGGTTTTGTCGATTGCAACAAAATGGGGTCGATCCTCGATTACGGGAAGCGTGAGTCCGAAGCGTGAAGGGTCTTTCACAATTTCGCGCAGGGCAATGAGCTGGGGCACGTAGCTCCGAGTCTCTCGGGGCATTTTTAGGCTGAGGTAGTCCGTTTTGAGGCCGCGGGCCCGGTTGCGTTTGATGGCTCTTGACACCGAGCCTTCTCCCCAGTTGTATGAGGCCAGCGCGAGAAACCAATCATTGCCCTGCAAGGCATAGATGCGCTGCAGGTATTCCATGGCCGCGCGCGTGGACTCAATCACATCGCGCCGTTCGTCTGTCCACCAGTTTTGGCTGAGATCAAAGTTTCGACCGGTCGATGGAATGAACTGCCACAGACCGGCTGCTTTTGCTCGAGAGGTGGCCTGAGGATTGAAGGCCGATTCGACAATCGGCAGCAGCGCGAGCTCCATCGGAAGATTGCGCGCTTCAATTTCCTCAACAATATGGTGGAGGTAGGGGCCACCTCGCTCGAATACTCGGTTCAGGTAGTCAGGGCGAGAGACGAAGCGCTTGATGTAGGGCGCAATAACCGACGCTGGGAGGTCGGGCATTGCAAACCCCCCGCGTATACGGTCGAGCACATCTTGGGGGCCTTTCGCCTCCGATGACTCAGGAATGATGGGCGAAGAGCGTGATGGAGCGACTGCTGCCGGGGGCGTTGGCTCTGGCGTGGGCACTGGATTCGATGCCTGCGCTGGCAACGGGTTGACCGTCGCTTTGGGGCCGGGGGGCACTGAGGTCGTTGGTGCAGTAGCGCATCCGACCAATGAACCGAGCACCGACAAAGCGAGCATCAGGCCTGCGGCGCGTGTCCAGGTGGCGATTGGGGAGGGGAGTTGCATCATCTTCGGATTTTAGTTCGGATTGAGATCGAGGGGCGGCGCGCGGTAGACATCCTTTCGGAGTCTGAGCGCACGAAAGTCCTCGAGGGAGTCCGCACGCAGAAACGGATTGCTGTGCCGCTCGAGTCCGATGGAGCTGGGGAGCGTTCGGCGCCCAGTCCTGCGCAAGGCAATCACATCCCGGAGTCGCTCGCGAATCGGCGCGTCGTCGGGGAAGGCATCGGCGGCGAATTGAAGGTTGGATAGGGTGTACTCGTGGGCACAGTAAATCTCGGTCTCGTCCGGGAGCGATTGCAGAAGGCGCAACGACGCGTACAACTGCTCGGCCGTGCCACCCAGCAGGCGACCACATCCGCCTGAGAAGAGGGTGTCCCCAGAGAATAGGAGTGGAGGTGAGTCGTCAACACAATACGCAACATGATCGAGCGTGTGGCCAGGCACCGCCAGGGTCTTGGCCAGTTGCCCTTGCGGACCAACCCGCACACTTTGGCCTGGCGCGACTGGATGGTTCACGCCCAGGCTCTGGCATGCATATGGTCCGAAGACCGGGATGACCGAGAGCGGGTCTTGCTCTGGTGCGCGCAGCGCGTCGGCCTGCAACTGCTCCAGGCCGCCCACATGGTCTTGGTGATGATGCGTGATCAGCACGCCCTCTAGCCAGGCCTTATGATCCGCAAGGTACTGAAGAACGGGCTCCGCATCGCCCGGGTCGACAACGAACCGTCCACCCTCGGGACCTTGGAAGGCCCAGATGATATTGTCTGTAAAGGCGTCAATTGCGTCGATCTTCATGTGGTTCCCTCTTGTTTATGGCTAGGCACTCTCGACCCAACCCCTATGATGCATGGCCTCGATGGCTCTCGTCACCGAGCGGGGCTGGGCTTGCCCACCTCACCCAGGCTTGGCTTAACCAGCGCTTATCCGATCAGTTCGGATACCAGGCCCTCGAAATCGGCCCTGGTGGCCTCCATGCACTCGCCGAGAACCGGATCGCCGCTCGCAGCCGCCTGAGCTTCTATGCCCCAACCCTCGGGCAGTTACAAGACATGCCGGAACTTGTTTGTACGCCAGAGGCTCTGCCGCTCGAGTCTGACTCCGTCGATCTGCTGGTGCTCCTATTCGCGCTTGAACTGGTGGATGATCCACACGCGCTGTTGCGGGAGGTCGAGCGCGTGCTCATTCCAGAGGGGCAGGTTGTGATCGTGGGCTTGAACCCTCACAGTCTCTGGGCCCTGCATCGACCAGTCAGCCCGGTATTTTTTCCTCCCATTCAAGGTCACTGGCTCCCTTACCGACGCCTTCGGGATTGGTGCCAGTTGTTGGGACTTGAGGTGAATCAGGGCGCCTTTGGGCTCTATCGCCCGGTGTGCGAAGGGGAGTCTGCCTGGAATCGCTTGGCCTGGATGGAGCTTGCAGGTGCGCGCTGGTGGCCGGCATTCGGTGGGGTCTACTGGCTCGGCGCAACCAAGCGTCGCACGGGCATGCGGCTGATCCGCGCTGACTGGAAGCGAGAGCGCGTTGCCGGGGCGCGGGCGCAGACGGTCACAAGCGCCAAGGCGCGATCCGAGCCGACCTGACGATGGAAGTCCATCTTTTTACCGATGGGGCCTGCAAAGGAAAC
>Ga0208432_1000068_pt1 | contig 20662 bp, 19 predicted proteins | sample Wag4_2014_7_11_2_FD_187361 | JGI IMG/M metagenome (GOLD analysis project Ga0208432, IMG submission 187361) | Lake water microbial communities from Ohio, USA - Utica-2 Time Series LW 2014_7_11 (SPAdes) (version 2) | ecosystem: Environmental > Aquatic > Freshwater > Lake | place: USA: Ohio...
AAGATGTGAAGTCTGATAAGTCAAAAGTTAACAAAATTGTGATGTGTACTGGAAAAATAAGTCACGAAATTGCTGCTGCAAGAGATGCTGCAAATCTAGAAAATATAGCTATTATCAGACTTGAAAGACTTTACCCACTTCCTATTAAAGAAATTAAATCAATTTTGTCTGGTTACTCAAATGATGCAAAAATTATTTGGGCACAAGATGAACCTGCTAATCAAGGCGCCTATCCATTTGTTATGACTGAACTTGCTCCTCAATTAGGTCGCGTAGTCACAAGAGCTTCTCGACCAGCTTCTAGTGCTCCTGCTGTTGGTTCTCATACCAAGCACGATCAAGAACAATCAGATTTAATTAAATCAATAATCGAATAATCCCCTCAAAGCTAAATAGTTATTAAGCCTATGAAAGGCTGTAGCCATGAAATCATTTGCAAGCGATAATTATGCTCCAGTTCACCCTTTAGTTTTAGAACAAATTTCAGAAATTAACCAAGATCACGTAAAAGCATATGGTGCAGATGATGTAACTATTGAAGCAATAGAATTAATCAGAAAAACGCTTCAGGATTCAAAATGTGAAGTTAATTTTGTATTTAATGGCACAGGTGCAAATATCACAGGTCTACAAACAGTTATGGATTCCTGGAATTCGGTAATTTGTGCAAGTACTGCTCATATAAATGTTGACGAAGGTGGCGCACCCGAACGATTGTTGGGAGTTAAATTATTAGACATTCCAACTAAAGATGGAAAATTAACCCCTGAATTAATTGCCCCACTTTGGATCCGCATGGGAGATCCCCACACTTCGCAACCTAATGTTGTTTCAATCACCCAATCTACTGAAATGGGCACTGTTTACACTCCTAGTGAAATAAAAGCATTGGCTGACATTGCTCATAAAAACAATTCATATCTACATTTGGATGGTGCAAGAATTAGTAATGCTGCTGCAAGTCTTGGGGTTTCAATTGCAGACTTAACCAGCAAGGCTGGTGTTGATATTTTTTCATTCGGTGGAACTAAAAATGGTTTGATGGGTGCCGAAGCTGTTGTGTTATTTAAACCAGAATTAGCAAAGAAATATCCCTGGATCAGAAAATCTTCAATGCAATTAGCCAGCAAACACCGATACTTAGCTGCTCAATTTATTGCATTACTAACAAATGATTTATGGAAGCAAAATGCATCAAATGCCAACGAAATGGCAAAGTTACTTCGTTCCAAAATAGAGAATAATCCAAAAGTAAAGATAACTCAGTTAACTCAAAGCAATGCAGTATTTGCAATTCTTGATCCACAACACACAATTGAATTACAAAAGAAACATAATTTCTATGTCTGGAACGACAACACTGGTGAAGTAAGACTTATGTGTTCATGGGATACCACGATTGAAGATGTTGAAAAATTTGCAGCTGATATTAACTCAGTTTGTAAATAACGGCCAATACTTAAACATCACAATTCCTTTAATTAATTCCTTAGGTACTTCTCCAAAAAGTCTTGAGTCATCACTAAATTCCGAATTATCACCTTGTAACCAATAACCATTGTTTGTAATGGTTATTACTCTTTTGATGATCAATAAGTCTTCTCGATCGGGGCGATGTGCGATGACAACGTTGTTTCGTTTTACTTTCCGAGACTTTCTAATTAAGACCAAATCGCCCGAGTGATACGCAGGCGCCATCGAGTCACCTTGCACCCTTGCCACCATCAGCCCGAAGTTACCCACCATCTCATTGTGCTAAAGAGTTACTTTCAAGGTAATCTCAGGAATAACAATCCGAAGGAGTAAACAATGAGTTTATGGTCACCTAAGACAACAGTCTTTGCTCACTGCGATTTACCTTGTGGTGTTTATGACCCAGCCCAAGCAAAAATTGAAGCTGAGTCTGTCAAAGCATGCATGGTTAAATACAACGATTCAAAAGATGCTGACTTCAAAAGTCGCGCCGTAGCAATCAAAGAACAAAGATCACATCTGGTCAAAGAGCATCTATGGGTTTTGTGGACAGACTATTTCAAGCCAGCACATTTTGAAAAGTATCCACAACTTCATGTTCTGTTCAATGAAGCAACAAAACTTGCCGGAGCTGCCGGAACAAAGGGTACAAATGATGTTGCCGTAGCAGATAACTTGTTAGGCAAGATTAAAGAAATTGACACAATTTTTTGGGAAACTAAAAAAGCGTAATTTAAATTTCTCTAGAACGTCAGAAAGCCCCGGGGATTCCTGGGGCTTTCTTTTTTCTAGGGAGGAAGACTTACTTACGCTTTTCCAACCCAAGAATTAGGTAACCAAACAACATAAACATCAGTCCAACACCAGCAACAAATGCTGCTAAGCCAAATGAAACTACTGATGTAAATAGTGATGCTCTTAAGAATGATCCATTCATAGCAACATCTCTTAGTGGATCTTCACGATCAAGTTGAGCATAAGTTTTTCCACCAGTTGCTTTTAAAGCATGGGTAGAAATCATTGAAGCTTCTTGATATGCAGTAAATGGACCAGCTACTGCTTTTCCTGAATATCTTGGTGAATCTTCAGAGACTGAAATATTTTCTGCTGATAATTTTTGTTGCACCAGTGTGTAAGTGGTAGCACCAGATATTACAAACACTGCGCCCAACGCAATCCCGATGATTGCGATGATTTTTTGAATTTGTACTTTGTTCATGATTACCCTCCCAGGTTAGCTTCGACTTTTGATCTAGGCCATTGATCGAACACTCATGACGCTACGCTCATTTAATTTTTAATCAATAGAAATAGGGGTATAGAACCTGTCTATTGAGTCACAGAAATTTTTTACGATTTACTGGAATTAGTCCAGCAATGAGTGCATAGAGAGCGATTAAAACAATTACGCAACCTGCGACTTGTGTTAATCGTTGATCATCTTGAATTAACGGTAAACCAATAATTATTACAAAGAGTTGAATTAATAAAAATGGTGTAAAAAACTTTTTTCTAAAATTTGAAATTCCTCTTGAAATATAAATAATTATTCCAGCGAGTAAAAGGTAAAGAAAAACCTCAGAAATAAGAGTTTCCCATCTTTCAATCAACCCTGAATTTATCGATGAAATAAGGACAAAAATTGCAAAGCAGAATAGAGCTATTCCTTCAGCAAAGGTGAGTGCTGCAGCCCATTTAATTTGGAAAAAGGTTTTCATAGGCCTTTAGCCTATATGTAAACCAGTATGGGTGTGACTTGATTCTTTGATTTTTGAGCCAAAACGCTCTTCATATTTTCCAATTTTCCAAATCAATATTGAAACAGCAAAAGCAAGCACGAATGAAAGCACAATAAAGTAGCCGATAGAACTTAAATCAACAGAAGTAATTGTTTTAAATGGCTCTGTCTCTGCAAGTCCAAAATTATCTGAAGCAACGCTAATCCATTGCAAAGTTCCAATTCCTAATGCCACAAACACGGAAAGTCCAGTTGTAGTTAAATTATAATAAATTTTTCTTAGTGGGCTTGTAAAAGCCCAAGAATATGCTTTTGTCATAAATATGCCATCCAGTGCATCCATCATCGACATACCAGCTGCAAAAATAATTGGTAGCGCAATAATTGCTAATGGAGGTAACACTCCACCAACAGTTCCAGCTGCTGCAGTGGCAGATAATGCCAATAAACCAACTTCGGTGGCTGTATCAAATCCAAGACCAAATAAAACTCCAATTGGATAAAGCTGGTAGGAGTGATCGAAACCTTTTTTAAATCTTCCTTTAAAAATTCTTCTCATTATGCTTCTGTCATTTAAAAGCTGTTCTAAATGTTCATGTGAATATTTCCCAGACTTTGCTTGCTTCCAGGCTTTAACAACGCCCACCATGATTACTAAGTTTAAAATTCCAACTAGGTATAAAAAGAATCCTGAAACGCTTGTGCCTATTGTTCCGCCGGTGCTGGAAAATGCATCCTTAAAAATGCTTGTTTTTGTTGCAGCAAAAGCAATGCCAACAGATAGTGCTAGTACAACGGTGGAATGTCCGAGTGAGAAAAAGAGTCCAACTCCAAGTGGTTTCTTACCTTTTGCGAGCATGATTCTTGTGGTGTCATCAATTGCAACAATGTGATCTGCATCGAAGGCATGTCTTAAACCAAAACCGTAAGCAAGAGCTCCTGCTCCTGCATAAATAAGTGCGCCACTGCCATCTGTGATTTGGTGATATTGGGGATCTGAATTGAAATGTGCAAAAAGGCCCCAACCCAAAATATGAAGAAAAACTACTGTTCCCAAAACTCCAAATAATCTAGGTAGTTCTTCTCGCTCGAATTTCAAAACCTGGCGAAGTTTGGGCTTAGGGGTAGCTGGGGTCACGGCTCAACTTTAATGCAAACCTTTTGCAAGTGCAAAAGATAGACAACAAGGGTTCATGTCCGATTTGTGGAGAATGTGACCAAAGTGACACCTGTTTTCAGAAATTTTTTCATTTTAAGGTTGTGCAAAGCGTCACAACGTGTCACCCTTGTAGTGGGGAAACTAATTGGAGGTATTGAGCATGGACTGGCGCCATAAATCAGCTTGTCGCGATGAAGATCCTGAGTTATTTTTCCCTATAGGTAACACTGGACCTGCCGTTTTTCAGATAGAAGCAGCCAAAAAGGTCTGCAAAACCTGCACCGTGGTTGAACCATGCTTGCAATGGGCTCTGGAGACAGGTCAAGATTCAGGCGTTTGGGGTGGACTAAGCGAAGACGAACGTCGCGCTTTGGGACACACTGCCCCAGCAGCTTCAATCAATTTCTACTAAACCTTAAACGTTTAGTTACTTTTCCTTAAAGCTATCGGGGCAACTATTTCTGCCTTCACCCCAGTTGGTGAATTAGCAGAAATAGTTAAACCGCCACCGAGTTCATCCACAATTAAAGTTCTCACAATTTGTAAGCCTAATTGATCTGTTGCAAACACATCTTTTCCTTTTTCAATGCCAGGTCCACCATCTGTAATGGTGATACGGATTTGCCCGCCACTTTTTGTGGCATTAATTTGAACAGGTTCAACAGTGGGGCGACCATGTTCAATAGCGTTTTGTAGAATTTCTACAACTGCCATAGCAATAGGTGTTGCAATTTCTGCTGGCAACTCTCCAAATTCACCTTGAAGTTCAATACTTATTGATTTTTCATTTTCAACAGTTACTGATGCATCCGTTACAAGAGCAATCACTTGATTAATTACTTCATCAAAAGGAATAACTTCGCCAGGAGATCTAGATAACGCTTCATGAACTACTGCAATAGCACTAACTCTTCTTTGCGCTTCAGCTAAAGAATCTCTGGTTTCATCACTCTTTGCTCTTCTTGCTTGTAATCTTAAAAGCGCAGCAACAGTCTGCAAATTATTTTTAACTCGATGATGAACTTCGCGAATAGTTGCATCTTTAGTTAGTAATGCTTTTTCTTTTCTTCTTAAGTCAGCTACGTCTCGCACTAAAACAAGAGCGCCTACTCTTTCACCATTTCTTAATAACGGAACTCCTCGAAGTGTTACAACCGAAGTTGCATTATCTAATTCGACTTCCCCACTTGCTCTTCCTGCTGCAACTAGCATGATTGCTTCATCAACAGGGCCTGGAGTTTTTTGAAGTTTTGCCACAACTTTCGCTAAATCTTGATTAAGTAAATCTGCTGCCAACCCAAGTCTTCTAAATGCTGACGCAGCATTTGGACTTGCATACTCGACTTCGCCTTGTTTACTTAAACGTATTAATCCGTCTCCAACACGTGGAGCTTGACTTGCTTTACTCACTTCACCGGTTGAAGGAAAACTTCCTGCTGCAACCATTTCCATTAAATCTTCAGCTGCTGCTAAATAAACTTGTTCTAATCTTCCACCACGCCCATCGGCATTTGTGTGACGAGAAATTACCGCAATAACTTTCTCGTTAAAGACAACAGGAATCGCATCTACTCTTAATCCAGAATCAGTGGGATCAACTACTTTTCTTCTGGTACTTAAAGCTTTATCAAGGTCAACTCTTCTACCCGGAGCAATGAATTCCCCCACTAAATCCTCAGGAACATTCGTATGAGAAGTAGCTGGTCTAATTTGAGCTGCTGCAAAAAAACCTTTGCCATGCCAAGTGGGAATCCACAGCACAAGATCACTCAGACTTAAATCTGCCAACAAAGTCCAGTCAGCAAGTAGAGCTTGCAAATGATCTAGGTCTTTGTCTTCAAGATCGGTTCGGTCTTTAACAACCGAGGATAAAAATGTCATATTCAAACGCTACCTTGTCGCTTTAGTAACCCTTTTTACTCAGGCATTCAATGACTAGTTCTCCCATAGTTCCACTGAGTTTGTGAGTTAAATTTCCTGCATCAATAATTTCTAGGTTGTTTCTAACACCCAGTGCTTGCTTGATGTCAGAAGCTGAACCAAAAGTGTCTTTTTGGCCTTGAATGATTATCATTTCAAAATTCTTATCTAAAGCTTGCTTCAATTCTTCCTCGCGAGATTTACCGCTAAGAGATTTAAGAGGAAATGCTAAATTAATAATAAGATCAGGTTTTAATACTTCTGCAGTTCTGCAAATAACTCGAGCTCCAGTGCTTCGTCCGATAAAGACTTTTTTAAAATCTGCATATCTTTCATGTAAATTTTCATGAACTTCTCGCCAAACTTGATCTAATTGGCTTGCTGGACTTGCAATTTTTTTGCCAGCAACAAGCCAAGGCATTTCTACTCCAACGACACTTATTCCATGTATATCGAGTTGATGAATTATTGATGCCAAATCAATTGAATCTAAACCTTTACCAGCACCATGGGTGATAAATGCAACTGTTTTTTTGTAATGATGAAGACTTGTAATGCGCACACTTCCATAAGTAGTTTCTATAAAAGAAATACTCATACTTAATCTTTGAGAGGCTCAATCAATTGAGCACCATTGTTTCTAGCATTGTTTACATCACTATTAACCTTAAAGAATTCAAAGTAGCCACTAGGTGGAGTTGCAAGCATTGATCTAATTTCATCTTTATTTTGAATATTTGGATCAAGCCAGGCTTCCCAATTCTTATCAGGAACCAATACCGGCATGCGATCATGGATTGTTTCCAAACCTAATTTTGCTTCTGTAGTAATTACTGAGAAACTATGAATTTCTTGATCAAAGTTTTTGGGATCTGGGTTTTTCCATATTTCATAAATTCCGGCCACAGCAAGCAGTGGACTTTTCCCTGCTTTTATAAAGTATGGTTGTTTTTTTTCTTTAGGATCTTCTGGTCGAAACCATTCGTAATATCCATCCATTGGAATTATGCATCGTCTTTTACTGAACGCACTTCTAAAAGAAGGTTTTTCATCAACAGTTTCAAATCTAGCATTAATCATCTTTGCACTCATGGAATTATCTTTAGCCCAAGATGGAATCAAGCCCCAGGTCATAATTTCTAATGTTCGATTTTGATTTTTATCAACTGTAATTGCGTAGGTTTTTGAAGTTGGAGATATGTTGTAATTTTCGGTCAATAATTGGCTAGGTAGGTTTTTTAACTTGAAAACTTCAGTAAGAGTTCCGGTGTCGCGATTAGCCGCGTATCTTCCACACATAACAACCTGGATATTACGTGCACGCTGTAGTCTTAGATGCAAATGAGTGAATCTGCCCCACATAATTGGACCGCTCCCGTTGTGCAGCGCCCTATTCACTCGACTGTGTCAATTCCTGGTTCTAAATCTGCAACAAATAGAGCTTTCGTCCTTGCAGCATTAGGTGATTCAGTTTCAAAAATCTCTAAACCACTACTTGCTCGAGATACAGAATTAATGCTTCAAGCATTACAAAAATTAGGTTGTGAAATAAAAAGAGATAAAGACGTAATCGAAATCTCGCCAATGAAACTGGTTCATCAAGACTTAACTATTGATGTTGGATTAGCGGGCACAGTAATGAGGTTTGTCCCAGCACTTGCTGCTCTTTCTGCTGGAGTTGCACATTTTGATGGGGATGAACGCGCTCGAAATAGACCAATGAAAACTCTTATTGATGCGTTAAAAAATCTAGGAATATCTGTGGATGATCAATCAACAGGAAGACTTCCCTTTTCCATTGCAAGTGATGGATTAGTGCAGGGCGGTGAAATAACAATTGATGCGTCTGAATCAAGTCAATTTGTTAGTGCTCTTCTTCTTGCCGCTCCTAAATTTAAAAATGGTTTAGTTATTAGACACGTTGGTAAAAACCTACCTAGCCTTCCACATATTGAAATGACCATCGACATGTTAAAACAAGTTGGAGTGGAAGTGATAACTCTCGACAAAAATTCATGGAAAGTATTGCCTTCTAAAATCCAATCAAAAAATTGGTTAATCGAACCAGATTTATCAAATGCTGGTCCATTCTTAGCCGCTGCAATGGTTACCAAAGGTGAAGTTACTATTCCTGACTGGCCACAACAAACAACTCAAGCTGGCAATGCATGGATTGAAATTCTTAAAAAAATGGGCGCCAATGTTTCACTAGACGACAAGGGATTGACTGTAAAAAATGTAAGTGAAATCAAAGGAATCGATTTTGATTTAAGTGACGTAGGAGAATTAACTCCTGTATTAGTTTCGATTGCGTTATTTGCAAATTCAACTAGCACTTTGTCAGGAATTGCGCATTTACGAGGACATGAAACAGATCGCTTAGCTGCATTAGTAGAAAACATAAAATCAATTGGTGGCGACGCCGAGGAAACTGCTGATGGTTTAATTATTCGACCTGCAAAGCTTAAAGCAGGTATGTGGAAAGCATTTGATGATCACAGAATGGCCACAGCCGGTGCTGTAATTGGATTAGTAGTTTCAGGAATTGAAGTTGATGATATTAAGACTACATCAAAAACTCTTCCGGATTTTGAGAATATGTGGGCGCACTTGGTGAGTGTGTGAATAATCTGAAAGATTATGACGAGGATGATTTTCGTTCTCGTCCTGGAAAACATAAATCTCGACCAAGATCGAAAGACCGCCCAAAGTTTGAAAATGCAGTCACTGGATTAGTAGTAACTGTTGATAGAGGAAGATTTACTGTTCACTTAACAAATCCTGAAGAAATTGATATCTATGCAATTAAGGCACGAGAGCTTGGACGAAAAGGTGTAGTAGTTGGAGATTTAGTTGAAATTGTTGGGGTAGATACAAAAAATATTGAAAACATGGCAAGAATTGTGAAAGTAAATGAGCGCAAGAATTCTTTACAAAAGAGTGCAGATGATTCTGAATCAGTTGAAAGATCTTTAGTTGCAAATATTAACATGGTGGCAATCGTTGTAGCTACAGCCGAACCAGAACCTAATCCAAGATTGATCGACAGAACAATTATCGCAGCTAGATTAGCTAATGCTCAACCAGTTATCATTGCTACCAAAACAGATATTGAGTCTCCTCAAAAACTTTCTGATATGTATCAAGCACTTGATATTCCAGTTTTCTCTGTCAATAAAACTTCCACATTAGAAGAATTACTTGATGTGCTTGAAAACAAAACCACTGTTTTAATTGGACCTTCCGGTGTTGGAAAATCGACTTTAGTAAACAGACTTGTTCCAGATGCAAATAGACGTACTGGTGAAGTAAATGATGTAACAGGGCAAGGAAAACACACATCAACTTCAGCATTTGCATTAAAAATAAATAAATCTACTTGGATTATTGATACCCCAGGAATCCGATCTTTTGGATTAGCTCATGCCACTGTGGAAGAAATACTTGAAGGGTTTCCTGATTTAGTCCAGGCAACAACCGATTGCCAGAAGGGATGTACGCATCAAGACACAAGTTGTGCAATTGAATCAATGGCTTTTGAAAACCCTGCTCTTCTACCAAGGCTTGACTCATTTCGTAGATTAATCAGTTCTCTAGATAGCGCTGAAGGATAGAGTTATTTTCAAATGAGCGCTCAAGATTTAGAATTTACCCACAAATTAGCCGATGCAGCAGACAAAATATCCATGGCCCGCTTTGGCGCCATAGATTTAAAAATTGAAACAAAACCCGACTTAACTCCGGTTAGTGATGCAGATAAAAGTGTGGAAGAAGAATTAAGAAAACTTATTGGAAAATACTCATCAACTGATTCGATTATCGGTGAAGAATTTGGTCACGATGGGGGTGGTAATCGCGAATGGATTCTAGATCCAATTGATGGAACTAAGAATTTTGTGCGAGGCGTTCCCTTTTGGGGAACTTTAATTGGTTTAAGAGTCGATGGAGTAATGACAACGGGAATGGTTTCTGCACCGGCTTTAGGCAGACGTTGGTTTGGAGCAACAGGTTTAGGTTCATTTTTACAGACCAAAACAAACTCATTTCAAAGTGAAAGAAAATTACAAGTATCAAAAGTTTCTAAATTAGAAGATGCTTATTTAGGTTATTCAAGTCAAGATAGTTGGAAATCTAAATCTCAAGAAGATGAATTTGAGAAGCTACTAAAACGAGTTTGGCGCGCTAGAGGTTTTGGTGATTTTATTATTCACATGATGGTGGCTGAAGGTTCTCTTGATTTATCAATGGAACCGTCTTTAGCTATTTGGGATATGGCTGCACTTATTCCAATAATTACCGAGGCTGGTGGAAAGGTAACTTCCCTTAGTGGTGGTGATTCTTTAATTGAAAAAAGTATGGTTGTAACTAATGGATTATTACACGATCAAACAATTAAATTATTTAATTAACTTCTTCGATTTATATACATAGGTAATCCACCTTCAGGTCTTACCATTACCAATGCTCTAGGTACTGGCTCTCCGCCTGCTGGACTTAGTTGCCACTTCTGAGCAATTCTAGAAATCATTAAAACACTTTCCAAAATTGCAAAATCTTTACCAATACACATTCGTGGTCCAATTCCAAATGGTAAATATGTTCCCTTTTGAGGTGTTGGTGCATCTGGTAAAAATCTGGTTGGATCAAAAGATTCAGCACTATTCCAAGCATCAGGGTGTCTATGTGTTGCCCAAGGAGAAATGATTACAACTGCTTTATCTGGAATTTCATATCCGCCAAGTTCATCTTTGTCTAAAGATCTTCTACTTACAACCCATCCTGGTGGAAAGACTCTTAAGGCTTCATCAACAATTGCTTTTGTGTAAGGAAGATTTTCTAAATCTTTAACATTAGGTGCACGACCCTTTAGAACTTCATCAACTTCTTTTTGTAATTTAAGTTGAACTTCAGGATGAGAACCTATTAACCACCATGTCCAAGTTAGAGAACTTGCAACCGTTTCATGACCAGCAACGATGAAGGTAACTATTTGATCTCGAAGTTCTTTACTGTTTAATCCACCTTCTTCATCATGTGCGGCAAGTAACAAATCGAGCATGTCCACATCGCGATCAACTCCTGCTACACCCGTCATTTTTTTTCTTTCGTCCAAAATTCTTTGAACAGCGCCATCAAGTTGCTTTAAGGCTTTTGCTAATTTCCTATTGTTTGGAGTCGGAATCCATTTTGGAAATGTGATCGGTGTTCTAGCTCTTGCAACGATAATGTCGAGTGCATCCAAAGTTGCTTGCGCTGTTTTTTCAACATCGCCAGCTAAATCTGTGCCAAAAAGAGATCTTCCAACAATTTCTAAAGCTGAGTGCATCATGTCATCGTCAACATCAATTACCGTATTATTCGTTAGCTTTTCCCATTTATTTAGCATTCGATCAGTAACTAAAACAGTATCTGGACCAACTCTCATGATTGCTTCATGATGAAAAGCTGGTTGAATTAATTTTCTTTGTCGCTTCCAAGTATCTGTGTCAGCAGCAAGGAGGCCATCGCCAGTAACTAAAGCTAAATTTTCATATTGAATTGTTCTTTTTCCATAATTTTTTGCATTAACGCGCATAACCCGATCAACATCATCAGGATGAGTGACTAAATAGACCGGCAAAATAGGTAGTGGAAATTGAACCACGTTTCCATATTTTTTTCTCATATCGACGAGAAATCCCGCAGGATCTTTTCTTGCTCTTAAAAGTTGAGAAAACATTTGTTTAGTAGTTGGACCAGGAGCGGTTAGGAAAATTTTGCCTAACTTCTTTTTCTCAAACTTTCCAACATTTTCATTCATGTATCTACTCTACGCTTGTCATATTTGGCACAAAAAAAGAAGACCGGTTAATTTTCCCCGGTCTTCATTTGGTTTGGTAGCGGGGACAGGATTTGAACCTATGACCTCTGGGTTATGAGCCCAGCGAGCTACCGAGCTGCTCCACCCCGCGTCGGTTAGTTCAATCTTAATGTAAGGGTAAAACTCTTAACACTTGCGCTATCTAGCGCACGAAACTTGCTGGAGTTATTTCTATTTCGTTTGTTGGATTAAGTCTTTTTTGTGCAGCCAATGCTCTTGCCAAAGCATCTTCAAGATCTTGTTGTGCTTTGCCGTATGCAGTGAAATCTCCATTTGCCAGCGCTTTCTTTCCATCTGCAACTGCTTTTTGCATATCACTAATTGCATTTGCTAAGTCAGTTTCAGCATTTCCAGTTTCACTCGGAGTTTGCGGTGTTGGAGAAGTTTCACTATCTGGAGCTGTTGGCGTCTGTGTTGCACCTGAAGTTGTTCCAAATAGTGCAGTAATGGCATCTTGAATATTGTCTTCGAATACAACATTTGGTCCAAATGATGCAAGAACTTTTCTTAGTAATGGATAACTATCTCCAGCTGTTGCTCTAACATAAACAGGTTCGACGTAAAGCAATCCTCCACCAATTGGAAGAGATAACAAGTTTCCAAGTTCAACTTCAGAACCACCACGTCTTAATAGCGAGAGCAACGCACTCACATCAGGGTCTGATTCAAAGTTATTTTGCACTTGAGTTGGTCCAGGAATTGTTGTATTTCTTGGTAACTGAAGAACTCGAATTTTTCCATAATTATTTTTTGGATCACTTGAAACTGACATAAATGAAGCCAGGGTTTGTCTTCTAGTTGGTGCAAAAGTTGTGGTTAATGAAAATACCGGTGAAGCATCCCCTGGCATTTGTAGTTGTAAGTAGTAAGGAGGTTGGGAGCTTTGCACACCTGGTCTAGTTGGATCATTTGGAATTACCCAAAAATCTTGACCACCATAGAAAGCGCCTGCATCTTTAACGTGATATTTACTTAATATTTCTCGTTGAATCTTAAACAAATCTTCGGGATATCTAACGTGATCAACAACTTGTGCAGGCATTGCTGAACGAGGTTTTACGATTCCTGGAAATGCTTGTGCCCATGATTTTAGAATTGGCTCTGATTCATCCCATGCATAAATCGAAACAGTACCGTCATAAGCATCTACTGTTGCCTTTACCGAGTTTCTAACATAGTTAACTGATCTGGCTGCTTGAGCTCGTAATGCAGTTGAAGTTTGTGTTACAGAATCTGCCGTTGCTATATCTAAACTTGTTCTAGTTGAGTATGGATAATAATTAGTGGAAGTGTAACCATCAATAATCCAGAAAATCTTACCGTCGATGATCGCAGGATACGGATCACCATCAAGAGTTAGCCAAGGTGCAATTCTTTGTACTCGTTCTGAAGGATCGCGATAGTACAAAACTTTTGAATCATTATTTACTAAGTTTGAAAGAAGGATATTAATTTCTTGGTACTTCAATGCATATAAAGCTCTATTAAAGAAATTACCAATTGGAACTCCGCCAGAACCTGAATAAGTGTTGTTTGCTTGGCCGTTTGCACTTGTGTCGTCTGGATAATCTAATTCCCGAGGGTCGCTTCCTGCAGCTCCTCCCACAATTGAATAGTTAGGAGAATTCTCACCAAAATAAATTCTTGGTTGATCTATTTTTATTGAGCCTTTTGTAGGAATATCACTTGTGGTGAAATCTGGTTCGCCATCAATTCTCACTGCGTTATCTTTGGCTGTAACGACACCAAATCCGTGAGTGTAAACCAAATGTGAATTAATCCAATTTCGTTGTGCACTAGGAATTCCTGCCAAGTTAATTTCTCGAGCAGCAATAATTGTTCCTTGATTAGAGTTACCAAGGGCGTAGCGATCAATATCAAGTGTGTCAGCAAAACTGTAATAACCACGTATTTGTTGTAATTGATTAAATGTAGGAGAAAGTAATGCAGGATCCATCAATCTAATTTTTTCAATTGTTCCTGATTGCTGCGCAATTATTTCAGCGCTTGGTGCGGTGCTGGCCGCGTAATCAGTAATTTCCACATTTGCTAAACCATAAGCATTTCTGGTTGCTTCAATAGATTTTTGAATATATGGAGCTTCTCTGTCTGCTTCACTTGGTTTTACTACAAATTGTTGAATAACAGTTGTGTAAACGCCACCAATCAAAATACCTGTAATTAGTAATGCACCAATACCAATATTTGGAATAAACCATCGTCTTCTGAAAGCGTTAATAATAAATAGCACTGCCACGATTAATGACAGATACATCATTAATGATTTAGCAGGCAAAACAGCATTTACATCAGCGTATTTCAATCCAACTAACAAGGAATCTTGTTTCAGAGCCAAACCAAATCGATCTAGCCAGTAAGCAAAAGCCTTAAATATGAAAAGTAATGCGACTAAAACTGATATTTGAGATTGAGCGAACTTTGTTGCCTTTTGATTTGGTGACTGTAAAGTAATGCCGCCGTAAATGTAGTGAATAATCCCACTTGCAATTCCAGAAAGAATAATTGTGCTAATTCCGAAAGTCACGAGATTTCTATAAAGCGGATAGTCAAAAATAAAGAAGCTAATATCTATTCCGAATTGTGCATCATTTACACCAAATGGAACCGAATTTAATCTTTGAATCCAATTTTTCCATTCAGCTGATGCTGAACCTCCTGCTAGGAAACCTAGAAGAATTGGGCCGATAATAAACACAGTTTTTCTTATTGGATCTAATGCTTCTCTATATCTCTGAAGTGAAAGTTGATCAGGAGTTACAGATGCATACATTGGTCTAAATTTGTAAGCAAGGTAAACATTTAGCCAAATAATAAATCCAGTAACTGCTGCAAAAAACACAAACAAACCAATTCGCCAAGCTAAAACAGTTGCATAAACTTCTTGTGCTTGAACGGATTTGTACCAAAGCCAATCCGTGTAATAACCAGACAGGGATAACAATGCGAAAACTAATGCACCTAACGAAATTAATAAATAAGAATTCTTGCCCTTAGGTCGATTGAAGCTAAAATCTGGGCGAGGAAAGGTCATATTTCGACAATACGAAACAAGGCTTACTTCGTCCAATCGGGGTTAATTTGTGAGAGAAAAAGTGGCATTTTTCGACTTAACTACAGGTCTTTAAACCTTTGATGCTTCCAGTTTTTGTGAATGTTTCTATAGCCTTTATGGCACTATCAAGAGTTGAAACTGCAACTACTGGCATTGATTTGTAATTGTCACTAGATATTTCATCGCAATTATCAATTGGAGCCAAGAACAACTGCGCGCCACTATTTTGTGCACCTTCTAATTTTTGTCTTATTCCACCAATGGGACCTACTTCGCCTAAATAATTTATAGTTCCAGTTCCTGCAATAATTTTTCCTGCTGTTAGATCATTTTCGGTTAGTTCATCAATAATTCCCAATGTCAACATCAATCCAGCACTTGGTCCACCAACTTCTGCTACTCCAAATTTAAAATCATACGGAGGATCAATTCCTGGACCAATTGAAATTCCAATTGATGCTTTTGAAGTATCGGATTTCAATTCAGTTCCAGTTACTAATATATTTTCTACTTTTTTGTCACGTGAAATTGTTAATTCGATTACTTCGTTTGGTTTACGAAGTTGTACTAATCTAACGACATCTGCTGCAGTCTTTACTTCAGTTTTATCAACACTCATTACTACGTCACCAGGTTCGATTTTGCCATCACTTGGCGAATCAACAACAACGCTATCAACCACAACTTTTACTTCAACTGGAATATTTAAATATCTCAAAGCTGCAGCAATTGCATCTGTTTGAGAACCTGAAAATGCTCTTTCGTTTTCTTTCTTTATAACTTCTGGGTCAACCACTTCAGGATAAAGATCACTGGAGGGTACAACTGCTTGAGTTGGGTCAATCCAAGCCGATATTGCATCTATTAAAACAAGTCTTCCAAAAGGTCCGCCGGTCTCTGAAACGGTTGTGAAATTTAATTCACCCTTAGATACATAAGTCTTAACACCATTGATTGAAATAACTTCTTGGTCCATTTCCTTTCCTACAGTGTTAAAAAGTGGACCTGGAGAAATCTTTATAAAGGGAACTGGAGTTAACAACAAAGCAATCATTAAGAAAATAACTATCGAAGTTGGAAGAATTCTTTTTAGTAAATCTAATTTAACTTTATTCTTGTTCTTCTTATTTTTTATTTTCATCGTCTCTCGGAAGTGGCCTGTTCATGGCATCTCTAAATTCGGCTAAACCTGACATTCCTCGATGTGCATTGGCTGGTCTAGAAGGTCTGTACTTAATTGCCAAATAAATTGTGGCCAAAAGCCCTGCTGCCACTGGAATCAGAAGCCAAAGAAGTACCTGCATACATCAACACTACGACCCATCGCGAGATACTTAAGTATTCGCATTGCTTTAGTAATTGTGAGGTGTCTCATGGATCCAGCAGAAATTGGCAAACTATTAAGCCAACTTGGACAAATGATGCAAGGTGCAGGTAGCGCATCTGTTGGTTGGCCAGCTGCGGTAAATATGGCGCGCACAAATGTAGTTCAAGCAGGTGATCCAAGTGTTAATGAATCAGAAATTAAAGAAGTTAACAACAATGTGCAATTGGCACAAACTTGGCTAAACGGAGTGACATCTGTTCCAGCAGCTTCAACAAACAGTAAAGCTTGGTGTCGCAGCGAGTGGATTGAAGCAACAGTTGAGACCTGGCAAAAAATAGTTGATCCAGTTGCGCAAAGAGTTCAAAACTCAATGTCTAATTCGTTGCCAAATATTCCAGGTATTGATGATGCTCAAAAAGAAATGCTTAAACCACTTTTAGATGCACTAAAACCAATGTCTGCTGCGATGTTTTCTATGCAAATCAGCAATGGTCTTGCAGCACTTTCAAGTGAAGTACTTTGCTTAACAGATATCGGGATTCCTTTAGGGGACACAACTACCCCAGCATTAGTGCCAAGAAATATAAAAGAATTTGCCAAAGGTTTACAAGTCAATGAGTCAGAAATTATGGCATTTGTTGCCTTAAGGGAATCTGCAGCTTCTAGATTGTTTTCTAGTGTGACTTGGCTTGCTCCTACTTTGATGGGCGCAATTGAGGAATATTCCTCTCAAATAAGTGTGGACAATAACAAAATTAGTGAAGTAATGAGTCAAATTGATCCAACAAATCCTGAAGCTATTCAAGAGGCGTTATCTGGTGGTTTATTTGACGCTCAATTAAGTCAATCTCAAAATAATGCACTAATTAGAACTGAAAGATTATTAGCTTTAATTGAAGGTTGGATTTATGAAGTTGTAAATATTGCCGCATTAGGAAGACTCCCAGCAATTGCTTCATTACAAGAAGCAATGATTAGAAGAAGAGCAGTCGGTGGGCCGGCTGAAAAAACTTTTGGTGCCCTTATTGGACTAGATCTTCGTCCCAAATTAATTAGAGAAGCAGCAGATTTTTGGAATAAGCAGACTTTAACTTTTGGAACAAATGTAAGAGATAGTTTGTGGAATCACCCAGATTTATTACCAAGCATTGATGATTTACAGGATCCAGAATTCTTTAATAAAATTCAGGCGCCTCTTGATATATCAGCATTAGATTCAGCAGGAATTGCTCCTAAAGAACCAGATGACCAAACAGATGACGGTAACTCATCTAGTGCATCTAAATAGCCTTCTGCTTTTTCTTTCTTCTCAAAAGTTTTCATAAAAGCATCAAAATCTTTTCCGTGATCATTAACAACTAAATGAACCAATTCGTGCAATAATACATAATCTAAAACGTATTGCGGCATTCCTTGCAAACGTGAAGTAATTTTGATTGTTCCTTCTAACGGTGTGCAGATTCCCCAGGTGGAAGTTAAACGACTTGACCAAGCAACAGATTTTGGATCTGCTTGTGAAAACAAATATGTAGCAGATAATTCTTGCGCACGTTTAAATAATTCATCATCAGAGAAATATGCCCGAGGATCACGATCATTCATTCGAGTTATCAAATCGCGAGCAAGTTGCTCAATCTCTGCAATACTCATTCTTAAAGGCACGTTTAAAACTGTTTTATTTCCTTCGCGAGCAGCTGAAACTGTGCGTCTTCTTTTATTTGAACGCCTTACTTCCACATTGGGAGGTAAATTCATAGCTTTGGGCATGAATTTAACGCTAGAGGTTGAAACTATTTTTTATCCACAAACACACTCGAGTAAACCTGCACTTCAGAGCCTTAATTTGATTTATAACAATTTCTTACCCACAGGTTTATCCCCAAGTTATGTACCCTTTTACCCACAGATTGAACAGTTAATCCACAACTTCATCAACAAGCACGTTTGACGCATGTCCCCCATATGACATAACTTTTCACTACTGACACCGCTAGGTTCACTTCAATTCGATTTATGTATCTGGGGAAAGTGCATAAGTCTGATTAACGAGTGAGACCTGGCGGTTTCACTGTTTTTAGTCCCTCCAGTAACAGTGGTTTATTTGTGAGGGATTGTGCTCAAAATGTCGGCGTGGCACGCTCAAATCCGCCCTCACAAGCCCTTCGTGCGCCTAGGGTTGCAGATGCGTGGGAATAATCCCTCGCGATCGCAAGGAGGACACATGGCCGGAGAGTCATATACAGGCGAAGCGTACTGCGTTAAGTGCAAAGCCAAGCGCGAGTTTACTGGTGAAGTACACGAAACTAATGGCCGTCGCATGGCCAAAGGAATTTGCCCAACCTGCGGCACCAAGGTGACCCGCATCCTCGGCAAAGCCTAAAGACAGCAGACGTCTTCATTGCCCTTGGTTTAAGTAATTAAACCGGGGGCAATTTGCTTTTCTAAGCAGCTTCCCAGCGACATCCACATTGTGGATTTGGTTGAAGTTTGCGAAAAACAATTGTTGGACCATTTGCATCAAGATCACAAACAACATTTAACAAACTGGGCCCGCTATTGGCTAATTCTCCACTGAGAAATGAAATGCAATTGGTAACCAGCAATGACGATGCCAAGGTCGTTAGTGATGGATTCTTATCAATTTCACGTGCTTTCTTTTTCCTCTTTTCTAATGGGAAAATAAACAAATTCTTTTTGAGGGAATTAAGTTGCAAACAGTTCTGGCAGGTTTGAATTCCAGGAATTACAAATGGTCCAACATTTATCTGTTCCCCTGTTTTGCCAATAAATACGTGGGGCACACGATTAATCATTAATTCGTTTATTTCAAATGATTCAGTATCTTCACAAATGATAACTAAATCAGGTTGTCGTTCTTGATTAGGTTTCTCAGCTCTTGCTCCCATTGCTAAAAGAGAATCTCTTAAACTTTGACTTAGAGACGTGCCAATCTCTCTTGCTCTTGGACCTAAAATATTTATATCCCCCAAGGTAACGGTTACTTGCTTTTTAGTTAAGGAATCAAAAACAATTCTTCCCACACCTGCGGCAGCTAATAGTTGTCCAATTTGGAAAGCAAAAGTGTTTATTCCAATAACATGTACATAGCTTTTGTGTAGTCTCTCTGATTGCTCATACAAGTGAGACTGATTTATCAGGACCCGATGTTCAATCAAAAATCTAAGCGCAATGTTTATATCTTCGTGAATTCTTTCATCAATATTAAGATTCAACAAGATTTCAGAGATATTCACAATTCCGGTACAACTACTTAATATTAATTTCATATCTGCGGGAAGATCTGAAATTGTGTTACTGGTTCCATCTGGGTTTCTTACTTGCAAAGTTGTCTTATCGCGCCATAAAACATCTATTTCTGGATTTAGAATAAGCCTCAATTTACTCCTTAAGATATGCCTTTAAGGATTAGAACATATTTTGCATAACAGGATAAAAGTTATCCACAGATTTAAATTTAAGGCTTTAAATCAATAAGTTTTAGGTCTCCTGGTTTAACTGCAGCTAGAACTGTAGAAATATCTTCAAAGTATTTGGCACACTTTTCTGCTCCCACACCTGGAATTAATATGCAATCTTCTTCAGACTTAGCCGCGAAAAGTGCGTCAACAAATGCTTCAAGAGAAGCATCACTTAGCACTAGAAATTCAGGGATTCCCTCGGCAATAGCTTGTTCGGATCTCCAATTTAAAGCAGATGTTAAATATTCAATAGGTGTGGTACTTGGACAGCTTTTGCATCTTTGCAAAATTAATTCAGTTCCACTAACTAAGGCTTTATCACAAATTGAACAGCGCATAAGTTCTTTTTTGTAATTTTGTCTTTCCTTTGATGGGGCAAATTCTGTTTCGTCATTTGCTTTGGAAGTTGATTCCAAATCCAACTTAGATAAAAATCTAGATTTAATTCTGTCTCTGCCACCACTATCTCTACTCCTGGACCAAGTTATAAATAGTTTTTCTTTAGCTCTTGTAACTGCAACATATAAAAGTCGAAGTTCTTCAGCTATCTCTTCATCAGAGTCTGCTTGCACATATGGCAAGAATCCATCACTTGCGCCCATGATAAATACGTTGTTCCATTCCAAACCTTTG
>Ga0208432_1000070_pt1 | contig 20079 bp, 14 predicted proteins | sample Wag4_2014_7_11_2_FD_187361 | JGI IMG/M metagenome (GOLD analysis project Ga0208432, IMG submission 187361) | Lake water microbial communities from Ohio, USA - Utica-2 Time Series LW 2014_7_11 (SPAdes) (version 2) | ecosystem: Environmental > Aquatic > Freshwater > Lake | place: USA: Ohio...
GCTGGGCAACAAGTTCCTGGCCAACATCCGCGAAGTCGACGCGATCGTGCACGTGGTGCGCTGCTTCGAGAACGATGACGTGATTCACGTCAGCGGCTCGGTGGGGCCAGCGCGCGACGCCGAGGTGATCAATCTGGAGCTGGGCCTGGCCGACCTGGCCCAGGTGGAGAAGCGGCGGGAGCGGCTGAAGAAACAGGTGCGCACCAGCAAGGAGGCCCAGGCGGAGGATGGGGCGCTCGAGCGGATCCAGGCCGAGCTGGAGGCCGGAGGGGCAGCTCGCACCGTGAGTCTGAGTGACGAGGAGGCCGCAATGGTGAAGCCCCTGGGGCTGCTCACCGCCAAGCCGATCATCTACGCCACCAACGTGAGCGAGGACGATCTGGCATCAGGCAACGCCCACTGCGAGGAGGTGGTGGCCCTGGCGAAGCAGGAAGGAGCCGGCACGGTGCGGATCTCAGCCCAGGTGGAGGCCGAGCTGATCGAACTGCCGGAGGAGGAGCGCGCCGAATTTCTGGCGGGTCTGGGGGTGGACGAGGGCGGTCTGCAGAGCCTGATCCGGGCCACCTATGCCCTGCTGGGCCTACGCACCTACTTCACCACCGGCGAGAAGGAAACCCGTGCCTGGACGATCAAGGCCGGCATGACCGCCCCGCAGGCTGCCGGCGTGATCCACACCGATTTCGAACGGGGCTTCATCCGCGCCCAGACCATCGGCTACCAGCAACTGCTGGAGGCCGGCTCCCTGGCAGAGGCTCGCAACAAGGGCTGGCTGCGGGCGGAGGGCAAGGACTATGTGGTGGCCGAGGGCGACGTGATGGAGTTTCTGTTCAACGTCTGAGAGCCCGACCAGACCGGTGGTCACGGAATCAGGTCGTCAAGGCCGTGGGCCAGCCCATGGCGGTTGCACCAGGCCACCACGGTGTTCACCAGCAGCATGGTCACGGTCATCGGCCCGACCCCCCCGGGCACCGGGCTGATCGCCGCAGCCAGCGGGTCCACCTCCTCCTGACGCACGTCTCCGCAGAGGCCGGTTTCGGTGCGATGAATGCCCACATCCACCACCACCGCGCCGGCCTTCACATGTGCGGCGCCGATCAGCCGCGGCCGGCCTGCCGCAACGACCAGCACATCCGCACTGCGGGTGAGTGAGGCCAGGTCGGCGGTACGGGAATGGGCCACGCTCACCGTGGCATCAGCCGCCTGCAGCATCAGGGCCATCGGCTGGCCCACCAGGATGCTGCGGCCCACCACCACGGCACGCCGACCGCTGAGCTCCACGCCTTGGCGAGCCAGCAGGGCCATCACACCGGCGGGGGTGCAGCTGCGGGGGCCAGGCTCCCCCTTGAGCAGCCGGCCGAGGTTGAGGGTGTGCAGGCCATCGGCATCCTTGTCAGGATCAATTGCCGCCAGCAGCGGCCCCTCCTCGAGACCCGCGGGAAGGGGCAACTGCAGCAGGATGCCATCGCAGGCGGGGTCGGCATTGAGGTCTCGGATCGCCGCCAGCACCGCCGCCGGCGACGTTTCGGCGGGCAGATGGCTACCCAGGCTGGTGATGCCGACCCGCGCACAGGCTTTTTCCTTGTTCGCCACGTAGACGCCGCTGGCCGGGTCGTCACCCACCCGCAGCACCGCCAGCCCGGGGGCGCGACCGACGGTAGGTAGACGGGCGGCGATGCACGACCGCAGGCGCGCTTCCAGCTCCGCAGCGAGCTGCTTGCCGTCGAGGCGGATGGCCATGGGGGGAACGGGACTGGCTCCAGCTTGCACCGGCCCGTTCCAGCTAGGTTGCCTGCATGCGTCGGCAGTGGCTGCGGAACCGGTGGCGTCAGCTGCTGCGGGCGGAACAGCCCCGGCAGTCCCTGGCCTGGTGGCGCGGGCAGGACACGGCCTCGGTTCTCCTGGTGTGCGCCCTGGTGGCGCTGCTGGCCAGCTGGCCCTGGCTGGTTGAACCCAACCTGCGCCCCGGCATGGTTGCACCATTCACCCTGCGCGCCCCCCGCAGCGCCACGGTGGTGGACAGCACGGCCCTGGAGCAGCGGCGTCAGCAGATGCTGCCGCGCACCACGGTGCAGGTGGTGGATGAAAACGCCAACCGGGACCTGCGCCAGCGCCTCGACGACAGCATCCAGGGGATCGAAGCCCAGTCCGACAGTCGCGACGGCCTGTTGAAACCGGTGCGACTGAGCGAAGCGGAACGCACCTGGCTGATGGAGCTCACCCCCCTGCAGCGCACCGCCTGGGAACGGGAGATCCGCCAGGCCCAGCTGCGCATGCTCAGCCAGGGCCTGGCCCCCGGCGTGGCGGAAGGGCAGCTGCTGCAGGCCGCCACTCTGCAGCTGGAGCAGCAGGCCGAACCCGGCCGGGGCCTGGGCGCCCGGCTGCTGGTGCACGCCCTGCAGGGCCAGTCGAATCTGCGCAGTGATCCGGCCCTGAGCCAGCGGCGCATCGAGGCGCTGATCAGCCAGGCCGGGATCCCGACCATTGCGGTGAAACAAGGCGATCTGGTGGTGCAGCAGGGGGAACGGATCAGCCCTCAGGCCTTCGACGTTCTCGACTTCTTTGGGGTGGTCAACCGTCGCCCCCGCCCCCTGGCCTGGCTGGGGCACTTTCTGGAATCCCTGGCGGTGTGCGCCGCGATGCTGCTGCTGCTGCGGCGCTGGCGGCCAAGCCTGGAACCGCGGCAGGCCCTGCTCGCCCTGGCCGCCCTGCTGGCCGTGCAGGGGGTGACCCTGTGGCTCGGCCCCCTCGCCAGCCCGATCCTGCTGCTGGTGCCGCCCACCCTGCTGCTGGCGGAGGGCCTCGGCGCCAGCTGCGGCCTGGCCTGGCTGGCCGCCGCCTCCCTGCTGTGGCCGGTGGCGAGCACCGCCGGCGCCGACCTGCGACTGCTTGTGGCGGCTGGCACGGGAGCGGTGGCGGCGATGGCCGCTGGTCGCCAGCGCAACCGCGCCGGCCTGCTGCAGCTGGCGGTGCTGCTGCCGGCAGGGGCGGTGCTCAGCCAATGGCTGCTGTTGCAGGGCCGGGGCCTGCCGGGCCAGATCGATCTGCTCAGCGAAGGGTTGATGCTTGCGGGCCTGCTGATGCTCGGCCTGCTGCTGGCACCGTTGGTCGAGACCTTCTTCGGCCTGCTGACTCGGGCCCGGCTGCTGGAACTCGCCGACCTGGAGCGACCGCTGCTGCGGCGGCTGTCGTGCGAGGCCCCCGGCACCTTCGAACACACCTTGATGATCGCCGGCCTGGCGGAGGAAGGGGCCCGCAGCATCGGCGCCGATGTCGACCTGGTGCGCACCGGCGCGCTGTATCACGATGTGGGCAAGCTGCACGGCCCGCAGTGGTTCATCGAAAATCAGGAGGGTGGCGCCAACCCCCATGACGACCTCGACAATCCCCATGCCAGCGCCGCCATCCTGCAGGCCCACGTCGACGAGGGCCTGAAACTGGCGCGCCGCTATCGCCTGCCGCGGCCGCTGGCCGATTTCATTCCCGAGCACCAGGGCACCCTGAAGATGGGCTACTTCCTGCACCAGGCGCGCGAACGGGATCCAGCGGTGCCGGAGGAGCGGTTCCGCTATCGCGGCCCCATTCCGCGCAGTCCGGAAACGGCGATTCTGATGCTGGCCGATGGCTGTGAGGCGGCCCTGCGCTCCCTGCCGCCGGGCACCAGCGAGCAGGAAGCCTCCGAGATGGTGCGGCGCATCCTGGAGGCGCGTCGCCGCGATGGCCAGCTGACCGGCAGCGGCCTCGGTCGCGCCGAGCTGGAACAGCTGATCCGTGCCTTTGTGCGGGTGTGGAAGCGGATGCGCCACCGAAGGATCCCCTACCCGATCCCGGCGCGCAAGGCGTTCAGCGCCTGAGCGCCATCGCCAGGCCCCCTGCATCGGGCCGCCCACGCCTGAGAGGATGGGCGCTGGCCGCTCGATCGCCGTGCCCCTCAGTTTCCAGGAGCTGCAGGCCCAGCTCCAACCCGAGTGGTCGCAGGCGCCGCGGGCCCAGGGACCCGATGTGGATGTGCTGCTGGTGCCCTCGCTGTCGATGGACCGGAACCAGATGGAGCTGGTCACCGGTGCCCATCACTACGAGGAGCGCCAGCTGTTCGCGTTGATGCGCCTGCGCGATCCGGGCGTGCGCATGGTGTATGCCTCCAGCAAACCCCTGGCGGAGCTGGTGGTGGACGCGGTGCTGGAACTGCTGCCGGGGGTGCCCACCTCCCATGCCCGCCGCCGCCTGCATCTGTTCGATACTGACGACGCCTCCAGCCGACCGCTCACCGCCAAACTGCTGGAGAGGCCTGCCCTGCTGGCGCGCATCGCCGAACTGCTGCGACCGGGCCGCAGTTTCATCAGCTGCTTCGTGGTGAGCGAACTGGAACGCCAGCTCTCGGAGCAGCTGCAGGTGCCGCTGCTCGGTTGCGATCCGGCCTTGAGCCACTGGGGCAGCAAGGCGGGCAGCCGGGAGCTGTTCGCCCGGTGTGGCGTGCCGCATCCCCCCGGCAGCCCGCTGGTGCACAGCCTCGATGCACTGACGGAGGCCGCCGCCGCCCTGTGGGAAGACCATCCCCAGCTGGAGCAGCTGGTGGTGAAGCTGAACGAGGGCTTCAGCGGCGAAGGCAATGCGCCGCTGCCGCTGAAGCCGCTGGAGCTGGCGACCCGCTCAGCCGCTGAGCGCCGGCGCCTGCTGCGTCAGGCCATCGAAACCCTGCCGATGCCGGCGCAGCGCTGGCGGGAGCTGGTGACTGCCCAGGGGGCGCTGGTGGAAGCCTGGCTGACGGGAGGCGAAGAGCTGCGCTCCCCGAGCGTGCAGGGCACGATCCACCCAGGGCAGGGCGGCTGCACCGGTGCGGTGGAGGTGCTCTCCAGCCATGAGCAGGTGCTGGGCGGCCCCAGCGGCCAAACCTATCTGGGCTGTCGGTTTCCGGCTGCCGATCCCTATCGGCAGGAGCTGCTCCGCCACGGCCAGGCGGTGGGAGAGGCCCTGGCCGAGGCCGGAGCGCTGGAACGCTACGCGGTGGATTTCATCGCCCGCCGCTTCGGCGACCGCTGGGATCTGCAGGCGATCGAGGTGAACCTGCGCCAGGGGGGCACCACCCACCCGTTCATGGCCCTGGAGGCGATCACCGGCGGCAGCTGCGACCCCGTCAGCGGCACCTACCACGCGCCCACCGGCACCACGCTCGCCTACCGGGCAACCGACAACCTCCAGCACCCCGATCTGCAGGGGTTGTTGCCTCTGGATCTGATCGACATCGTCGCCGAAGCGGGTCTGCATTTCGATCCCGCCCAGTTGCGCGGCAGCGTGTTCCATCTGCTGGGGTGCCTGTCGGAGTTCGGCAAACTGGGCATGACCTGCATCGGCCGCAGCCCTGCCGAAGCGGAAGCGGTGTACGCCGCCACCGAGGCCCAGCTGCGCAAGGGTGCCGCCGCGCTCAGGGCGCGCTGCTGAGCCAGCGGCGCTGATGCCAGCGCCAGGCGTCGGCCAGCACAGTGGGCAGATCGGAGCGCTGGGGCCGCCAGCCCAGCTCCCGCTGCGCCAGGGCGGGGTCGGCGACCAGTTCAGCTGGATCGCCCGCACGCCTGGGTGCATCGGTCACCCGCAGATCCAGGCCGGTCACCTGCCGGGCGGCATCAATCACCTGCTGCACCGAAAAGCCGCTGCCGGTACCGAGGTTGTAAGTGAACTGCCCAGCCGTGGTGAGCAGTCGTTCCAATCCCAGCACGTGGGCGCTGGCCAGATCGCTCACATGGATGTAGTCGCGGATGCAGGTGCCATCCGGCGTGGGGTAGTCGCGGCCGTACACCTGTATGCCGTCGCGTCGCCCAGCCAGGGCCTCCAGCACCAGGGGGATCAAGTGGGTTTCAGGGCTGTGATCCTCGCCCAGGTCACCGGCCGGATCCGCACCGGCCGCATTGAAGTAGCGAAAGATCCCGCTGGGCTGGCCATAGGCGGCACCGAAATCGGCCAGCAGCTGCTCCACCATCCACTTGCTGCGGCCGTAGGGATTGATCGGCTGCTGGGGGGTGGTTTCGCGGATCGGCAGGTGTTCAGGGGCGGGGATGCCATAGGTGGCACAGGTGGAGCTGAACACCAATGGCACGGCGCTGCCGCGGCGCTGACTCTCCTCCCGCAGAGCCTCCAGCAGCACCAGCGTGTCGCCGAGGTTGTTGCGGTAGTAGCGGGCCGGATCGCTCACGCTCTCGCCCACGTAGGCGTAGGCGGCGAAGTGGAGCACCGCCCGCACCGGCCCTGCTGGCAGCTGGGCGTGCCCACCGCCCAGCAGGGCATCCAGCAGAGGGCGATCGCCAAGCTGGCCCACCACCAGGGGCACCTGCAGCACCCGCTCAGCAATGTCGCGATGGCCGTACACCAGATTGTCGAGCACCAGCACCGCCTGGCCGGCCCGCTGCAGGGCGCGCACCACATGGCTGCCGATGTACCCAGCCCCGCCGGTGACCAGGATTGTCATGGGATGGCCAGGCAGTCATGTCGCCCAGAAGCCAACCACAGGACACGCCCAGGCGCCACCACAGCAAACCAGCCAAGACAGTCAGCAAACCGGAACAGTGGTTGACAGAATGCCCCTTGTTCAGCAGATTAGGGCCATTCTCAATGCGTTTTCGCAGTCCAATGGGCCTCCGAATCCTTGCTACCACTGCAGCTTTCGCCGGCCTGAGTGCCGTAGCACTGGCAGCCAATCCGGCTGAAGCGGCAACGCTCATTTTTACGGGCGGCACCGACACCATCTTTGGTAACTCCCCTTCCACTTTCTCCTTCACGGCCGACGGCATTACCGCAACTTTCAGCAATCCTGCTAACGGCGCGGGAAATGCTGTTTCTCGCACCGTCCCCATCGGCTTCTCAACCCTGCCTAATGGTGGCACCTGCCTGGGAGGGCAGAGGCCGACCGGAACCGTCTGTGGAAATGCCGCAACTCCTGGAGCCGAGTTGAGTGCAATTAAGCTTACATTCAATAAGGAAGTTATTCTTAATTCATTGGCTGTTACCGCCCGCACCAATACCTCTGATCAGTCAGCAATTAATTTTGCTATATCAACATGGGTTAATGGAAATACTACGCGTCAATTTCAATTTGATGCTCCCCTGTCAGGGCTGCGTTCAGCTGGAACCTTCCAGTTAACAGACTACAATGAGCAGTTCAATTCATTCATTGTTCCGGCTAATTCTCCAATCACCATTACTTCGGGGATGTTCGGTTCTATTGATTACTGGCTCTCTTCTATCACTGTCACAGAGAATGTTCCGGCTCCCGTGCCTGTGGTCGGTGGAATCGCAGCCTTGGGCTTTGCTCGTCGCCTGCGCAGCAAAGTTAAGCTTGCCTCAAAGTAAGCTCCAACCCCAGAGCTCTTGATTTGTCGTTTACAAATAAAATCATTTGGATAGCGTGGCTCCAAGGCTGGAGTCACGCTCCTTTTTTGGTTAAAAAGTGCCTGTCAAGCTGGCAATTGCTTAACCCCGACTGGCAAGTCAGGCCGATTGACCTCGAGCAGCTCAGGCTATATCTAGATCTCCCGTTATTTATTGGAAAATCAATTACAGCAGCATCATTTTCCGATATCGCTCGCATCAGCTTACTCCATGAATATGGTGGCATCTGGGTTGATGCCACCCTGTTATGCCGCAAATCACTGGATGACTGGATTGATCCACTTATCACAAGTGGTTTTTTTGCTTTTCATCGTCCGGGTCCAGATAGGCCACTATCGAGTTGGCTACTAGCCAGCACAGATGCGGGTCATTACATTGTTGATGAATGGTGGTCTGCCTGCCTGTCATACTGGAGCCATCGCAGCCGCTCCTACGACTACTTCTGGTTTCACTACCTGTTTGAGGACCTCTGTCTTTCCAATAGCAGATTCAATCAAGAGTGGCAAAAAGTACCCAAAATATGTGCTGACATCCCGCACAGAGCTCAAACACTTGGCCTTGCCAATGAGGATCTGTCGTCACTAGAACTGATCCAAGCTGAAGAATCACCCGTTCTCAAGCTGACCCACCGGCATGAACAAAGCCTGCTGGAAAGAGATTGCTTGCTGTCGTGGCTGATCAAAGGTCTACCTGATCCTGCTCTGCCAAAGCCGCCACTGATCACAGCCAGTCTGCCGAATGATTCTCCGCATCTAGCGAGCTTAAGCGTCAGCACCGAAAATCTCGGGGACCACATTCAAATTCATGCCTGCGAGCTCCTCAGCAAGAGATTGTGGAACGTGCCTTCAATCGCGATTGATCGTGATAATCAGATTGCCAGCCTTTCAGGATTGTCCATTGAGCAATCCACAACGCCCATCGTGATCAACGGCTGGTTCAAGACAAATCACTCAGAGTGGCCGCCCCATCCATCTCTATTGCCGGCGTTTGTCGGTTTCCACATGCGCCCTCACCAATGCCCAACACTCTTAAGCGAGGAAGCCATTCGCTATTATCAACAGCATCAGCCGATTGGCTGTCGTGATGAATGGACCTGCCAACTCCTTACAGATCACGGAGTCGAAGCCTATATCAGTCATTGCTTAACCGTTACGCTACCAAGAAGAACCGCTTATGCGCCATTCCCTTCTGAAACTTTTGTTGTTTCACGCGACACTCGCATTTGCTCCTTTGTACCAAGCGAGTTTGGGCCCTACACATTCCTTTCCCACTACTCAGGATCAAATCGCTTTAAAAGCAACATGCTCCAGGCCTCCAGGCTGTTGGAGCTCTACCGGAGCCGAGCCAAACTGATTATCACCACCCTCCTTCATTGCGCACTTCCCGCAATGGCCATGGGCATTCCGGTAATTGCTGTGTGGCCAATCAATACAGCCGAGGGAAGGCAGTCCGATCGGCAGCGCTTTTCATCTCTTGCCAGGCTCATCAAAATCCATGAGCCGGAAGAGCTGGCTACAACGACGAATCCTGTCGCCGCCTCCAGTTATGTGCGCGAAAAACTGATCGCACTGGACTCATTCGCTCGCGCCACAAGCAGATGGGCCATGCCGATTCGGCCACTCGAATGGCAACTGGCGCCTTCGCATCACTTGGCTCCGCCTTGAATCCACTGCGCATCTTCAGCAACTCTAGCGGAATCAAGGCACCATTTCTATTCAATACTGAAGCAGGTAGCCCTTCCATGCAACCTTGGCGACACGCCTATTCGACAACTGCATAATGCGTACGGATTCGCGCAACAAACCTGTCGTGATTGACTTCTCATTTCATTCCCGATTGAGCCGTCCAATCAGCCGATGAAGCGGCCGCCCCGGGCACGGTTCATTCGGCCACCGCATCAGGAATTCAGACAATAGTTCTGTAGAGGTATAATTTAGGAATTGTGCAATGGCTCCATCGATGGTGCAATCGATCGCTGATAGCAGCCGGGAACCTCTCTGAGCTTTAGGCTGCTGTCATGGTGAACGCATCAACCATCTTCCCCTTCCCCCTCGACCCCTTCCAGCTCGAGGCCATTGACGCCTTGAACCAGGGTCATTCGGTGGTGGTCAGCGCCCCGACCGGAAGCGGCAAAACGCTGGTGGGGGAGTACGCCATACACCGCGCCCTCGCTCATGGCAAAAAAGTTTTTTACACCACTCCGCTGAAGGCGCTCAGCAACCAGAAGCTCCGCGATTTCCGCGAGCAGTTCGGCACCGAGACGGTGGGCCTGCTCACGGGCGATCTCAGTCTCAACCGCGAGGCCCAGGTGGTGGTGATGACCACGGAGATCTTCCGCAACATGCTCTATGCGGAGATCGACCACCCAGACAACGACCCCCTCGAAGACGTGGAGGCGGTGGTGCTCGACGAATGTCATTACATGAACGACTCCCAACGGGGCACGGTATGGGAAGAGTCGATCATTCACTGTCCATCCTCGATCCAGTTGGTGGCCCTCTCGGCCACGGTGGCCAATGCCGGGCAGCTCACGGACTGGATCGAGGCGGTGCACGGCCCCACCCGGCTGATCCACAGCGATCACCGACCAGTGCCGCTGGCCTTCAGCTTCTGCAGCGCCAAGGGCCTGCATCCCCTGCTCAACGAGGCCGGCACCGATCTGCATCCCAACTGCAAGGTCTGGCGTGCCCCGAAGGGCAACCGGCGTAAAGGGCCAAAAACGCCGAAACCGCCCCAGCCCGAAGCACCGCCCCTTGGGTTCGTGGTGGCCCAGATGGCCGAGCGCGACATGCTGCCGGCGATCTACTTCATCTTCAGTCGGCGCGGCTGCGACAAAGGGGTGCGTGACCTGGGCAAGCTCTGCCTGGTGACCCCGCAGGAGCAGGCGCGGATCAGGGCGCGCCTCGACGTGTTCATGGCCGCCAGCCCGGAAGCGGTGCGCGAGGGCCACGACGAACCGCTGCAGCGCGGTATCGCCTCGCACCACGCCGGTGTGCTGCCGGCCTGGAAAGAGTTGATCGAGGAACTGTTTCAGCAGGGGCTGATCAAGGTGGTGTTCGCCACCGAAACCCTGGCCGCCGGCATCAACATGCCAGCCCGCACCACGGTGATCTCCGCCCTCTCCAAACGCACCGAGCGGGGCCATCGCCCCCTGATGGGCAGCGAGTTCCTGCAGATGGCCGGCCGTGCCGGACGCCGCGGCCTCGATTCCCAGGGCTATGTGGTCACGGTGCAGAGCCGCTTCGAGGGGGTGCGCGAAGCCGGCCAGCTGGCCACAGCGCCGGCCGATCCGCTGGTGAGCCAGTTCACCCCCAGCTACGGCATGGTGCTCAACCTGCTGCAGCGCTACGACCTGGCCAAGGCGCGCGAGCTGGTGGAGCGCAGCTTCGGCCGCTACCTGGCCACCCTCGACCTGAAAACCGACCAGGACCGCATCACCGAGCTGCAGCAGCTGCTGGCCTCCCTGGCAAGCACGGCTGATGGGGCTGATGTGCCCTGGGACGACTTCGAGGACTACGAGAAGCGGCGTGGCCGCCTGCGTGAGGAGCGGCGCCTGCTGCGCACCCTGCAGCACCAGGCGGAGGAGACCGTGGCCCATGCGCTCACCCTCGCCCTGCAGTTCGCCAGTGAAGGCAGCCTGCTCAGCCTCAAGGCACCGCCGCTCAAGGGACGGATCACACCGGCGGTGCTGGTGGAGAAGGTGAAGGGTCCAGGGCAGTTCCCTCTGCTGAAATGCCTGACCGACGACAACCTCTGGATCCTGCTGCCGTGCAGCGCCGTGGTGAGCCTGCACGCTGAGCTGAGCTGTCTGCAGGTGAGCCAGATCGAGCCCCCGGAGCTGCAGCGCATCGGCGAGCATCACCATGGCAACCAGGCCAGCGGCGGCCTTGCCCTGGCGGTGGCCTCCATGGCCCGTCGCCACGACATGGCCACGCCCCAATACGACCTGGCCGGTGAGGTGCAGGAGCAGGCACAGCTGGTGCAGGAGCTGGAGGAGGAGCTGGAGCTGCACCCTGCCCACCGCTGGGGTGACCGCCGCCAGCTCAAGAAACACCACCGCCGCAGATCGGAGCTGGAACTGGAGATCGAGGAGCGCCAGCGCCTGCTGCATTTCCGATCCAACCGTCACTGGGACACCGTCCTGTCCCTGATCGACGTGCTGCGCCACTTCGGCGCCCTGGCCGGCCAAGAGGGCCTCGAGCCCACAGAAGTGGGCCGCACCGTGGCCGCCCTGCGCGGCGACAACGAGCTCTGGCTGGGCCTGGCGCTGATGAGTGGCCACCTCGATGCCCTCGATCCCGCCGAGCTGGCAGCTGCGCTGGAGGCCATCTCCACCGAGGTGAATCGTCCGGATCTCTGGTGCGCCTGGTCACCGCCGGCGGCGGTGGAAGAAGCCCTGCACGACCTGCGGGCGATACGCCGCCAGCTGGAGCGTCAGCAGGAAAAAGCAAAGGTGACCTTCCCCCTCTGGTGGGAACCCGAACTGACCGGTCTGGTGCATGCCTGGGCCAACGGTGCCGGCTGGAGCGAGGTGATTGCCAACACCTCCCTTGACGAGGGCGATGTGGTGCGGGTGCTGCGCCGCACCGTGGATCTGCTGGCCCAGATCCCCTACTGCGAAGCCGTGAGCCAACAGCTGCGCGACAACGCCCGCCGGGCCCTGCGCACGATCAACCGCTTCCCGGTCTGCGAGCTGGAAGACCTGCTGGCCGGCGGCAACAGACCTGGAGATCCATCATGAGACTGGAGCAGGCCCGCCACTGTTCCGTGCCGCTGGTGGGACCCACCGGTACCGCAGCAGATCTCCAGGCCTTCCTGAGCCGACCGGTTCGCCCGCTGCGCGGCCTGCTGGATCCAGCCAGGCTTCAGGCGGAAGGCGGCGATCACTACATTTATCAGTCTCGACCCTATGCCGTGGCCGGCTGGACACTCCAGCCACGGGTGCGCCTGCGGGCAAGCTGGGACGGCACGCGGCTGACGATCGAGCAGCTGGAGTCGCGGGTTCACGGTCTTGGCGCCTGGCAGGACCGGCTGCGCTTCGGGCTGGTCGCCCAGCTGTGGCCCCACTGCCAGAACGGGGAGTCGGCACTGCTGGCTGACGCCAGGGTCTGGACCGACCTGCCCGCCGCTGCGGCTCCGGTGGCCAGCCCGGTGCTCAAGCTCGGTTTTGACCAGCTGCTCGATCGGCTTGAGCGCCGCTGCCAGCGCGGCCTGCGACGACGGGCGGAAGCTTGGCTGAGCAGGACGACCTAAGCTCCAGTCCCTGCTGACGAGGTCGGGATTGGCGGAACGCACGCTGGTTCTGCATGTGGGTATCCACAAGACGGCCTCCACCTACATCCAACACCGCCTCAAGGGAAATCAGCCGTTTCTGAAGCGCAACGGCCTGCTCTACCCACGCCGGCGCCGTGATCATCTCGCCCTGGTCCACGCCCTGCGGCACGGGGACCTGCAGCCCTGGCTGGATCTGATCAGGCTGGCCTTCCGCAAGGGGCTCCGGCCCTTGATCTCCGCCGAGGTGCTGTCGGTGATCCTGCATCAACCGGCTGAGGATGGCACGACAGGAAGCCTGCTGGGCCGGCTGCAGGATCAGCTCCAGGCCGAGGGGGTGAGCCTGGAGCTGGTGGCATTTGTGCGCGATCAGCCTGCCTATCTCAATTCGCGCTACACCCAGCTGATCAAGCGGCTGTATTTCGCCTCCTCCTTCAACCGCTACGTGCTGGACACCCTCGAGAAGGGAGGAGAAAGCGACTGCGACTACGAGCGCCTGTTTGGTGAAGCGATCGAGGATCCCCGTATCCGCACCTGCTTCCTGCCATTCCGCAGCGGCGAGGCGGACCCCTGCGAACGGCTGCTGGCGGCGATCGGCGTGGCGGATTGCAGCCTGCTTGCCCCCCTCAACCATCAGCCGAACACCCAACCGGGATGGCAGGCCGTCTGGCTGGCCCAGCGACTCGCCGCCAACCTGCAGCGGCACCACCCCGCGGTCTGGCGAGACCGCAGCTGCAAGGCCCGCATCCGTGATGCGCTGGAACGCCTGGCGGAGCAGGAAGGCTGGCAGGCGGAACCGTTTCAGGGAGTGAACGGCTATCTGCTGAGCCGGATCGAGAAGCGGTTCGGTGCCGGCAATGAGCAGTTCGCGCAGCGGGTGTGGGGCTGCTCCTGGCAAGACATCTTTCCGCGTCGCGAGGTTCGGCCCAGTCCGCGGCAACCGCGGGATCTCCAGGAACAACAGCGCCTGGAAAGCGAAGCCACACGTCTGCTGGAGGAGGGCCTGCAGACCTGATCGTCCCCTGCAGCCGGGCGTGATCAAGCGGCAGCGATCAAGGCAAAGGGAACGCGCAGGAAGGTGATGCCATCGTGACGACGGTCGCTGCGGCCGGCCAGGGCGCGGCGGTTGCGGCGCCTCTCCTCACCACGGCTCTTCTCAAAAGCGGCACCGGATTCCAGCAACAAGGCCACGGAGCCATCGCTGAAGCGGGCCAGATCGCTGTAACCGCTGAAGGCACCCAGGCTGGGATCGGTGCCGAAACCGCGGCTCCAGTGACGGCCGTTATCCCGACTCACCCGGATGCGGCCATTGGTGCGGTGCTGGCGGTCCACCGGGTTGGCGAACAGCAAGGTGGCCTGCCGCTGCGGACCAAAGGCATAGGTGAGCAAGCTGGCCTGGCAGCCATTGCGCGGCTCGATCAACTGAGGATCCAGGGCACTGCTGGCCATCGTCTCGCCGCCATCACGGCTGATGCTCACCAGCCGCTGGCCTCCACGGCTGCGGCTGTTGAGCATCAGGCTGCCGTCGCCCAGCTCCGCCACCGTGCATTCGTTGCTGGGGCCCGCGCTGGCGATCGCTCCGACGCGCCAGCTCAGCCCGCCGTCATCCGACAGCAGCAGATGGGATCGGCTGCCCCGATTGGCGACACTGTGGCGTGCCGGCACCACAATCCGACCCGCGTTGGGTGCCAGGCGCTTGACGATGCCATGGCCGGGCCCGATGCCGCTCCAGGGCTTCCAGCCCGCGAGGCGCACCTGCTCGGTGATGTCCCGGCTGGGTGCCCAACTGCGGCCGTCGTCGTCGCTGACGGTGAGCCGCAGGTGGCGCAGGCCCCGGTCCGCCTCGCGCTGCACCGCTGCATTCCACATCCACAGCAACAGGATCCGCCCGGACGCCAGCACCACCGGCACAGGGATCTTGCAGGGATTGCTGCCGTCATCGGCAATCACCTGCAACGGCCCCCAGCTGCGGCCACCATCCACCGAACGCCGCAGCAGCACATCGATGTTGCCCTCATCGCGGCAGTTGTCGAGGCGGCCGCCACAGAAGGCCAGCACGGTGCCAGCTGCAGTGATGGCCAAGCCTGGGGTGCGGTAACAGCTGTAGCCCAGTTCACCGGAGCGGAAGGGCTGGCTGCGCAGCACGGCGCGGGACTCCCCCGAGGTACGCCAGGCGACGGGTGGCAGCCCAGCCACCAAGGCGGCAAAGCCGGCGCCGCGCAGCAGAGCGCGCCGGGACAGCTCGGGCATCAGTGGCTGCTCCTGGGCAGTGGATTCGGCTGGTCAGGGTAGGTTTGCCGGTGATCAGGCTGGATCGAACCGCGCCGATGCTGCTTGCCGCCCCCTCCCTTGCCGATCCCGCCGCCGATCCGGTGGCCTCCGGCCTGGCCGGAAACGATGCGAACGATGCGGCGGCCGTGGCCATGATCGAGTTGAAGCGGGCCTCCAAGCAGGAGTCGGCCGGCGTGGGCCAGAAGCGACGGGTCTTTCACGACCTCACCTTGACGCTGTACCAAGGTGAACGACTCGGCCTGTTCGCCGTGAACGGCGAGGACGCCACCACCCTGCTGGGCTGCCTCAGCGGCGTCGATCCGCTCGACAGCGGCAGCCTCGTGCAGCATGGTTCCGTGTCGTGGCCGGTGGGAACCAATCTCACCTTCTCCGGCAAACTCAGTGGTGCGGCCAATGCCCGCTTTGCAGCGGAGATCTACAGCCAGCCCGGTTGCCTCGATGGCGATCTGCGCCTGATCCAGGAGCTGACCGGGATCGGCGACGCGGCGTTTCACGAGCCGATCAGCACCTGGAGCGGCCCGATGAAGGATGCCCTGAAGCTGGCCGTATCCCTGGCCTTTGAATTCGACGTGCTGGCAGTGGGTCGCATCAGCGGCTGGGATTTCCGGGCGATCCACCCCAATTCGGTGCGCATCCGCGAGCTGTTCGAGCGCCGGATCGAGGGTCGCACCCTGGTGATGGCAGCCTCCGGCCAGAACAAACTGGCCTTGGAATACTGCGATGAAGGGGTCGCTCTGGTGGATGGCAGCCTGTTGTACCGCGGTGATCCAGAGGTGTGCCTGGAGCTGGTCAAGGAAGAAGCCCAACGCCTCAAATACGAGCGCCGCCAGCGGGTCAATGCCAGGGTGAAGCGACTGCTCGGTCAGGATGCTGTCGATCCGGATGACGATGACAGCGACGACGAGCTGCTCGGGGAAGCTGAAGCGGAGCCGGTGACCCGACTGCAGTGATGGCCAGTACGCCTGAGCGGCTGCTGGTCATTCACGCCGGCACTCACAAAACCGCCACCTCCTACATCCAGAGCCGATTGCTGGCCAACCAATCCCTGTTGCGGGACTGCGGCATTCAGCTGCTCTATCCCCATCGGGCCTACAAACACAAGCCGCTGGCGCGCGCCCTCGCCCGGGGTCGCTGGGATCTCTGGCAACGGTTCCTCACCCGGCTGGCCAACGGCCCCTCCCAGGCGATCGTGAGCGCCGAACATTTCACCCAACCGCTGGCCAGACCACGGCGCCATCAACCATTGCTGGAGCTGCTGGCCGAATACGGTTTCGCCCTGCGGGTGGTGGTCTTCCTGCGGGACCAGCCCGACTACATCAACGCTCGCTACGTGCACTCAATCCGCAGGCTTTACCATCACCAGGATTTCGATTGCTATGTGAGCGAGCAGCTCGAACAGCGCGAACGCATTTTCAACTACGCCAGACTGTTCACCCCCCTGCTGCGCAATCCCTCCATCGATTGCCGATTCCTGCCCTATGCCCCAGGCCTGGGCGATCCCTTTGAGCGGCTGATGGCCGATCAGGGCTGGTACGCAACGCAGCCCTGGCGCCCAGCCGCCCCAGACAAGGACAATGTGCAACCGGGCTGTCAGGGTGTCTGGCTGGCACAGGCGGTCGGCGCACGGCTGCAGCAGCTGGGCGTGCGCGGCCGTTCACTGGCCAACAGCGGACCGGTGGTCCGGCAGATCGCGGAGCGGGAGGGCTGGCAGAACGATCGTTACTGCGGCTTCGACGGTGCGGCAGCAGCCAGGGTCGCCGCCCACTATCAGGCGGGGAACGACCGCCTGGCCCAGCGGGTGTGGGGCTGCAGCTGGCGTGATCGGTTCGGGCCGCCTGACGCCTGCGAGCGCCGGGTGTTCACGCCGCCGGCCCCAGGCTCACCGGCGCGCCGCGAGCTCGAGCAGCTGGTGGAGGAGGCCCTCACGGTGCTGGCCCGGGGCAATCGCAAGCTGAGCAAGCGCCTTACGATGCAGGCCCAGGTCCGGCGCTGACCCATGGCTCGCCATCCGTTGCGCTACGCCCTGAGCCAGCTGCTGCTGCAGCTCAGGATCATCTCAGCCGTGGCGCGGCGCGAGATGGAGCTGCGGGCCGCCAAGGGGCTGTTCGGCGTTGTGGGGGTGTTTCTGGAACCCCTGGTGCTGATCGGCACCTTCCTGGCACTGCGGATCCTGCTGCGCGGCGCTGGCGAAGGCAGCTACATGAATCTGCTGCTGTGGCTGTCGGTGGGCTTTGTGCCGTTCTTCATGTTTGCCGAAGTGGCGATCAAAGCGATTTCCGGCGTCGAGAAGAACAGCACTCTGTATTTCTACCGCCGTCTGCGACCACTGGATTCGCTGATGGGCAATGCCCTGCTCACAACCCAGATTTTCGGGCTGCTGCTCCTGGTCATCACCATGGCCGTCACCATCTGGGAGTGGCGGCCGCAGGTAGCCGCATTCGGCATCACAATCTTTGTGGTGATCGGCATTGCGGTGCTGGGGTTTGGCGTCGGCCTCTCGACCCTGATTCTTGGCCATCGCCTGCCGGTTGTGGCCTGGTTCGTGAAGATGTTTCTACGCCGGATCCTGCTCTGGACATCCTGCATCTTCTTCCCGATCCGAATCGTACCCGACCAGTTCAGGCCATGGATCCTCTGGAATCCGCTGGCCCATGGCATTGAAATCCTGCGCCAGTCGATCAACCCTGCCTATCCAGCGCCTGGCGTCAGCGGTATTTACTTCTGGGCCTGGGTGATCGGCTCACTGGGCTTCGGATTATTCATTTATGGCAACAATGAGGAATTGCTCTACTCCACCGAAGGGCTACCTGCAGCGACCATCACCGACGAGGATTGATCCAACCAATCTGCAGCATACTCAGTAGCAACAGAGGCAGATCCCACACATTATCTGACACCATCCAGTCATTCAGCCACGTCATTCAGACACGTCTCGACATTGCTGCTTTCCATTCGCCCCTGCGGCAGTCCCTGGCCCCTGACTGCTGCCTTGCCAGTCGCCACCCAGTCTTGCCTTGCTGTCTATCAAGGATGACTTACCGCGATGACTTACGACGATGACTTACCGCGATGACTTACAGGGATGACTTACCGCGATGACTTGCCCGGATGAGTTAACGGCAACTGTCGATCGTGATGGGTAGTTTTCAATATGGCTGGACGCAGCTGTTAAGCTTGCTCATCATGCCTGCGGGTTTCGCACCTTGATCCAGCAGCCCTCAGCCCGCCGGGCTTTCCAGCCCCGGCCTGTCCGCTGGGCAGGGCGGGAATCCGTTTCCACCGTGGTTGCCGGCAGCGCCCATGGCATCTTCATCGCCTACGCCGCCGCCGTAGCAGCAGTCTCCCGCACCGCGGGCGCCCTGCGCAGCATCGGGGTGCCGCTGCAGCGGATCGTGACCGAGGCACTGCCATCGCCTGCCCCCGCCGATTCGGCACCACCCGTCCGCCGCCGCCTGCGGGATCGCCTCAAGGCGCCGCTGAAACCGGTGCTGCGCCTGCCTGTGCCCCTGTTGCTGGCCGTCCTGGTGGTGCTGGGCTCCGCCTGGTATTTCTTCGCCGTTGGCCGCAACCGTTACACCAGTCAGTCCAGCTTCATCGTGAGGCTGCCCCAGTCGCCTGGCTCCTCCACCACCAGCCTGCTGGGCACAACGCTGGCCGGCCCGACGATGCTGGGGTCTCTGGAAGATGGCCGCTTCCTGGCCGTCTACCTCACATCCCCTGAGGTCATGCAGCGGGTGTTCCAACGCCTCAAACCAGAGGTGACCTGGGGGCGCCGGGCCCCTGATCCCTTCGCAGGTATCCAAAGGGGGGCCAATGCCGATCAGATGCTTGCGTTCTTTCGACGCCAGGTGTTTGTGGTGCCGCAGGACCTCACCGGTGTGATCAACCTCACCACCGTGGGGCTTGAACCCGAAGCGGCCTATCGCCTCAACCAGTTGCTGCTGGAAGAGGCCGAATCCTTCCTCAACCGGGTGAATCAGAACATCAGCCGCAACCAGCAGCAATTTTCTGAGCAGGAAGTGGAGCTGGCACGCAAACGCCTGGATCGAGCCAGCTTTGCGCTCAATGCATTCAAGAACCAATACGGGGAGGTCAGCCCAGACCAATCCGCCACGGCCACCAGCAGCTTCATCACCTCCCTGGAATCCAAACTTGTGGATCTGAAGGTGGAGGAAGCCAGTCTGAAGCGTCAGTTCAAGGATCCCACCACACCCGAGGTGGCTTTTGTCACCGATCAGGTGAAGGAACTGGAGCGGCAGATCTCCGAGGAGAGAGCACTCCTGGTCACTCCCGAGGGAAGGGACTTCAACCGCATCACCGCCGAAAGCTCCAAGCTGCAAACCGAAGTCACCCTCGCCACCGAAGCCCTTGGTGCCGCCATCCGTGCGGCAGACAGCAATCGCCAGAACAGCCTCAGTCAGGCCAAGTTCCTGGTGCGTCTGGCCATTCCACAGCAGCCCCAGGACCAGAACATCACCTGGCGCTGGCAGGGACAGCTGGCCGTGATCGGCGCCCTGGTGGTGCTCTGGGGACTTGGCTCCTTCACGCTCGGCATCGTCAACCGTCGTTGAAGCCTGTTGATCTGCACCACTCACGGCTGGCTCGCCCGGGCGGAGCTTTGGCGCAGGGTGTCAGCGCAAATCCTTGCGCTCCGGCAAGCGGGTACACCGCCTACGTCTCTGCACCGCTCTGATCTGGACGGCTCGGTGAACGGCACTGGCCGCAGCGCCAGCACACACTCCTGTCAGCCATTGACCCAGAAGCGGCGGCGACCTTCCTGACGGTCGCCAACGATCGGTTTGTCGCGGTCGGGAAGCCTTGCTGCTCAGCCTGCGCGCCGTAGCCCTCCAGCTCTCCAGCCCCGTGGTGGTGATCCGCGACGGCACGCTCGGCCCCTGGCTGCAACGTCGTCTGCGGGGAAGTCAACCGCTGTGGCGGTTCGCCCAACCAAAGCCGCCATGGGCCCGCTGCGCCTGCTGCGGGATGCCCGCAACCGCAAGCGCAGCAGCGCTCTGGAGTACCTGAACAGCGAAGCGCTGGCCATCGATCCCCGGCAGATCGCGGCGGCCAGCGACAGCAATCGGTACCTGCTGCAGGTCGATCCAGAGGTGTGGGGCAGCGGCTGGCCCGATCACTACC
>Ga0208432_1000092_pt1 | contig 18018 bp, 20 predicted proteins | sample Wag4_2014_7_11_2_FD_187361 | JGI IMG/M metagenome (GOLD analysis project Ga0208432, IMG submission 187361) | Lake water microbial communities from Ohio, USA - Utica-2 Time Series LW 2014_7_11 (SPAdes) (version 2) | ecosystem: Environmental > Aquatic > Freshwater > Lake | place: USA: Ohio...
GGGCTGGCCAGGGCGCGCATGGTGCCGAGCGTGAAGGGCGAGACCGCAGGACCGCGGCCGAACCGACGCGCGATTCCTGTGGTCACCCGGCGGGCTCTCCGCCACCGGGCTGATCATCGCCGTCCACGTCCTGCCCAGGGGACTGTGGATCATCCGATGGGGCCTGATCGGAGTCGGGCCGGGCCAGGTTGCGCTGGCGCACCAGCTCCGCCGGGCTCACCGAATCGAGAAAGCGGCGGAACTGGTCCTGATCCTTGGCATCAGCCTCCGCATCGACCGGAATCGAGGCGTCGGCGACCACCTCCTCCAGCATCCAGATCGGACTGGCGGTGCGCACCGCCAGGGCGATCGCGTCGCTGGGGCGGGCATCCAGCTCGATGGTCTCCCCAGCGGACGGCTCGAGCTTGAGCACCGCCCGGAAGGTGTTGTCCTCGATCGCGTGAATGATCACCCGTGCCAGGGTCAGTTCACCGGCATCCAGCAGCGCCACCATCAGGTCGTGGCTGAGGGGCCGCGGCGGACGCGCCTCACTGAGGCCGGCGAGAATGTTCTGCGCCTGGGCCTGATCGATCCAGATCGGCACCTGCCGGCGGCCGGAGGGATCCCGGAGCAGCACGATCGGGCTGCGGCTGGCCGCATCCAGGGCGATGCCGGCGACGCGCATTTCCACCATGGTCGGCTGCGCTCCGGTAGGCCCTCTGGCCGATTATGACCAGGAGACACGACCGCGGAGCCAGGGAGGGGGGATGTTCACCGGTCTGGTGCGCGCCAAGGGCGTGATCGAACGCAGCAGCGGTGGGGTGCGGCTGCGCTGGCAGCACGGAGCCGGTGGCTGGGAACCGGCCGCCCTGGAGTTGGGAGAGAGCGTGGCCGTGGATGGGGTATGCCTGACGGTCGCCGAGCGGCTCAGCGATGGCTTCCGCGCCGATGTGAGTGAAGAGACCCTGGGCCGCACCACCCTGGCCGCCAAGGCGGAACGCCGCGGCTGGGTGAACCTGGAGCCCGCCCTGCGGCTGGCCGATCGTCTCGGCGGCCATCTGGTGAGTGGCCATGTCGACGGGCTGGGACAGGTGCAGGCGATCGAACGGCGGGCGGCGTCCTGGCATCTGGAGCTGAGCTGGAACGATCCCACCTATGGGCGGTACGTGTGTGAGAAGGCGAGTGTGGCGGTGGATGGCATCAGTCTCACCGTGGCCGGCTGCAGCGAGAGCGGCGAGCGGTTCTGGATCGCCGTGATCCCCCACACCTGGGCGGAGACCACCCTGGCGAGCCTGCGCCCCGGAACGGCCGTGAACCTGGAGGCCGATCTGCTGGCCAAATACACCGAACGGCTGCTGGCGGCCCGGCAGCCGGAGGCCCCGGCCGCAGGCCTCGATCAGCGGTGGCTGGCCGAGCATGGCTGGACTGCCTAGCGTCGCAGCAGCACGCCCCAGCTGCCTGCCGATGCCCTCCGCACCGCCCCGCGAGCTGTCGACCGCCGGCCAACGCGCCGCGGATCTGCGCAGCCTCACCCTGTTCGAAGGGGTGCTGAGCCTTGTGCTGGGGATCCTGGCCCTGCTGTTCCCGGCCATCGCCTCGACGTGGGTCACAGCGATGGTGGCGGTGGCCTTCCTGGTGGGCGGGATCGTGGGTTGGGTCAACAACCTGCTGCGCTCAGCCCTGCTCGGCCGCTGGCTGACGTTCTGGCGTCTGGTGGTCTCCAGCCTGTTCCTGGTGGCGGGCGGCACCATGATCCGCCAGCTCGGTTCCGCCCCCCCGGCCGCCGGCGCCCCTGTGGCGACCCTGGCGCTGGCGATCGGGGTGGTGTTCGTGCTCGAGGGCCTCGTCTGCCTCGGGGTCTCGCTGAGCCATCGCCGCATCCGAGGCTGGGCCTGGGGTCTGATCAACGGACTGGTGACCCTGGCCCTCGGCCTGCTGATCCTCAGCATGGGTGCGGCGGCTCTGCTGAATGTGATCGGCCTGCTGGTGGGCGTGAGCTTCCTGTTCAGCGCTGTCGATCTGCTGAGCTTCAGTGCCAGCTTTCATGACCCCTGAAAGCCGGGCAAAGCTCACTCGCACCCGGGCTCGGCATCGCTGCCAGCCTGCCCCGGCTCCAGGGGCAACAACCAGATCGAGCCACTGTCCGGGTGCAGCTCAATTCTGAACTCCTGCCCCGGCTCCAGCCCCAGGCGTCGGGTGTAGGCGTTGCCGATCAGCAGGTTGCCGTTGCCGTGAACCCGGGTGCGGAAGTCGGCTTGCCGCCCCTTGCTGGTCGATCCGGCAACGGGCGCACCGGCGGGGGTGGCATACCCCTTGGCTGCCACCAACGCCCGATAGAAGCTTTTGCGCAGAACCCGCCCACTCGGCCCGACATAACCGCAGGCCCGGGCGATCTGGTCTTCCGGCCTGTTGCTCAGGGCGCGGGCTTTATCGAGCAGGGCCTTGCCCTGAAGCATGTCGCCTGAAGAGGAGCCGACGCCTGCTGCCATGGGAGACGATCTCTGGTCGGTTCACGAGTGAAATCATGCCGAATCACCAGGATCAACGGCAAGGCACCGATGCAACTCCTGCCCGCCTGGATCCCGGCCGCCAGGCCGGGCGCGAGCGCAGTGTCCTACAGCAGATAAAGAATGCCGTAGAGCACCACCCAGATCCCATCCACAAAGTGCCAGTAAAGCTCAGCCGCCTCCAGGCCGAAGTGGCTGCTGGCGGAGATCGCGCCGCCGGGCCGGGTCTGCAGGGCGACGATCCCGATGCAGATCGCCCCGAGGGTGACGTGCAGCCCATGGAAGCCGGTGAGGGCGTAGAAGGTGCTGGCGAACAGGTTGTCGGTGAGACCGAAGGGGAGGGTGAAGTACTCGACCATCTGGCCCGCCAGGAAGGCCAGACCCAGCCCGCCGGTGACCAGCAGCCAGCTGCGGGCCTTGCTGAGCTGATCGGCCCGGCAGGCCTGACCGGCACGATGAAAGGTGAAGCTGCTCACCAGCAGCAGCACCGTGTTGATGGTGGGGAGCAGCAGTTCAAGCTCGTAGGTGCTTCCCTCCGGTAGAGGGTTGACGGCTCGGAAGGTGAGATAGGCAGCGAAGAAGCCCGCGAAGGTCATCCCGTCCGCCACCAGGAAGGTGGCCAGGCCGAACAGCCGGGCATCGTGGTGAGCGTCGGCGGATTCCTGGGAGGCCAGGTGTTCGCTCCCCTCAGGGAGCAAGGAGTCCGTCCTGGTGGTGGACGCTGATGCTGTGGATCCGGAAGCCGCTGAGGCGGCGGAGGAAGAGGAGATGGACGTCATCAGGCTGCTGGGGTAAGCGGATGGGATGACGGACCAGCCGGCTGATGCTGGCCGTAGCCGTAGGGCTCGGTGACCAACGGGGCTTCACCACTCCAGTTCTCCACGGGAGGGGGCGAGGTGGTGAGCCATTCGGGGGTGAGCGCATTCCAGGGGTTGTCGCCGGCAGGGGTTCCGTAGAGCGCTGTGACCACCACGTTGATCAGCAAGGGCAGGGTGCTGATCGCCATGATCAGCGCGCCGACACTGCTCACCTGGTTAAGCGTGCTGAAGGTGGGATCGTATTCAGCCACGCGACGGGGCATGCCGTTGAGGCCAAGCCAGTGCTGGGGGAGGAAGCAGAGATTGAAGCCGATGAAAGTGAGCACGAAATGGAGCCGACCCAGATCTTCATTGAGAAGGCGGCCCGTAAACTTCGGATACCAATGGTAAAGAGAAGCAAATATCACAAAAACAGTGCCACCGTAGACAATGTAATGAAAGTGACCGACAACATAATAGGTATCATGAACATGAATATCAAACGGAACCTGGGCCAACGTGATACCAGTGATACCACCAAAAACGAAGTTAAGGATAAAGCCGCAGGAAAACAACATTGCCGAATTCAAGGCAATCTTTCCGCCCCACAAAGTAGCCAGCCAATTAAAGAATTTGATACCGGTTGGGACTGCAATGAAAGACGTTGCAATCGTGAAGAACAGGCGCATCCAGGGGGGCGTGCCACTGGTGAACATGTGATGGGCCCACACGATCAGACCAAGGAAAACGATGGCCATGATCGAATACACCATCGTGGTGTAGCCAAACAAAGGCTTGCGGGAATGGACTGGCAAAATTTCACTCACCAATCCAAAAGCAGGCAGAACCATGATATAAACTGCGGGATGGGAATAAAACCAGAAGAGATGCTGATACACGACCACATTGCCGCCAAGCGCAGGATTGAAAAAACCCGTATGAGCGATGATATCAAAACTGAGCAGGATTAAAACTCCAGCCAGTACTGGAGTGGAGAGAACGACCAGCAGGCTGGTTCCCAGCATGGCCCAGCAGTACATGGGCAACTGCATCAATTTCAAGCCGGGGCGGCGCAGCTTCAGAACAGTCGCGATGAAATTCACGGCACCGAAGATCGAACTTCCCCCGAGGAGCAGCACACTCAAAATCCACACAATCTGACCGGCGGCAGGAGTGGTCAGGCTGAGAGGTGGATAGGCGGTCCAACCGGATTGAGCAGCCGCTCCCGCCAGGAAGTAGCTGCTGATCAGCAGCAGTCCAGCCGGGGGAATCATCCAGAAAGCAACTGCATTCAATCGGGGAAAAGCCATATCGCGAGCACCCACATAAAAGGGGATCAGGTAATTACCAAAAGCCCCATTGACCACCGGCACAATCCACAGAAAGATCATGACGGTACCGTGCAGGGTCAGCACCTCGTTGTAAGTGTCCCGCGGCATGAAATCCGACAGAGGTGTCGCCAGCTCAGTGCGGATCGCGCCGGCCAGCAGCCCCCCCACCAGATAGAAGAAAAAACCACAAACGAGGTACTGCAGTCCGATCACCTTGTGATCAAGGCTGAAGCTGAAATAGCGCAACCAACCTGCAGGCTGCAGCGGTTCCTGCAATTGGGGCTCCAGCTCCCGGGGGGTGGCAACGGTCATCGCGATCAGGTGTTAGTAATGGCGGGGCTGTTGGCCTGCACCCAGGCCAGATAGTCATCCGGCTCGTGCACCACGACGGACGTGCGCATGCCGCCGTGATAAGGACCGCAGAGTTCAGCACAGATCACCGGATAGGTACCTGCCCGGGTCGGCGTGAATGTGAGCACCGTGGGCTGGCCTGGGATCACATCCTGCTTGAGGCGAAACTGAGGCACCCAGAAGGCATGAATCACGTCCAGCGCCTTCATGCGCAGCTCCACAGGTCGGCCCAGTGGCACATGCAATTCACCACTTGTGATCTCCCCCTCGGGGTAGTGGAAGATAAAGGCAAACTGCATGGCCGTCACATCCACAGGCAGCACATCGCCATCGATGGGGCGGATCCCACCCCAGAGGCGCTCGCCACTGGCCTGATCCTCGCCTATGGCTTGGCTGGCGGCGGGTTGCACTGAAGCCTCGATCATCGCGCTGGCCTGATGGTGCATCGCATCGTGATCAAGAGGCGCCATTCCACCCATGCGCTCGTAGATGTCGTAGCTGTAGATGCCAATAAAGAGAACCACCACAGCTGGGATGGCGGTCCAGACGATCTCCAGCGGCAGATTTCCTTCGGTGGGAGGCCCATCGGCCCCATCGCCGGCGCGGCGCCGGAAGCGCACAAGGCTGTAGACCAGCACAATCAGGATGCCGGCAAACAGCATCGTGCCAATGCTGAACAGCACCTTGAAGAGGCTGTCGTAGGCAGCTGCATTGCTGCTGGCATCAACCGGCAGCAGGTTCACCTGAGTTCCCACCAGCATGCCGGTGGCAATCAGGGCTGTTGCCGCCAGAGCGGTGGTGACGGCAGTGCGGATCTGCACGGTTCCGACTTCGTTGCTGATCAGCCTATGGGTGTTGGCAAGTGAGTGGTGGCGGCTGGGGGCTTGTGTTGTGAAATCCCCGTTGGATCAGCTTCGCCGGGATGAACACCGCGGGGAGAACAGCCGTTGCAAAGCTGCTGCTGAAACAGACCCTGTCTTGAAATCCTTACTGCAGCTCTGTTGCAATCAGGCCCATCCCAGCCAACGCGGCTAGCGTCCGGACGACCGCATCGGCAGGGAACGTGGCTCAAGGCTCGGCCTCAAACGCCTTCCGACTGAGCGCGCTGACGGGGCATCTGGTGGTGGCCCTGATCGCTCTGATCGTGATCGGCGGAGCCACCCGGGTGATGCAGGCCGGCCTTGCCTGTCCGGACTGGCCGCTCTGCTACGGCCAGTGGCTGCCCGGCGGGCAGCTGAACGCCCAGGTCTTCCTGGAGTGGTTCCACCGCCTTGATGCCTTCGTGGTGGGCGTAGCCCTGCTGGTGCTCACCACCGCCAGCCTCTGGGCGCGCCGGAGCCTGCCTCGCTGGCTGCCGTTCACCGCTGGCCTTGCCTTGCTGCTGGTGGCCGTGCAAGGCGGACTTGGTGCCCTCACGGTCACCCGTCTGCTGGCCGCTCCACTCGTTACGGCGCACCTGGCCACGGCTTTGCTGCTGGTGGCCCTTCTGAGCGGAATTCACCAGGCCCTCCGCGTGACTGTTGCCGCTCACCCCGGCGAACCTGCCTCCCTGCCTCGCTGGTGGATCGCCCTGGTGGCCGCGGCCCTGCTGCTGCTGCTTGGTCAGTGCCTGCTCGGCGGCAGCCTGGCCAGCACCTGGGGGGCCGAGCGCTGCCTCAGCACTGGCGATGGCTGCGACCAGCTGCTGCGCCATCGCCTGGGGGCCCGGGCAGCAGCTCTCCTGCCGCTGCTGCTGTTTCCAGCCAGCCTGGCGGCCAGCGGCACGCGGGGCTGGCTCCGCCGGGGCGCTCTGGCGGCCGCGCTGCTGGTGATGGTCCAGATCGGTCTCGGCATCGCCACCCTGCGTCTCAGCCTGGCAGCACCGGCGGTGACCATCGCCCACCAGAGCGGCGCTGCCCTGCTGGTCGCCCTGCTGGCGGGTTGTCTGGGCCGCAGCCTGGCCAGCCACGGCGTCCCTTCCACCCCCTCTGTTGATTCCGCCCCATCCCTGATGTCCTCCAGATCTGGTCCAGAACCCTTGGAGGTGGCCCATGGTTAGCGCCGCACCCACGGCCAGCGGTCACGCTCCGGAGCTGTCCCGCAGCGGCCCGGCTCCAGCGTCGTCCCGCCGCCAGTTGCCGGCCTGGCTTGAGATTGTCAAGCCGCGGCTGATCCCTTTGCTGCTGGCCACCACCGCCGGCGGCATGGCCCTCACTCCAAGCAGCCTGCAGGGCTGGCCCCTGGCCCTCACCGTGCTCTGCACCCTGCTCGGCGGCAGCCTGGCAGCTGCCGCGGCCGGCGTTCTGAACTGCATCTGGGAACAGGACCTCGACAGCCGGATGACCCGTACCAGCAGGCGCGCCCTGCCCGCTGGACGGCTGGATCAGACCCAGGCGCTCGCCCTGGCTGCCCTGCTCACCAGCGCAGCCGTGCTCGTGCTGCTGGTGGGCGTCAATGCCCTGGCCGCGGCCCTGGCCCTGCTGGGGCTTTGCAGCTACGTGCTGCTCTATACCGTGCTGCTGAAGCCACGCACCAGCCGCAACATCGTGATCGGCGGAGTCGCCGGCGCGATTCCGCCACTGGTGGGTGCCGCTGCCCTGGCCGGCAGTCCGGGCTGGGGCAGCTGGTGGCTGTTCTGGCTGGTGATGGTCTGGACGCCAGCGCACTTCTGGGCCCTTGCCCTGCTGCTGCGGGAGGACTACCGGGAAGTGGGCATTCCGATGCTGCCGGTGGTACGGGGCGTCACGGTGACGGCCCGGGCGATCGTCCGTTATGCGTGGGCCACCGTGCTGCTCAGTTTGGCCGGTGCCTGGGTTCTGCCCGCAGGAGGACTGTTCTATGCCCTCCTGGTGCTGCCGTTCAACGGCCGCCTGCTGCAACTGAGCCAGCGGTTGGGGCGCAATCCGGAGGATCCCCAGCGTGCCCGGGCCCTGTTCCGCTGGTCGATCCTCTATCTGTTCGGCATCTGCCTGCTGCTGCTGCTGGCCCGCTTGCCGCTGGCCGAAGCGATCGCCCTGCCCCCTCTGGCAACGCCACTGCCGGTGGCGCTGCCTACATTGGCGACCTGATTCCTGAGGCGACGGCTCCGATGGTCGAGCAGGCGCACAGCGGCGCATCCCCGCTGCCTGGCAGCGAAGCGCTCATCCAGCTTCGAGATCTGCACCGGAGCTACGGCCGCGGCGATCGGGCGGTACGCGCCCTTGACGGCCTCAATCTGACCGTGCCGAGCGGTTGCCTGTATGGCCTGCTGGGGCCGAACGGGGCGGGCAAGACCACTGCCCTGCGAATCCTCTGCACCCTGCTGGCACCCGATCGCGGCACTGTGCAGGTGGCCGGGATCGACGCCCTGGCCGAGCCCAGAGCGGTTCGGCGGCTGCTGGGCTACGTGGCCCAGGAGGTGGCGATCGACAAGATCCTCACGGGCCGGGAACTGTTGCAGCTCCAGGGGGACCTCTACCACCTCGATCGGAGCAAGCGAGAGCGACGGATCGCCGAACTCGAAGAGCTGCTCGGCATGGGGGACTGGATCGACCGCCGCTGCGGCAGCTACTCCGGCGGCATGCGCCGCCGCCTCGATCTGGCATCAGGACTGCTGCACAGTCCCAGACTGCTCGTGCTCGACGAGCCCACCGTTGGGCTCGACATCGAAAGCCGTTCGGTGATCTGGCAGGTGCTGCGCCAGCTCTGCAGCTCCGGCACCACCGTGCTGCTGAGCAGCCACTACCTCGAGGAGGTGGATGCCCTGGCCGACCGCCTGGCGATCATCGATGCGGGCAAGGTGATCGCCGAAGGTTCGCCGGCGACGCTCAAGCAGGCCCTGGGAGGTGATCGCGTCACCCTGCGGGTGCGCGAATTCAGCGACGCTGCCGAGGCGGCGCGGGTGCAGACCCTCCTGCAGGCCTGTCAAGGGGTGCGGCAGGTGGTGGTGAACCAGGCCCAGGGGTTCTCCCTCAACCTGGTGGTCGACGATCAGAACGTGGTGGAGCGGCTGCGCCGCCAGCTGGCGGAAGCGGAACTGCCCGTCTTCGCACTGGCCCAGAGCCGCCCCAGCCTGGACGACGTCTATCTGCAGGCGACCGGCCGCACGCTGATGGATGCGGAGCTGGCGGTAGCCGGCAGTCGTGACCCGAAGGCGGAACGCAAACAGAACATGCGCTGAGCCCAGCGCTCCACCGGAACAACTGCCGAGCCCTTCAGCCCCGATTCACAACCATGACCACCGCCAGCCCTGTCCTCCCGGTCCGATCAGCTGAACCGTCCGCCCTGGCGGAGATCAGCCAGGAAACCCTGGCCCTGACCCGGCGCCTGTTCGTGCAGCTGCAACGTCGCCCCTCCACCCTGATCGCCGGGGTGCTGCAACCGCTGATCTGGCTGGTGCTGTTCGGAGCCCTGTTCGCCAAAGCCCCCGAGGGCCTGTTGCCTGGAGGTGGCAGCTACGGACGCTTCCTCGGTGCCGGCGTGATCGTATTCACCGCCTTCAGCGGCGCCCTCAACGCCGGGTTGCCGGTGATGTTCGACCGCGAATTCGGTTTTCTCAACAGGCTGCTGGTGGCCCCCCTGCGATCGCGCAGTTCGATCGTGCTGGCCTCGGTGCTGTACATCACCGTGCTGAGCCTGGTACAGAGCATCGCGATCATCGGCACGGCAGCCTTGCTCGGCTATGGCTGGCCAGGCCTGGCTGGCCTCGGCCTTGTGCTGCTGACCCTGCTCCTGCTCGTCTTTGCCGTCACCGCCCTCAGCCTCGGCCTGGCCTTCGCCCTGCCCGGCCACATCGAGCTGATCGCCGTGATCTTCGTCGCCAACCTGCCCCTGCTGTTCGCCAGCACGGCCCTGGCCCCGCTCTCGTTCATGCCGGCCTGGCTGGGCTGGCTGGCGGCTCTCAATCCCCTCACCTTTGCGATCGAACCGATCCGGGCCGCCTATGGCGGACAGCTCTCGCTCTCCACCATCGTGCTGGAAGCCCCCTACAGCCAACTCAGCATCGCCAACTGCCTCACGGTGCTCGTGCTGCTGGCCCTGGGCCTGTTCCTGGTGATCCGGCCCCAACTGGATCGCAAACTCAGCTGATCGGCGCCCAGACCCGGGCACCGATCACCAACCCTGTCTGCGCCGCGATCAACAGGCTGACCTCTGCTCTGACCTCCGTCACTCCACCGACATGACCAGCGCGTCCCCCAGCGAATCGGCCGTCCGATCCATCACGACAGCCAGCGGCCTGATCGTGTCGGTGCAGGCACCTGAAGGCTCACCGATGCGCCAGCCCGAGGTGATCGCCGCCATGGCTGAGGCGAGCCTGCGCAATGGCGCCTCGGGGGTGCGCCTGGAGAGCCCGGAGCACATTGGCGCCGTGCGCCGGCGATGCCCCGACGCCCTGATCGTTGGTCTGTGGAAACGCAGCACTCCCGGCAGCCAGGTTTACATCACTCCCGGCTGGGAGGAGATCCAGGCTGTCTGGGCTGCCGGCGCCAATGTGGTGGCCCTTGATGCCACCGACCGGCCCAGGCCAGGCGGCCAACAGCTGGCGGAACTGATTCAACGCGCCCGCAGCGAACTGGGTGCCACGCTGATGGCGGACGTGGATTCCCTCGCCAACGGCCTTCAGGCCGCAGCCCTGGGCTGTGACTGGGTGGGTACAACCCTTTACGGCTACACCGAAGCCACGAGCGGATCTCGGCCGCCGGCCTGGGATGTGCTGAGCGACCTGCGGGCCCAGCTACCAGCGGGGGTGGCGCTGATCTGTGAAGGCGGGGTGGCCTCTGCCGAGCAGGCTCGACGGGCCATGGCCCTGGGCGCCGATGCGGTGGTGGTGGGCACTGCGATCACCGGTGTGGATCTGCAGGTGGCTGCCTACTGCCGTGCCCTGATCTGAGCCACGGCAGCTCCCCCTGCCTCGGGGAATACCTGCGGCGGCGACGGGACTGGTGACGTGACGATGAGCTGAAATTTTTCCTAAGCGCCCCGGAGGGGCGGGCAGCCGCACTCTCACACTGGAAACAGTGATACGGCTGCAGGGAGAAGCAATGGGCGGCAATCGGGCTGGAAACCAGGCTGGAAACCGGACGCGCACCGGGCTCGTTCTCATGAGCACGGTGCTGCTTGGCATGCCGTTGTCCAGTTTCCATCTGAATCAGATGCAGGCCCTGAACCGGGAGCTGGGCCGGCTCTGCGCCAGCCCGCCCCGCGAGGCCCTCAGCGTTTGCCGCATCCACGCCAAGCTCGTCCGTTCGCTTTGAACGGGACCGCCCGCCGGGGCGATCCTGGGCGAGGGCTCACATCATGCCGGGCATACCCATACCGCCCATGCCAGGCATACCCATGCCGCCCATCCCACCCATGCCGCCACCGCCAGCAGCCGGGGCGGGTGGTTCAGGCTTGTCAGCGATCACGGCCTCGGTGGTGATCAGCATTGCGGCGACCGACACCGCGTCCTGCAAAGCCAGGCGGGTCACCTTGGCAGCATCGATGATGCCTGCAACCAGCAGATCTTCGTAACTGCCATTGAGGGCATTGAAACCTTGCCCGCGCCGCAGGATCTCAGCCGCCACCACCGCCCCGTCGGCGCCGGCATTGGCGGCAATCTGCTGAAGGGGAGCCGCCAGAGCCCGACGCACGATCTCAACACCGGTGCGCTCATCGCCGGAACTCGCGGCGGACAGGTCGGCCAGCCCCTCGGCAAGCTGGAGCAGGGTGGTGCCACCGCCGGCGACGATGCCTTCCTCCACCGCCGCCCGGGTGGCATTGAGGGCATCCTCGATGCGCAGCTTGCGGTTCTTCAGTTCGGTTTCGGTGGGGGCGCCCACCTTGATCACCGCCACGCCACCAGCCAGCTTGGCGATGCGTTCCTGCAGCTTCTCGCGGTCGTAATCGGACTCGGTGCGATCGAGCTCACGGCGGATCGCACCGACCCGGTCGGACACGGCCTGCTGGTGGTCACCGCTGGCAACGATCGTGGTGTCGTCCTTGGTGATGGTGATGCGCCTGGCACTGCCCAGATCCGCCAGGCTCACCTTCTCCAGGGTCATCGCCTGGTCCTCGCTCACCAGGGTGGCGCCGGTGAGCACGGCGATGTCTCCCAGCATGGCCTTGCGGCGATCGCCGAAGCCCGGCGCCTTGACGGCGGCCACCTGAAGCACGCCGCGGTTCTTGTTGACCACCAGAGTGGCCAGGGCCTCACCATCCACGTCCTCAGCAATGATCAGCAGCGGACGACCGGCGCGGCTCACCGCCTCCAGCACCGGCACCAGATCAGCGATAGCGCTGATCTTGCGATCGGTCACCAGCACCAGCGGGGTCTCGAACACACATTCACGGCGATCCTGGTCCGTGACGAAATAAGGCGAGGCATAACCGCGATCGAAGGCCATGCCCTCGGTGACCTCCAGCTCAGTGGCCAGGGAATTGGATTCCTCCACGGTGATCACCCCATCGGCACTCACCTTGGCCATCGCCTCGGCGATCATCCGGCCGATTTCCTCGTCGTTACCTGAGCTCACCGTGGCCACCTGGCGAATGGCGTCCCCGGCGACGGGCCTGGCCCGTTCGGAGATGCCTGCCACCACCTGAGCTGCGGCCTTCTCCATGCCCCGACGCAGGCCCACCGGATTGGCGCCGGCGGCCACATTGCGCAGACCCTCATGCACCATCGCCTGGGCCAGGACAGTGGCGGTGGTGGTGCCGTCGCCGGCTGAGTCTTTGGTCTTGGTGGCCACCTGCTGCATCAGCTTGGCGCCCACGTTTTCGAAGGGGTCCTCCAGCTCGATCTCCTTGGCGATCGTGACCCCGTCATTGACGATGTCCGGTGCCCCGAACGACTTCTCCAGCACCACGTTGCGGCCTTTGGGGCCGATGGTCACCTTCACCGCATCCGCCAGGGCATTCACACCCCTCTCCAGGGCGGCGCGGGACTCCTCGGAAAAGCTGACCAGCTTGGCCATTGTGAGAGCTGATGAACGGCTACCAGGCTCCCATGCCGCCCCGGCAGAGCGTGGTGGGGAAAGCCGAATCAGCGCCTGGTGCACCAGGCGGGACTCGATAGGGTGCGACCCTCACCGTGCCGGTTCAACGCCACCTTCTGGCGGCCCTATGGACGACCTGCTGCAGTCCGCCATGGAATCGGCCCTTGACGGTGCCGTCGCGCCGGTGGTGCTCGACCCCACCACCAGCGCCAACGCGATGATCTTCGCCCTGATCACCCTGCTGGGGGTGGGCATGGCCGTGATCTATGTGCCACTGCGGCTCTTCCTGACCCTCACCGCCCGGAGCCGCCGCTTGCGCTTGCTGCAGCGCATCCGCCAGTTGCGGGAGGAGCTGGGGAAACCGGTGGGCAGCGCCTGAGCCGCAGCTGGCTCAGCGCATCACCATGCCGCCGTCCACCTGCAGCACCTGGCCGGTCATGTAAGCGGCGGCGGGGTCGGCGGCCAGGAAGCGCACCGCGCTGGCCACCTCGGCAGGCTGACCCATGCGGCCCAGGGGGATGGCCTTGAGGATCGGTTCCTTGTCGAGCGCGGCGGTCATGTCGCTCTCGATGAAACCGGGGGCCACGGCATTGACGGTGACGCCGCGGCTGGCGAACTCGGCGGCGCTGCTGCGGGTGAGGCCGATCACGCCGGCCTTGGCGGCGCTGTAGTTGGCCTGGCCGGGGTTGCCCATCAGGCCCACCACCGAGGTGATGTTGATGATCCGGCCGCTGCGGGCCTTGAGCATCGCCCGGCTGACGGCGCGGGTGCACAGGAAAACACCGGTGAGGTTGAGGTCGATCACGCTCTGCCAATCGGCGCTCTTCATGCGCATCAGCAGGCCGTCACGGGTGATGCCGGCGTTGTTCACCAGCACATCGAGGCGGCCTTCCTTCTCCAGCACAGCCTTCACCATCGCCTCCACCTGCTCCTCGTCAGCCACGTTGGCCCGGTGGGCCCAGGCCTGACCGCCGGCCGCCTGGATCGCGGCCACCACGGCCTCGGCGGCATCCGGTGAGCTGGCGTAGTTCACCACCACAGAGGCCCCTGCGGCCGCGAGTTCGGCGGCGATGGCCGCGCCGATGCCCCGGCTGGCCCCGGTGACGAGGGCGACCTGCCCGGCGAGCGGAAGAAGGGGGGCCATGGGACAGCGCACCAAACGGGCCCGATCGTATGGCCGCGGATGGCCGCAGGTTCAGGCCAGACCCAGGCCGGCCAGCACCGTCTCCGGGGCGAGGCCGCTCAGTTGGCCCGCCGACCCGATCCCCTGCACGGCTCCTCGCCCGGGCAATTCGGCTGCATCCCGGCCAAGGGCCACCAGGGGCAGACCCAACAGCAGGGCCAGCTCGATCACCACTGGATCACTGGCCAGCACCACATCGGCCAGGCCGATGCGAGCCGCCCGCTCTCGGAGCGAACCCGCGCCCGGATCGATGGTGCGCAGTCCGGGCAAGGTCCGTCGGATGCGTTCAGGCAGAGCCTGCCAGCGCTCTGCGGGCCAGTCAGCCGGGCCACCGAGCGGAGCCAGCAGCAGCAGGGGGCCATCGCCGGCGGGAATGGCCGGCGCCGCATCGGCCAGATCGCTCTGAGGCAGGGTGAGCCGGAAGGCGTCGGCGTCAAGCGTGACGCCGATGGGCCGGAGAAAGGCCTGCCAATCGGCCTGGTTGGGCCAGCCGCCGCCGGGCGCCACCACCCGCTCGGTGGCCGAAAAGCCGCCGGTGGCGAGACGGGTGGGGATGTGGCTCATCGAGAGCATCAGATCCACCTGGCGACCGCTGGCCCGGTTGATGCAGAGCTGGAAATCGGGTTCGCGCACCGTGCCGAGCAGATTGGCCCAGTCGGCCAATGTGGCGCCCTCGAAGGCAAACGGAATCGGCTTCACCCGCTCCGGGTGGAGGCTCCAGATGGGGGCAGCCGCGGCCGCACACACCACCTGCACCTCAGCGCGGAGCTGATCGGCCACTGCGGCCACAGCGGGGAAGGCCTGAAGCTGACGGCTGCTGTCGCCCGGGATCAGGAACAGGGCGCGCATCGCAGACGGTCGGGCACGGTGGCCTGATTGTATGGAGCCTGTCTGTCTTGGCCCAGCGGGGCGAGGTTGTCTGTGCATCTGCTGATCGCCGCCGCCGGCAGCGGCCGCCGCATGGGGGCAGCCGGCAACAAACTGCTGCTGGAGGTGGCCGGCCGGCCCGTGCTGGCGTGGACCCTTGAAGCGGCCCTTGCCTCGCCGAGCGTGCACTGGATCGGCATCGTCGGGCAGCCGGTGGATGCCGATCCGATCGCCGCGATCGTCGCCGCCGCCGCGGCGGACCGGCCCGTGCAGTGGATCATTGGTGGCGATACCCGGCAGGAGTCGGTACGCCGGGGACTGGCCGCACTGCCCGAAGACGCGGAAGGCGTGCTGATCCACGATGGCGCCCGCTGCCTGGTGCAGCCCTCCCTGTTCGACCGCTGCGCCGAAGCCGTGGCTGGCGGTCTGGCCGTGATCGCCGCCACTCCCGTGACCGACACGATCAAGCAGGTGGATGGCCAGGGCACCATCACCGCCACGCCGGAGCGGAGCGGCCTCTGGGCAGCCCAGACACCTCAGGGGTTTGCGGTGGAGCGCCTGCGCCAGGCCCATGCCCGGGCCGAGGCAGCCGGCTGGAGTGTGACCGACGATGCGGCCCTGTTCGAGCGGCTCGGCTGGCCAGTGCAGGTGCTGGAGGCGCCCGCTTCCAACATCAAGCTCACCACACCCTTCGATCTGACCGTTGCGGCGGCCCTGCTGGCCGGACGCGGCTGAAGGTTGTGCGCTGCCGCGCTGCCGCTGCCGCGCAGAGCTGCCGGGAAAGGGGGCCGATCAGGGCATCTCCAGCTGCAGCAGGCCGGCCGTGGCGTCGAGCCGGGCCCTGGCGCCGAGTGGAAGGGCCGCGTTGCCGCAGCGGTGGCCCACCGGCAGCCCTGCCAACACAGGAATGCCGAGATCAGCCGTGCGCTCTCGCAGCACCTGCTCCAGCCGCCGATGGGCCGAGGCCGCGCCCGCCGAAGCCTGGTCGCCCTGCTCAGAGTCGGTGTCATCACAATCGGTGAACGCCCCGAAGCCGATCCCGGCGAGCTGACCCAGGGCACCGGCCAGCCTCCAGTGGGTGAGCATCCGATCGAGGCGATAGGGAGCCTCGCCCACGTCCTCAAGCACCAGGATCGCCCCCGCCAGAGCAGGCAGGTGGGCTGTGCCGAGCAGGTGGGTGGCAACCGTGAGATTGGCCACCAGCAGCGGCCCCGTGGCCACGCCTGCGCTCCAGCACTCCCCGGGCAGGGCAGACAGCGGCTCACCGAACAGCAGCTGCCGCAGCCGCTGCCGGCTCCAGGCGGGCTCGGCCGCCAGAGTGGTGAGCAGCGGACCGTGCACGGCCCCGCCGCTTCCCTGAGCCAGCTGGGCCCAGAGCAGGGAGGTCACATCGCTGAAACCGAGCAGCCAGCGGGGGGGCAGCGTGAGCGGTTGCTCCAGCAACCGCGCCGAACCCCAGCCACCGCGCAGGCAGGCCAACAGCGCCGCAGCGTGCTGGTCCGGTCGCTCCAGATCAGCGCGCCGGTCCTGGTCCGATCCGGCCAGGTAGCCCCACACGCGCCCGTGCAGCGGGCGCCGTTCCACCACCAGACCCCAGTCCTCCAGAACAGCAATCCCCGCATCCAGCCGCTCCAGTGCGGCCGGATCGGCGAGGGCGGAACTGGCAGCCGCCAGCCCGACCCGATCGCCAGGCCGCAAGGGCCTGGGCCAGCACAGCGCCGGGGCGCTCATCACGGCAGTCTCCCCACCACAAGTGCCAGCAGCATCAGAGCGCCGAACTGCACCTGGCGACTGAAGTGGCGGGCGCAGACTGCTGGCGTGGGCTCGCCGCCGCGGCGCTGCCGTTGGATCAGCTGCAGCCCCTGGGCGACCATCGCCACAGCTGCCGTCAGCCCCAGCAACCAGCCCAACGGGTTGAGGCCGCGCAGGCCGGCCGCCAGAGCGAGGCAAAGGCTGGTGCCCAGGTAGCAGAGGGTCACCGCCAGCGGCGCCTGCCGGCCGAGGCTCAGGGCACTGCTGCGCACACCGATGCGGCGGTCGTCAGCGCGGTCGGCCATCGCATAGACCGTGTCGAAACCGAAAGTCCAGAGCAGGGTGGCCAGCCAGGTGAGCGCCAGCGGCCAGCCGCCGGTGAGGGCGCCGCTGGCGGCGGCCCAGGGGATCAGCACGGCGAAACCCCAGCAGAAGGCCAGCACGAGCTGGGGGAAGGCAAACCAACGCTTGGCGGATGGATAGAGGAGCACCGGGGGCAGGCAGGCCAGCGCCAGGAGCAGGCACAGACCCCGCTGGGCCGCGGGCAGACCGACCACCACCACCACCAGGGCCAGGCCGAGGCAGACCAGCAGCAGCAGAGCGGCTTCGAGCACACCCAGCCGACCCGCGGCGAGCGGCCGACAGCGCGTGCGCTCCACCAGGGGGTCGATGCGGCGATCCCAGAGGTCGTTGGCGATGCAACCGGCAGCGCTCACCGCCAGACCACCCAGCACGATCCAGCCCACCAGAGGCAGCGGCGGCGGCACGGCCGGCAGCAGCCACAGGCTCCAGCCGGCAGGAATCAGCAAAATCAGCCGACCGCTCGGCTTGTGCCAGCGCACCAGCTCCAGCCAGAGGCGCCAACGGGGCACGGCAACGGTGGGCGAGCCTGTCAAGGCTTGTGTTCAGGTGCGATGCAGGCTAGGGGGTTACAGGGGGTGGCAAAGTGGCCCGGCCCTGTGCCAGTCCGGCCCCATGGATCAGGCCCCAGCGCCCCAGCAGGCTGATCGGCGGCGTGTGGCGGCCATCGACATCGGCACCAATTCGATCCACCTGCTGATCGCCGAAGTTGACGAACAGCTGCGCAGCTTCTCGGTGGTGCTGGCCGAAAAAGCCACCACCCGGCTGGGTGAACGGGACCCCGACAGCGGCGACCTCAGCGCCGATGCCATCGAGCGCGCCTTTCGCACCCTGCGGCACGACCGCGCCCAAATGGCGCATCAATTGTGGGCGGCTGAAATGCGGCCGTCCTTCGATCCCCGACATGTAGGCGGCCGAGGCCTCAAGGATCTGCTCAAGGCTGGTCGCCCCGATGCG
>Ga0208432_1000094_pt1 | contig 17809 bp, 14 predicted proteins | sample Wag4_2014_7_11_2_FD_187361 | JGI IMG/M metagenome (GOLD analysis project Ga0208432, IMG submission 187361) | Lake water microbial communities from Ohio, USA - Utica-2 Time Series LW 2014_7_11 (SPAdes) (version 2) | ecosystem: Environmental > Aquatic > Freshwater > Lake | place: USA: Ohio...
CCTCGACGGCCGCGATGCGGTGATCGGTGCGGTGTATCGCCAGCTGATGGAGATCGAGAGCCGCCTGCTGCCCTGCGGCCTGCACACGATCGGCAAACCCCCCACCGCCGAGGAGGCGATCGCCACCCTGGTGAACATCGCCGCCCTGGAGCGCGAGGAGGAGGGCATCCGCTCCCTGCCGGGCCTGCTGGCCGAGAGCCTGGGGCGCACGATCGCCGATGTGTACGAGGGCAACGACGCGGGCGTGCTGGCCGATGTGGAGCTCAACCGCCGCATCACCGAAACCAGCAGAGCCGCGGTGGGCGCCATGGTGCGCAGCGTCACCGGCAGCGACGGCCGGGTCAGCCTGCGGCGCAACTTCGGCTGGCTGTTTGATCTGCTAGGCAAATTCGGCTTCAAGCTGCCCAGCCCCTGGCTGCGGGCCTGCTGCGGCGCCGGCTTTGTGAGCATCGACTCGGTTGCGCTCGACAAACTGTTCGCCTACCTGCAGTTCTGCCTGGAGCAGGTGTGCGCCGATATGGAGATGGAGAGCCTGCTCAAGGCCCTCGATGGTGAATACGTGCTGCCCGGCCCCGGCGGCGACCCGATCCGCAACCCCGGTGTGCTGCCCAGCGGCAAGAACCTGCATGCCCTCGATCCCCAGGCGATCCCCACCCGGGCCGCCATCGCCGCTGCCAAAGGTGTGGTCGACAAATTGATCGAACGCCAGAAGCTTGAACAGGGCACCTGGCCGGAAACGATCGCCTGCGTCCTCTGGGGCACCGACAACATCAAGACCTACGGCGAATCCCTGGCCCAGATCCTCTGGTTCATCGGCGTCAAGCCCGTGCCCGATTCCCTCGGCCGGGTGAACAAGCTGGAGCTGATCTCGCTGGAAGAGCTGGGCCGGCCCCGCATCGACGTGGTGGTGAACTGCAGCGGCGTGTTCCGTGACCTGTTCATCAACCAGATGGCCCTGATCGATCAGGGCGTGAAGATGGCCGCCGAGGCCGATGAGCCCCTGGAGATGAATTTTGTTCGTAAGCATTCTCAGGAGCAGGCCGAGAAGGAGGGCATCTCCCTGCGCGATGCCGCCACGCGGGTGTTCTCCAACGCCAGCGGCAGCTACTCCTCGAATGTGAACCTGGCGGTGGAGAACAGCACCTGGGAAGAGGAGAACGAATTGCAGGAGATGTACCTCTCCCGCAAAACCTTCGCGTTCAACGCCGACAACCCAGGTGAGATGAACCAGAAGCGGGAGGTGTTCGAGGCGGTGATGAAGACCGCCGATGTGACCTTCCAAAACCTGGATTCAGCCGAGATTTCGCTCACTGACGTGAGCCACTACTTCGATTCTGATCCCACCAAGCTGATCCAGGGCCTGCGCGACGACGGCAAGGCGCCGGCGAGCTACATCGCCGACACCACCACCGCCAATGCCCAGGTGCGCTCCCTGAGCGAAACCATCCGCCTCGATTCCCGCACCAAGCTGCTCAACCCCAAGTGGTACGAGGGCATGCTCAACAGCGGCTACGAGGGCGTGCGCGAGGTCGCCAAGCGCCTCAACTTCACCCTGGGCTGGAGTGCCACCAGCGGCGCGGTCGACAACTTCGTGTACGAGGAGGCCAACGACACCTTCATCAACGACCCGGAAATGCGCCAGCGGCTGATGGACCTCAACCCCCACAGCTTCCGCCGCATCGTCGGCACCCTGCTGGAGGTGAATGGCCGCGGCTACTGGGAGACCAGCGATGAGAACATCGCCCAGCTGCAGGAGCTGTATCAGCAGATCGAGGACAAGATTGAGGGGGTGAGCGAGGGCTGAGCCCACCAGCCCTCAACGCCCCCCCATCACCGACTTAGCCGTTCCCCTCCTTGCTGGAGCGAATCCAGTCGCGCAGCTGCTCCGCAGCCACCTCACGGCCGCCGAGGCCGAAAGCGACGGCTGCAGCGACAGCCACCGATCCCAGCAGCAACCCAAAGGCCAGGTTGACGATGCTTGGGGCAACCCCGATCTGCTGCAGAGCCATCGCGCCGGTGAAGATCACGATCGCCACCCGGCTGGTGCGAGCCAGCAGCAGCGCCTGGCTGCCACCGGAGCTGCGCACCAGCTGGGCGGCGAGATTGGCCAGATAAAGACCTACCGCAAACACCACCAGCCCGACCAGGATCTGACCGAAGAGCTTCAGCAGGCCCTGCATCACCTCGGTGAGGGCAGGCAGAGCCAGCACATTGGTGGCCGCCACCGAGGCGAACAGAAGAATGCCAACGAGCGTCACCACCCCGAGCACATCGGAAGGCGAGCGCTGCGCGCCAGCCGGCTCCCCGGGCGCGGCGGGGACCAGATCCGGCATGCCGAGCCAGCGGAAGATCCCGTCAAAACCGATGCCCGCCAGCAGCCTGGCCACCAGCTGACCACTGAAGCGGCCCAGCACGAAGCCCGCCACCAGGATCAGGGCGGCGGTGAAGATCTGGGGCAGGGCCGTGAGGATGCGGTCGAGCATCGCCGTGGCAGGGCCCGACACTGCCGGAATGGCCAGTGCATCGAGGCTGGCCGTGGCCGTGGGGATCAGGATCAGCACAAACACCAGGGTGCCCACCAGCCAGGAGAGCGACTGGGCGCCCCGTTCGGGATCAAGGCCGAACTCCGCGCCAACCCGGTCGACGCCGGTGGCGGCGAGCAGGTTCACCACGATCGTGCGCACGATGCGGGCCAGGAACCAGCCCACCGCTGCGATTACCCCAGCCTTGAACAGCCGCGGCAGAGCCGACAGGAACGTGTCGAACAGATTCACCACCGGGGTGACCTGGGCGCCCAGATTCAGGGCATTCAGCACCAGGGGCAGGAAGAACAGCAGCACCAGCCAGAACACCACATCCGCCAGGGCACCGCTCACCGCCAGGGCAGGGGCGGCTCCGTCCTCAGGGTCCCCCTCGAACAGACGCTGATCCAGGTTCAGTTTGTGCGTGGCTCCCAGCAGGGCCGTGCGTGCCAGGACTGCCACAACCCAGCCCACCGCCGCCAGCAGCAGGGCCGCGCCGAGCTTGGGCAGGAACGCAAAGATCTGGTTGAGAAACTGATTGAGCGGTTCGGAAACAGTGGTGAGCTTCAGCACATTCAGTGCCGCCACCACCGCCAGCACCATCACCACCCAGAACACCACAGCTGCCAGCAACCGGTCGATGCGGATGCCGGCCGCCGGCAGGGCACCGCTGGGCACCGCGGCGGAAAGGCGGTTGTCAAAGGAGAAGCGGCGCAGCAGCGAGCGCACCAGGCGCGCCAGCAGGCCGCCCACGATCCAGCCCACCACCAGAATGGCCAGGGCACCGATGAGATGGGCCACCAGAGGCACCATCTCGGCCGGAAATCCCGACAGGGAGGCATCAGGCAGGGCCTGAAGCAATAAGGACTCAGGCATGACAAGGACAGGTGATCAGCCTCAAACCTGTACACAGTTGCGCGTTGCGTCAACACAGACCCTGGGGCGATGTATCAGAGCTGACAGGTGCCCTGGCGATGGATCACAGTGACCTCTGGCCACACCATTCCCGCCCTTGCTACCTCTGAGCTGATCACCGCTGCTCCGCATGGCGGCACACAGCAACGGCACCGGCACCGGCACCAGCCTGTTCACGCCCGATCGCATCGCACCGCTGTTTCCCGGCGCCGAGCGAGCGGCACTGGCAGCCCATCTGCCCTTGGTGCTGGCGGCCCTGGCGGAGCAGGGGCTCGGGGATCCGCTGATGGCGCTGATGGCCCTTGCCACGATCCGCGCGGAGACCGGCGGATTCGTGCCGATCGATGAGCAGGTGTCGAGCTGGAACACGCCGGCTGATGGGCCGCCCTACGCCCTCTATGACGACCGCGACGACCTGGGTAACCAGGGCCCCGGTGATGGGGCCGCTTACCGGGGCCGCGGCTTCGTGCAGCTCACCGGCCGTGACAACTACCGGCGCCACGGCGAACGGCTCGGACTTGATCTGCTCGCCCGGCCGGAACTGGCCAATGAAGCGGATACGGCAGCACGGCTGCTGGCCTCCTTTCTGAAGGAACGGGAGCCCCGCATCCGCGCCGCCCTGGCCGATGGTGATCTCGCGGCGGCACGCCGTGCCGTCAATGGCGGCAGCCACGGCCTCGAGGCCTTCGCCAGCGCCTGGCGCGCCGGCGAGTCCCTGCTGCAAGGCCGGCCGGCCCCGTCGCATGGTCAGCCGGTGGGTGCCACCATCCCCGCCTGCGACACCGGTCTGATCCGCGGCCTCTCCGAGCAGGTGCTCGCCGAGCTGCACCGCCTGCGGCCCGGTCTGCTGGCCCGGATCGATCATCCCCTGATCCGCGTCAGCGGTGCCCACAACAATCCCTGGCTGCAGCGCCGGGCCCTTCAAGCCCTGGTGCGGGCCGTGGAGGAGCGGGGTCAGATTCTGCAGATCAACAGCGCCCTGCGCACGCCGATGCAGCAGTACGTGCTGCACCAGCAATACCTGCGCCAGCTCTGCGGCGTGATGGCGGCAGCGCCACCGCCCCGGAGCAACCACAACAGCGGGCTGGCGATCGACATCGACGACGCCCAGGCCTGGAGGCCGCTGCTGGAGCGCCATGGCTGGCGTTGGATCGGCGCCTTTGACCCAGTGCATTTCGATTACACCGGCGGCGGCGAGGAACTGGGGGCCCTGCAGGTGCGGGCCTTTCAGGAGCTGTGGAACCGCCATCACCCCGAGGCCCCGCTGGCTGTCGATGGGCTCTGGGGACCGGCAACGGCCCTGGCCTGCGACCGCTCCCCCGCCGCTGGTTTCGGCAACGGACCTCTGCTGCGTCGCGGCATGCTCGGCGTGGAGGTGGCACAACTGCAGCAGTCGCTGCGCCAGGTTCTCGATCTCTCCCCCCGGGAGCTCGCCGCGGATGGCCAGTTCGGCCCGGCCACCGAGGCGGCGGTGCGGCGGTTCCAGGAGCGGCAGGGGCTGGAGGCTGACGGCATCGCCGGGCCACTCACCCTGGCGGAACTGGCCCGCGGGACACATCAGCCTGGCGGGCCGCCCGGCGGGTGATCGCGGCACGCGGGCCGGTGGTTCGCGTCAGACCTCTCCCACCGCGACACCGGTGGCGGCCAGAGCGGCACCCGTGGATTGACCAGGTGACGCAGCAGCAGGTGCCGCAGCAGTGTTTGCCGGCGTCAGCGGGGCCTCTTCGGCGTTGGCGGTCGGGCCTGGCTCCACCAGACCAGCCGCGATGCCGGCATCGAAGGCGTAGCGGCCTGGGCCGAGCAGCAGCAGGGCCACGCTTCCTCCCAGATAGAGCACCACCAGCTCGAGCACATAGATGTTCAGTCCGGACGTCAGGATGTGGTGGTAGGCCGCCACGCCCATGGTGCCGATCAGGGCCAGGGCCCCCAGCGGTGCCAGTACCCCGAGAATCAGCATCCAGCTGCCCAGCACTTCGGCGTAGCCGGCCATCTGGGCCAGCAGCAGCGGGAAGGGCAGATGCAGCGGCACCACGTAATTGGCCGCAAATCCAGCTGGATCGGCCAGCTTGTCCTGACCGTGGTGGATCATCATCAGGCCGATCGCCAGGCGCAGGGCCAGCAGTCCGATGCTGGCGGCGACGCCATGCCGCAACAGATAGGTGCGCAGGCCGTGCTGCAACAGCGGTGATAAGGAGAACGCCCCAGCCGATGGGGCCGCAACCACGGGCTGCGACTGACGGGGGGCGATCGCCACGAACCACAGGGCGACTGTGGCGGTGAGAAAGGCCACGAAGGCCTCCATCAGGGCGGGAGTGGACATGGCGCGAAGGTTGATGGGAGCCGGAGCTCCATCCTGGCGAGTCTCGTAACGAAACGTGAAGGCCTCTCAGATTGGCGCCATGGCGACGGGATGGGGGCTGGGGCGCGACAGGGCCAAACCGCAAAGTGCGGTTAGCCGTCTTCTCTGATACGTCAACGAGCGACCACGGGTTCGTAAACTTTCTTCAGGTTCATCACCTTCTTCCCATGACCGAATCCCCCAACAGCTCCGCTCGCTTCGGTTTCGTGGCCTTCGCCGAAACCTGGAACGGCCGCCTGGCCATGCTTGGCTTCGTGATCGGCCTGGCCACCGAACTGCTCACCGGCCAGGGCATCCTCGGCCAGATCGGCCTCGGCTGATCGGCCGCTGCTGCGTTCGTGCTGATGGCCCCGGCCGGATCACTGGTCTTTCTGCTGGGCCCGGCTGAGGCCCTCAGCTCCGAACGCCTTCAATCCACAGAACTCGAAGCGATCCAGGCCCTTGGCGTTCGAAACGCCTTTGCCCTGCGCATTGTCGTAACAACAGATCTGGATGGACAGTTCACCCGGGTCTGCGACGCAATTACCCCCTGTTTTGAACCCAGTCGCCTCTGGCTGGGCGTCTATGAGCAATCCGGGCATCACTGGCACCAGCGCGACTGTTTCGCACTCAGCGAAGCGCGCAACGAAAGCTGCTGGTTCTATCCAACCGATGACGGCCGCTACCTGAGCTGGCAGCGCCATCTGCAGGTGACCATCGGTGCCGGAAGCGTTGCCGATCCACCCCCCGACCTGCCCGCCGACTACAACCGCGAGGCCATTGCCCTGCTCTGGAGTCTCCTTGCCGACGACAGGGACCTCACCTGTGTGGGCCTGACCTACTCGGGCCGCCGCATCGAATGGCCCCTGTTGCAACAGCGCTGGGCTGACACAGCCCTCTGGTGCGATTTCAGCGTCGACAGCAGCCAGCCCACCCCACTGACCATGCACGCCCGCCGGGAGGTGGCTAAGACCGGTTCAGAACCAGCAGCGGGCTGGGATGGACGAAGAGACCAGGCCTGATCGCGCCAGCGAATCTCTGGATGTGCTGGTGGTGGGGGCCGGGCTTTCCGGCCTGATCTGTGCCACGGAGCTGCAGCGCTGCGGTCTGCGGTTGGCGGTTCTGGAAGCGCGGGAGCGTTGGGGCGGGCGGATGCTCGGCGGCTCAAGCCCTGCGGGTATCCGGGTTGATCTGGGCGGTCAATGGGCGGGAGCGACCCATCACCGGCTGCTGGCCCTGATCGGTGCCTGTGGCCTGCAGCGCTATCCCACCCACTACGACGGGGACGGGGTGCTGATCTGGAACGGGGGATTCCACCGTGCCGGCGTGGAGCCTGATTTCAACGCCAGCCTGCTGTTCCTGCGGCCAGCGGAACTGGGACTGCCGGCAGCCGAGCTGGCGGACGCCCAGCGTGTTGCCGAGCGCTTTCAGCGCCTGGTGGACCAGGTGCCTGCGGCTGCCCCCTGGCAGGCCGCCGACGCCGATGCCCTGGATCGACTCAGTGTCAGCCACTGGCTGGACCGGCAGGGGGCCGGCGCGCTGGCCCGCTACCCGCTCGCCTGGCTGGGGCGCCTCGGCGGCTCGGGAGGCTTTGAGCCCCATGAAAGTTCGATCCTGCACCTGGCCTGGACCCAGGCCGTGGCGCCCCAGAACGCCACACCAGAGGCATGGCTGGTGGAGGGGGGCATCGCCCAGGTGGCTGAACGGCTCGCCGCCGACCTGGCCGGGCGGATCCTGCTGCGTTCGCCCGTGCGCGCCATCCACCAGAACGCGGGCGGCGTGACGGTGACCCTCGCCGACGGCACCGAGAGGCACAGTGCTGCCGTGGTGGTGGCGATCCCGCCGCCGCTGCGGCTGGCGATCGACTACAGCCCCGCTCTGCCGCCCCAGTGGCGGGGACTGCTGCAACGCTCGCCGATGGGGTCGATGGTGAAGGTGCTGGCGCTCTACCGCCGACCGTTCTGGCGCGAACAGGGACTGAACGGGCTGGGCATCGGCAACCTCTCCACCCTGGAACTGACGGTCGACAGCTCACCACCGGATGGACCGGGGATCCTGGCCGGCTTCATCGCCGGCGAGCGGGCCGGGCGCTGGCAACAGCTATCGGAACGGCAGCGCCGCCAGGCCGTGCTGGCCGATCTTCAGGCCTGGTGGGGAGACGATGCCGCCGAGCCCCTCGATCTGGTGCTGCACAACTGGAACGCCGAGCCCTGGAGCGGCGGCGCCTTCACCAGCTTTCTCAACCCAGGCGCCTGGACCACCTACGGGCCGATCTGGCAGGCACCGCAGGGGCGGCTGGTGTGGGCCGGCACCGAATCCGCCAGCCGCTGGCCGGGCTACTTCGAAGGAGCGATCGAAGCGGGCCTGGCGGCAGCCGATCAGGTCACCGCGCTGCTGGGCGGCAGTCGATCGGGCTGAGCTGGATCCACAGCCGCAGCCATCCGCATCACCTGGGCGATCGGCCCGACATCATGCACCCGCAGCACCGCCGCACCGCGGGCCACCGCCAGCGCGCAGACAGCCGCCGTGCCCCACAGCCGTGCCCGCGGGCGGGACTCGCCGAGCACGGCGCCGATGAAGCGCTTGCGGGACGGACCCACCAACAGGGGGTGGCCGGCGCCGGCAAGCTCCGGCAGCCGGCGCAGCAGCTCAAGGTTCTGGTCCGTGGTCTTGGCGAAGCCCAGCCCCGGATCCCAGAGGATCTGATCGGCCCGCACGCCGGCGGTCGTCAACCGGTCGGTCGCCGCCTGCAGCTCGGCCCGCACCTCCGCCACCACATCGCCATACACCGCCAGGGCATCCATCGCGCAGCTGTCGCCCCGGCTGTGCATCACCACATAGGGGCAACCGGCCCGGGCCACCACGCCTGCCATGGCGGGGTCGCGCAAACGGCTGCCGCCGCGCACGTCGTTGATCCAGTCAGCACCGGCCGCCAGGGCCGCCTCCGCCACCGCGGCGTGAAAGGTGTCAACCGACAGCACGGCAGCGGGATGGGCGGCACGGATCGCCGTGAGCACCGGCAACAGCCGCTGCAGCTCCTGCGCCGCTCCCACCTCCTCCGCTCCGGGCCTGGTGCTCTGGGCCCCCAGATCAAGCAGATCGGCCCCCTGGGCCAGCAGCCGCCTGGCCTGAGGCAGCGCCTGGTCGACGCCGCGGATGCGGCCTCCGTCACTGAAGGAATCGGGGGTGAGGTTCATCACCCCCATCACCAGCGGGCGGTTCGGCGGGATGAGGGTCAAACCGCGGCGGGCACCTGATAGTTGGCGATCCGGGCGAAGCTCTCGGCCTGGAGGGAGGCGCCGCCCACCAGCACGCCGTCGATCTCGCTCTGGGCCATCAGACCATCGATCGTGGCCGGGTTGACCGAGCCGCCGTATTGAACCACCACATCCGGGTGGCCCACCCAGCCGCGGATCAGGCCACAGATTCGATTCGCCTCCTCGGCCGCGCAGGTCTTGCCGGTGCCGATCGCCCAGATCGGCTCATAGGCCACGATCAGGCTGGTGGGATTCACATCTTCGAGGCCCTGCTCGATCTGGCGGTGGATCACCCGCTCGGTTTCACCGGACTCCCGTTGATCAAGGCTCTCGCCCACGCACAGGATCGGGATCAGGCCGTGGCGCTGGGCATTGCGGGCCCGCAGATTGATCTGCTCGTCGCTTTCGCTGTAGTACTTGCGCGGCTCGCTGTGGCCCACGATCGCGTGGCTCACGCCGTGCTCCAGCAGCATCAGGGCGGAGATCATGCCGGTGTAGGCGCCCTGGTCCTCCCAGTGCACGTTCTGACCGGCGATGGCTACACCAGCGCCCGCCAGATGGCGGCACAGGGTGGGAATGGAGGTGAATGGCGGGGCGATCACCACCTGGCGATCGGCCGGCAGATCGGCGATCAGGGGGCGGAAGGCCGCAGCGAAGGCCCGCGTCTCGGCGCAGGTCATGTGCATCTTCCAGTTGCCGGCGATCACGGCCTGACGATCGGCCTTACGCACCATTCCCATTCGCAGTTGACTGCAGCAAACGCTAACGGTCCGCCCGCCCCTCCCCTGGCGAGGGCGGCATCACCAGCAGCTCGCGGCCATCGATCGCCACCGCATCGCCGAGCGCCAGCTGGCGGCCCCGACGGGTCTCAATCACACCGTTCACCCGCACGTCGCCAGCCTGGATGCGCTGCTTGGCCTCCCCGCCGGTGGCCGCCAGGCCATGCAGCTTCAAAAACTGATCCAGCTTCATGGGGAACCTGCAGAGCGACCTGGCCGCTGGGCTGGCAGCCTGGCTCTCTCTAGCGTGCGGCGATGCCTTCCCTTCCAGCATCGGGTCCTGTGGCAGCCGCTGGCGGTTCTGAGCACCCCGGTTCCGGATCTCTGGCGGCAAGTGCCCTGCGCCTCTGGCCCCTGCTGCGGCCGCACCGGCGTCGGTTGCTCGCCGGCTGCGGCTGCGTGCTGGTGGTGGTGGCCTGCTGGCCCCTGCTGGCCCTGCTGGCCGGCCGCCTGATCCCCGCCATCGGTGCCGGCGACCTCAAGGCCAGCCTGCGCACGATCCTGCTGGCGCTGCTGGTCTTCCTGGTGCAGAAGGCGGCCCAGTTCGGCCAGGACAGCCTGCTGGCCGATCCGGCCCTGCACCTCGCTCAGGATCTGCGCCGTCAGCTGTTCGCCCGGCTGCAGCGGCTGGCCTTCGGCTCGCTCGATCGACTGTCGGCCGGCGATCTCACTTATCGCCTCACCGAGGACGCCGACCGGGTGGGGGAGGTGATCTACAAGACCCTGCACGACACCCTGCCGAGCGTCCTGCAGCTGCTGGCGGTGCTGGGCACGATGCTGTGGCTCGACTGGCCCCTGGCCCTGGCCACCCTGCTGCTGGCCCCACTGGTGGCCCTGCTGGTGGCGGCCTTCGGGGCGCGGGTGATGACGGCAGCCGAACGCAGCCAGCGCCAGGTGAGCGAACTGGCGGGCCTGCTGGCGGAAGCGATCGCCGGGCTGCCCCTGGTGCGGGCCTATGCCGCCGAAGCCTGGCTGCAGCGACGCTTTGATCGGGAAGTGGAGCAGCACCGCCGCGCCCGCGCCCGCACCCTGCGGCTGCTGGCCCTGCAGCACCCGGTGGTGGGCTTCCTTGAGGCCCTCGGCATCCTCACAGTGCTGCTGCTCGGTGCCTGGCGGATTCAGAGCGGCCAGCTGAGCGGCCAGGGCCTGAGCAGCTTCGTGGCAGCGCTGCTGATGCTGATTGATCCGATCGCCCACCTCACCACCAACTTCAACGACCTGCAGCAGGGGCAGGCCTCCCTGGAGCGGCTGCTGGCGATCGAACTGGAGCCGACCGAGCGGCCCGATGCCGCCGGGGCGCTGCCGCTTGGCCCGGTGCGCGGTGCCCTCCAGCTTGAGGGTGTGGAGTTCAGCTACACCCCAGACCAGCCCGTGCTTCAGGCTCTCGATCTGCAGGTGGAACCGGGCCAGGTGGTGGCCCTGGTCGGCCCCTCCGGGGCCGGCAAGAGCACCCTGTTCTCGCTGTTGCTGCGCTTCAACAGCCCCCAGGGGGGCCGGCTGCTGCTCGACGGCCAGGATCTGGCCGAGCTGCGCGCCGGCGACCTGCGCCGCGCCATCGCCCTAGTGCCCCAGCAGAGCGCCGTGTTCGCAGGCACGGTCGCCGAGGCGATCCGTTTCGGGCGCGCCGCCGATCCGGACAGCCTGCGCGAGGCCGCCCGCCTGGCCAACGCCGACGGCTTCATCGAGGCCCTGCCGGCCGGCTACGACAGCCGCATCGAAGAACGGGGCCGCAACTTCTCTGGCGGCCAGCTGCAGCGGCTGGCCATCGCCCGGGCGGTGCTCGGCAACCCGGCCCTGCTGCTGCTCGATGAGGCGACCAGCGCCCTGGATGCCGAAGCGGAGGAGGCGGTGCAGCGGGGCCTGGAGCAGGCGATGGCGGGCCGCACCGTGCTGGTGATCGCCCACCGGCTGGCCACGGTGCAACGGGCCGACCGGATCGTGGTGCTCGAGCGCGGCCGGATCGTCGAGCAGGGCAGCCACAATCAGCTGATGGGCAGCGGTGGCCGCTACCGCGACCTCTGCCGCCGCCAGTTCATCGACCTCAACCCCACCCTCTGAGCACACCCACACAGCGCCATGGCATGGGAATACCGGGTGATCCACATCGACGTGAACAGCGGCAGACCACCGGAGCCCCCGTCGCCGCAGGCCGACAGCGAGCGCCTCGGTGGCGCCCTCAGCCCCGACTACCTGCAGCGTGAATTTCCGCAGCAGTACAGCGGGTCCACGGCCAGGACCCGTCACCCGGCTGAGCAGCTGCAGTTCTTCCTCAATGCCCTTGGCCGCGAGAACTGGGAACTGGTGGAATCCGCCCAGGTGGGTCCCTTGCTGATGTTCGTCTTCAAAAGACCAGCGTCCGTATGCTGAGGGCGAGCCATTTCCATTCCACTTGGACGCCTCCACCCAGCAGCAGCCCCCCGTCCTCACCTTTGAGGGCAAGCGCTACGACCTCAACTCCCTGCCTGATGAAGTAAAGGAACTGGTGCGGGGCATGCAGGTGGCCGATGCCCAGCTGCGCATGCACGAAGACACCCTCAAGGTGCTGGCGGTGGGCCGTCAGGCGATGGCGATGCAGCTGAACGAAAAACTGCAGCAGATCGCACCGCTGCCCTGATCAGGCGTCAGAGGGCCCTGCCGCCCTCAGCGCTCCGGCGGCAGGGCGGCAGGCTGGGCTGCTGCCGCAAAGCTGTAGTCGCGGGTGAGGCGAAACACGGTGCCGGAGAGCAGCAGCAGACCGATCAGGTTCGGGATCGCCATCAGGCCGTTGAGGATGTCGGCGATGGTCCAGATCACACCGCCGGTAGCCACGGCACCGATCACCACGACCGCCACCCACACCAGGCGGAAAGGCCTGATCGCCCTGGTGCCCACCAGAAACTCCAGACAGCGCTCGCTGTAGTACCCCCAGCCCAGGATCGTGGTGCCGGTGAAGAACACGGTGCCGAAGGTCACCAGCCAGGCGGCACCGGGCAGCCCCTTGTCGAAGGCGGCCATCGTCAGGGCCACGCCGCTCTGGTCGCCGGTGTACAGGCCGCTGATCACGATCACCAGGGCCGTCATCGTGCAGACGATGATCGTGTCGATGAAGGTGCCGAGCATGGCCACCGTGCCCTGCAGCACCGGATCGCCGGGTTTGGCGGCGGCCTGGGCGATCGGAGCCGTGCCCAGACCCGCCTCATTGGAGAACACTCCGCGGGAGATGCCCTTCTGAATGACGGTGCCGAGGGCACCGCCGGCCACGGCCTGGCCCGTGAAGGCGTCATGGACGATCACCCCCAGGGCTGCCGGGATCTCACTGAGATGGGCCAGCAGGATCACCAGGGCACCGCCCACATACACGATCGCCATGAACGGCACCACCACCTCGGTGACCTTGCCGATCCGCTCGATACCGCCGATCAGCACCAGAAAGGTGATCACGGCCATCACCACGCCGGTGAGCAGCTCCGGCACCCCCAGGGAGGTTCGCAGGGCCAGGGCCAGCTCGTGGGCCTGCACGCCGTTGCCGATGCCGAAGCCCGCCAGGGTGCCGAACAGGGCAAACAGAGTGGCCAGCCACCCCCAGCCAGGGCCAAGGCCATTGCGGATGAAATACATCGGTCCGCCCACGTGCTCGCCGAGCTCGTCGACCTCGCGGTAGTGCACCGCAAGCACGGACTCGGCGTATTTGGTGGCCATGCCCACGAAGGCGATCAGCCACATCCAGAACACAGCGCCAGGGCCGCCGGAAGCGATCGCGCCGGCCACCCCGGCCACGTTGCCGGTGCCGATGGTGGCCGCCAGTGCGGTGGTGAGGCCCTCAAAGGCACTCACATCGCCTTCACCCTTGCTGCTGCGGATCGAGGCAAGGGCCTGGCGGAAACCAAAACCGATCCGACGCAGGGGCATGAACCCCAGGCCGAGCATCAGATAGAGGCCGGTGAGCCCGATCAGCCAGAGGGTGATCGGACCCCACACCAGGTTGTTGAGGGCGTCAAGGAAAGACAACACATCACCACGTCATTGCGGCGATGGTGCCATCAAAACGCGCCTCAGGCCAGGGGTTCCAGCGCTTCGAAACGGAACAGCTGCCGACCGGCCGGCGTCTCGCCGAACGCCTCGGTTTCCACCAGCCGCTCGCTGAGCACCCAGGGGCCGCCCTCCAGCAACGGCACAAAGGTGTCGGTGAAGCGGCTCACGCCGCCTTTGGGCTCGCCGGTGGCGGGATCGGCATAGCGGCTGGTGTAGCTGTGGCTGAGATAGCCACTGCCGGTGTGGGTGACGCTTTCGGTGAAGATCGTCACCACCGTGCCGTGGATGTGGCGGTGCACCATCGTCACCACGTCATCCTTGATGCGGTACCGGTCGCCGCTGTTCTTACCGCCCACAATCACCTCGGTGCCCACGGCATCGGTGTAGCCGGCAGTGAAGGTGTTGTCGCCGTGGGTCTGCTCGAAGCTGCGGCGCACCCGGTGGATCGCCACCTCCCAGAGCTGGGAGGCGATCGCCTTGTGCACCGCTTCATCGGCCACCCCTTCAACGCTGGCCTTGAGATCAGCGCCCACCACGAATCGGCCCTCCACCAGCCGCTCGGCTGCCCCGGCGGCGCCGGGTTGCAGCCAGACGCAGCGGCCCTGATAACCACCGAAGCCAGGCTCCCAGGTGTAGCGGTTCTGGTAGGCGGCGCGGAAGGCGGCGGTGGCATCGCTGCCGGGAGCGAGCAGGGCAGGGGCCTGGGGTGCGGCGGTCATCGACAGGGATCGGCGAATGGCGTCAACCCTAGGCAGCGGTGGCAGGGGCTCAGGCGTGGATGTCCTGCAGGGCGTTGATCTCCAGGCGCTGCTGCTGCAGGGCGGTGATCGCTGCCACCGCGGCCCTGGCTCCCGCCAGGGTGGTGACGGTGGGCACCGCGTAATCGAGGGCGGCGCGGCGCAGGTACTTGTCGTCGTGGGCCGCCTGACGGCCGATCGGCGTGTTGATCACCAGCTGGATGCGGCCGGAGCGGATCGCGTCCTCGATGTTGGGCCGGCCCTCATGCACTTTCAGCACCGGCTCCACGTCCAGCCCCTCCGCCACCAGCACGGCGGCGGTGCCGCTCGTGGCGATCAGCGAGAAACCGAGCTGGGCCAGCCCCTTCGCCACCGGCACCAGCGCCGACTTGTCGCGATCGTGGGTGGAAAGAAACACACAGCCGCTGGTGGGCAACGCTTCGCCCGCCGCCAGCTCCGCCTTGCCGTAGGCCAGGCCGAAGCCTGAGGCGATGCCCATCACCTCGCCGGTGCTGCGCATCTCCGGGCCCAGCAGGGTGTCGGCACCGGGGAAGCGCTTGAAGGGCAGCACGGCCTCCTTCACGGTCTGCAGCGGCGGGATGGGCTCGTGGAGGAGCCCCAGCTCAGCCAGGCTCTGACCGGCCATCACCCGGCTGGCCAGCTTGGCGAGGGGCACACCGGTGGCCTTGGCCACGAACGGCACCGTGCGCGAGGCGCGCGGATTGGCCTCGATGATGAAGACGCGTTCGCCCTCCGAGGGATGGCGCTGTACGGCGAACTGCAGGTTGATCAGCCCACGCACGTTCAGGGCGAGAGCCAGATCCCGGCTCCACTGGCGGATCGTGGCCAGGGCGGCAGCGCCCAGGCTCACCGCCGGCAGGCAGCAGGCCGAGTCGCCGGAGTGGATGCCCGCCGGCTCGATGTGCTCCATCACCCCGCCGATCACCACGGTGCCGGTGGCATCGCAGAGGGCGTCGACATCCACCTCCACGGCGTTCTCCAGGTACTGATCGATCAGCACCGGATGGTCGGGTTCGACGTTCACCGCTTCGGCCATATAGCGGTTCAGTTCCAGCTCGTCAAACACCACCTCCATGGCCCGGCCGCCCAGCACGTAGCTGGGCCGCACCACCACGGGGTAACCCACCCGCTCGGCCACCGCCCGGGCCTCCGCTTCGCTGCGGGCCAGACCGTTGCGGGGCTGGCGGATCTCCAGCCGGCGCAGGATCGCCTCGAACTGCTCCCGGTCTTCCGCCGAATCGATGGATTCCGGTGAGGTGCCCCAGATGCGGCTGCCGGTGGCCAGGCCCTCGGGGGAGGCCAGCCAGCGCAGCAGCGGCATCGCCAGCTTCAGCGGCGTCTGGCCGCCGAACTGCACGATCACCCCCTCGGGGCGCTCCGCCTCGATCACATTGAGCACGTCTTCCAGCGTGAGCGGCTCGAAATACAGGCGATCGGACGTGTCGTAGTCGGTCGATACCGTTTCCGGGTTGCTGTTCACCATCACGGTGGCCAAACCCGCCTCCTGCAGGGCGAAGGAAGCGTGCACGCAGCAGTAGTCGAATTCGATCCCCTGGCCGATGCGGTTCGGGCCGCCGCCCAGGATCATCACCTTGCGGCGCGATTCGGGCTGCACCTCGTCCTCCGGCGGGACCAGTTCCAGCGCGCCGGCGGCATTGAGGCGCTGCAGCGGCCGTTCATAGGTCGAGTAGTGATACGGGGTGCGCGAGGCGAATTCGGCGGCACAGGTGTCGACGGTCTTGAACACCGCCCGGATGCCCAGCCCCTGGCGATGGCGCCGCACGGCCAGTTCGTCGCTGCCGGTGGCCCAGGCGATCTGGCGGTCGGAGAAGCCCAGCTGCTTGAGCTCCAGCAGGGCGCCTGCATCGAGATCCGCCAGGCTGCGGCCGCGCAGCAGGCGCAGCTCGGCCTCGACGATTCCCCGCAGCTTGGCCAGAAACCAGGGATCGATCGCCGAGAGCCGATGGATCTCGGCGTCGCTGCGGCCGGCCAGCATGGCGGCGCGTACGGCGAAGATCCGCTCGGGGGTGGCGGTACGCAGGGCCCGCTCCAGGAGCACCGGGTCGCTGGCGGCGTCGGGGCGGTCGCAGCCCCAGCCCGCGTGTCCGGTTTCCAGGGAGCGCAGGGCCTTCTGGAACGACTCCTCGAAGCAGCGACCGATGGCCATCGCCTCACCCACCGATTTCATCGAGGTGGTGAGCAGGGCCGGAGAACCCTGGAACTTCTCGAAGGCGAAGCGGGGAATCTTGGTGACGACGTAGTCGATCGTGGGCTCGAAGCAGGCCGGCGTGGCACCGGTGATGTCGTTGACGATCTCGTCGAGGGTGTAGCCAACCGCCAGACGGGCGGCGATCTTGGCGATCGGGAAGCCGGTGGCCTTGGAAGCCAGCGCCGAGCTGCGGCTCACCCGCGGGTTCATCTCGATCACGATCACATCGCCATTGGCGGGATTGATCGCGAACTGGATGTTGCTGCCGCCGGTGTCCACACCGATCTCGCGGATGATGGCGATCGACTGATCGCGCAGGCGCTGGTATTCGCGGTCGGTGAGGGTCTGGGCGGGGGCCACGGTGATCGAGTCGCCGGTGTGCACCCCCATCGGATCCAGGTTCTCGATGCTGCAGACGATCACCACGTTGTCGGCGGTGTCCCGCATCACCTCCAGTTCGAACTCTTTCCAGCCGAGCAGTGACTGCTCGATCAGGATCTGGCTCATCGGGCTGGCCTCGAGCCCGCTCTTGCAGAACGCCTCGAACTCCTCGGGGTTGTAGGCGATGCCGCCGCCACTGCCGCCGAGGGTGAAGGCGGGGCGGATGATGCGGGGGTAGCTGCCGATCGCCTCGCCGACCCGGCGGGCCTCCTCCAAAGAGTTGGCGATGCCGGAGGGACAGACGGCCACGCCGATGCGCTCCATCGCCTCCTTGAAGAGCAGGCGGTCCTCCGCCTTCTTGATCGCCGTCAGGTCGGCGCCGATCAGCTCCACCCCATGCTTCTCGAGGGTGCCGTTCTCGGCCAGGGCCACCGCCAGATTGAGGGCGGTCTGGCCGCCCATGGTGGGCAGGAGGGCATCGGGCTTCTCGATCTCGATCACCCGGGCCACCACCTCGGGGGTGAGCGGCTCGATGTAGGTGCGATCCGCCATGTCCGGATCGGTCATGATCGAGGCGGGATTGCTGTTTACCAGCACCACCTCGTAGCCCTCGGCCCGCAGCGCCTTGCAGGCCTGGGT
>Ga0208432_1000098_pt1 | contig 17519 bp, 17 predicted proteins | sample Wag4_2014_7_11_2_FD_187361 | JGI IMG/M metagenome (GOLD analysis project Ga0208432, IMG submission 187361) | Lake water microbial communities from Ohio, USA - Utica-2 Time Series LW 2014_7_11 (SPAdes) (version 2) | ecosystem: Environmental > Aquatic > Freshwater > Lake | place: USA: Ohio...
ATTGCCAAGACACCTGGCGCCAAGAACGTGGTCTGGTCGACCCATTGTCACAACGACCTGGGCATGGCCGTGGCCAATTCGCTTCAGGCGGTTTTGGCTGGCGCCCGTCAGGTGGAGTGCACCATCAACGGCCTGGGCGAGCGGGCTGGCAACGCCAGTCTCGAGGAAATCGTCATGGCCGTGAAGACCCGCAAGGACGTCTTTGGCTGCGACAGCAACATCGACACCTCGCAGATCGTCCCGGCCTCACGTCTGGTCTCTCAGATCACCGGCTACCCGGTTCAGCCCAACAAGGCCATTGTCGGGGCCAACGCCTTTGCCCACGAGTCCGGCATTCACCAAGATGGCGTGCTCAAGCATCGCGAGACCTACGAGATCATGCGGGCCGAAGACGTGGGCTGGACGGCCAACCGCATTGTCTTGGGCAAGCTCTCTGGCCGAAATGCTTTCCGCCAGCGTCTGCAGGCCATTGGCATTGAGCTCGAGAGCGAGCAGGCCTTGAACGAGGCCTTCGCCCGCTTCAAAGAACTCGCCGATCGCAAGTCCGAGATCTTCGATGAGGACCTCCAGGCCCTGGTCATGGGGGAGGTCGAGGAAAAGGACGACAAGTTCAAGCTGGTCTCGCTGGCGCAGCACTCCGAGATGGGTGAAAAGCCTGTGAGCAAGGTGGTCTTCTCCATCGACGGCAAGGAGGTCGCCTCCGAGTCCCAGGGCAATGGGCCGGTTGATGCCACGGTTCGCGCCATTGAGCACCAGGTCAAGAGTGGGGCAGAGTTGCTGCTCTTCTCGGTGAACGCCATCACCACGGGCACCGAATCCCAGGGCGAAGTCACCATGCGACTCTCCAAGGACGGCCGGATCGTCAATGGCATGGGGGCTGACCCAGACATTGTGGTGGCCTCCGCTCGGGCCTACCTCAACGCCTTGAACCGCCTGGCCACGGCCCCCAAGGCCAATCCTCAGCAGCCCTGAGTCCAGGCCAGGGCCTGCCAGCGATGGCGGGCCCGGCTGTTTAGCGGTGGTGGTGGGGGGGACAAGACGGTCCGTGGTCGGGCCGGCCTGTTGCGCTGCCACGGGAATTCCCCTATACTCTGCGCTCTTAAGTCGTTGAAAAAGCACGGTGTGCCCTGGCAGGCGCACCGCAAGTCCACCCCTTAAAAGGAATGCCACATGTCTGTCGTTACGCCTCAAAAAACGGCCAAAAAAGCCGACATCGTCACTTCTTTCGCCCGTGCTCAGGGCGACACCGGATCCCCGGAAGTCCAGGTTGCCTTGCTCACCAACCGAATCAACGAACTCACCGAGCATTTCAAAGCGCATGCCAAAGACCATCATTCGCGTCGCGGCCTGCTCAAAATGGTCAGCCGCCGTCGCAAGCTGCTGGACTACATCAAGCGCACCAACCTGCCAACCTACCGCTCTCTAATCGAGCGTCTGGGCCTGCGTAAGTAATGGCAGACAAGCCAGTTCAGAGCACCAAGCTGAGCTGGCTTTTTTGTTGCTGTCTCCTTGGCCCAGGCCAGGAAGCCGGCCCGCAGGGGCTGCAGGTGGATGAGTGGCTTGCAATCTATTGATAAAGGAACAAACGTGTTCAACATTGCAAAAGAATCCTTCCAGTACGGTCAACACACGGTCACGCTAGAAACCGGCGAGATTGCTCGCCAGGCCGGCGGTGCCGTGGTCGTTAACATCGATGACACCGTGGTGCTGGCCACCGTGGTGGCGGCCAAGTCCGCCAAGCCAGGTCAAGACTTCTTCCCCCTGACCGTCGACTACATGGAAAAGACCTACGCGGCGGGCAAGATCCCCGGTGGTTTTTTCAAGCGTGAGGGCCGTCCCAGCGAAAAAGAAACGCTGACCAGCCGCCTGATCGATCGCCCCATTCGTCCCTTGTTCCCAGAGGGCTTCTACAACGAGGTTCAGGTGGTGGCCACGGTCATGTCCCTCAACCCCGAGGTTGACCCCGACATCGCCGCGATGATCGGTGCCTCCGCTGCTCTGGCGATTTCGGGTGTGCCCTTCAATGGCCCCATCGGTGCGGCCCGTGTGGGTTACATCAACAACCAGTACGTGCTAAACCCAACCCTCAGCCAGCTCAAAGACTCCCGGATGGACCTGGTGGTGGCTGGCACCGAGTCGGCCGTTCTCATGGTGGAGTCCGAGGCCGACCAACTGCCCGAGGACGTCATGCTGGGTGCCGTGGTCTATGGTCACGAGCAGATGCGTGCTGCCATCGATGCCATCAACCGTCTGGTTGAAAAGGCTGGCAAGCCCGAGTGGGACTGGCAGCCTGCCGCAAAAGACGAAGAGGCTGTCTCTCGTATCAAGGCCCTGGCCGAAGCAGACCTCAAGGCGGCCTATGGCCTGCGCAACAAGCAAGAGCGCTCCCAGCGCATCAAAGAGATCTACGCCAAGGTCGAAGAGACCGTTACCTCCGAGGCCACTGCCGCTGGCAAGTCGCTCGATGGCAACCTGATTGCGGATACCCTTTTTGGCCTGGAGTCTGCGGTGGTCCGTGGCCAGATCCTCAATGGCGAGCCCCGCATCGACGGCCGCGACACCCGCACCGTTCGTCCCATCGAGATCCGCACTGGCGTGCTGCCCCGTACCCACGGCTCGGCACTCTTTACCCGCGGTGAGACGCAGGCCCTGGTGGTCGCCACCCTGGGCACCAATCGCGACGAGCAGATCATCGATGCGCTGTCCGGCGAGTACCGTGATCGCTTCATGCTCCACTACAACATGCCCCCGTACGCCACCGGTGAGTGCGGCCGCGTGGGCACGCCCAAGCGTCGCGAGATCGGCCATGGCCGTCTGGCCAAGCGTGCGCTGGCCGCTGTGCTGCCCAACCCAGAGGACTTTGCCTACGCCATGCGCGTGGTCTCGGAGATCACCGAGTCTAACGGCTCGTCCTCCATGGCCTCGGTCTGCGGCGGCTGTCTGGCCCTGATGGACGCCGGCGTTCCCATGAAGGCCCACGTGGCCGGTATCGCCATGGGTCTGATCAAAGAAGGTGGCCGGTTTGCCGTGCTGACCGACATCCTGGGTGACGAAGATCACCTGGGTGACATGGACTTTAAGGTGGCCGGCTCCGAGATCGGTGTCACGGCGCTGCAGATGGACATCAAGATTCAGGGTATTACCAAGGAGATCATGCAGGTCGCGCTGGCGCAGGCCCAAGAGGCCCGTCTGCACATCCTCGGCAAGATGAAGGGGGCCATGGGCTCAGCCCGTTCCGAGCTCTCCGAGTTCGCGCCCCGTCTGTATCAGATGAAGATCAACCCCGAGCGTATCCGTGACGTGATCGGCAAGGGCGGTGCCACCATTCGTTCTATCACCGAAGAGACCGGTACCACCATCGACATTCAGGAAGACGGCTCCATCACCATTGCGGCCACTTCTGGCGATGCCGCTCGGGCCGCCATGGCCAAGATCGAAGAACTCACGGCTGAGGTCGAAGTCGGCAAGACCTACGAGGGTACGGTTCTGCGTCTGCTGGAGTTCGGTGCCATTGTCCAGATCCTGCCCGGCAAGGATGGTCTGCTGCACATCTCCCAGATTGCCAACGAGCGCGTCAACCAGGTCTCCGACTACGTCAAAGAAGGCCAGGTCGTTCGCGTCAAGGTCATCGAGGCCGATGACAAGGGTCGCCTGCGTCTGTCCATGAAGGCCCTGCTGGAGCAGAGCCAAGACGGTCAGCCCGCAGCCGGCGAGGGCGCAGCACAGTAGTCTGTGCAAGAGCAAGTGATGACGGCTCGCCGACCCCTGGCCCTGGGCAACTGGAAGATGAATGGCGACATGGTCGCCAACGAGCAGCTCATGAGTGGGCTGCTCGAGTCATCGGCCCTGCTCATGACTGGCGGTGCGATTCAGGCGGGATTTGCTGTACCGGCGCCTTATTTGTTTCAGGCCGCCGTCAGGCTCAAGGGGACCGGCTTTCTCTGGGGCGCCCAAGACTGCTCAGACCAGGCCAATGGGGCCTACACCGGTGAGATCAGCACCGCCATGCTCCAAGACTTTGAGGCGGGCTTCTGCCTGATAGGTCATTCCGAGCGTCGCGCCAGACATCACGAGACCGATCAACAGATTGGCGCCAAGCTTCAGGCCGTGTTGTCCGCCAATATCATGCCCGTGCTCTGCGTGGGAGAGTCTCTCGCCCAACGTGAGTCGGGTCAGGCCAGCCAAGTGGTCTGTGCACAGGTGCTGGCAGCCTTAACTGGACTCAAGGCCGAGGATCTGGTTCGGGTGGCGGTGGCTTACGAACCCATTTGGGCCATTGGTACTGGCAAGACGGCCAGTGCAGCCGATGCGCAGGCCATGCATGCAGCCATTCGTCAGGCTCTGAGCCAACTCGATGCCAAAGCGGCTGGCCAGATGCGAATCCTGTATGGCGGCAGCGTCAAGGCGGCCAACAGTGCAGAGTTGTTTGCCCAGCCCGATGTGGACGGTGGGTTGGTGGGCGGGGCCTCGTTGGATGTCAAAGAGATGGCCGGCATCCTGCAAGCGGCTCACGCGCGAGCAGCCAGCCTGGGGCTGGTTCAACAGAATTCATAGAACAAGGAAGCTAAAGATGAGCTGGGTGGTCAGTTTTCTGATGGTGGTTCAAGTGGTGGCGGCTTTGGCCATCATCGTCCTGGTCTTGCTGCAACAGGGCAAGGGGGCCGACATGGGAGCGGCCTTTGGATCGGGCTCCGCGGGTTCGGTATTTGGTTCCAGCGGCTCGTCCAATTTCCTGTCTCGATCTACCGCCATCATGGCCGTGGTCTTCTTCGCCAGCACGCTGGCCTTGGCTCAGTTTGGCGCCAGGGACATCCGCAGACCGGCTGGCGGAACAGGTATCATGGAGTCTATTCCGGGATCCACGTCGGTTCCCGCAGCGCAGGACCAGGGGGCTGCTGCTAGCAAGCCTGCCCAGCCTGCCACGGCGGCCGATCAGATCCCCAAAAAGTAGTGCCCAGCAGTACCCAGATGGTAGCCAGACGCTTCTTGCAGAATGCGGCTGGTCCCAGGAGACAACAGGCTGTAATCAAAACGTCGTGCCGACGTGGTGGAATTGGTAGACACGCTATCTTGAGGGGGTAGTGGCGAAAGCTGTGCGAGTTCGAGTCTCGCCGTCGGCACCAAACGGAAAAAACGGTCTAGCTGCGAGCCGTCGGCTTGCGGACTGTACCGGGGAGTCTTGAAAGGAGACTTATGAGCTTAGAGCCGTATTTGCCGGTTCTGTTGTTCATTCTCGTGGGCATCGCCGTCGGCGTAGGTCCCATGCTGCTAGGTGCTCTCATCGGCCCGCATCGGCCCGATGCGCAAAAGCTCTCGCCATACGAGTGTGGCTTTGAGGCTTTTGAAGACGCCCGCATGCAGTTCGATGTGCGCTACTACCTGGTTGCCATTCTCTTCATTCTGTTTGACCTCGAGATCGCCTTCCTCTTTCCGTGGGCGGTCAGCCTAAAAGAAATCGGTTTCTTCGGATTCATGGCCATGATGGTGTTCTTGGCCATCTTGGTGCTGGGCTTCATCTATGAGTGGATGAAGGGCGCCCTGGACTGGGAATAACGCAAAGGCAGACAGCGAGACAACATGGCGATCGACGGCATTCTCAAACAAGGCTTTATCACCACCACGGCTGATCAGGTCATCAACTGGACGCGCACGGGTTCGCTCTGGCCCATGACCTTTGGTCTGGCCTGCTGCGCGGTCGAGATGATGCATGCTGGCGCCTCGCGCTACGACCTCGATCGCTTTGGCGTGGTCTTTCGCCCCAGTCCCCGCCAGTCCGACGTCATGATCGTGGCCGGCACACTGTGCAACAAGATGGCGCCAGCGCTGCGCAAGGTCTACGACCAAATGCCCGAGCCCCGATGGGTGATCAGCATGGGGTCCTGCGCCAATGGTGGTGGCTACTACCACTACTCCTACTCGGTGGTCCGTGGCTGCGACCGAATCGTGCCGGTTGACATCTATGTGCCGGGCTGCCCGCCAACCGCAGAGGCCTTGCTCTACGGCATCATCCAGCTCCAACAAAAAATCAAGCGCACCAACACCATTGCGCGCGACTAGTTCAGGAACCAGACTGCCTCATGGACGCCAACCAAACCCTTGCCGCCGATCAGACGCCAGACAACGAGGCGGTGGGTAATCCACTGGTCAGCCGGGTCCATGGCCTGGCGCCCAATCTTGCGGTAACCGAGAGTTACGGCGAGATCACCGTCACTGTGCCAGCGGCCAGCTATCAGGCGCTTGCTTGGTTGTTGCGAGATCAGCCTGACTTGCGGTTTGAGACCCTGATCGACCTCTGTGGTGTTGATTACCAGGGCTACAAAGATGGCCAGTACCAGGGTCCTCGTTTCGCCGTGGTCACCCATTTGTTGTCGGTTGAGCACAACCGTCGTATTCGGCTACGCGTCTTTGCCCCCGATGACCACATGCCCATGGTGGACTCGCTCACCGAGGTCTGGCCCGCCGCCAACTGGTATGAGCGAGAAGCCTTCGACCTCTTTGGCATTGCCTTTCAGGGACATCCCGACCTGCGTCGTCTCCTGACCGACTACGGCTTTATTGGCCACCCATTCCGCAAGGATTTCCCGCTCTCTGGCTATGTTGAGATGCGTTACGACCCCGAGCAAAAGCGTGTGGTCTACCAGCCGGTCACCATTGAGCCAAGAGACATTACCCCGCGCGTGATTCGAGAAGAGAGTTATGGCCGACATTAAGAACTACACCCTGAACTTTGGGCCGCAGCACCCGGCAGCCCACGGGGTTTTGCGTCTGGTGCTCGAGCTCGATGGCGAGGTTGTCCAGCGAGCTGACCCACACATCGGATTGCTTCATCGCGGTACCGAGAAGCTGGCCGAGTCCAAGACCTTCTTGCAGTCGGTGCCCTACATGGATCGTCTGGACTACGTCTCGATGATGTGCAACGAGCACGGCTATGTCATGGCCATCGAGAAACTCTTGGGGGTCGACGTGCCCATCCGGGCGCAGTACATCCGGGTCATGTTCGATGAAATCACCCGCATCCTCAATCACCTGCTCTGGATCGGCGCCCATGGCCTGGACGTTGGGGCCATGGCGGTCTTTCTCTATGCCTTCCGCGAGCGCGAGGACCTGATGGACTGCTACGAAGCGGTCTCGGGTGCACGCATGCACGCCGCATACTACCGGCCAGGTGGGGTCTATCGTGACCTGCCCGACACCATGCCGCAGTACACGCCCAATCGCCTGCGCAGCAAGCGTGCGGTGAGCAAGCTCAATGAAAACCGCACAGGCTCGTTGCTTGACTTCATCGAAGACTTCACGCGGCGCTTTCCCAAGTGTGTCGACGAATACGAGACCCTGCTCACCGACAACCGCATCTGGAAGCAGCGTCTGGTGGGCATTGGGGTGGTCAGTCCCGAGCGAGCCCAGGCCCTGGGATTTACCGGCCCCATGCTGCGTGGGTCTGGCATTGCCTTTGACCTGCGAAAGCACCAGCCCTACGAGGTCTACGACCAGCTCGACTTTGATATTCCGGTGGGCACCGAGGGCGACAGCTACGACCGCTACCTGGTTCGCATGGCCGAAATGCGCGAAAGCAATCGCATCATCGCCCAGTGTGTGAAGTGGCTGCGCGAGAACCCCGGACCAGTGATGACCGATAACCACAAGGTCTCGCCGCCGGCCCGGGTCGAGATGAAGTCCAACATGGAAGAGCTCATCCACCACTTCAAACTCTTTACCGAGGGCTTTCATGTGCCCGAGGGCGAGTGCTATGCCGCGGTCGAGCACCCCAAGGGTGAGTTCGGTATCTACCTGATCAGCGATGGCGCCAACATGCCATACCGCGTCAAGATTCGGGCCCCGGGCTTTGCCCACCTGCAGGCCCTCGATGAAATGTCCCGCGGCCACATGCTGGCCGACGTGGTCACCATCATTGGCACCCAGGACATCGTCTTTGGAGAGATTGACCGATGAGCACCGTCAAGCCCACTCAGATGGCCCTCAGTGAGCAGCCTGTGCGTCAGTTGTCTGACAATGCCTATGCGCTGATCGATCGTGAGTTGGCCAAATACCCAGCGGACCAGAAACAGTCGGCTGTCATGAGCGCCCTGCGAATCGCCCAGACCGAGCGTGGCTTTATCACCCCCGAGATCGAGGCCGACATTGCCCATTATCTGGGCATGCCACCCATCGCCGTCCATGAGGTCGCCAGTTTCTACACCATGTACAACAACGGCCCGCATGGTCGCTACAAGATCACGGTCTGTACCAATCTGCCTTGCGCCCTGCGCAACGGCAACCAGGCAGTCGAGTACATCAAGGCCCAGCTGGGAATCGGATTTGGTCAGACCACCGCCGATGGCCTATTCACGCTCAAAGAGGGCGAGTGCATGGGGGCCTGCGGCGATTCGCCGGTGATGCTGGTCAACAACCACCGCATGTGCAGCTGGATGTCCAACGACAAGATCGATGCGCTGCTCAACGAGCTGCGCGCGCAGGCCAGTCAGAAAGGAGCCGCCTAATGGGTGCTGCTGACATCTCTGTGATCGACACCTGTTTCCATGGTCGTCACCTATCGCCTCAGATCCTGGCTGACCTGGCGCCAGATGCCTGGCATCTAAAAGACTACGAGGCCCGAGGTGGCTATCAGGCCCTCAAGAAGATTCTCGGTGTCGACGGTGGCCCTGGCATGACCCCAGAAGAGGTGATTGCCCAGGTCAAGGCTGGTGTGCTGCGTGGTCGTGGCGGGGCCGGCTTTCCGACAGGTCTCAAGTGGAGCTTCATGCCCGCCAAGCTGCCCATCCAAAAGTACCTGATCTGTAACTCCGATGAGGGCGAGCCAGGCACTTTTAAAGACCGGGACATTCTTCGCTACAACCCACACATCGTCATCGAGGGCATGGCCATTGCTGCCTATGCCATGGGTATCACAGTTGGCTACAACTACATCCATGGCGAGATCTTCTCCACCTACGAGCGGTTTGAGCAGGCCCTGGAAGAGGCCAGGGCGGCTGGCTATCTGGGCGACAACATCATGGGCAAGGGCTTTAAGTTTCAACTCCATGCCCACCACGGCTATGGCGCCTACATCTGTGGCGAAGAGACGGCCCTGCTCGAGTCCATCGAGGGCAAGAAGGGCCAGCCACGCTTCAAGCCACCTTTTCCAGCGAGCTATGGCCTGTATGGCAAGCCCACCACCATTAACAACACCGAGACCTTTGCGGCGGTGCCCTGGATTATTCGCAACGGTGGTGAGGCCTATCTCGCCGTTGGCAAGCCCAACAATGGCGGCACCAAGATCTTTTCGGTCTCGGGCGATGTCAACCTGCCTGGTAACTACGAGATCCCCTTGGGCACGCCCTTTGCCAAGCTATTGGAACTCGCCGGTGGTGTGCGCAATGGCCGCAAGCTCAAGGCCGTGATTCCCGGTGGCTCCTCCATGCCAGTGCTGCCCGCCGACATCATGATGGCCTGTGACATGGACTACGACAGCATCAGCAAGGCCGGCTCCATGCTCGGCTCTGGCGCGGTGATCGTCATGGATGACAGCCGCTGCATGGTTCGCAGCCTGTTGCGCCTGTCCTATTTTTATTACGAAGAGTCATGCGGCCAGTGCACGCCCTGCCGTGAGGGAACCGGCTGGCTCTGGCGCCTTGTCAAGCGTATCGAAGAGGGGCAGGGCACCATGGCCGACCTCGACCAACTCAACCGGGTGGCCGACAACATCCAGGGTCGCACCATTTGCGCCCTTGGCGACGCGGCCGCCATGCCGGTTCGGGCCTTTCTCAAGCACTACCGTCACGAATTCGAACACCACGTCACCCACAAGACCTGTGCGGTGCCCGATTACATCTAGGCAGCGACGCGAACATGATTGAACTTGAGATCGATGGTCAAAAGGTAGAGGTGCCTGCTGGCAGCATGGTCATGGATGCGGCCAACCAGTTGGGCATTTACGTGCCGCACTTCTGCTACCACAAGAAGCTTTCGATCGCGGCCAACTGCCGCATGTGCCTAGTTGAAGTCGAAAAGGCACCCAAGCCTCTGCCGGCCTGTGCGACCCCGGTGTCCGCGGGCATGAAGGTCTACACGCAGACAGACAAGGCCAAGCAGGCCCAAAAAAGCGTCATGGAGTTCCTGCTCATTAACCACCCCTTGGATTGCCCCATCTGCGATCAGGGCGGTGAGTGTCAGCTCCAAGACCTCGCTGTTGGCTATGGCCCATCCGCCTCCCGTTATGTCGAAGAAAAACGGGTGGTCTTTCACAAGTCTATGGGCCCGCTCATCTCGGCCGAAGAGATGTCCCGCTGTATTCACTGCACCCGATGTGTTCGATTCGGTCAGGAGATCGCAGGCGTCATGGAACTCGGCATGCATGGCCGCGGCGAACATTCCGAGATCATGTCCTTTGTGGGCAATGCCATTGAGAGCGAGCTCTCCGGCAACATGATTGACATCTGCCCGGTCGGTGCGCTCACCAGCAAACCCTTCCGATACAGCGCTCGCACCTGGGAGCTCTCGCGTCGTCATTCGGTTAGCCCGCACGACAGCCTGGGCGCCAACCTGGTGGTTCAGTCCAAGTCCGGCGTGGTCAAGCGCATCGTGCCCTTCGAGAACGACCAGGTGAACGAGTGCTGGATTTCGGATCGCGACCGCTTTGCCTACGAAGGGCTCAACAGCGACGACCGTCTCACGGTGCCCATGATTCGCAACGACCAGGGGCAGTGGGTGGAAGTCAGCTGGCAGAGTGCCTTGGCCAAGGCGGCCGATTTGCTTCGCCTGGCTGCTGGCCGCGGTGCCAACAAGGTTCGAACCCTGGCGGCCCCCATGGCCACCCTCGAAGAACTGGGCTTGGCAGCTCGCATCACCCGGGGTCTGGCGAGTGATGCCATCGATGCTCGTCCTTCGCTCTCAGAGCCAGCCTTCGACAGCCACGTCACGGGCGTGCCCAGCCTGGGCATGCCGGTCGAGGACCTCAGCAGCCTGGAGCGTGTGTTGGTCGTGGGCAGCAGTCTGCGCTCCGAGCAGCCCCTCATCGCCCAGCGTCTGCGCCAGGCCACCAAGAAAGGTGCCCAGGTTCACCAGCTCCATGCAACGGCCCAAGACCTGCTCATGCCAGTGCACACCAGCCTGGTCAAGGCACCTGGTCAGTGGCTGGCTGCACTCGACAGTCTGCTGCTGGCATCTGCCGCAGCCGGTGCCGGTGCCTTGCCGGCTGGCTTTGTGGCCCAGCCGACTGCCGACGCCAAAGATGCACAGATCGTCTCGGTGGTGGCCTCACTGCGGTCTGCGCCAACGGGTCCTCTCAAGGCGGCCATTCTGATTGGCGCCGACCTGCTGGCCCATCCCTTGGCCTCTGAACTTGCAGCCCGCGCTCAGGCGCTGGCCGATCTGCTGGGCGTGCGCTTCGGCGTCATGCCGGCTGGCGGCAATGCGGTGGGAGCCTACCTGGCCCAGGCCCATCCCAAGTCAGGTGGTGCCAATGCCCACGAGATGTTTGACGACCCCTCAGCCGCCTTCCTGCTGATCCATCTGGAGCCAGCCCTGGACTGTGCCGATGGTCCCCGTGCCGTATCGGCCCTCAAAGGGGCCCAGAAGGGCATGGGCGTTGTAGCCCTCACGGCCTACAAGTCCGCCGTGTCGGATGTCGCCAACGTCATGCTGCCCATCACCCCCTACACCGAGACCTCGGGCAGTTTCGTGAACCTGGGTGGCCGTCTTCAGTCCTTCCAGGCGGCGGTCTCCCCCCGTGGTCAGGCCCGACCTGGCTGGAAGGTGCTGCGAGTGCTGGGTAACCTGCTCAACCTGCCTGACTTCGAGTACGAGTCCAGCGAGGAAGTCCGCGACAGCCTGCTGCCCGGTGCCATGGCTGGCGAGCGTCTGCCAGGACTCTCGGTGCGCTTTAGCATGGGGGCCTCCTCGGCCGGGCAGGCTGCCAGCAAATCGGCAGCGCAGGCAGTTTCGGCCAGCGCCGCAGCCGGTCTCTTTGAGCGAATGGGCGCCACGGGCCTCTACCTCACCGACACCATTGTCCGCAGGGCGGCCTCGCTTCAACAGACTCGCCAGTCCGCCACGCCCAAGGCTGTCTTCTCTACAGAGGATCTGGCCACCATTGGTGGGGCACCCGGCATGATGGTTCGAATTCGACAGGGTCGCCAGGAGCTCTTGCTCGAGGCCGCTGCCGATGCCCGTCAGGCCAACGGCGTGGTCAGCATTCTGACCGGTCATGCTCAAGCCGCCGCTCTGAATCAGCGATGGGGTCAGGCTCAAGTCGCAGTGGTCACCCAACAGGCTGCGGCTTAAAGACAGCGAACAGGCACAGGACCCATGAACGATCTGCTCACTCAGTTTCAAGCCTTTGGTAGCGACCTGCTGGGTGGAGCCTGGCCGGTAGCCTGGACCCTGATCAAGATCATGGCGGTGGTCTTGCCATTGCTGGGAGCCGTGGCCTACCTCACCCTTTGGGAGCGCAAGCTCATTGGCTGGATGCACGTTCGTCTCGGGCCCAACCGAGTGGGTCCTCTTGGTCTGCTGCAGCCCATCGCCGATGCGCTCAAGCTGCTCACCAAAGAGATCATTCTGCCCAGCGCCGCCAACAAGGGCCTCTACCTGCTGGCGCCAGTCATGACCATCATGCCAGCCCTGGCCGCCTGGGCGGTCATGCCCTTTGGACCCGAGGCGGTCTTGGCCAACATCAACGCTGGACTGCTCTTTTTGTTGGCCATCACGTCTCTGGAGGTCTACGGCGTGATTTTGGCCGGCTGGGCCTCGAACTCCAAGTATGCCTTCCTGGCGGCCATGCGGGCTTCCGCCCAGATGGTGTCCTATGAACTCGCCATTGGCTTTGCCCTTGTGGTGGTGCTCATGGTCAGCGGTAGCCTCAATCTGACCGACATTGTTCAGGCCCAAGAAAAAGGCCAGTTCGCAGACCTCGGCCTGAACTTTCTGTCTTGGAACTGGCTGCCTTTGCTGCCCGTGTTCGTGGTCTATTTCATCTCCAGTGTGGCCGAGACCAACCGCCACCCCTTTGACGTGGTCGAGGGGGAGAGCGAGATTGTGGCGGGCCACATGGTGGAGTACTCGGGCATGTCCTTTGCCATCTTCTTCCTGGCCGAGTACGCCAACATGATTCTGCTGTCGGCCCTGGCCTCGATCATGTTCCTCGGTGGCTGGAGCGCTCCCGTCGCTGCTCTCGATTTCATCCCAGGCTGGATTTGGCTGGGCCTCAAGACCTTCCTGGTGGTGAGCACCTTTATCTGGATGCGAGCGTCCTTCCCCCGCTACCGATATGACCAGATCATGCGCCTGGGCTGGAAGATCTTCATTCCCGTGACCCTGGTCTGGCTGGTGGTGATCGGCATCTGGATGCAGACCCCCTGGAACATCTGGCACTAAGCTCGGACCTAAGGCGACCAACCCATGTCATCCATCGTTCAGTTTTTCAAGTCCTTCCTGCTGCTGGAGATGCTCCAGGGCATGGGCGTGACCCTGCGCAATCTCTTTGCCCGCAAGATCACCATCCAGTATCCCGAAGAGAAGACACCCGCCTCTCCGCGCTTTCGTGGTCTGCATGCACTGCGTCGCTATCCCAACGGCGAAGAGCGCTGCATCGCCTGCAAACTCTGCGAGGCCGTCTGCCCAGCCAAGGCCATCACCATTGAGTCGGCTGTTCGCGAGGACGGCAGCCGTCGCACCACCCGCTATGACATTGATCTCACCAAGTGCATCTTCTGTGGTTTTTGCGAAGAGAGCTGCCCGGTGGATTCCATCGTTGAGACCAACATCCACGAGTACCACGGCGAGAAGCGTGGTGACCTGTATTTCACCAAAGAGATGCTCCTGGCCGTTGGCGATCGGTATGAGCAGGACATTGCCCGTGCACGCGAATCCGACGCCAAGTACCGATAAGCCATGACCGATACCCTGACGCTTTTCTACATCTTTGCGGCCATTCTGGTCTTCGCGGCCTTGCGGGTCATCACCACTCGCCATCCGGTCCACGCTGCGCTCTACCTGGTGCTGAGTTTCTTCACGGCTGCAGCCCTCTGGCTTTTGCTCAAGGCTGAGTTCCTGGCCATTACCCTGGTACTGGTCTATGTGGGTGCGGTCATGGTGCTGTTCTTGTTTGTGGTCATGATGGTGGACCTGGATCTAGACAAGCTCCGCCAGGGCTTCTGGCAGAACGCCAAGGTCGCCCTGCCCGTAGGACTGCTGATCGTTTTTGAGATGGGGGCCATCTTGCTGCGCAGCTTCCAGGTACCGGAGTCGGCCGTGCCGCTGGCCAAGCCCATCAGCAACACCAAGGCGCTGGGGCAGGTACTCTACACCGACTACTTCTTTGCCTTCCAAATCGCTGCGGTCATCCTGCTGCTGGCCATGGTGGCGGCCATCGCGCTCACCCTGCGCCATCGCAAGGACGCCAAACACCAGGACCCTGGTCAGCAGGTGCGGGTTCAGGCCAAAGATCGCCTCAAGATGGTTCAGTTTCCCAAGGCAGACCAGTCGACTGGCTCAGCAGAGACCGCCAGCTCGAAAGGAGAGGGCGCATGATGACCCTGTCGCATTACCTGGTACTCGGCGCCATTCTGTTTGCCATTAGCATCGTTGGCATCTTCATGAACCGGCGCAACCTGATCGTGCTGCTCATGGCCATTGAGCTCATGCTGCTGGCCGTCAACCTGAACTTTGTCGCCTTCTCCCATTACCTGGGCAATCTCGATGGCCAGGTCTTTGTCTTTTTCATTCTGACGGTGGCGGCGGCCGAGTCAGCGATCGGTCTGGCCATCCTGGTCATCTTGTTTAGAAATCTCAAAACTGTTGAGGTCGAGCGCCTTGACGAGCTGAAAGGCTAGGGCATGCAGTCTGTCTATCTTCTGGCCGCATTGGCCCCCTTGGCCGGCGCGATTCTGGCGGGGTTCTTTGGGCAGTCTATTGGCCGGGCCAACAGTCACCGGGTGACCATTGCAGGGGTGGCGGTCTCGCTGATCGCCTCGGTCTATGTCTTGATGGATGTGCTGGGCGGCAATGTCTTTAATGGCACGGTCTACACCTGGGCCACGATCGGCGGCATCCGCATGGAAGTCGGCTTTCTGATCGACAGCCTGACGGCCACCATGATGGTGGTGGTGACCTTTGTCTCGCTGATGGTCCACATCTACACCATTGGCTACATGGAAGAAGACCCAGGCTACGCCCGGTTCTTCTCTTACATCTCGCTTTTTACCTTCAGCATGCTCATGCTGGTCATGAGCAACAACTTCCTGCAGCTCTTCTTTGGCTGGGAGGCGGTGGGCCTGGTCTCCTACCTGCTCATTGGCTTCTGGTTTAAAAAGCCAACCGCCATCTACGCCAACCTCAAAGCCTTCTTGGTCAACCGCGTGGGCGACTTTGGCTTCATTTTGGGCATTGGTCTGCTGCTGGCTTATACCGGTAGCCTTCGCTACAGCGATGTCTTTGCCCAGTCGGGCAGTTTGGCCAGCCAGACCATTGAGCTCATTCCTGGCATGCCTGTGCCTCTGTTGGCCGTGGCCTGCATCTGTCTGTTCATTGGCGCCATGGGCAAATCGGCTCAGTTCCCCTTGCATGTCTGGCTGCCGGACTCCATGGAAGGTCCAACTCCCATCTCGGCGCTGATCCACGCGGCCACCATGGTGACGGCCGGCATCTTTATGGTGGCCCGCATGTCGCCGCTCTTTGAGTTGTCTGACATTGCGCTGTCGTTTGTCATGGTGATTGGCAGCATCACGGCACTCTTCATGGGCTTTCTGGGCATTGTCCAGAACGACATCAAGCGGGTCGTGGCCTATTCCACCCTGTCGCAGCTGGGCTACATGACGGTGGCCCTGGGGGCCTCAGCCTACAGTGTGGCCGTCTTCCACCTGGTGACCCATGCCTTCTTCAAGGCCCTGCTGTTCTTGGCGGCCGGCTCGGTCATCATTGGCATGCACCACGAGCAGGACATGCGTCGCATGGGTGGGCTCTACAAGAAGATGCCCATCACCTATGTGGTCAGCCTGCTGGGGTCTTTGGCGCTCATTGGCGCCCCGTTCTTCTCAGGCTTTTACTCCAAGGACATGATCATCGAGGCGGTGAATTTCTCCAACCAGTCTGCCGCTCAGCTGGTCTACTACATGCTGCTCTTGGGCGTCTTCGTGACCGCCTTCTACAGCTTTAGGCTTTTCTTTATGGTCTTCCATGGTCAGCCCCGCTGGGGCGAGCATGCGGCCCATGACGATCATGCCGACCATGCCGGCCATCCAGCCCACGAAGACCATGGCCATCATGCTGACCACCACCATGAGCCCCATGAGTCGCCCGCCGTGGTGACGGTACCGCTGATTCTGTTGGCCATCCCGTCGGTGCTCTTAGGCGCCGTCATGATTCAGCCGGCTCTCTTTGGTGATTTTTTCAAAGGCGTGATCTATGTGGATGCCGCCAACCATCCCGCCATGGCCAAGATGGCCGAGCACTTCCACGGGGCCTTGGCCCTTGGCCTGCATGCCCTGGTGACGCCGGCCTTCTGGCTGGCTGCTGCCGGGGTTGCAACCGCCTTCTGGTTTTACATTCTGTCGCCTGGTATTCCCGCCAAGATCAGCACGTCCTTTGCCTGGCTGCATCGCATCCTGGATCAGAAGTATTACCTGGACCGCTTTAACGAGGTGTTCTTTGCCGGTGGGGCCCGCCAACTGGGCAGTGGCCTGTGGCAGAAGGCCGACCAGGGCCTGATCGATGGTCTGCTGGTCAATGGATCTGCCCGAGTGGTCGCTGCCGTGGCGGCCGTGCTGCGACTCGGTCAGACCGGATACCTCTACCACTACGCCATTGCCATGATTCTGGGCGTAGCCCTTTTGCTCTGGTGGTTTGCCCCACTGATGCACGCCACCTCGCCGCTGACCAAATAGGTTTGACATGACTAGCATGCTGACGTCCTCGATTCCCTGGCTGTCGTTGTCCATCTGGACCCCGATCCTGCTGGGACTGGCTCTGATTGGATTGGCCCGGCCACTTCAGGCTGGATCAGCCAGCCTGGCTCGTCAACTCGCCTTGGGTGCGTCTGTGCTCTCCCTGCTGCCCACCATCGCCCTGATCACAGACTTTAATGCGGCCCACGTGGGCTTTCAGTTTGTCGAGAAATTCAGCTGGATCGAGCGCTTCTCGGTCCATTACTTCCTCGGTGTCGATGGCATATCGGTCTGGTTTGTTCCGCTGACGGCCCTCATCACCATCTTTGTGGTGGTCGCTGGATGGGAGGTCATCGAGGATAGGCCCGCGGTCTACATGGGATCCTTCTTGATTCTCTCCGGACTCATGATTGGCGTCTTCTGCGCCCTGGATGGCCTGCTGTTCTATGTCTTTTTCGAGGCCACCCTCATCCCCATGTACATCGTGATCGGCATCTGGGGTGGGCCACGCCGTGTCTATGCGGCCTTTAAGTTCTTCCTCTATACCTTGTTGGGCTCCTTGCTCACTCTGGTCGCCATCATCTACCTGTACTCACAGAGTGGCAGCTTTGACATCCTGGCCTGGCACAAGCTGCCCCTGGC
>Ga0208432_1000120_pt1 | contig 15880 bp, 15 predicted proteins | sample Wag4_2014_7_11_2_FD_187361 | JGI IMG/M metagenome (GOLD analysis project Ga0208432, IMG submission 187361) | Lake water microbial communities from Ohio, USA - Utica-2 Time Series LW 2014_7_11 (SPAdes) (version 2) | ecosystem: Environmental > Aquatic > Freshwater > Lake | place: USA: Ohio...
TCTCCCCACTGCATCCCCACCTGGAAACCAACTTTCGGGCATGAAAAAAGCCCCTCACATGGAGGGGCTTGGCGTGGAGCTAGGCGGAGATTTACTCCTCGTTGGAGCGGTTCTCCCAGCGCTGCTCAAGGCGAGCGCTTAAATTTGAGCGTGATTTAGCCTGACGTGGGCCTCGGCTCATAGGTGAGATCGAAGAGATTGATGAGATCGCTGTGATGACTCCGCTGAGCGCGATAACAAAGCCAAGGATTCCGATAGGTGTCACCTGGGCGATGAGGCCGCCAAAGAGGGTAACTAGACCTAGGAGCAGTAAGCCCGCCCCTAGCATGATGCGATTACGTGATGGTGAAACAGGGCTCTTTGATGAAAGAGCTGAAACCAGGCGTGGATCTTCAGTTAAAAGAGCAGCCTCCATCTCTTCCAAGAGGCGCTTTTCACGATCAGATAAAGGCATAGCCCCACAATAGAACAGTTTTTCTCTGCTCGCTACTCATTCTCTTCACCGGGCTTAATCAACCGAGCTGGACGTACCGAACCATGGCCAAAACGCTCGCGGGCCTTATCCATGGCACCTTCCGCCTCGCGCCACCCCTTTTCACGCTCACCCAAGATCATTTGAACAGGTGCACCCTCACTTAAATTCTCAAGAGATACACCGACTAAACGCAGACGAGCTCGTTCAATACGAAGCCCTTGGTACAAACCCTTAACCACTTCATACACATCGTGGGTGCTATCGATCGGCAGCGGCAAAGTCTTTGATCGATTGATCGTTGAGAAATCTCCAAAGCGAACCTTGATTGAGATCGTCTTGGCGAACAATCCCTTGTCGCGCAGCCTAGATGTTGCGCGCTCGCACAACCGCAGATATTCGCGCAGGATCTCTTCGGGGTTGTCTAAATCTGTTGGAAAGGTTTCGGCGGCGCTAATACTTTTTTCCGCATCTTGCGGTGCAACATCGCGATAGTCGCGACCCCATGCAAGTTCATGCAAGGTGCTACCTGCTGCTTCTCCAACTGCGCGAATCAAAGTAGTGCGCGGAAGCTTTGCAATATCCTCAATAGTACGAAGTCCTAAACGTTCTAAAACCTCTGCCGTCTTTGGCCCTACTCCCCACATCGCCGAAATTGGTAGCGGGTGTAAGAATTCAAGGATTCGATCACTGGTGATTTCCAGCATGCCATTAGGTTTGCAATGGGTCGATGCTAACTTTGCAATGAACTTTGAAGGTGCGATTCCAACAGAGCAAGTAATGCCCTCTTGTGCTTCAACCTTGGCGCGGATCGCTGCTGCGATTTCCCGGCCTGTGCCTAATAATTTCTTTGCACCGGTTACATCGAGAAATGCTTCATCAACCGAAATCGGTTCAACGTTAGGAGTAAAGCTTTCAAAGATCTCCATGATGTGACTAGATACCTCTTGGTACCGTGCCATATCAACAGGTAAGAAGATGGCATGGGGTGCTAATCGGCGTGCTTGTCCCACCGGCATCGCAGAGTGAATACCAAATTTGCGTGCTTCATAATTTGCTGCAGATACAACGCCACGTGTACCCATTCCGATAACAACAGCCTTGCCCTTTAATTCGGGGTTATCTTTTTCGGCAACCGATGCAAAGAATGCATCCATATCGACATGCAGAATCGTTGCCTGGATTGGCTTCTCATCCGTTGTCATATTGCGAGCGTACTTTGTTTAGCGCTCCAACTTTCGTAAGCGGCACGTAAATCCCAAGCCCCTGTAGCCCTGATAGAGATACCTCTGGCACCTGTGCGACGGGTAACGCCCCGAACCAGCAGCAGCGATGTCGAATACAAAACATTGGCGTACTCGCTTTGAACATCGGTAAAGAAAGTTGAATCGCTGCAGCCATATCCATCATCAAGGGTTAGGAAAATGACACGTTTGCCCGAACGTACCGGTGGTGTCTGCATCGCAACCTTGATCCCTGCAACCAAGACCGATGATTGAGATCGCTGTTTCAGCAAATCACTAGAGCGAACCGCACCAATTGCATTAAGGAACTCGCCATAAAATTCAATCATGTGACGGGACATATCAATCCCTAAGCGATCGATCTCATGCTTCACACTTTCCGATGCGGTCATCGCAGGTAGTCCACTACTGATCAACGCTGGTGGTTCAAACCCTAAGTTCATCTGCGCGCCAGAGACAGCAGCGCTGGGTGATTTTTGCAGATCAGAAAAGTGAAGTAGCAGGTCGCGTCGATTGACATCGGCATGCAGCGAATCAAAACCACCTGTAAGAATCAAACTTTCAGTAACCGGTGTGCTGCACCCAGATCTGCGCACAAAATCATTGAGGTCAATGTAAGGCCGACCAGCGATAATTGATTGCACTTCCCCATCACTGATTCCGCTAACCGTTGATAAGGCGATGCGGATCGCGTTGCCATGATCTTCTACGCGGTAGACCGCATCAGATGCGTTGACATCAATCGGTGCGATGGTGATCCCCATTTGTCGTGCCTCATCCACAATTAAACGTTTGGGATACATGCCGGGATCATGGGTTAAGACAGCTGCAAGAAATGCTGCTGGGTAATGGGTCTTAAGCCAAGCAGATTGATAGGTAGGCAGCGCAAAAGCTGCAGCATGTGCTTTGCAAAAACCAAAGGATGCAAAGGCGCGCAGTACATCCCAAATCTGCTGAATGATTGGTAGCTCATACCCTTTGGCCGTTGCTGCAGGAAAGAACCAATCGCAGACCTCTTGTTGACCTGCACGATCCCCTAGCGATCTGCGCTTTTCATCAGCCGTTGCCAAGGAAACCCCGGTCATCGTTGCGATGATCTGAATAACCTGTTCATGGAAGACGACAACTCCTTCGGTGTGGGCCAAAATCTCATATAAATCAGGGTGAATTATCTGCGCTGGGCTCCACCCATGACGAGCCTTGAGAAATGGCGTGATCATGTCGCTCTTTACCGGCCCTGGTCTAAAGAGTGAAATATCAATAATTAAATCGGTAAAGGTTTTAGGTGCAAGCTTTCCAACAAGTTCGCGTTGTCCTGGACTTTCTACCTGAAAGATTCCCAGGGTTCTGGTGGATTGAATTAACTCGTAGGTTGCTGTGTCATCCAATGGAACGGTATCAATATCAATGACCTCTTGATGAACCCGTTCAATCTCTTTCATTGAGTAAGCAATAGTTGATTGCATACGAACACCCAAGACATCTAGCTTCAATAAGCCAACCGCTTCAACATCATCCTTATCAAAGGCGACCATGGGGTAACCACCAGCGCTGCTCATCAATGGTGCGCGATCTAGAAAACCACCATCGGATAAAACAATGGCACATGGATGCATCGCAAGGTGGCGTGGCAGACCATCAAGACGTTGTGCCATCTCAATTGTTGCCGCCATTAATGGCGTAGATGTATTCATACGTCGAAGCTCGGGCAGAGATTCCAAGGTTGCTGCAATATTGCGGGCACGAACATGTGGCATGGATTTGGCCAACATATCGATCTCCATGCCGGGTAAGCCAAGGGCTGCTCCTGCATCACGGATTGCGTGGCGGGCACGATAGGTATCGACCATCGCTACAACTGCGCACCGTGATTGATTAGTAGGTGATCCCCAATTGCTATCGCCATACCTTTTAAAGACCATGTCATAAATCTCTAAACGCCTGGCAGATTCCACATCGATATCAATATCCGGCAAGGCTCTGCGCAAGGGAGAACAAAAACGCTCCATCAATAAACCATGTTGCATAGGATCTACACCTGAGATTCCAAGTAAGTGACAGATCAAGGAACCCGCACCACTGCCACGAGCTGCAACACGGATACCGGCATCACGTGCCATATCTGAAATATCTGCAACTGTTAAAAAGTATGACTCGTAACCAAGGGTTGCAACCGTTGCTAGTTCATCATCTAAACGTGCACGTGCTTTGCTGATCTGTTCGCTGCTGTTGTAGCGCCAATTGATTCCGGCTTCACTGCGAGAACGCAGCAAGGTACGCATCTCTTGGGCGGTATTTACCCCTACAACATGGGGCTCTGGCAGGTGGGCTCCTCCTAAACCGATGTCGCGCTGAGGTGACAACAAAGAACGTTCAGCCCATTCGCGGGTTGTCTTTAACAATGCTCGCGGTGTTCGTTCTCCTGCAGCACGTGCGATTTCTGCAGCCAAAGAAATCATCTCATCACTTGATTTCAAAAACCCTTCAGCGTTACGTCGTTCGATGTGGCGATCATGTAATGGCACTAGCTGTCGCACACAATCTAAAACATCTGCAACCGGTCCATCGGTGCGATCCTTCATACGGACAGCGTTGGTAATAACCGCATCAATATCATTGTCGCGGGCAAAGATTAAGGAGCGTGCTGCATGTTCGGTAGAGCGCGGACCGCGACCTGCGACCAGGTGTGAAACACATTCAATTGCATTGTTCGCAAATAAATCACGGGTTTGATTAAAGATATGGAGCGCTTGATCAAAGCGGTGGTTTTGTATCGCATCACTGATAGGTGATTCGGGACCATGCATGGCGTAAACATTGGTGCTGTAATTACTAAACTGTTGCAGGAAATCTAAAGTTAAAACTGGAACACGAGTATCGCTGGTCATTGTTAGTGATGTCATCAATCTGCACAGCGAGCGCCATCCCCCATCGCTGTGTGCCAACAAGGTGATGCGACCTTTTGCATCCCCTCCATTTGCATTTTTTATGGCAATTGCACAGTTGACTCCGATGATGGGTGCGATTCCATAATCAACACAGCTTTGAGTAAAACGGATGGCACCAGCTAACCCATCACGATCTGTTAACGCTAGCGCCGGCATTTCAAACTCAGCTGCGCGTTGAACTAGATCGTGGGGGTGCGTTGTTCCATATTTCAATGAGTACCCACTGGCAACGTTGAGGTGAATAAAACTCATACGTTACGGATAATCCACTGACCTGTTACTTCATCACGTTCGAGTTCAAAGGTTGTTAACGCACCGATAGGTGCCGCCTCTACTCTCCATACAGCTCGTGCTTGATCATCAGGGCGATACTTTCCATCGCTGATCCGATTCCACCAACCGCCTGCTTCACACCAACGAGACAGCACCGCATGGATGCGAAACCGTTTTCCTTTGTAGGTGAACTCGATAGGAGTTGTTGCGCCATCGATAGTGACATCGAGGGCGGGGTTAACCTGCGTGGCTGACATTTTTGGGTGGACCTTTCACAGCTGTGGGTATTCGAACAGATGTTCGAAAAATAGCCCTCCCCACCGACAAATAGCAAGCGGCCAAGCGTGTCGTGGTTAAAATTAGTTGAAAGTTCAACTACTATTACCCAGTAACTTCAATCAACCAATATTTCAAGGAGTCTCAATGGACATCGTCCTCATCATCGGCCGCGTACTTTTCGCGTTGCTCTTCATCTCATCTGGCGTTTCTCACCTCACCAAGCTTGAGGCAATGACTGGCTACGCCCAGTACAAGAAGGTTCCAGCAGCAAAGTTCAGCGTGGTCCTATCAGGTCTCATGATCCTCGTCGGCGGTTTGTACGTTGCATTTGGCGTGTACGCAGATCTAGGCGCACTGCTGATCGCACTATTCCTAATCCCAACATCATTCTTGATGCACGCATTCTGGAAAGAAACAGATGCGACAGCTAAGCAAAATGAGTCAATCGGGTTCTTCAAGAACCTCTCACTTGCAGGTGCAGCATTGATCATCTTCGCACTAGTAGCAACAGGAACAGAGTTCGGTCCATCAGTAACAGGTGCCTTCTTTAACCTGTAATTAATTAACTTAAAAGCCCGCCGGTTTGATACTGGCGGGCTTTTTTGTACCATGATTAGCCAATGGAAATCATCAGCGGATTACTAGCAGGTGGTTTCATCGGCGCAGTTTTAGGATTTATCGGTGCAGGTGGAGCGATGCTCTCTGTTCCAATCCTTCTCTACATCTTTGACTTCACCCCTCAGGCTGCAACTACCGCAGCGATCGCCGTTGTCTTAACCGCAGCGATTTCAGGGTTGCTGCCAAAGATAAAGAGCAAAGAAGTTCTCTTTAAAGAGGCCTCTGTCATCTGGGCCTTAGGACTGCTTACCAATATTGGTTTTTCCATCATCGCTCACCGTTTAAGTGATTCGGTGATCACGACTGGCTTCGCCCTTGTTCTTCTATCAGCAGGAACTGCGATGCTGATCAAGCCTGTTGCCGGAACTGAGAAGAAGATTCCTATTATCTGGCTTGTTGTTATGTCATTAGTAATCGGTTCGATGACAGGCCTGTTTGGAATCGGTGGTGGCTTTCTTGCTATTCCCGTTCTTGTTATCTTCTTTAAAGTTCCCCAAGGAAAAGCCGCGGGTACATCACTTGCAATCATTGCAATTAACTCAATCACCGCATTCTTTGGTCACTATCAAAATTGGTCAGAGGTTACGTGGACGGTGCCGATCGCAATGTCTATTGGCGCTGTAATTGTTGCTCGTTTTGCCTCTATCAAGAGCGGCCAAATGAACGCCGCTATCCTGCGTAAGAGCTTTGCTTTCTTGCTGTACTCGATTGCGGTATTTACCCTGCTTGAAACCTGGGTTATTGCTTAATCGAACGTACCTTGATGTATTTAGATTGCAAGCCAACCACCATATAAAGCAGGACCGGAAAAGCAAATGCAATTGGCAGCGAAGTCACTTCGGCGATTAATCCAATAATTGTTGGTCCACCAAAGTAAGCGGCGATTGCAATTAAACCCACGCGAGCTAAGCCAACTGATGGCGCGATTCCAGGAATCGATGCAGCGGCAAGGTTAAAGGCTGGAAAGAATGGACCCATTCCAAAACCTGCTGCACCAAAACCTAAACAAACAATGATCAATCCAGCGGTTGGATGTGAATCTGAAATAGACATTCCAACTAATAACCCAATCCCCCATAAGCCACCACCAAAGTAACCACCGTACTTAACGGTGTTTACATGGCCCCACTTTTCAAATGCGCGATCACCCAATAAACGACTTGCGATCATCGCTAATGAAAATGTAGTCGCAGCTGCAGCATTTAATCCCTTGCCGATACCCATGTGATCCTGCAGCAGAATTCCGCTCCACTCATAAGCGCCACCCTCGGGAATTAAGGAGCACATCAAGCCAATTCCGAGCGCCCATAAAATCAATGACTCTTTACCAAAAAGTTTGACCTTGCCTGCATCATCTTTTCCGGGCTCCCCCAGATGACCATCATGTTCTGGCGGAAGCAGGTAGTGAGCGATAAATTGGAAAACAAACAATCCAAGAACTGCGATCGCGATTAAGTTATCGCGAGGAGAAACAAAGTTAGCGATTAACCCGCCCACCAAGGTCGCAGCAAATGCTCCAATGCTCCAGAAGCCATGGAAGCTAGACATCCATCGTCCTTGTGTGTGTTTTTCGATTTCAACAGCTTGTCCATTGATTGCAATGTCCATAAATGCGACATTGAAACCTGTAATAAAGAGTCCCAATAACAAGATCTGCACACTGTCTGCAATCCCAATGACAAAAACACCTAAGGGCAGAAGTGCTCCAGCAATTCGCACAACCATTTTTGATGAATATGAATGAACAGCTCTTCCAGCAATCTGTGCACCTGGAATTGATCCCACAGTGCTTGCCAAGAGAACTAAACCAAACTGACCATCGCTAAGACCCAATGAATTCTTGATCTCTGGAATACGAGGAATCCATGCAAGTCCTAGGAAACCCAGAAAGAAGAATGAGGCGTAAATTGCATTACGGGCTCGAATTCCAAGGGCATACAAATCAGTTGTCATAGAGTGATAACGGTAACTGACAATGACTCAATAGACTCTTACAATCAACTATGTTCTTTTCGTTTTGGCCTCATCTCAACGAATTCTCCAGAACCCGTAAAGATTTAACCTCAGATCTCATCGCCGGAATTACCGTTGCGATCGTTGCCCTTCCTTTAGCTATTGGCTTTGGCATCACCTCTGGAATGTCTGCAGCAGCTGGATTATCTACGGCCATCATCGCTGGTTTCTTAGCCGCACTATTCGGTGGCTCTAAATTCCAGGTGAGTGGCCCAACTGGTGCAATGACAGTCATCTTGATCCCAGTTATTCAAAAGTATGGACCAGAGGCAATTCCAGCTCTTGGTGTCATGGCAGCTGCAATGGTTGTGCTTATGGCCATCTTTAAATTAGGTGCAATCATCAACCGAGTTCCTTGGTCAGTTGTCGAAGGCTTCACAGTTGGCATTGCACTTGTCATTTCACTTCAGCAAATTCCATTAGCTCTTGGAATCGTTAAAGGTGAAGGCGATAAGTCACTGCCTGTTGCTTGGCACACGATTCAAAACGCACTCGATGCTGGGCTCAACACCACATCGCTACTTGTTGTTGCCTCCACTTTGATCATTAAATTCAACTTTCCACGTTTTGCTAAATCCCTTCCTTTTCACATCCCAGCAAGCTTTGTGTCGCTGCTCCTTGTCACTATTTTGGTGAAGCTCTTGTCGATCGATGTAGTAACAATCGGAGCTATCCCACGCAGTATCGGTACTTACCAAACACCAACATTTGACGACTTCAACAACCTTCTAGTACCGGCACTTTGGATCGCACTACTTGCTGCTGTTGAATCTCTTTTGTCTGCACGTGTTGCCGATGGCATGGCAAAAGAAGAAAAACACTTCGAACCCAACAGAGAACTCTTTGGACAAGGCATTGCAACCCTTGCCGCATCAGTAATGGGCGGAATGCCCGCTACTGGCGCAATCGCACGCACAAGCGTCAATGTCAGATCGCATGCCAAATCAAGGTTTGCATCAATCTTTCACGCACTGGTGTTGCTGCTTATCGCTCTGATTGCCGCACCACTTGTCAGCTACATACCAACCGCTGCTATCGCCGGAGTTCTTTTGGGTACTAGTTACAGAATCCTGAACCCTTCATCAATCATGGAATCGTTGCGAACAACTAAACCAGAAGCTGCAACTTTGCTCGTAACAGCGGTATCTGTCCTAGCAATTGACCTTATTTGGGGAATGGCTATCGGTATCGCACTTCATTTAATTCTGGGACGCATTAAAGTTGGATCATGGAAGGCGTAAAGGAAAAAGCTGCGGTTAAGCGCGTCATTGCCGCCTTTGCCGAACACGGGTTAACAGGCGAAGTCCACGTTCTTTCAGATAGCGCACGTACCGCGCAAGAGGCAGCATCAGCATTAGGAATTGAAGTTGGCCAGATCGCATCCTCGCTCATCTTTAAACTCCCAGATGATTCTCCCCTATTGATTATTACAAGTGGTCGTCACCGCGTAGATACAGAATTAGTTGCAAAAAACTTAGGAATCGAAAAGCTCGGACGAGTTGATGCAGATTACGTCAAGGAAAAGTCAGGTTTTTCAATTGGTGGAGTAGCCCCTATTGGTTGGGTCTCCCCCGCAACGATTCTTATTGATCAAGCATTAAATGATTACGAAGTTGTGTGGGCGGCTGCAGGCCACCCTCATGCGGTGTATCCCACAACTTTTACCGAATTACTTGAATGCACCGGCGCTCAACCAATGGTCGTAGGCGATTGATGATAGTTGCGTACTTCTGGACTATTAAGTCTTCGCGGGTGCTGAATGCAATAGTCGCAATGGGCTTTGATCGATTCTTTTTGATGGCAGATAAGAATGTTTCATTTCATAAATCTCTCGGTACCGGTAGGGGCGAAACCTTTACGCCAAGTGATGCCAATGCGTTGCAGTGGGGTTTAGTTGCAGTTGTCGAAGATATTGAAAAGTTTGATTCATCATCTGTTGTGAAGCGTTGGCGCAAGGGTTCTGTCTCTGAGTTTCGTGCAGTGCTAGAACCGATTTCATCTCATGGCAAATGGGCAGGTAAAGAACCTTTTGTTGCATCTGTGAAGGATTGGGATGGACAGGTCGCGGCAATTACTCGTGCACGCATCAAGTTGAGTCAGAACTTTAGATTTTGGAGTTCGGTGCCACCTGTAACGGTTTCATTAAAATCTGCGCCGGGTTTGGTTGCTGCTATTGGAATTGGTGAAGCCCCTATTGGACTTCAAGGAACCTTTTCATTGTGGGAGTCTGCGGCTGCGATTCGCGAGTTTGCCTACAAGGGTGCTGCACATCAAAAGGCAATTGCAGATACTTCGGCCTATAACTGGTATTCAGAGGAGCTTTTCGCTCGATTTGCTGTGCGTGAAGTACGCGGATCTTTGTAGTAACTGTCTTATATAAATGGAATAAGGCAGACTTAACCTATGTCCATTCGCCATTACACACCCCGTCGTCGGGCTAGAGGTGGCGCATCGCCCCTGCTGATCAAGGTAATGGGTGTTGCACTTGGCGTAGCAATTTTGATGCAGATCGCATATCCATTAGTAGATGGCGCAGCGCTGCAGGTAATCACGATTACATCTGTTTATTTGGCAGCACTTGCCATGTTCCTTCATGGAGTTGCAGCCTTTGGTGCGCGTTACGGGTGGAGCCTGCTTGGCATTACTCTTGTCTTTGGATTTGTGATTGAACAAATCGGAGTAACAACTAGTTGGCCATTTGGTGAGTACACATACTCATCAACATTGGGACCAAAGTTATTGAGCGTTCCATTAGTTGTGCCATTTGCTTGGGTGATGATCGCTCATCCATGTTTAGTTGCAGCACGCCGAATTGGTAAGTCATGGGTGTTCTTGTATGGAGCATTGCTTATGACCGCATGGGATCTTTTCTTGGATCCACTTATGGTGACCGCTGGTCGTTGGACATGGGTTGTTTCAGGTGCACATGTTCCATTCCAACCCGAAATTCCATTGTCCAATACATTTGGTTGGTTGTTGTCATCAATAGCGCTCATGACGATTCTGCACTTTTCAACTCCACGTGATCGCCGCAAGGTGGGTGGATCACTAATTGCAGCTGACGTCATGTTGTTCTGGACCTTATTTTCAGGGGTTGTCGGAAATCTCTTCTTCTTTGGTCGCCCAGGTATCGCACTGTTTTCAGGAGCAATTCTTGGTGTCCTACTAACTCCGTACTTCTTTAATCGATGGGTCGGAAGACCGTAAAGCCTTGATGATTCTCTTCTTCCTGCTTCCTCTTGTATTGCTGACAATCGCGGCTGTTAACTTTGTACAAATCCGCACGCCTAAAGGTATTTCTGAACTGCAGGACTCTGTCGGCGTTGTTGTTCCTATGCGTAATGAGATCGAGAATGTTGAAGGGATAGTTGCGACCCTGTCAGCACAAGATGGTCCTTTTCACTTTTACCTCTTAGATGACAACTCTGAGGATTCGACCTTTGAACTATTGCAACGATTTACCGCAGGTGACGCACGCTTTACTGTGATCAAAGGTGTGCCATTGGCTGATGGTTGGATCGGGAAGACCTGGGCACTGCAGCAATTATTTGAGGCAAGTAATGAAGAGGTTTTGGTTTCTATTGATGCAGATGTGCGATTAACAAATGATGCAATTAACAAGGCGGTAACGCAGATGTATGGTGCACGTTTGGATTTTGTCTCGCCCTATCCTCGCCAGATCGCGCAAAGTTTTGCTGAACGATTGATTCAACCGTTACTTCAATGGTCTTGGCTTACGACTGTGCCGCTTCGCTACGCCGAAGGTGCACGTCAGAAATCAATGGCGGTAGCAAATGGTCAGTTCTTTGTTGTTAGACGTTCCGCATTGGATTCTGTTGGTGGATACCAATCCGTTAAGCATGCGGTGATCGATGATGTTTTCTTGGCACGCGCGTTGATGGCGAGCGGTGCTTCAGGAACAGTGATCAATGGATCAGATATTGCTGAGACTCGAATGTATGCATCATGGAGCGAGATTGAAGCAGGTTACGGAAAGTCCTTGAATAAAGCTTTTGGATCGTTAGTCGGTGCAATCTTTGTCATTTCATTTCTCTTTGCAACCAGTATCGCCCCATTAATTCTGGGCCTACTCGGTAATCCATACGGCTGGCTGGGTTTTGCAGCGATTGTCGGTACGCGAGTATTGAGCGCCATCAAGAGTCGTGGACGCGTTCTAGATAGTGTGTTGCATCCGATATCTATCGTTGCGCTGATTTACCTGATTGTTTACTCATACTTAGTGCGCAAAACAGTGATGTGGAAAGGTCGCACAGTATGAAGATCGTGGTGATCGGTGCAGGTATGGGCGGTATGACCGCTGCTGCACGTTTGTCACGTGGCGGTCACGAAGTTGTTCTGTATGAAGCATCAGATCAAGTTGGCGGAAAATGTCGTACCGAATGGATCGGCAAGGTTGCATTTGATACCGGTCCATCATTGCTGACGCTGCCCGCTGTCTATAAGGATTTCTTTCAACGTACCGGTAAGCCAATGGGATTGGTTTGCCCTATTGAATCTGTTGATCCATCCTTTGATTATCGTTTTGCAGATGGCAAGAATGTTAAGTTTTCAAATCTATCTCGTAAGAAAACGCTGGATGCAATCACTGAATCCTTTGGAGCAGAGAGTGCGTCTCAATGGAATCGCATCATGAAGCGTGCCGAGCGGATGTGGGATGTCAGCCGAGAGCCCTTCATTGAATCTGAGTTGAAATCTCCTGTGTCGCTGATGAAGCGAATTACATTTATCCGCGACATGAAGATTATTGCTCCGTGGAAGACGCTGCGTGTTCATGCAGATGAGATTCTGAAGGATCAGCATCTTCGCTACATCATGGATCGATATGCAACATATAGCGGGTCAGATCCACGCAAAGCACCAGCGGTTTTATCAACGATCGCCTTTGTTGAAGAAAGTTTCGGCGCTTGGCACGTTAAGGGTGGACTAGGTCAACTTGCGACAACTGTGTATCAACGAGCGGTAGATGTTGGCGTTACCTTTCATCTGAACTCCCCCGTTTCAGCAATCAACACGGCGGGTAAGAAGGTCACTGGAGTGACTCTGGCCGACGGAACCGTAGTTGAAGCCGATGCTGTTGTGGCAAATGCTGATGCTTCCTTGGTCTATAACGAGTTAATCAAGGGCCATAAGCGCAAACTGAAGAAGGCCCGTAAAAACATTGAAAAGGCTGATGTTTCAGTTGCCGGATTCTGCTTGTTGCTGGGTATGCGCAAAGATGCAGAGCAGGTTCTTAACCACCATACAATATTGTTTCCTGACAATTACGATGCTGAATTTGATGCGATCTTTACAGATGGCAAGCCGGTCGAAAAGCCAACGATCTATATCTGCGCACCACAAGATCCAGCTATGAGTAAGGATGAAACCCTTGAAGGCTGGTTTGTTCTAGTAAACGCTCCCACCCATGGTCAGTTTGATTGGAGCGATAAAGAGTTTGCTAGAAATTATGCCAATACGATTATTGATCAAATCGAAGTGCGTGGGATTTCCGTTCGCGATCGCTTGGAGTCTTTAACAATTAGAACACCTGCGGATTTGGAAGCTGCAGTTCATGCACCAGGTGGTGCGATTTATGGAACTTCAAGCAATGGTGCCCGTGCTGCATTTATGCGCGCAAAGAACCGTTCACCTATTAAGAGTTTGTATCTAGTAGGAGGATCAGCTCACCCAGGTGGTGGATTACCTCTTGTTGGAATAAGTGGAGATTTAGTTACTGAAGCAATTGGCTACGAGAAAAACGCACGACACTAATAAAGCTGTAGCACTGAATCGCAAAGAAAATCATTGAAAGTACTGTTACACCTGGAAGTCCGACAAGATCCAATACCAAGATAATAAAGATGTAGCTTGCTCGCATTGGACGCTCTGCAGGTGTAACAACCCCAAGGTCGCTAACGCCTAATGAGATCAACTTTGTTCGCGCATACTCTTGGAAGGCTGCAACGCTCCACAGAGCGATCGGGATCCACGCTGGAACGCCAATCACATACAGGGTGTAGAACCACAGCGCTTCGCTAATTCGATCTACAACTGAATCAAGGGTTGCGCCCCATTTACTGTCGCGCTGCTGGAATATCGCAACGCTGCCATCGATTCCATCGCAAAAGAGCGAGAAAACTAGGAAGCCGATAGACCACCATGTCTGCGCAGTTAAGGCGGTACCAACAGCACCTAATAAACCCAGATAAGTAAGTGCGTTAGGAGAAATGCGAAGCAAGGTGCAGATCAAACCAAAACGATAAGAAATGTTCAGCCATGCACCGACGATGCCCTTTGTTTCAGCATCGCTGTGCAAAGAACTCCACTTTGCCTTGAACTCTTGGTTACTGAGCATCATTGAGCTTTCTGTAGATTTCTTGAGTAGCTGTTGAGCTATTCATTGTGTAAAAGTGTAAGCCGGGTGCACCAGCGGCTAATAGATCTTTGCAGAGTGATGTTGCTATCTCTACGCCTAGCGCACGCACAGCGTGTGGATCATTTTCAACTTTGGCAAAGGCATCAGCTATGTGCATTGGGATTGGGGTGCCACCAAGTTCAGCCATTCGATGCAATAACTTCACGTTGGTGACCGGCAGGATGCCAGGAATGATTACTAACTTTGATCCTCGGGCCGCAAGTGCTTCAACTAATTGGGTGTACTGCTTTACTTCAAAGAAAAATTGTGTCGTAGCAAAGGTTGCTCCAAGTTCTTCTTTGCGAATAAGTACATCTACATCTTTATCAAAGTCTCCGTTAGATGCAGGGTGACCATCTGGAAATGCAGCAACTCCGATTGTGAAGCCGCCAAACTCGTCAGCTAATTGAACTAATTCATCAGCATGATTGAAGCCACCTGGTGTTGGAGTCCAGGGCGCACTTGGTCCACCAGTTGGATCTCCACGCAGTGCCAAAATACTTGTGATTCCTGCTTCTTTATAGCTGTGCAAAATTGCGATCAATTCATCTCGAGAAGATCCAACACATGTCAGGTGAGCAACAGTTGAAATTCCTGTCCGCTTAGTAATCTCTTGAGCAATCCGAATGGAGCGATCGCGAGTAGAGCCACCTGCTCCATATGTAACTGAGACAAAGTCGGGGGCGATTGATTTAAGCCCTTCAATGGCAGCCCATAGCCGCTCTTCACCCTCAACATCCTTTGGAGGGAAGAACTCGAATGAATACGAAGTGCGGAGTACCACGGAGTGAGGGTACCGTTACCGCGTGAGTTCAGAGCCGAAGGCAACATTAAAGAGCGTGCGAAGCGCCGTTGAAGAAGAGCTAAGCATCTTCCTCAACCGCGAAAGCGCATATCTGAATTCGATCTCTTCAGATTTATCACCCGTATCAGATGCTCTGACCTCCTTCTTATTAGATAGCGGAAAGCGACTTCGCCCACTGTTTGCCTATGCAGGTTTTGCAGCTGCCGGTGGAGCAATTGAGAAATCAACTACCCGTGCGATGGCCGCTCTTGAGTTACTGCAAGCATGCGCGTTGATTCATGATGATTTGATGGATGGATCAGATACACGCAGAGGTAAGCCATCTATTCATCGTCACTTTGAATCTATTCATATGCAGGATCAACTAGATGGATTTGCGCCTCAATATGGATTATCTGCCGCAGTTCTGCTTGGCGATCTTGCACTTGTGTGGTCTGATCAAATGATTAACAGCGCTGGCTTATCCACTGAACAGTACGCGCGAATGATTCCTTTGTATAACGAGATGCGTGTTGAGTTAATGGCTGGACAGTTCTTGGACATTCATGAACAAACTCAAAAGGACACCAGCACAGATCGTTCGATGAAGATTGCACGGTACAAATCAGGTAAATACACCATTGAACGTCCGCTGCATCTGGGTGCTGCCATGAGTGCAACACCAAGTCATGAAATCTTTGCCGCACTATCTGCATACGGCCTGCCACTAGGTGAAGCATTCCAACTTCGCGATGATCTATTGGGTGTCTTTGGAGATCCATCAGTTACGGGCAAACCTGCAGGTGATGATCTTCGTGAAGGAAAGCGCACCGT
>Ga0208432_1000139_pt1 | contig 15169 bp, 12 predicted proteins | sample Wag4_2014_7_11_2_FD_187361 | JGI IMG/M metagenome (GOLD analysis project Ga0208432, IMG submission 187361) | Lake water microbial communities from Ohio, USA - Utica-2 Time Series LW 2014_7_11 (SPAdes) (version 2) | ecosystem: Environmental > Aquatic > Freshwater > Lake | place: USA: Ohio...
GTCCCGCAGGTCGCGGTACACCTTCATGTAGCGACCGGCTTGGCGCATCATCCACACCGGCGGCCGCTCCACCTGCTCACCTCGGGCGGCGCGCAGCAGCAGGGGGGCGGTTCCGGTCATCGGCGGGCTGAAGTATGGGCGAGTCGGCAACCTAACCCAAGGGTCCTGCCCATTCCCCCGGATCCCCCTGCCCGGCTTGACAAGCCTTGATCAACAGGCCAACCGTCGCCCGGAGCCCCGTCTACCCGCCTTGCCTGGCACCGTCGTCCGCTGCGGAATCGTGATCTGTTGAACCGGATGGCACCTGGCTGCGTTTGGGATCGCGGCGGAATACCAGCAGGCTCAGCGGAGGCAGACAGAGATCCAGGGAGTGGTCATAGCCATGGATGGACCACTGGTCGGTGAACTTGCCGCCGAGGTTGCCGAGATTGCTGCCGCCATAGCGTTCGGAATCGGTGTTGAACGCCTCCTCGTAGAAGCCTTCAACGGGCACGCCGACGCGATAGTGGGAATGGCTCTGGGGGGTGAAGTTGGCCACCACCACCACCCAGCGGCCGGTGGCACTCTCCCGCCGCATGAACGAGATCACCGAGTGGCGATTGTCGTTGCAGTCGATCCACTGGAAGCCGTACTCGTTGAAATCATCGCCCCAGAGCGACCGCTCTGATTTGTAAAACACGTTGAGATCGTCGACGAGGCGTTGCAGCCCCTGATGGGGGGCGTGTTGCAGCAGCTCCCATTGCAGATCTCCCCAGACATTCCATTCAGCCCGTTGGCCGAACTCCATCCCCATGAAGATGGTCTTTTTGCCCGGATGGGTCCACATGTAGGCCAGCAGAGCCCTCACGTTGGCAAACTTTTGCCAGTCGTCGCCAGGCATCTTGTGGAGCAGGTTGCTCTTGCCGTGAACCACTTCGTCGTGGCTGAGGGCGAGCATGAAGTTTTCGGTGTAGGCGTACCAGATCGAGAACGTGACGTTGTTCTGATGGAACTGGCGGAACCACGGATCCAGCTCAAAGTAATCGAGCATGTCGTGCATCCAGCCCATGTTCCATTTGAGGTTGAAGCCCAGTCCGCCGATGTTGGTGGGTTGGGTCACCATCGGCCAGGTGGTGGATTCCTCGGCGATTGAGAGGGCGCCGGGGAAGTGCTGGAACAGCACGTGGTTGGCCTGCTGCAGAAAGCGCACCGCTTCGGTGTTCTCCCGGCCGCCGTGCTCATTGGGCAGCCATTCGCCGTCAGGACGCAGATAGTCGCGGTAGAGCATCGAGGCAACCGCATCGACGCGGATGCCATCGATGTGGAATTCCTCGAACCAATACACGAGGTTGGCAACAAGGAAGTTGCGTACTTCGTTGCGGCTGTAATTGAAGATCAGGGTGCCCCACTCCTTGTGCTCACCGATGCGCGGATCGGCGTGTTCGTAGAGGTGATCACCATCAAAGAACGCCAGGCCATGGGCATCCTTCGGGAAGTGCCCCGGTACCCAGTCGAGGATCACACCGAGGCCCTCCGCGTGGCAGCGGTCCACGAAGGCCCTGAACTCATCCGGCGTGCCGTAGCGGCTGGTGGGGGCGTACCAGCCCGTCACCTGGTACCCCCAGGAGCCATCGAAGGGATGCTCGGAGATCGGCATCAGCTCGATGTGGGTGAAGCCACGGGCCTTCACGTAAGGGATCACCCGCTCGGCAAGCTCCGGATAGGTGAGCAGACGAGCGCCCGGTTTGAGGTCGGCGGCCGGCACCGGCGGACGGGGGGTGCCATCGGGCTCCAGGTAAGGCGCGTCAGCACTGGCGTGCATCCAGCTGCCGAGGTGCATCTCGTACACCGCGATCGGCTGATCGAGCGGGTTGCGAGCGTCGCGCTCGGCCAGCCACTGCTGATCGCTCCAGCTGTGGCTACCGCTGAGCGGCTGCACGATCGTGCCGTTGGCCGGACGCACCTCGTGCCGGAAGCCGTAGGGGTCAGCCTTGGCGTAGCAGTGGCCCTGCTGGGAGCGGATTTCGTACTTGTAGATCTCGCCTGCGCTCAGGCCGGGGATGAACAGTTCCCAGATGCCGCCATCGCGCCACTGCATCGGGTGGTGCCGGCCATCCCAGCTGTTGAAGTTGCCCAGCACAGCCACGCTGCGGGCGTTCGGTGCCCAGAGGCAGAACATCACCCCGGCGACCCCATCAAGCTCCGTGAGGTGAGCCCCCATCCGCCGCCAGATGTGGTGATGGTTGCCTTCGGCGAACAGCAGCCGGTCCAGCTCTCCCATCCACGCATGGCGGAAGGCCCAGGGATCGTGGGCTTCGTGCGTGATGCCTCCCCGTTCCACCCGCAACCGATAGCCGCTGCCGGGGTCGCCGCTGACCACGGCCTCAAAGATCCACGGGTGGTGCGGCGTCTCCATCGCCTGGCTCTGACCGGCGTGCAGCAGCTCAACCCGGTCGGCCTCAGGCATCCAGACCCGGATCACCCACTGGCCCGATTCGAGCGGCTGGGGGCCAAGCACGGCAAAGGGATGGTTGTGGCTGCAGTCAGCCAGACGCTGACCGTCCCCGATCATCCAGTCGAGGTGGGGGACGGACATCGGCAGACGGCACGGTTGGCGGGAGCTTAAGCGGCTTTCCCCCCAGACCAAGGCCGGTGGGCTTGGCGGACCCCAATCCGATCAGCGCACCGGGGCAGGAACGGGTTTCGGCCTGATCGGGTCCTGGGGGAAATCGACGTTGATGATCTCGTTGTTCTGATTGAGGACCACGAACAGGGAGTCGGTGATGCGGTTGAACTCGGTGTTCACCAGCACCAGCTGGCTGTCGGGTCCCTGCTCGGCTTCGACGACGCGCCGAACCCGGATGAAGTTGCCGGTGTAGCGCTGCAGCTGCTGCCATTTCGCCTGCAGGGTGGCCGGGGTGAGTTCCTCCTGCAGGGGCAGGCTGAGGAAGCTGCGGGCGGTGATGAAATGACCGCCGCTGAGCGCCCGCACGAAGTCGGCGGCCACCTGGCTGGCCTTGGCGTCAGTGAGATCGAGGTGATAGCCGTCGAGCTCTCCCTTGCTGTTCAGCACCATGAACAGATCGCGGGTGCCGGCACTGGTGCGCAGGCTGGCCTCCACCGTGGTGGTGCGCAGACCGCCGCGCACGCTCAGCAGCGTCCAGCTGAGCAGCTGGGGCTGGGTTCGCATCGACTCAGCCACCATGGCCGGGCTGCTGGTGGCCTTGAGCTGCTCGGAGAACTGGCTGAAGCGCAGGTTGGGATCACGGCTCTGGACTGCCTCGAGAATCCGATTGGCGGCCTGCCTGGCCTGCTCCACCGTCAGGTTGGACCCGGACGGCTGCTGGAGCGCTGCACCGGCCGCAGCAGCGGGCTGGGCCATGGCGGCTTCAGGCCCGCCCAGCAGGCTCGACGAGCAGAGCAGAGCCAGGCCCAGCAAGGCGGCGCGCGACATCAGAAACCGGGACAAATCTCGGCCCAGTTTGCCCCAGATTGGCGATTGGGCCGCTCCAGGGGGAGCAGCTCCAGCTGGGCTCCCGCCAGCTCCAGGCAGAGACTGATCACGCGATGCTCCGGACCGCTGTCCCCCCAGCCGACTGCGCCCGTGCCGGGATTGACGGCGATCTGTGGCCAGGCCGCCCCGGCCAGCGACAGGCGCAAGCGCTCGCCCGCTTTGAGATCGAGCAGCAACGGCTGCAGCGTCACGGTGCGCCAGCGGCTCTCCAGACAGTGGTCACCGCGATGCCGCTGCACGCCGGTGCACAGCTGCTGCACGCGGCCGTCGGGCCAGATGCGCGAGAGGGCGATACAGAGGTCGAAGCCCGGTTGGTCGGCGCTCACCCGCAGCCGCAGGCGTGGTCGGCATGCCAGCAGCTGGGGCTCCTCAAGCGTCGGGCTGCTGAAGCAGGCCACATCGCGGCGCTGATCGAGATCCGCCCGGTCACAGCAGCCTGGATCCAGACCCAGATGGCCGCCCCGGCCGGGCACGGGCCGCCAGGGATCGTGGACCAGCCAGACCTGGCCGTCGCTGGCAGCCTCGCTGGCCAGGCTCTGGTCTGACCTGAGCCACCAGTCCCTCCGAGCTGTGCCGCAATCCTCCAGGGACCGCCAGCTCCGGTCCCGTCCGCTCTGCAGCAGCACGGCTTGATCCAGCTCAGCAGCGGTCTGTGGCGATGACCCGTCGGGGCCGCCCAGATGCCGGCGGAAAAACGCCAGCTGCAGGGCGTCGATGCCCTCCTGCCAGTTCAGATGACTCCAGTCGCCGATGCGCAGCAGCGGTTCGCCACCAGCCGCCAGCGCCCGCCGCCAGAGGTCCAGCACCCCTTCCAGGTGGGGGTCGTGCCACCCACCCACCAGTAGCAGGGGGATGCGACCCAGGCCCGCCGCCTGATGCACAGGCCAGCCCTCGTCGTGCAGGGGATCGCTGTGCAGCCATCGCCAGGCCATGCCATCGGCGTCATGGCGCTCCAGCAGCGCCGGACCTTCATGCAGAAAGCTGCCGTCGGCCAGGCAGCGCCGGATGGTGCTCCAGCCCTGCCGATCGTGGCGGCGGCGGCAGGCCAGGGCCGCGAGCTGCAGCCCCCAGGCCAGGCCCAGGGCCCACCAGTGGGCCCCGCCGCTGCACGCCCAGTGCTCCCGTTCCGCCAGGCCTGTCATCGCCGCGGCGGCGCAATCGGGCCAGCCGGCCGCCGCTTCGGCGTCGCTCACCAGGGCCGTCAGCCCCTGGTAGGAAAAGCCGTAGCAACCGACCTTGCCGTTGCACTCCGGCAGCTGTCGCACCCAGCGCAGGCTGTCCGCCGTATCGGCTGCCTCCTGGCTGAAGCCCCCGAAGCGGCCTGTCGCGTCGCCCTGGCCGCGCACGTCCTGCACCACCACCAGGAATCCGTGGGCCGCGTACCAGGCGGGGTGGGCATAGGTGGGGGTGGAGGCGATCGCCCGTCCATAGGGCTGGCGCATCAGCAGTGCCGGCCAGGGGCCATCTCCCTGCGGTGCCCATAAACGACTGACCAGCCGGGTGCCATCCCGGCAGGTCATCCAGGCGTCTTGCCATTGGGACGCTGTCACTCAGCGCACGTCCGGGCAGTGCAGGCCCACCACGTAGGTGGTCAGCACCTCGGCATCCATCGGCGTCAGGTTCTCCTGGCTGGCGATCTGCTGAATGGCCCGTTTGCTCGTGTAGGAGATGCCCTGGCGGTTCAGGTCCCGCAGCTGCTCGCACAGCTTGCGGGCCCGCGCCGGATCGCGCTTGACCGCTTGCAGCAGGTTGGACTGAGCCCGGGCCGGGGCTGCAAAGCACAGGCCCGGCAGGGGACTGGCGGTGACTTGCAGCAGCAGGGTGGCGGCGAGCATGGTCAGACGCGCCATCCCCGGGGGCCTGGCGAGCGTGGGCAGATCAGGCATCACGGCCGCACGGATCAACACCTCCATTGTCTTGACGGCAGCCGCGGCTCTGGTGGAGCTCAGGGGTCAGTTTCCGGCCTGGCGAGCACGCTGGATCCAGCTGTTGAGCATCGCCAGGTTGGGCGGGGGGACGGCAGTGCCCGTGAGACGGCGCTGGAGTCGTCCGGTGCGCACCCAGAGTTGCTGAGGATCGGCCGCCGCCAGGCTGCGCCGATCCGGCACACCGGCCTGCAGCAGCAGCGCTGCATGGCCGGGATTGAGGCCGAGCTCACTCACCAGCCGGGCCTGGCCGCGCAGCCGGGTCAGGGTGACGGCGCTGGCGCTGTGGCGGGTCGCGATCCTGGCCAGAGCCAGGTCGTCGAGTGCGGCCAGGGCCGGCCAGTCGGAGATCCGTTCCCGCTCCAGGGCGCGCCGTTCCCGCTCGGAATGGCCGCTCAGGTCGATCAAGAGCCCGCTTGGATTTCACCGGTGCGCAGGTCCTGCTGCACCTCAGCCAGCACCACCGGTGCACTGCGACCCGGGCCGGCCGTCTCGACCCGCCGCAGGCGCACCCGCACACGGCCGTCGTCGCTCTGGCGGCCGTTGCCGCGGAGGTTGCGGGCCACCTGTTCGATCGATGGGGCCGCAGCGGCGAGGGGCAGGTCGGCTGGGGCGGCGGCAATCACCAGGTCCCCGCCGTTGTCGAACACCACGGGCACGCTCACCGCTCCTGCCACGGTGACCCTGGGGCGATAGCTCACCGCGAAGGCCAGGCAGGAGAGCGCCAGCAACGCAGTGAAGCTGGTGATGCCGACCAGCCGGAAGCGGATTCCCCAGCGCAGCAGGAAGCCCGCGCTGGTCAGCAGGGCCAGTACCCCACTGGCGGCACCCAGCCATTCGCCGGCCACCAGCAGGATCGGGTCGGCGCTCATCAGCTCATCGCAGCTGGACAACGACCTTATATTGCGCCCGTCGCGGCGCTGGATCTCCGGGTTTCATGGCGGAGTTGCCAGATTCAGGCCCGCCTTCTCCCGGTTCATCCGCTTCAGGGTCATCAGCTTCAGGGCCATCAGCTTCAGGGTTACCCGCTTCAGGGCCATCCCTACCAGTCGATCCCCCCGCGGCCCCAGCTCGCAGCCCCCAGTCCCGGCTGCGGCCACTCCCCCTGCTGCTGGCACTTGGGGCCGGATCTGCGGGCCTGATCGGCTTGGCCTTCACCATGGCGGACCGGCTGGCCGAGTCGCTCTACGACCGTCACCGCCTTCAGCTGGAGCGTCAGCTGGGGGCGGTGTTGGGTCACCAGCTGGTGCTGGGGCCCTATCGCGGCATCAGCTGGTTTGGTCTGCAACTCGGTGAGACCAAGCTGCTGCCTGAGAGCGACGATCCATCGAGGATCACCGCCAGTGGTCTGGCTCTGAGCCTGGATCCGCTCAGCAGCCTGCGCCGTCGCCTGCCGGTGCTGGAGCTTCGCCTTGATGGCCTTGATTTGGATCTGCGGCGCAACCTGGCAGGCGGAGTCTGGCGCTTTGGCCCTGTCGTTTCCGGCCAGGCTCCTCCGCGGCTGGATCTGCGCCTGCGCCTCGGCCGCTCCGCCCGTCTGCGTGCCCCCGATCTGCGTCTCGATGTGCCCGTTCAGGGCCAGGTGTCGATCAGCCCGCACCGTCAGGAGATCGCCGCTGGGCTCAGTTTTGGCTCACCCGGTGCAGGCCCCGCTCCGCTGCAGCTTGTGGGCGGGGGCAACTGGTCGCAGGGGCGCTGGCGCGGCTCCCTGCTCACGCGCCGGTTTGATCTGGCCCAGCTCACCCCCTCTCTGGCTCTGCCTGGCCAGCTGCGTGGCCGAGCCGATGGCCGCCTGCAGCTGGCCTGGGCCCGCAACCGTCCCCAGTGCCAGGGCGACCTGCGGCTGCGCGGTGTGAGCTGGCGGAGCGGCCCTGACCAGCCGTCCGTCGAGCTGGCGTCACCGCTTCTCCAATGTCGTGAGGGCACCGTCCGCTTGCCGTCCACCCCCTGGCGCTGGGGGAAGCTGGGCGGCCAGGTGGCCCTGCGGGCCGGCTGGGGAGAGCGCCAGCTGACGGTTGAGGCGATCGAGATGCGCCGCGGGGCCTCCTGGTTGCGCGGCCGGGGTCGGGTCGGCAGCCGGCTGGATCTGACCGGCCGCTGGCGGCTTCAGCCCGGGGATCTCCCCCTGCCGAGCGGCATCCCTGCCGGCCTGATCGGTGGAGAGGTGGTTGGTGACCTGCAGCTGGCGGGCAGCTGGCGCCAACCGACGCTCACCAGCAACCTCCGCCAGAGCGTCAATCCCCTGCTCGCGGCCTGGCGGGCCCAGCTGGTCTGGCGCAAGGATGGGCTGCTGCTGACGGCATTCAACAGTGACCATCTGCAGGCCCGTGGCCGCCTGCCCCTCGGCCTGAGCGGCGGCAGGGGCGTGCGTGTCGGTGATCTCACGCTCGAGACGCGGCTGCGCGCCTATCCCCTGCAGCGGCTCGGCCCCCTGTTCGGCACCCAGCTGGGTGGTCTGCTCTCCGCTGAGGGCACCGTGCGCGGTCCGCTTGCAGCGTTGACGCCCGCCTTCCAACTCCAGGTCGAGCGGCCCCGGGCCGGTCCCCTGCAGCTGGCGGAGCGCTGGCAGGGCAGCTGGCAGGGTGAACCCACAGGCGGCGGCCGACTGGCGATGCGGCCCAGCGGACGGGAGGGCCTGCTGCAGGCTCGCCTTGATCGGCGCTGGGTGCCGGTGGCCATCAGCCTCGATCGCCAGGGGGGCCGCCTTCAGCTGGATGGCAGCCCGCGGGCCTACCGATGGCAGGCGCGGGCGTTCCCCCTGGCTGGTCTGCAGCTGGCGCTCGGCTCGAGGGGGCTGTTCCAGTCCCTGCAGGGCCAACTGGCCGGTGCTGGTGTGCTCGAACTGCAGCCCTTGGCGTTTCGTGGCCGCGTGGAGCTCGAGCGGGCCGGCGTGCTGGGCGTGACGGCGTCGCGGGTGCGGCTTGAGGGTGCATACGCCCAGCGCCGCTACCAGGCCCGGGGCGCGGTGGCGCTGCTGGATGGCGGCACCCTGGACCTCGACTGGAGCGGCCGCTGGCGTGGGGCCTACCAGGCCCGCATCCGGGGCGAGTCGCTCAGCGACAGCCTGGTGCGCCAGCTTCTGGACGCCTGGCCCCGCTGGCATGGCCGCCAGGCGGCCCTCCCTGGACGGGCCGCTGATCTGGGTGCCCTGCTGATCGACACCCTCGGCGCGAGCATCGATGCCCAGCTCGCCGCACTCAACCGTGCCCATGCGGCTGCGGCCTTCGGCCTCCAGCAGCAGCGGCTCACTCTCTCCAGCGCGGAGCGGCTGGACCGCCTTGCCGCCCGCTTCAATCTCACCGCTGACCTCAGCGGTCCCCGCCTGATCGATACCCGGGTCGATCTTCAGATGAGCGGTCATCTCTGGTTGCCCGGTCAGGATCGGGACCAGGCTCTGACCGGTGATCCGCTGCGTCTGTCGCTGCAGGGGCCTGTGCGGCTTGGCGGCGGTCAGTTGTCGCTCTCCGGGGTGCCCCTGGCCCTGTTGGCCCTGCTCACCCCGGTGCCGGCGGAACTGCGGGGCACCCTGGCAGCACAGGTGCGCTACCGCCTGGCCAGCACGCCTGCTCTGGCGGTCGATCTGGCCCTCGAGGAGGCCGGTCTCGGGGAGACTGACCTCAGCCTGGAGCGCGGTACCGTCAGCCTCGAGGGGGATGCCCTGCAGCTCGATCTCGCCCTTCGGGCCGCTGAGGCCGGCGGGGGGATCGAGCTGGTGGGCCAGGTGCCGCTCGATCCCCGTCAGGACGGCGTGGAACTGCGGCTCAGCAGCCGGGATGACGGTCTGCTGTTTCTGAGTCGTCTGGCGGGTCCCGGTGTCCGCTGGAAAGATGGTCGCGCCGACCTGCAGCTGCTCGTGCGCGGCAGCCTGCAGCGCCCCCTGGCCAACGGCTTCCTGCGGGTGCAGAACGGCGAACTGGACCTGGCCGGACAGCCGGTGCAGGAGCTGCAGGCCACGGTGCTGTTCGACTTCGAGCAGCTGATCCTGCAGGAGTTCAAGGCGCAGGTGGCCCGTCAGGGCAAGCTCAGCGGCGCCGGCAGTCTGGGCCTGTTCAGCCCAGAGCTCACCAGTGAGGGCAAGCCGGCGCAGCTCACCTTCCAGGTTCAGGACGTGCCGGTCAGCTTTCCTCGGATCCGGGCGATCAGCAACGGCGAACTGATCGCCGGAGGCAGTCTTGCAGGCCTGCTCGTGAGCGGTGAGCTCGCTCTCGCCAAGGGGGCGATCAATGTTCAACCCGGCCAGCTGGAGCCGGAGAATGCCACCGCTCCGACCGACACCGCCCCCGACACCGCCTCCAAGGCCGCCCCCAAGGCCGCCAAGAAGGCCGCCACCGTGACGGAGCTGGCGGAGCAGCGCTGGACCTTTGAGAAGCCGCTGGTGCTGTTCGGCGCGGAGGTGGAGAGCAGGACCAGCGAGCAGCTGCGCGCCCTGATTCCCAACCTGAGCCGGGTGCGCTTTGAGGATCTGCGCCTGCGGCTTGGCCCAGATCTGGCCGTGGCCGTACCCGGTCTGGCCAACTTCCAGACCGAGGGCAACCTGCGTATCGAGGGTCCCTTCGATCCGTCGATCACCGCCCGCGGCGTGCTGCGCCTGCGCCAGGGCAGGCTCGGTCTGTTCACCACCACCTTCACGCTTGATCCCGGCGCCCCCAACGTGGCGGTCTTCACGCCGTCGATGGGGCTGATTCCCTATCTCGACATCACCCTGCGCACCCGCGTCTCCGACAGCCTCAATGTCGGTGGTGTCTACAGCGAGGCCAGCGGCGGTGCTCCGCAGCTGGCCCCCTCGGTGGCCCAGCTTGAAAGCCAGGGGGCGTTCAGCTCTCTCAATCAGCTCAACCTGGTGCAGGTGTACCTGAGCGTGAGCGGACCGGCGGACCGGCTTGCCGACAACATCAGTCTGCGCAGCAGCCCTCCCCTGCCGCAGCAGCGGTTGCTGGCGCTGATCGGCGGCAACTCGCTGGCGGGGGTGGTTGGGTCCGGTGCCGGTGCCGCGCTGGCCACGGTGCTCGGTCAGTCGCTGCTCTCGCCGATCCTCGGCACCCTCGGCGATGCCTTCGGTCAGCGGCTGAGCCTGGCCATCTATCCGGCCTATGTGAACCAGGCGGTCAACCGCTCCTCCGAGCAGCGCTCCGAACGGGTGCCGCCGCAGCTCGTGGTCGCCACCGAAGTCGGCCTCGACCTCACGGACCGGCTCAGTGCTTCAGTGCTGGCAGCGCCCAATGTCGACAACGTGCCCCCCCAGCTCAATCTCACCCTCAAGGCGTCCGAACTGATCAACCTGCAGGGTTCGGTCGACACCGAAGGGGCCTGGCAGACCCAGCTGCAGGTGTTCTTCCGGTTCTGATGGCCATGCCCGACCCAGGCCTGCCCGTGGCGGCAGTGGCTGACCAGCTGATCGGTATCGACCTCGGCGGAACAGCGATCAAGCTGGGGCGGTTTGACCGTGCCGGCACCCTGCTGGCGGCGCGGCAGGTGCCGACACCTCGACCGGCCATGCCCGGGGCGGTCTGCGTGGCCATCGCCGAGGCCGTGGCCGACCTCGACCCCGATCGCCTGGCCCCCCTGGTGGGGATCGGTCACCCTGGACCCAGCGACCGCCAGTGCCGCATCGCCCGCATCGCCATCAATCTGCCCGGCTGGTATGACGTGCCTCTGGCCGATTGGCTGGAGCCCCTGCTGGACCGGCGCGTGACCTGTGCCAACGATGCCAACTGTGCCCTGATCGGCGAGCGTTGGCATGGGGCGGCCCGGGGTGCCGCCGACGTGGTTCTGCTCACCCTTGGCACCGGCGTTGGTGGTGCCGTACTGCTGAACGGTGAGCTGTTTACAGGCCAGGGGGGGGCGGCGGCTGAACCGGGTCTGATCGCTGTTCAGCCGGATGGCCCGCCCTGCAACAGCGGCAATCGCGGCTCCCTGGAGAGCTTCTGCAGCATCACCGGCCTGGCCAGGCTCAGCCCCCTGGATCCACCGGAGCTGCGTCGTCGGGCCGAAGCCGGTGATGGCCAGGCCCTGGCGGTGTGGCAGACCTACGGGGAACACCTCGGCATCGGCATCAGCTCCCTGCTCTATGTGCTGACGCCCCAGCTGGTGTTGCTGGGAGGCGGTCTCAGTGCCGCCAGTCATCTGTTTCTGCCGGCGGTCTGGCAGACGGTGACGGCCAGGGTTCTCGCCGTGAGCCGCGAGGGTCTGCGGATTGAGCGCTGCGCACTCGGTAATGGGGCTGGTCGGCTCGGCGCGGCGCGGCTGGCGCTGGAGCGTCTGGGCTAGCGACAGCGGCTTGGGATGATGGTCTGCATGAACAGCCCTGCTTTCAGCCCTGCCGCCGCCCTTGCTGGCCAGGCCACCCCTGGCGGCGTTCCGGATGGTGGTGTCAACGCTGCGGATGGCGCCGTGGTGCCGGAGCCAGGCCCCGAGCTGCTCCGCCGCGCTGTCGCGGTGCGCCGCAGCGCCACCGCCCTGGGTCAGTGCGGTGATCAGCAGCGCCAGGCCGCCGTGCTGGCCATGGCTGAAGCCCTGGAAGCCGGACAGGCTGAGATTCTGGCGGCCAATCAGGCGGATCTGGCGGACGCCGTCGCCGGCGGGTTGGCACCGAGCCTGGTGGCTCGGCTGAAGCTCGATGCAGCCAAGCTGGCCGGAGCGATCGAAGGGGTGCGTCAGGTGGCCGCCCTGCCCGACCCGCTGGGTCGCCGCCAGCTGCACACCGAACTCGACCAGGGACTGGTACTGGAACGGGTCACCGTGCCGCTGGGGGTGCTCGGCGTGATCTTCGAGGCCAGGCCCGATGCGGTGATGCAGATCGCCTCTCTGGCGATCCGTTCCGGCAATGGCGCCCTGCTCAAGGGGGGGCGCGAGGCCCAGCGCAGCTGTGCGGCCATCCACGCGGCGTTACGGCAGGGGCTCACCGGCACGGCCGTGGACCCAGCCGTGCTCGAACTGCTCACCAGTCGCCAGGAGAGCCTGGCCATGTTGCGCCTGGATGGATTGGTCGACCTGATCATTCCGCGGGGCTCCAACGCCCTGGTGCGCTTCATCCAGGACAACACCCGCATCCCGGTGCTGGGCCATGCCGATGGGGTCTGCCATCTGTATGTGGACCGGCAGGTGGATCTGAGCCAGGCCCTGCGCATCGCCCTCGATGCCAAGACCCAGTATCCGGCGGCCTGCAATGCGATCGAAACGCTGCTGGTGCACCGCGCGGTCGCTCCCGCCTTCCTCGCCCTGGCAGTACCCGCCTTTGCTGCAGCCGGAGTGGACCTGCGCGGCGATGCGGAGGCCATGGCCCTCGGCGTGCCCTCGGCCGCTCGTGACGACGACTGGCGCGCCGAGTATTCCGACCTGATCCTGGCCGTGCGACTGGTGGACGATCTGGATCAGGCGCTCGAGCACATCCGTCTGCATGGCTCACGCCACACCGAGGCGATCTGCACCACCGACCCCACGGCGGCTGACCGGTTTTTGGCGGCCGTCGACAGTGCCGGCGTGTTCCTGAACTGCTCCACCCGCTTCGCCGATGGCTTCCGCTACGGCTTCGGCGCCGAGGTGGGCATCTCCACCCAGACCCTGCCGCCCCGCGGTCCGGTGGGTCTGGAGGGTCTGGTCACCTATCGCTATCGCCTGCGCGGTGATGGCCATATCGCCGCCGACTACGTCAGTGGTGCGCGTCGCTTCAGCCATTGCCCCCTGCCGCTGTGACGCCGGTGCGGATTGCTGATGGAGCGGGCGAGGAGGCCATCGTGGTGCGGGGTCTACGTCTCTGGGCTCATGTGGGGGTGCTGCCGTTCGAGCGGGAGCAGGGCCAGTGGTTCGAGCTGGATCTGGTGCTTTCCGCTCCGGTGGCAGCGGCGGGCTGCAGCGACCGGCTCGCTGACACCCTCGACTATTCCCTCCTGATCCGGGTGTTGCAGGCCCAGGCCCGTCAGATCCGCTGTCAGACCCTCGAGCACTACGCCGAACGGATCCTTCGGCAGATCGCCGAGGCCTTCGGGCCGCTGCCGGTGGCGCTGGAGCTGCGCAAATGTGTCGCCCCCGTTCCCGGTTTCAGCGGCCAGGTGGGGATCAGGCGCTGCGGTCCGCTGCCGCCAGCCTCACCCTGAATCCCTCGCGCCGGTGAAAGTCGGCCTCAGCTGCTGGATGGCACAGCGCCCAGTACTCCAGCTCCCGGTCGTTCCGCTCCAGCACGGCCGTCAGTGCCACCTCCAGCCTTTCCGCCGCTGCCAGCTCGGCCGGCAGGCTGAGCTGGGCCTGGAGGCTGGCCAGCTCCGGTTCGATCCGCCACTGAATGGGCACCGCCTGGCAGCTGATCTCCGGCCGCAGGTTGCGCCGGTACCCATCGAGTCGGTAAAAATTCCAGGCGCCGCTGGGGGCCAGATTCAGTTCCCAGTAGCGATCTTCCCCTGGAATGGCCAGGAAGGCCTCGAAACAGGTGTGTTGCCAGAGATGGTCGCAGCGGCTGGGCTGCTGCAGCGCTGCCGGAACGACCAGGGCCGCGGTGCTGCCCCTGAGTCTGTAGTGCAGGTCGAGGGTCGGTGCATCCAGCCCTCGCCAGGCCAGATCAGCCTCCAGGCTGACGGGCAGCCCTGCGGCTGAGCCGCCATTGGCTGCAATCGCTTCAAAGCGCAGCAGGGGGAGCGATTGCAGCATCAGCGCAGCTGATCCACCAGGCGGTGCAGATCCTGCAGCTGCGCTTCAATGCTGTCCGTCAGTCGGAACTGGACCAGGGCCCGCTCCAGGTTGTGGCGGGGGTGCCGGCACTTGAAGTAGCGGTTGCCGGCGAGATGGTCGCTGAAGAAGCGCAGACCGAGCTCGAAGCTGATCAGCCGCACCGCATCGACCACAAGGTCAAGGTCGGCGTCCGTGAGGATCGGTCTGGCCAGCTCCAGATAGCCGCTCAGCATCGGACGGGCCAGATCCAGATCGAGATGAACCGTCTCCAGATCCGTGGCGTCCTCGCCGGCGGGATTGCAGCCGGAGCGGAGGCAGTCGCCGATGTCGTAATGCAGAAGGCCGGGCTTGACCGTGTCCAGGTCCACCAGGGTGACGGCCTGCCCGGTGCGTCGATCCAGCAGGACGTTGTTCACCTTTGGATCGCCATGGATCGGGCGCAGACGCAGCCTGCCGCTGGCCAGGGCTTCCTCCAGCACCGGTGCCAGGGAGCGTCGCCGCTCGATCGCCTCATGGCAGAGGCGTTCCGCCGGGTCCAACGGCAGTTTCCGGACCGCCAGCAGCGCGTCGTAAGCGTCCAGGTAGCCCGGGGTGACATGGAACCCCTCCAAGGTGTCGTGCAGCCGATCGCAGGGCAGGTCGTGGATCAAGCGGTGGAACCCGCCGAGGGCACGCCCCACCTCCGCTGCCAGGTCCGGGCTTGAGACGCGCTCGTGGCAGATCGTGTCGGACACGTAGGTGAGCAGCCGCCAGCATTCGCCATGGCGCTCCAGCCAGGGTCGGGAGGGGCTGCCGGCTTCGCTGAGACGGGTCGGCACCAACCGGGGCAGTTCCCAGCGCCGGGGCTGGTCGGCCTGGGGCCAGTCCCGCTGGCCGGCGTGATCGCTCAGCATGGCCAGATTGGCCATCACCAGGTCGGGGCGGGTGAAGATTCCGGTGTTCAGCCGTTGCAGTACGAACTGCTCGCCGGCTTCGCAGCGCAGCAGATAGGTGTCGTTGACGTTGCCGCTTCCCAGCGGCGAGAGCGCCGCCACCGGTGATGGCAGCTCGAAACTGCTGGCGATCGCAGCCAGGGAGGGGGCCCCACCGT
>Ga0208432_1000141_pt1 | contig 15055 bp, 14 predicted proteins | sample Wag4_2014_7_11_2_FD_187361 | JGI IMG/M metagenome (GOLD analysis project Ga0208432, IMG submission 187361) | Lake water microbial communities from Ohio, USA - Utica-2 Time Series LW 2014_7_11 (SPAdes) (version 2) | ecosystem: Environmental > Aquatic > Freshwater > Lake | place: USA: Ohio...
GCGATCAAGGCTCATATCCGGTATTAGCCCCGGTTTCCCGGAGTTATCCCAGAGTTGAAGGCAGATTCTTCACGTGTTCCTCACCCGTTCGCCGCTAATTCACACCCGAAGGTGCTTCATCGCTCGACTTGCATGTGTTAAGCACGCCGCCAGCGTTCGTCCTGAGCCAGGATCAAACTCTCCATAGAAAGTTTTCATCTTGGCGATCAGACAAACAAACTGTCGTTTAATTTGTCATTTATATACCAAAGGAAATCAACGGGTATAGCTTTTTAGGCTATACCTCATTGAGGTATTTATATATTTGCCGTGGTTGTTAATTAATCAAAAAGCATTGTAAAACAATGATTTTTCGCTATTGAAAGCATGACTAAGTAAGCCACTATTGGCATTGACTTATGGCACGCTGTTGAGTTCTCAAGGTACGGATGCGCACTGCTTCTCAGGATTTCTCCTGATTTTCAGGGCAGATCGCCAAACTTAGTGCATGCATGCAGGCGCGGTCAAACCGGCCTAAATGAGGTACTAGATCTGGCTGAGGCTCAATTTCTTGAGCTTCTGTGCCTACTGTCCGGCCTAAATCGTCCGTTCCCAGCAAGGAGCGTAACTATACATAGGCGGGATGGACCGGTCAAATCGACATGGCCGAAATCAGGGTTTGGCAACAAATACAGGTAAAACACGGATTATCCACGCCCGCTAGCGTTTTAGAGCCCTTTTTGAGCGATTAGGATAATTCGACAGCCGCGAGATCTCGCTTACCTTTTCGCAAAACCGCATATTTTCCGCATAAAAAGTCGGTTTTTGAGGGTCTGAAATCCTCACCCGAAATCTTCTCATTATTGAGATATGCGCCACCTTCTTTAACGATGCGTCGTGCAGCGGATTTCGAGTCAACAACTCCAGTTGCTGCTAGGAGATCTACCCATAATGGGATTTCTTCTTGTGCAGAGATAGTTGTTCGCGGAAGTTCAGCTAAGGCTGATGCAAGTGTTGCCTCATCTAACTCTGAAAGTTCACCTTGTCCAAATAATGCACGCGCAGCAGCTTCTACACGTTGCGTTGTTTCCTCGGAGTGAACTAGTGATGTTAACTCGCGAGCTAATGCACGGTGCGCTTCACGTAAACCAGGGTTTTCGTTGTGCGATTTTTCAAGTTCCAAGATCTCTTCATGGGATTTGAAGGAAAAAACCTTTAAGAAGTTGATGACATCTTTATCATCTGAGTTCAACCAGAACTGGAAGAAGGCGTATGGTGAGGTCATCTCGGGATCTAGCCACACTGATCCGCCAGCGGTCTTTCCAAACTTAGTTCCATCAGCCTTCATCAATAGTGGAACCGTTAAAGCGTGACCACTTCCCTGTTCGACACGTCGAATCAGATCAAGTCCTGCAACAATATTTCCCCATTGATCAGATCCACCAACCTGCAATGTGCAGTTATTGCGACGGTACAGCTCGAGGAAATCGTACGACTGCAAAACTTGGTAAGAAAATTCGGTGTAAGAAATTCCACCGCCTTCTAGGCGAGCCGAAACAGAATCCTTAGACAACATCTGATTAACACTGAAGTGCTTACCAATATCGCGTAGGAATTCAATGGCACTCAGTGGTGATGTCCAATCCAAGTTGTTGACCACTTGAGCTGGATTCTTTGGTGCATCAAAATCAAGAAATGAGGAAACTTGCGTGCGGATTCGATTGACCCAGCCTTCAACAATCTCGGTGCTGTTAAGTGTGCGCTCTTCATTTTTTCCACTGGGATCCCCCACAAGACCTGTCGCGCCTCCTACGAGTGCAATGGGATTGTGTCCAGCTAATTGAAAGCGACGCAATACCAAAAGGACTACAAGGTTTCCGGCATGCAAGGAAGGCGCGGTTGGATCAAAGCCACAGTATAAAGTCGTAGGTTTTTTGAGTGATTCTAGGAGTGCGGCCTCATCTGTTGATTGAGCCAATAATCCACGCCAGCGAAGATCTTCGATCAAGTTCATGCGCTCATCATCTCTGAAAATGCCTTCTGCTTGCTGGCAATTTCCTTTTGGGTTGTGGTGTTTGCAGTTAAAGCATCCTTAATTTGCTGGGCAACCAAGGCGGGCGCTGTTCCTCCAGATGTTGTCCGAGAGTTCAACGCTCCAAGAACAGTAAGCACCTCGCGCACTCCCCCATCAAGTTGTGGGTGAACAGATATAAACTCAGAGTCAGTCAATTGATGCAGTTGACGGTCGGAGGATTCACATAACGCAACACACTTACCCGCAGCTTCATGTGCTTGAGCAAATGGCACATTCTTCTTTGCTAAGTAATCAGCAATCTCTGTTGCAAGTGAGAAACCTGTCGGTGCGGCCAAGGCCATCTTTTCCCGATCAAAATCAGTTGTTGCAACCATTCCGGTAACCGGTGGCAATACCAACAACAAGGTGTCAATGCTGTCAAACAACGGTTCTTTATCCTCTTGAAGATCACGGTTGTAAGCAAATGGAAGGCCCTTGAGCATTGTTAAAACACTCATAAGATTTCCAACAAGACGTCCAGATTTTCCACGTGCCAGCTCTGCCATATCAGGATTCTTTTTTTGCGGCATGATGGAAGAACCAGTTGAGTAAGCATCGGCAACCTTTGCCCAGGCAAACTCTTGCGATGACCATAATGTCCATTCCTCGCCAATACGGGACAAGTGGTTTCCGATCATTGCGCAAATAAAGAGCGCTTCAGCAACGTAATCGCGATCACTTACTGCATCAATACTGTTTGCAAATGTTGATTCAAAACCAAGATTATTTGCGGTAAAAGCCGGATCTAAAGCAAGTGATGAACCAGCAAGTGCACCTGCTCCTAGTGAACTAACAGAGGTACGTGTTAGCCAATCATTAATTCGATCTACATCGCGAGCAAATGCATGTGCATGCTTTGCTAACTCGTGGCCAAAAGAAACAGGTTGTGCATGTTGAATGTGGGTAAATCCTGGTGCTGGATCGTTGACATATTCAGCGGCCTTTTCGAGGATCGCACTTTGCAAGTGCGTAATGAGAGTTGCAATTTCTAGCATGTGATCAATAGAAAATAAGCGCAGATCGGTAGTTACTTGATCATTACGTGAACGCCCCGCACGTAACGCTCCCCCAACCGCACCCAGCTTTTCCGTTAAACCACGTTCAAGAGCGCTATGAACATCCTCATCGGTTTCAATCGCTGTAAAGGAACCATCAGCTACCTGTGTTGCAAGCGCCTTGAGCGCGGCATTGATCGTATCTGCCTCTTTGGCCGCTATCAATCCACTCTTCTTAAGAACGGCTAAATGGGCCATAGATGAGCGAAGATCATATGGAGCTAAACGCCAATCAAAGTGAACGCTCCTGGACAGGGCAAATACCGAGTCTGCAGGACCTTGTGCGAAACGTCCGCCCCATAGAGCCATTACTTCCTCTTTCCTTCGCCTTGTGCGTAAGCGAGCAATTCTTTCGCTAAATGTGCTCCACCGGTCGCTTTCTTCGATACCAAAATAATCGTGTCGTCCCCGGCAATCGTGCCAATAACTCCAGTCAGCCCGGCGTGATCCAGCGAGCTCGCCAAAAATTGCGCCGCTCCTGGTGGAGTATGAATTACCGCCAAATTAGCGCTGTGATCCACCGACAAGATCAACTTTGATGGCACTGGCGTGCTGCGAGCAATTGCATTATCTGAACTTTCGCGAATTTGATATGTGCTTTCTCCATCTTTGTTGCGAGCACGTACTGCGCCAATCTCTTCAAGATCACGACTTGCTGTTGCCTGGGTAACCTTGTAGCCAGCCTTCTTTAACAATGTGACCAAATCTGATTGTGAGTGCACTAATCCCGCTTGGATTAAGGAAATCGCCTTTGCTCTACGAGCAGATACAGATTGCGCATTACTTACCATCGCTCATCACCTTCTTAAAAATACTCACGAATTTTTTCAGTTGTGCGTCCGTGACGATTAACGCTGGTGCCAATCGAATAGTCGTGGGATTTGCAGCGTTCACAAGAACACCTTCATTCTGTAGAGCAAGGGCAACATCGGAAGCTTTCTTGGTTGCAAGTTCAATTCCTAATAACAAGCCTGCTCCTCGAACCTCAGCTACTCCCGGTATTACCGCGAGCTCCTGCATCAGATACACGCCTTGCTTTTCTACCTTTTTCAAAATCTTCTGCGTTTCGATGAATTTGATCGCAGCTAAACCTGCCGCTGTTGTTACAGGATTTCCGCCGAAGGTTGAACCGTGATCTCCTGGTTGAAAAAGATCAGCCGCTTTTCCTAAAGCGATCATTGCGCCAAGAGGTAATCCCCCGCCTAAACCTTTAGCAAGGGTGATGACATCTGGCGCGATGCCTGAGTATTCGTATCCAAACCAATCTCCTGTACGACCCATTCCGGTTTGAACCGCATCGACAACAAGTAGTGCGCCCTTTGCATCACATAACGCCCGAAGTTCACGCAAGTAATCTGCGGGAGGAACGATGACACCCGCTTCACCCATGATGGGTTCGATAATTACCATCGCGGTTTTCTTAGTAACCGCTTTGCGCATCGCTTCTATGTCGCCAAAGGGAACATGCTTTACACCCTTAACCAGAGGCAAAAAGGGCTCACGTTTTGCTGGTTGGCCAGTCAGAGACAACGCACCCATGGTGCGACCATGAAAGGCACCTTGTGCAGCGACAATTCGAACCTTTCCGGTTCGGCGAGAAAGTTTTAGCGCCGCTTCATTTGCTTCAGCACCTGACTGACAAAAGAACACCTTGGCACTCCTATCACCTGTCATTGCTGCGAGTTTTTCCGCTAGTTCAACGGCGCGTGGATGCACATAGAAATTACTGACATGGCTAAGGGTTGATACCTGCTTTGTAACCGCTTTAACAATTGCAGGATGAGCATGACCCAAAATGTTGGTTGCAATTCCACCGAGAAAATCCAAATATTGTTTTCCATCGGCGTCGGTCACAACTAATCCTTTGCCTTTAACTAAGGCGATAGAAGGTGTTCCATAATTATTTTGAACCGAACTCTTCCAACGGTTGATCATTGTCTTGTTTGTCATGCAACCACCAAGGTTCCGCCAGTACCAGCTAATGCTGATGCAAAGCTATCGGGATCTGTGCCATCAATAATTCGTACCGCTTGCGCTCCATATGAAAGCGCATCAAGGGCTGCCTGTACCTTCGGCGCCATACCCTCGGCAAACCCTGCTTTGATACTTTCCAGATCGCTAGCTGAAATTGAATCAATCAATGTCGTCTTGTCTGGCCAGTTACGATAAATACCAGCAACATCTGTCATCACAATCAATTGAGAGGCTTCGAGTGCTGCTGCAATTGAAGCGGCTGCAAAGTCCGCGTTCACATTAAGACCTGTTTTCAAATCCTCATCCGATGAAACTGGAGCTACGACTGGAACAAAACCTTGTTCGATGAGCTCCAATAACTGCGCAGGATTTACAGATTGAACTTCTCCTACAAAACCAAGATCCGCCGGGGTTCCATCAATCAAGGTAGTACGACGTTTTGCGATAACTGTAGGAAGCGCACGGGCTGAGATAGCTTTTGCCTTTATCCCTGATTTAGCTAGAGTTGCAGCGACCTCATGACCAACTTGATTAACCAAAACCTCTTCAACCACATCAAAGATTTTTTGCGTAGTTACTCTGAATCCGCCGATCCAATCACTTGAGATCTGCTTGGCTTTAAGTGCCGCATCGATTTGTGGACCTCCACCATGCACAACTACAACCTTTTCACCCGTTGCAAGAGCTGCCGAGATGGCCTTGGCAAAGTTTCCGTTTTCATCCTTCATGGCATGACCGCCAAATTTAACAACGATCATGTCGAGTACGCCGAATTCTCATGAACATAATCATGGGTAAGGTCATTTGTCATGATGGTTGCTGTCGAAGTTCCAACCTTCAGATCGATATCAATCTCGACTAGACGAGCATCAAATTTCACCGTTGTTTTGTCGCCATCTGGGGCGCTATTTGTACACACTTGAACACCATTGAGTCTTACATCGATGGCTAGTGGATCCATTTGAGCATCGGCGGTACCGACAGCTGCAAGAACTCTGCCCCAGTTCGGATCTCCACCAAAGATGGCTGCTTTTAGCAGATTGTTCCGAGCACAGGTACGTCCAACTTCTACCGCATCCTTTTCCGAAGCAGCGTTGAACACTCTGATTGCAACTGTCTTTGTCGAACCTTCAGCATCTGCGATTAACTGCGCGGAAAGTGATCCACATACCTGCATCAACATATCTTCAAGTTCGTGGTCTGCAACCTTTACACCACTTGCCCCTGATGACATGAATAACACAGTGTCATTGGTAGATGTGCACCCATCTGAATCGATGCGGTTGTAGGTACGATCAGTTGCACGTTGAAAGATCTCTTGCGCATTCTCAGATACAACCGCGTCAGTCATGATGACAGACAGCATCGTGGCAAGTGCAGGCGCTAACATTCCTGCGCCTTTTGCGATACCTGCAAATTCTGCGCCATTAAACTTTGCTGTTGCAATCTTTGGAACAGAATCAGTTGTCATGATCGCCTGTGCGCTTGTCTGCAGACCATCGTTACTGAGCACCGGGACAATTGATTCAATTCCAGCAATAATCTTCGGCATTGGCAGTAGTTCTCCGATTAAACCGGTTGAACAAACAATTACCTCACCTGATGAAACATTAAGGGAATGCCCCACATGTTCTGCGGTTTTATGGGTATCTGCAAATCCCTGTGGACCGGTGCAAGCATTTGCTCCCCCGCTATTGAGGACAACTGCTCGAACGATGCCGCCCTTTGCCACTTGGCGTGACCAAGTAACTGGAGCTGCAACAACCTTATTTGTTGTAAAAACAGCGGCCGTGGTGAAGTTTGGGCCCTGATTTTCGATGATTGTTAAATCAAGTGCACCAGTGCTCTTTAGCCCAGCGGCAACTGATGCAGATCTAAAACCTTGAGGAAGTTTCATGCACCGATACCATCAAGTGCTAAACCGCTTATCTCGGAAAGCCCACAAATGAGATTCGCATTTTGTATCGCTTGGCCAGCGGCACCCTTGCCCAAGTTATCGATAGCAACTGAGACAATAAGACGGTTAATGTGTTGATCGACAGCGACTTGAATTTGTACCTTATTGCTTCCGATGACAGCACTTGTTTTTGGCATCTGCCCTGCAGGTAAAAGATCAACAAAGAACTCATTTGCATAATGCTTTGAATAGAGCTGGTGTGCTTCCTCAGTGGATATTGCAGAGGTCAGTTTTGCGGTAATCGTTGCAAGAATTCCACGTGGCATGGGAGCCAGGATCGGCGTAAATGAGATCTTTGCTTCCTTGTTCGCAACTGCCGATAGGGCTTGTTCGATTTCTGGTGTGTGCTGGTGGACTCCGCCAAATTTATAAGAACTCAGTGAACCCATCACCTCGCTACCAATCAAATTGATCTTGGCACTTCGTCCAGCACCAGTTGTGCCTGATGCTGCAACCACGACAATGTCAGAGCTATCAATAAGTGAGATCGCGGGCGCAATTCCAAGTGAAATCGATGTTGCATAACAACCTGGGTTCGCTACTTTGTTCTGATTTTTTATCGCCTCGCGTTGACCTGGTGCAAGCTCCGGTAATCCATACACCCAGGCTCCGGCGTGCTTTCCACCGTAATACTTTTCCCATTGAGCAGGATTTTCTAATCTGAAATCCGCGCCAAGATCTACGATCTTTAGATGTGAAGGCAGCTTCGAAATCAATGCAGCTGACTCTCCATGTGGCAGAGCGAGAAATACCAGCTCGATCTGTGCGAAATCTATTGAATCTGCGGTTACGAACTCACGTCCTGCATAACTTTGCAGTTGTGGATGTACAGATGTGACCTGCTCCCCTGCATTTGAGTGTGCGCTTACAACTGCTACCTCAAAGACTGGATGCGTCGCCAAAAGTCTGAGTAACTCTCCGCCGGCATAGCCGCTTGCACCAATGACCGCTGTTTTCATGGGTCTAGGATAAGGGATAATCTATAATTATGCAATCTTATGCATAATTATGCGGTACGGACAACAGCTCCGAACTTTGCCGCTGCCTGTGCGGTCGCTGCTTCACGCATAGCTGAGACCTCTTCGCCTGTAAGTGTGCGATCAGAGGCACGGAAGACCAAGGTGAAGGCTAAAGAGATCTTTCCATCGCCAATTTTGTCGTAACGATCAAAAAGGGTGATGGATTCAAGAAGTTCGCCGGCACCTTCACGCAAAGCCGCCTGGAGATCAGCGGCGCTCACAATTGCGTCAACAATCAATGCAACATCTTGCACCGCCGCTGGCATTGTTCCGACAGTTGTTGGACGGACTAGCGATGACTCAGGAAGTGCGTTTAATGCAACGGCAAATGCAACGGAGCGTTCTGGTAATCCATACGCGGCGATGATGCGAGGATGAAGTTCACCGGCGTGTGCAACCGCTTTACCGTTGACGATCAATTCAGCGCAACGTCCAGGATGCCATGGGGCTAGATCGGAACGAGCAACGCTCCATTCGAGGTTACATAGCTGCAAAATATCTTGGGCGAAGGCGATCGCATCCTGCCAGTTATAGGCACGGGCCTTACCCTGCCAATTTTCATTCTCAGTCTTTCCAACAAGCAAGCCAGCAACGTGATACCCCTGAGTTGGAACAGATGAAAAGATTTCATCGATGATTTTTTGATCGGGACGCTTTGAAAGATCTGGTGAAACCGCCGGTACTAACTTCTGTGAACTACGGAAGATCGAGCCCATTTCAAAGATTGCGAAGTCCTTTGCACCTCGGCTGATATTTCGCTGTGCGACCTCAATCAAACCCGGAACTAGATGTACCCGCATCAATGGAAATTCTTCAGACATTGGGTTTGCAACCTTGTATGTTGAAGCTCGCTCACCAACAAAGCCCATTGAATCAATTGTTGCTTGATTGGTAAATGGGAAGGTTTGAACCTCTGCCAATCCTCGACTTGCCAGCATTGTTGCAATGGCACGACGACGCTTCTGTGCTGGTGTCAAAGTCGCATGTAATGGACGTGGAGGAAGAACTGAAGGGATCTTGTCATAACCGATCATGCGAGCAACTTCTTCAGTGAAATCAGCTGGAGTCAATAGATCTGAACGCCATGAAGGAGGATCGATGGCGAAGCTCTTCTCATCAACATCGCAGCCAATAACGCGAAGCACTTTAGCAACCTTTGCCGCTGGAACTTCAAAGCCCAGAATTTTGGAGATATACGCTGGATCAATAGTGACGGTTGGGGCGAAAATAGGTGCGCCATCTACAACTGTTGCGACATGTTGCGCCGAGCTGTGCGCCGTTAGCAGCTGAACAAAACGGGCTGAAGCAAACTCTGCGAGTGATGGATCAACGCTGCGCTCTAATCGACGAGATGCTTCAGATGAAAGCTTGTGTCGGCGTGAGTTCTTAGCAACGCATGTTGGATCAAAACGAACCGCCTCGAGTGCAATATCTGTTGTGGTCTCAGTTATCTCTGAAGAGAGACCGCCCATCGTGCCAGCGAGAGCTAATGGTTGCTCATCATCACAGACCATCAAATCATCGGGATCCAAGGTGCGCTCTACTCCATCTAAAGTTTTAAACTTTTGAACGGTGGCTGCGCGCTTAATAGTTAGACCACCCTTGATCTTTGATTTATCAAAGGCGTGCAATGGCTGTCCAAGTTCCAGCATTACATAGTTGGTGACATCTACAACCAAGGAGATAGAACGCATTCCCATTTTTTCAATTCGTCGTCGCATCCAGATTGGTGTTGTCGCCTTAGGATCAAAGTTTGAAAGAGTGCGTAGGTAGAAAACCGATGCTGTTGATTTATCGGCGATCTTTGCTGGTACACCTTTGCCGGTTTCTTCAAATTTCAGGTTGCGCAACGCATCGACTGGATCAGTGAACTTTAAGTCAAGGGATCCAGCTATTTCACGTGCGATTCCACGAATGCTCAACGCATATCCTCGATCAGGATTAACCGCCACATCGAAAATAACATCATTTATCTGTAGCTCTTCAATCGCATCTGCACCGATCGTAACTTCGCCTTCAGCAAAAACCATAATGCCAGCATGATCATCGCTAATTCCAAGCTCACGTGCTGAACAAATCATTCCATTTGAAGTCTTGCCATAGGTTTCACGTGCACCGATTTTGAAATCACCAGGAAGAACCGCTCCCGGTAGCGCAGCTACTACTAAATCCCCCACTGCAAAATTGGTCGCGCCGCAAATAACATAACGGGTTTCACCCTCGCCACAATCAAGGCCCACATAGCGAATTGGCTTTTTGAACTCAGTGATCTCTTCAATAGAAAGCACCTTGGCAAACTTCAGTGGCCCTGTTAAATCCGCACCCTGCTTGATGATCTCTTCAACCTCAAAACCAACACGAATAAGCCCGTCAGAGATTTGTTCAGCTGTAACTGATGCTGGGATATCTACAAACTCTTTGATCCACGATAAAGGAGCGCGCATTACAGGCCAACTCCAAACTGTCGTGTGAAACGTAGATCGCCTTCGACGATGTCATGCATATCTGTAATTCCATGACGAACCATAAGAGTTCGCTCAAGACCCATACCAAAAGCAAAGCCGCTATACACATCTGTATCAATTCCGCAGGTAGCTAAAACCTTTGGATTGACCATTCCACAACCGCCCCATTCGATCCAACGATTGTTAAAGAAAATATCTACTTCGGCGCTTGGTTCAGTAAATGGGAAAAAGGATGGACGCAAACGAGTAGTTACATCTGGACCAAACATGTGACGTGCGAAGTTATCAAGGGTGCCCTTGAGGTGGGCCATTGTGATTCCCTTATCGATAACAAGGCCTTCAACCTGGTGGAACACAGGGCTATGCGTTGCATCTAACTCATCTGCGCGGAATGTACGCCCTGGGCACACCACATAAATCGGTGGTTGTTGTGTGAGCATGGTGCGAATCTGAACAGGTGATGTGTGGGTACGTAACACCATTCCAGATTCAACTGGCTCGATGAAAAATGTATCCTGCATAGTGCGCGCAGGGTGATCGGCGGGAATATTGAGCGCATCAAAGTTCAACCAACCAGATTCAAGTTCAGGACCCTCTTCAACCGCAAAGCCTTGTTCGATAAAGAAATCTGATACCTCATTTTTGATGATTGAAATCGGATGTAACCCGCCGCGATGAGAACGATTTACCGGCAAGGTGATATCAACAACCTCTTCCAACAAAACTTTTCGATCCCGTTCTGCCTCTAATACCGCGGTCGCATCGGCAAGGGATTGAGCGATAGCAGCTTTGGCCTCACCAATAACCTTTCCAAAAGAGGCTTTATCTTCAGGTGATAGGGATCCAAGACCACGAGAGGCCAATGCGATTGGAGATTTGTCACCAGCATGAGCAAGTCGTGCCGCTTTCAGTGAATCTAGATCTGTGGCGGAGGCGAAAGCCTTTCGGGCATCTTCAACCCAAGTCGAAATCTCCTCAACGCGCATGGGGAGAACTCTATCGGGAACTGCTTTATTAACGCGGCATATTTGATAGGTGATACATAACAATCGAGGCAGCAGCGGACAAATTGAGGCTTTCTGCATTGCCCGGCATAGGGATATTTACTGTCTCGATGCCACTGAGATTGTTGCTCGTTGAGAGTCCCCTTGATTCATTACCAAAGATCGCAACTGTGTCACCTGTTGATGTGTATTCATTCAAGCTTTTGCTACCTGTTGCTCCCAGCGAGAATCCATGAACCCCTTTATTAATCAATTCATCGATTGCAACTGATTGAAACACTGGAATGTGCCACAGTGATCCAGCGGTACTGCGTACAACCTTTGGAGAGTACATATCAACGCTGCCAGGAGAAGTGATAACCGCATCCATGCCAAATGCATCCGCTGAACGAAGAATGGTTCCAGCATTTCCTGGATCTTGTACCTCAGACAAGTAAATAAATTTTCGTGAACCGTTGAGCGCTATTGAATCTAGCTGGGTATCGGGAATGGTGCAGATAGCGATTATTCCCTGCGGAGTAATTGTCTCTGACATTTGTTTCATGACTTCATCGCTAACATCAACGGTATTGAATTGCGATAGATTTGCGATCTCTTCAGCCTTAGAACGACCATTAGCTGTTAAGTAAACTGTTTCTACTTGTGGGCCACTCTTTGCAACAAGGGCCTCACGTGCACATTGCAAACCTTCCGCAACAAATTGACCAGCGTTCTTTCTCTCCTTGACTCCTCTAGAACCAATAAGAGCCTTAACTCGCGCAATATGTGGCGAGTTAAGGCTCTCAATCATTATTGGAACTTAGAGTGCTGCAAGGCTCTTGCGAGCTACATCAACAAGTGTCTTGAATGTTGCAGGATCATTTGTCGCCATATCTGAAAGAACACGACGATCAACCTCAACACCTGAAGCCTTAAGGCCCTGGATGAAGCGGTTGTATGTAAGACCGTGTTCGCGGCAACCAGCGTTAATGCGCTGGATCCATAGGCGACGGAAATCGCCCTTCTTATCTTTACGGTCATTAAATGCATAAACCATTGAGTGCGTAACTTGCTCCTTCGCCTTTGTGAAAAGACGTGAACGTTGTCCGCGGTATCCGCTGGCACGTTCAAGAGTTGTGCGACGCTTCTTCGCTGCGTGTACTCCGCGCTTTACTCTCATTTAACCCGCTCCTTACTTCAAACCAAGCATGCGCTTGGCGGTGACTGCGACAGTTGGCTTTGCAGCTGACTCTGTCGATAGACGACGTGTTACTCGTGAAGATTTGTGCTCGAGCAAGTGGCGCTTTCCAGCGCGCTCGTGCATAACCTTTCCAGAACCTGTGATGCGGAAGGTCTTCTTCGCACCGCTATGTGTTTTCATCTTTGGCATGGTTATGCTCCCTTACTCCGTTGTCTCTGCAGCTGCTTCAGCTTTCGCCTTGCGTGCTGCCTTTGCTTCTGCAACTGCTTCTGTCTTCTTCTTCGTTGGTCCAAGAACCATCGTCATGTTTCGTCCCTCTTGCTTAGGAGCGAACTCAACAAAACCGACCTCTGCAATATCTTCTGCAAGACGTTGCAACATCTTGTAACCCAACTCAGGACGCGTTTGTTCGCGGCCACGGAACTTCATTGTCACCTTTACCTTGTCGCCACCCTTAAGAAACTTCTCAACCTGACTACGCTTTGTTTCGTAATCGTGATTTTCGATCTTTGGTGTCAAACGCACCTCCTTCACCACAATGTGGGTCTGGTTCTGTCGCGCTTCCCGTGCCTTCTGTGCAACTTCGTACTTGTACTTTCCGAAGTCCATGATCTTGCAAACAGGTGGATTAGCTTCTGGTGCGATCTCAACTAGGTCGAGACCAACTTCATCTGCCATCTTTAACGCTGTATCGATATCGACAACTCCAACTTGCTCACCGGTGTAACCGATCAAACGAATTTGGGGTGTGCGAATTCGATCATTGATGCGTGGTTCAGTGCTGACTTTGTGCTCCTTCGGTTCGTTAACGCTTTGGTGTAACAGCGCTGCAAAAGAAAACCGCAAGGGCAAGAGAAATACTTCTCTTATCCGACAAACCAGCTCGCACTAGTGGCGATGAAGGTGGGAGCGGTAACTCCTCTTGCAGTGGTTGTTACACCACTGGTCTGGAGCAAAGGTTACCCGTACAGGGGTCAAAAGGGGAAATTGAGCGTGGGTTACCCGCCCATAGCGTGGAAGCCACCATCAACATGGATGATCTCCGCAGTGGTCTTTGGGAACCAATCCGAGAGCAAGGCGACCGCTGCTTGGGCAGCTGGAACGGGATCATTCACATCCCAATGCAATGGCGATCTCTCATCCCATAAATGCTCAAAACGTTCAAAATCAGGAATCGATTTTGCGGCAATAGTTTTAATCGGACCTGCAGCAACAAGGTTGATGCGAATATTTTCAGCTCCGAGATCACGTGCAAGATAGCGAGAGGTCGCTTCTAACGCAGCCTTTGCCACACCCATCCAGTCATACTTTGGCCAGGCGACCTGACCATCAAAATCTAAACCAACAACTGATCCACCATCTGTAAATAATGGACGGGCAGCCATTGTTAATGATTTAAGTGAGTAAGCAGAGACTTGAACCGCGGTTGCAACATCTTCCCATTGGGTATTGAGAAAGTTACCACCAAGAGCGGCCTCTGGAGCAAAACCAATTGAGTGAACTACACCATCTAAACCTTGTGGGAAGTGTTCACGTACTCGAGATTCCAGCGCCGCTAAATCTGAATCACTTGTTACATCAAGTTCAATGACAGGACAAGGATTTGGTAAACGACCTGCAATGCGGGTTGTGAGAGACAAGCCGCGACCAAATCCAGTCAGAATTACCTCGGCACCTTGCTCCTGTGCCAAGCGAGCGATATGAAATGCAATTGAGGCATCGGTTAATACACCCGTTACCAGGATCTTTTTGCCTTCGAGGATTCCCATTTAGTGTCCCATTCCTAATCCGCCATCTACCGGGATTAATGCACCAGAGATGTAACTTGCTTGTGGTGATGCGATAAAGGTTACGACATCGGCGATTTCTTCAGCAGAACAGAAGCGACCAAGTGGAACTGAAGCTGCAATTTCATTACGGCGCTTTTCATCCAGGGTTGCTGTCATATCTGTTTCTACAAAACCAGGTGCAATGACATTTGCGGTAATTCCGCGGCTTCCTAATTCGCGGGCAAAGGAGCGAGCCATTCCGACTAATCCAGATTTTGATGATGAGTAATTCACCTGTCCGGCAGAACCGAGTGCGCCAACTACAGAACCAACGAAGATTAAACGTCCGCGCTTCAATTTGAGCAGACCCTTGGTGGCTCGACGGGCAACGCGGAATGCCCCAGTTAGATTTGCATCGATAACTGATTCAAAATCCTCATCGCTCATTCGCATTACTAATCCATCTTTAGTGATTCCGGCGTTTGCAACAACGATCTCAGGCATTCCCCACTGTTCTTCGATCGATGCAAACCCTGCATCCACGCTCTCGGTGCTGGTCACATCCATCTGAACCGATTT
>Ga0208432_1000145_pt1 | contig 14972 bp, 14 predicted proteins | sample Wag4_2014_7_11_2_FD_187361 | JGI IMG/M metagenome (GOLD analysis project Ga0208432, IMG submission 187361) | Lake water microbial communities from Ohio, USA - Utica-2 Time Series LW 2014_7_11 (SPAdes) (version 2) | ecosystem: Environmental > Aquatic > Freshwater > Lake | place: USA: Ohio...
AGTTGTGAGCAATCCAAAGGTCTTCATTAATCCAAAGAGCGGATCAATTCGCTTAACTGGAACGGTAGACATTGTTGATTCTGAAGGCAATGTCGTGGAGACAATTGAAAACCCAAAGTTTTGCGGCTGTGGCCATTCACAAGAAAAGCCCTTCTGCGATGGTTCGCATAAGGGCTTTCTCGATGATAAAGATTAGTTTTTAGATTCGATTAACTTTTCAGTCTCATCTTGAATCTTTGCGGCAATAGGCTTTAGCTTTTCAGCATATTCCTTGCCATGGTGAGCACAGAACATAAGCTCTCCGCCATTAAGTAGCACTGCGCGCACATAAGCCTGTGCTCCGCAACGATCGCAGCGATCGAGGGCGTTAAGAGGTACTGATTCAAGCAACAATTGTTCTGTCATAACTCTCTCCGTATCCGTGTGAACTGCTTACTTCTATGGAACAGGAAACCACATTTATTTATTCCCCGCTCGTTAATATTGATTTAATTTCACGAATTAACGCTGAATTAACACTGAGAGTCGACAAATCCCAATATCTGAGAGGTTTTTGGGCGCGCTTACGCTGAAAAATAGGGTGAGGCGGATAATCTTTCGCCCCATGGCCGAGAAAGATGCAGTTGCGACCCCTTCGCAAGATAGCTATACCGCAAAAGATTTAGCGGTTCTTGAAGGCCTTGATGCGGTCCGCAAACGCCCAGGTATGTATATCGGTTCAACCGATTCACGTGGCCTTATGCACTGCTTGTGGGAAATTATTGATAACTCAGTGGATGAGGCGCTTGCAGGTCATTGCAAGAAGATCGAAATCAATCTTGAATCAGATGGATCTGTTGAAGTCCATGATGATGGTCGCGGTATTCCAGTTGATAAGGAACCAAAGACTGGTTTAACAGGTGTTGAAGTGGTTTTGACCAAGCTACATGCTGGTGGAAAGTTTGGCGGCGGATCATATGCAGCCTCTGGAGGTTTGCACGGTGTTGGTGCATCAGTAGTTAACGCACTTGCTTCACGTTTAGATGTTGAAGTTGATCGCGATGGCAAGATTTATTGGATGTCATTCCAACGTGGTGCTGCAGGAATTTTTGATGGTGATGGTCCTAAGGCTCCCTTTGAACCAAAATCAGGTTTACGTGTAATCGGAAAGATTTCATCCAAGATCACCGGAACACGAATTAAGTGGTGGAGTGATCGCCAGATCTTCCTTAAGGAAGCAGAGTTAGATCTTGAAGATATTTACGCTCGTGCACGTCAAACCTCGTACCTAGTTCCAGGTTTGACTCTGATTGTTAATGACAATCGCACCAAAACTAAGACAACTGAGACCTTCTTCCACAAGAGTGGAATTACTGAATACTGTAATTACCTGCAACCAGATGAGCCTGTTGGCGATGTCATTCGTATCTACGGCACTGGTCACTACCAAGAAACGGTTCCTGTTCTAGATGACAAGGGCCACATGGTTTCAACTGAGGTTGAGCGCGATATGGAAGTAGATATTGCGATGAAGTGGGGCAATGGTTTTGAGACTACACAGCGCTCATTTGTAAACATTATTGCTACCCCTAAGGGTGGAACCCACGTTGTTGGTTTTGAAAAAGCATTGGTGAAGGTTGTTAATGATGCGCTTCGTTCGACTAAGACATTGGCAAACAAAGAGATCGATGTCATCAAGGATGATGTGCTTGAAGGTCTGACCGCGGTAGTAACAGTTCGTATGTCTGAACCACAGTTTGAAGGTCAGACTAAGGAAGTTCTCGGAACAGCTGCTGCAACCCGAATTGTTTCTGCCGTTGTTGCTGACAAGATGAAGGAGTACTTCAATACTTCTAAGCGCATCGATAAAGCTAACGGCCGCCTTGTACTTGAAAAGATCGCAGCAGCATCTCGCACACGTATTAGTGCACGTGCTCATAAGGATCTACAACGTCGCAAGAACGCACTTGAGTCTTCATCACTTCCTACAAAGCTCTCAGATTGCCGCTCAGAGGATGTAACACGTACTGAGCTATTCATCGTAGAAGGTGACTCAGCACTTGGAACAACCAAGGCTGCGCGCAACAGCGAGTTCCAAGCGATTCTTCCGATTCGCGGAAAGATTTTGAATGTTCAAAAGGCATCACTGTCACAGATGCTTGAAGATAAAGAGTGCGGATCGATTATTCAGGTAATTGGTGCAGGCTCTGGAAAGTCATTTGAATTAGATGAGGCTCGTTACGGTCGCATTATCTTGATGTCAGATGCTGATGTTGATGGTGCTCACATTCGTTGTTTGCTTCTGACCCTAATGTATCGCTACATGCGTCCACTGATTGATTCAGGCCGTGTATTTGCAGCGATCCCACCTCTGCACCGCATCGAAGTTGTTGGCGGGGGAGGCAAGAAGGGCAATTACATCTACACCTACAGTGATGATGAGATGAAGAAGGTAACTGCAGAGCTTAAGAAAGAAGGCAAGCGCTGGAAGGAGCCTATTCAGCGCTACAAAGGCCTTGGCGAAATGGATGCTGATCAGCTCCGAGAAACCACAATGGATCCAGATGCTCGTACTTTGCGTCGCATTACTGTGTCAGATGCAGCGGCATCGGAGGCAATGTTTGAACTGTTGATGGGTAGCGATGTTGCACCACGTAAGGAATTTATTGCTAACGCGGAGATCGACCGCGATCACATCGACGCTTAAGTTATTTCAGCGCTAGTCAATAGCAACTAAGTCGAAGTACTCCTCTTTCCACAAATCCTCATCGCCATCTGGCAACAAGATCACACGCTCTGGCTTTAGTGCTTGAACCGCGCCTTCATCGTGAGAAACCATGATGACCGATCCTTGGTATTCAGCAAGTGCCCCAAGAATTTCAGCACGAGATGCAGGATCTAAGTTGTTAGTTGGCTCATCTAGTAGCAACACATTTGCAGCAGATACAACCAGAACTGCTAGCGCTAAACGGGTTCTTTCTCCGCCAGATAAAACCTTAACCGGCTTATGAACATCATCGCCAACAAACAGGAATGAACCCAAGGTATTGCGAGCTTCAGGTTCGCGAATATCAGGCGTTGCAGACATCATGTTTTCTAAAATAGTGCGTTCAAAATCAAGTGATTCATGTTCTTGGGCGTAGTAACCAATCTTTAAACCATGACCATGTTCAACTTTTCCAGTATCTGATTCAAGTTCGCCGGCCAAAATACGAAGCAGCGTTGTCTTTCCGGCACCGTTAAGTCCAAGGATTACAACACGTGAACCCTTATCAATCACACAAGAAACATCGGTAAAGATTTCAAGAGAGCCATAGTTCTTGGAAAGCTCTTCACCTGAAAGTGGAGTCTTGCCACATGGGGCAGGGGTCGGAAAGCGCAGCTTTGCAACCTTGTCAGCGACTCGAACATCATCAAGTCCGCTACGAAGTTTTTCAGCACGGCGCAACATGCCTTGTGCAGCTGTTGCCTTCGATGCCTTTGCACGCATCTTTTCACCCTGCTTTTGCAAAATCTCTGCACGCTTTTCTGCGTTAGCGCGCTCCTTCTTACGGCGGTGCTCATCCTGTTCACGTTGCAACAGGTAGGCCTTCCACCCAAGGTTGTATACATCGATGCAATTTCGGTTGGCATCTAAGTAAAAGACTTTGTTAACAACGGTCTCGATCAAGTTCACATCGTGAGAGATGATGACCAAGCCACCTGAGTACTTCGATAAGAACTCGCGCAGCCACATAATCGAATCAGCATCCAAGTGGTTTGTTGGCTCATCCAGCAAAAGGGTTTCTGCACCGCTAAAGAGGATGCGAGCTAATTCGATTCGGCGACGCTGACCACCAGAAAGAGTAGATAGTTCATTTCCAAAGACAGCTTCTGCAACACCTAGTGATGTTGCAATAGCTTCAGCTTCAGCGGTTGCTGCATAACCACCAGCTGCAGAGAACTCTGCTTCAACACGTGTGTAGCGATCCATCGCTTTTTCCAACGCCTCATCTTGGGCGGTAGCCATTTCCTCTTCAACAGAACGCATACGTGCAGCGATCTGATCTAAATCACGGGCAGATAAAATTCGATCAATTACCGTACCGGGTTCATCACCGGTACGAGGATCCTGCGGCAGGTAACCAATCTTTCCAGTGCGATTTACCGCACCACCTGCCGGCATTGTCTCTCCTGCTAGAACCTTTGCAAGGGTTGATTTACCAGCACCATTACGACCAACAAAACCAATACGGTCACCGCTGTTAATACGAACAGTTACGCCCTTAACAAGAAGGCGAGCACCTGCACGTAATTCGAGCGCTTGGGTTGAAATCACACCGAACTCTATCGGGAGAGGTTAAGCAGCACCAATTCGCGTACGACGAGGTGTTGCATAGGACTTTCCAACCGCAGTTAACTCATCAGAGACTTGAGCCTTGATTGCATCCTCGCTCTTGAGCAACTTAGTTAGCTCTGCGATTGTGCTCTTAAGTTCTTTTTGCTCTGTTTCGAGTTCAATCTTGCTCATCTTGGTCAAACGACGAAGCGGCATATCCAAGATATAGGTTGCTTGTTCATCATTGAGTTTAAAGTCCTTGATCAACTTATCTTTTGCAGCCGCTGCATCATCGCTACCGCGAATAATCTTGATGACCTTATCGATATCAATAATCGCTTTGAGCAAACCATCTACAAGGCCTAAACGGGCTTCAGCCTTTGCCTTGCGGAACTCTGAACGACGACGAACAACTTCGATACGGTGATCGATGAATACTCGTAGCAGCTCCTTAAGACCTAGTGTCTGTGGACGCCCTTTCACCAATGCAACTGCGTTAATTGCAAATGCATCCTCCATAGGAGTCAATGCGTACAGCTTTTCTAGAACCTCTTCAGGCTCAAAGCCATTTTTGATCTCGATAACAACATTGGTACCAGTCTGGCCATCTGAAAGATCGATAATGTCGCTAATTCCTTGGATCTTCTTTGCCTTTACAAGTGCTGCAATACGCTCAACAACCTTTTCAGGTCCGATTGTGTATGGAAGCTCCTTGATGACGATACCCATCTTGCGCGAAGTAACCTTTTCAATCTCAACTGTGGCACGAACCTTAAAAGATCCCTTGCCTGTTGAGTACGCCTCACGAACACCATCGAGTCCAACGATCTCGCCACCTGTTGGGAAATCTGGACCTGGAACAAACTTCATTAACTGCTTAACAGTTGCACTTGGGTTATCGATCAGAAACTTTGTCGCAGCGATAACTTCGCTCAAGTTATGAGGTGCCATATTGGTTGCCATACCAACAGCGATTCCAGAACCACCATTTACGAGCAGGTTGGGATATGCAGCGGGCAAAACAATTGGCTCGGAAAGTTGACCATCATAATTTGGACCAAAATCAACGGTGTCTTCATCAGCTTCAGCAACCATCGACATTGCAGCTGGTGCTAAACGTGCTTCGGTGTAACGCATCGCTGCAGGACCTGCATCTAATGAACCAAAGTTTCCGTGACCATCAATTAATGGCAGACCCATTGAAAAACTCTGCGCCATACGAACTAATGCATCGTAAATCGCGCCATCTCCGTGCGGGTGCAACTTACCCATTACCTCACCAACAACACGGGCGCTCTTTACATGTCCGCGCTCTGGGCGAAGACCCATATCTGCCATCTGATGAAGGATGCGACGGTGAACAGGTTTTAAACCATCACGTGCATCAGGAAGAGCACGTGAGTAAATAACTGAGTATGCATACTCAAGAAAAGATTCTGAAACCTCTTTGGAAACATCGATATCAACGATCTTTCCTGGGTACTCGCCAGGCTTTGGTCCAGCAGGTTTCTTACCCTTTGCCGCAGATTTCGCGGGAGTCTTCGCAGTTGCCATTGGGGCATTCTGCCAAGAGTCAGCCTTAATTTAGGGGAGGGCGCGCCCCAACTGATGAAACACACTTTGCAGCCAATGCAGCTCCGGCCGAAAGTGCTGCAGTCAGATCACTTGTTTCCAGCCACTTCGGAATAAATCCAGCAGCGAAGGAGTCGCCAGCACCTGTTGTATCGACAACATTAGTTGTCACAGCAGAAACCTTAGCTGTCTGCGTTCCATGAATCGCCATTGCTCCCTTTGAACCCAACTTAATGACAACAAGTGGAGTGTGCTGGGCAAGATTTTCTTCAGCGGTCACAACATCTTTTGAATCTCCGAGATACAAAGCCTCTTCGCTATTGAGCAGAATTCCATCCATCATTGAAACCCACGATAAAACCTCTTCACGGCTAACAATCTTCATCGCACCAGTTGTTGTTGGATCAAAGAAGATTGGCTTTCCTGCTGCTTTTACTCTCTTGATCATGGCAAGAACCGCATCACGACTACGGAAATCTAGAAGTGCGTAACCAGATAAATACACTCCATCGATGTCATCTAGCGGTGGTAGATCGGAGGCTTCAAGATCTGCGTTTGCACCATTGTCCGGAAACATTGTTCGCTCACCATTGGCATCAACCAAAATTACAACAACACCAGTTGGGCGTCCGCTATGCATCAAATTGAGGTGTTCTACGCCGTACTTATCGAGATCTGAAATCAGGGCAAAACCAACAGGATCATTACCCGTACGAGCTACTAAATGAGCCTTTGAATTAGTGCGGGTTATCCAGGTTGCAACATTTGCAGCCTGTCCACCAGGGTGGCTGGAAATTCTGCTGGCGGTGTCATTTCCGTAGTTGATCGGCTCTTTCAGCTGTGAAATTACATCGAGTGCTAAATCGCCAATACACAGAATCTTTTTCATTGAAGCGCCACAGCAATCTGTGCACCGAGTAAACAGTTCGCTTTAATGATTTCAGTGTTGATGGCTAAGGATTCACCTTCTGATGTTGTGTGAAAGTGCTCAAGTAGGAATGGTGTTACCGCTTTGCCTACGATTCCTTCTTTGTCAGCCTTTTCCAAACCAGATTTCAAGATGGCATCGTGTCGTGACTTCTCCATCTCCTTTTCTACAGGGTTAGCAACAACAAGAGCCTTACTCAAGGTCCCAACCTCTTTGCGCGCCTTGATAATCGCAGCGATCTCTTCAGGACTATCTACTCGGTGTTCCAGTGTGTAACCAGAATCAGTCAGGTAGAAACCAGGAAAAGACGTTGTCTTGTATCCAACCAGGCTAATCGCCAAAGTTTCTAAACGCTCTAGAGTTGCAGGAACATCCAAAATTGATTTCACACCAGCGCAGATCATGGTCATGTCAACATTAGCTAGCGCGGTCAGATCTGCAGACTCATCAAAGGATTCATTTGCGCCGCGGTGAACTCCACCAAGTCCACCTGTAGCAAAGACATGGATTCCAGCAAGTGCTGCGATGTGCGCAGTTGCAGCAACAGTTGTGGCAGCGCTTTTGCCTTGAGCAACGATGATCGCAAGGTCGCGGATAGATGCCTTGGAAATATCATCACGGTTTGCAATCGCTTCAAGCTCAGATCGTTCTAATCCGACCAAAATCTTTCCATCGAGCAGTGCGATGGTTGCAGGAACTGCACCTGCATCACGAACAATTCGTTCGCACTCGAGGGCAACCTCAAGATTTGAAGGACGTGGCAAGCCATGGCTGATGATGGTTGATTCCAGGGCAACTACAGGCTTTCCAGCCTTGAGCGCACTGGCAACCTCAGCAGATAACTTGATCGCTTTTTCCATAGCCAAACTCTAGTGCACACTCGTGGGAAGATAAGCACGTGCATTTGTCCCAGATAACTCCATCTATCTTTTCATCCCTCGGGTTGGACAGTGCCGTTGATCACTTAGCGGTCGGTCAATCGCCTATGGGACGTGAGCTTTTATTTCTCATTGATGGCTTTGGCTTTGACACCTTGTCGCAGTACGCAGATGTAATGCCAACAATGAGCCGCATGTTTAATCATGGTTTGGTGCAGACATCATTTCCTTCAACAACAGCAACCTCGCTTGCTACTTTAACAACGGGCGAACTTCCGGGCGTGCATGGAATGTTGGGATACACCGTTCAAGTTCCGCGCAGTGGTGGGCGATTACTCAATGCTTTGAAATGGGATGAACGTGTAGATCCTGAAAATTGGCAACCAGTTGAAACTCTTTTTCAACGCGCAGCCAAAGTTGGAATCTCAGTAACCCATGTTGCTGCGAAGCGTTATGAAAACTCTGGATTTACCCGTGCAGTTTTTCGCGGAGCGGAATATAAAGGCGCAAATGTTGTTGCAGATTTAGTAAGCGAAACGAAGCAAGCTCTGCAGAAAACTCCATCCTTTGTCTACTTGTATGTTAATGATTTAGATAATGCTGGACATTCTGATGGTGTTGGCAGCGATAAGTGGATTGCGGCACTTTCTGCTATTGACCAAATGATTTCGCAGCTTATGAAGGAAGTACCAAAGGGAACCCGTATCTGGGTGACCTCTGATCACGGAATGATTAATGTTGAGGAAAAGATCATCATTGGTCAGGACAACCCTTTGCTAACCGGTGTTAGCGTCATTGCTGGAGAACCACGTGCTCGTCATCTGTATCTAGAGAATGATTCGGTTCAAGCACGTGTCGATGCCGCATCATTGTGGCAAGAGTATTTACAGGAAAAAGCATTGGTACTAACCCGCGAACAAGCTATATCTAGCGACCTATTTGGTGCTCAGTTGAGCGCTGATGCCATTGATCGAATGGGTGAGGTAATTGCAATTGCTCGCGGGGGATTGGTTTTACTAGATCCAGAACGTGCAGATAAAGAAGGTGCGATGGTTGGACATCATGGTTCAGATAGTGAAATTGAATCTCAGGTCGGATTGCTTACAACAACGCTGAGCTAGCTACTTGTCTTCTGGCTTGATGCCAAACATGATTTCATCCCAGCTTGGAACCTTTGCACGTGCAGTGATTCCATCTCGAGCTGCCGCATCATCTGGCTCTTCGCGAATAACAGCTAAGCGTGGAACCTCGCGAATTGGTTCGATTTCTTCTTCAATCTCATCCTGAACATCTTCCTTGCGGAACTCGCTGTACACATCGATGATGCGGCGCTCGGAGGGGTGAGAAGACTCGGTGGGGATAAGAGCGGCGGTTGGAAGTTGGCGAGGAGCAGGCTCATCACCCATCATCCAGCGTGCATTCTCATCCATAGATGTAACGGTGCGAAGAGTCGAATCAAAGCTCCACTGCGCAATTCCGACACCTGAAGTATTTGGATAGTGAAGTTCAATAGTCCAGGTTCCATCTTCAAGGCGCCAGGTATCCCATGACAATTCTGATGAATCGATGTTGCGTGGTGCTAAACGTGAGATCACAACTCCGAGCAAAGTAACAGCATCCCGTCCACCTTCTTTGCGGATCGCAATTTGCTGTGCTTGATCAATAATGTAAATACGTTCAGAAAGAATTGGACCTGCAAAACGTTCAACCTTTTCAATTGTTGTGTCATTTTCGCGAGCGATTTGCTCTGCAGTCTGTCCTGCACGTAACAATCGCTGAATCTCTTTAATTGAAATACTTGGCTCATCATTTGTTGGAACCGCCATCAAGCGTTGCTGATTTACAGTTGCACGCAATGTGTCAGAGACTCGAACAGTAAATTCCTGTCCATCATTGTCATGCAATGAAAGGTAGAGACCATCTTCGGTCTTTCCATTAAGTCGTAGCTCAGTCACGAGCACGAGGGTAGCCGATAAGCCCCTTATAAGTCTGGAAATACGGAAGTGTGGCTACACATGCCGCGATCATGAATCCCAGAGGTACCCAAAATGCGATGTCTGCACCAAAACGGTCGATGATTTGGCCAGATAGCGCACTAGAAATTGCACCGCCCATAGGCATACCTGCAACGACCCAGGTCAAAGTTTCAGTGATTTGATCTGGCGGAACCGCACCCTCTGCAACACCGTAAGCATTAATAACAAGGGGAGCGATCGCAAAACCGTTAAAGAAGAGCGCAACAGCTAGCCAGGTAATTGAATGTGCAAACAACATCGGAATCGAAAGAACAGTTAAGGCAAAGAGGAAGATTAAGAAGCGCGCCGCACTAGTTAACTTCCATTTAATGACCCCGTTGATAACAGCGGCAACTGCGCTACCGGCCGCCCAAATCGCTAACAGGATTCCAGATTGAGCTTCTTGACCACGGAACTCAGCAAAGGCAACGGTCACGATTGCGATCGATCCGAAGAAGCCGCCCAATAATGTGGTGGGAAGAACTACCGCTTGCACCCGCTTGTTTCGAATAACAGCAGGATGTGGATCGACAATTCGCTTTGGGTTAGCAGGAGGCTCAGTCTCTTTGGCCATAATAAATAATGGAAAACCAATGACCACAAAGATGATTCCCGAAATTATGCCCGCAGCAGGAGAGATCGTTGTTGCACATGCTGTGACGATGATTGGTCCAAGAATAAAGACAACCTCATCCATCAACGCTTCAAAGGAGTAAGCGGTGTTTACTAGATGACGATCCTGTTCATCCTCTGCGGTGGTTGTTTTGTCAGGACTTAATATGTGCAACCAACGTCGACGAACAAGTCCGCCAGTATTTACAGAAAATGCTTCAGCGATAATGATGGATACAAACCAGCTCCACACCGGTGTTTCATTAAGGACCAAGACTGTGAAAGCACAAAAGGCAATAACCTTGACTGGAATAACTCTGACCAGCATTGCACTTTGACCTATGCGATCTGCAACCCTTGACCAGTGTGGTGTTGCCAGGGCCATAACTACCGATGCGGTTGCACTCAAAGCACCGGCAATTGCATAGGAATCACTGACTGCGACAACTATGAAAATAAGTGCAAGTGAGTCCATCGAAATTGGCATACGTGCAATGACGCCAGGAATTGAAAATTTCAGCGCCCCAGGGGTTCTAAATAGCGTTAAGTACCCTGAGAACATAGGCAAGAGTCTATCCCGCCACTAGACTTCGGTTATGACAGATACCAATGAGTTACTTCAACTTGCATTAAAGATTGCGCGTCAAGCTGGAGATTTATTGGTCGATCGTCCCGCTTCATGGGACTTAACAGTTAAATCAACGGCAATTGATATTGCAACCCAAATGGATCATGCAAGTGAAAAGTTAATTGTCGAAAGTATTTTAGCTGCACGTCCCGACGATGGAATCATCGGAGAAGAGGGAACATCACGTGCGAGCAAAAGCGGGGTTACTTGGATTATCGATCCAGTAGATGGGACAGTTAATTACTTTTACGGATTACCTGGATGGGCGATCAGTATCGCTGCTAAAGATGACAATGGAACATTGGTCGGCGTTGTTCATTCACCAACTGTTAACTCAACCTGGCATGCAAGCAAAGGTGGGGGAGCATTCCTCAATGATGTGAAGATCGCCTGTAATGATCCAGTTGAACTCAATCGCGCTTTATTGTCATCGGGGTTTGCCTACGATGTGAAAAACCGAATTGAACAGTTAAAGATTGTGAATGTTTTGCTTCCGCAGATTCGAGATCTGCGTCGAATTGGATCAGCCGCTGCTGACATTTGCCATGTGGCGACCGGATTGGTCGATGGTTACTTTGAAACAGGACTCTATGAATGGGATCTAGCTGCCGCAGAGCTGATCGCCCGTGAAGCGGGTGCGGTTGTGACCACCCGTCCCTGGCATGGGCTCAATCTGACCGTCGCTGCTGGCCCCCACCTCTTTGAGGCGCTCAACGCTCAGATCCCGGAGTAAGGCTGAGCGCTAGAGGCCGATTTACGGTTCTGAGCGTGGCTATGGCACAATACGCATTCTGCACCGCCAAAGCGCGTGCTTAATAGAAATGACAAAAGGATCCGAATATGAACATTCTTGACGCCGTAGATGCAGCATCGCTGCGCAAAGACATCCCACAGTTCCGTGCTGGTGATGAGCTCAAGATCCATGTTCGCGTTATCGAAGGTAACAAGAGCCGTCTTCAGGTTTTCCAGGGTGTAGTAATCCGTCGCCAAGGTGATGGCGTTCGCGAGACTTTCACAATCCGTAAGGTTTCATACGGCGTTGGCGTTGAGCGTACCTTCCCAGTTCACACACCAGTTATTGAAAAGATCGAGTTAGTAAAGAAGGGCGAAGTACGTCGCGCCAAGCTGTACTACCTACGTGATCTCCGCGGTAAGGCTGCAAAGATTCGCGAAAAGCGCGATGGCGTCGAAGGTTACGGCGATGGAATTCTTTCAACTCCAGAACCTGTAGTTATTCCTGAGCCTGTAGCTGAAGTTGCACCTGTTGAGGCAGTTGTCGAAGCACCTGCAGCAGAAGCAGTTGTCGAAGCACCTGCAGCAGAAGCGGTTGTTGATGCACCAGCTGCTGAAGAAGCAGCTGAAGCTCCAAAAGCTGAATAATCTCTTCAATGCGTAATAAGGGATCGCTCCTTAAGGAGCTCCCAATCCTTGTTGTTGTTGCGCTCGTTGTCTCTTTATTTATCAAGACATTCCTAGTGCAGTTTTTCTATATTCCATCTGGATCCATGGAAAACACACTTCAAATCAAGGATCGCGTTGCAGTAAACAAAGTTCCCTTTATTTCAAACACTATTAAGCGTGGAGATGTAGTTGTATTCCGCGATCCCAATAACTGGCTTCCAGAGATCATTGATTACTCAACAAATAAGTATGTTGCAAAGGCTAAGAGCGCACTTGTAACTGTTGGAGTTCTTCCCAACCCTGCCAAGCAGTACTTAGTTAAGCGTGTCATTGGTATTGGCGGCGACCGTGTTGTCTGCTGTACCAAAGATGGCAAATTAACTATCAATGGTGTCGAAGTTACTGAGCCTTATATCTTTGCTGGCAATAAGCCATCAGAAATGAACTTTGATGTCACCGTTCCCAAGGGCAAGTTATGGGTAATGGGAGATCACCGCGGAGCAAGTGCAGATTCTCGCTATCACCAAGAGGATATTAATAAGGGCTTTGTTCCTGAATCTAAGGTAAGCGGGCGTGTAGTTGGAGTCATCTGGCCTTTTAAGCACATCACATATGTTCCAAGAGTTGATGTATTAACTAAGTAACCTTATGAAGGTTATCGAACAGCTTTTAACAAATGCGGGAATCTCACCGATTGCAGGTGTTGATGAAGCAGGTCGTGGAGCATGTGCAGGCCCTCTTGTCATCGCTTCAGTTGTTCTCAACGATCCCTTTGCAGCAGAGCTTGCTGTTGTTCGTGATTCCAAAGAGATCCCTGAAAATAAACGTGATTCGGTATTTGATTTAATCCATCAGGTCGCTGCATCTGTCAGTGTTGTCATTGTTCCTGCCAGCGAGGTTGATTCACGCGGTGTGCATGCTGCTAATTTAGATGGAATGCGCCGAGCGGTTCAGGGATTAAGTGTTGAACCCGCCTATGTTTTAACTGATGGATATGCGATCGAAGGTTTAGGGGTTCCAAATCTTGCGGTCTGGAAGGGCGATCAAGTTGTTGTGTCGATTAGCGCCGCGTCGGTAATTGCAAAGGTAACTCGTGATCGCATCATGCGCGATATGGACATTGAATTTCCGCTGTATGGCTTTGCTGGTCACAAGGGGTACATAACAGCTGCACACACAAAGGCGCTGAATGAGCATGGACCTTGTGCACAACATCGTCGCTCCTTTGCCAATGTTGCTGCCCTAATCCACAAGTAAGTTCAGCGCTGCACCTGCGCATGATTGGGGTATTTATCCTCCCTGACCATGAAGACAAAGAATAATCAAAGTACTGGAGCGCTTGGCGAGGATGCGGTTGCTCATTATCTAATCGATCGTCATTGCGAAGTAATTGAAAGAAATTGGCGGATACGAGAAGGCGAAATAGATATCGTCGCTCTTAATCCCACTGGAATCTTTTCATTTGTAGAGGTTAAGACTCGAAGTTCCGTTGCATTTGGACATCCCTTCGAAGCGATCAATCGAGATAAAGCCCATCGAATGCAACGTTTAGCTCTTGCCTGGCTAGCAACACATGGATGTTTGGGGTGCGATTATCAAATCGATGTTGCAGCGGTTTTAGTGCAGCCAGATGGAAAGCTTTCCATTGAATACCGCGAGAAGTTGCTATGACTCTTGCGCTGACACATTCAGTCGCGTTGCAAGGTTTAGAAGGCCACCTTGTAACGATCGAGGTTGATATTGCAGATGGTTTACCGGGATATGCATTATTGGGATTGCCAGATGCTGCGTTATCGGAATCCCGAGATCGCGTCCGCAGTGCAATTGTTAACTGTGGCGAGGTCTGGCCCAATCGAAAGGTAACAGTTTCGCTATCACCAGCTTGGTTACCAAAGAGTGGATCAAGTTTTGATTTAGCGATCTGCATTGCATTGTTGTCTGCACATGACACGGTGCCTCGCGACAGAATTGCCGAACTTCTATTTCTTGGCGAACTCTCGCTGGATGGAAGAATTCGTTCAGTGCGCGGAGTACTGCCGGCATTGATGGCGGCGTACAAAGCTGGTGTTCGCACAGCGGTTGTACCTTCGGCAAACTTTGAAGAAGCGCAGCTAATGCAAGCAATGACCATTGTTCCGATGGAGCATCTGAAGCAAGTGTTGCGTTGGCTTCGCACAGGCGAACGCGAAGTTGTTCAAGAGATCGATCTGCAGTGGGAACAAACCGATACCCGTTTAGATTTTGCAGATGTTGCGGGGCAATCTGCTGCACGTTTAGCGGCCGAGATTGCAGCAATTGGCGGACATCACATCTTGTTGATCGGACCACCCGGAGCAGGAAAAACAATGATCGCCGAAAGAATTCCAACGATCATGCCGGCGTTATCTATTGAACAAGCGTTAGAGGTAACAGCGGTTCATTCAATTGCAGGTACTTTGACCCAGCGTTCACCTTTGTCATTGCTTGCACCCATTGTTTCTCCGCATCACACAACGACACGTATCGCTATGGTCGGGGGAGGTTCGCATGTCATTAAGCCAGGTGCATGTTCACTTGCGCATTACGGGGTTCTCTTCATTGATGAAGCACCCGAGTGTGGCCCCGGAGTTTTAGATTCCTTACGACAACCGCTGGAATCAGG
>Ga0208432_1000168_pt1 | contig 14097 bp, 19 predicted proteins | sample Wag4_2014_7_11_2_FD_187361 | JGI IMG/M metagenome (GOLD analysis project Ga0208432, IMG submission 187361) | Lake water microbial communities from Ohio, USA - Utica-2 Time Series LW 2014_7_11 (SPAdes) (version 2) | ecosystem: Environmental > Aquatic > Freshwater > Lake | place: USA: Ohio...
CTCGAGAGGTGATTATATCAATATGGCTACTAATATAATTAATAAGTCAGAAGACTTATAGGTTTATTATAGCACATAGTTACCAATCAAGCAATTCTTCTAATGTTGTGTTAACACTTTTGTTGTAACAATCGGTGTGAAGCATACCGTATTGTTTACCTCTCCATATTCCTAAATCAAGCATCTTCATTTTTTGATTACAGATCTGACAAATATCTGGATATTTAAGTATGATTTCAATAGGGTTTAAAGGACTTACTACGCTTTCCACGTTTCTTCTTCCCAACCTATAACTTGCATAAAATGATTGCATTCACAAGAAGAGCACTTAACTTGGGGATTTTTATCAAAGGCTTCTGTTTTGTATGAAATTATTTCAGCACGATTTTCATTGTTACAATATAAAATTGTATATTGATATGTTGTTTTTGTTTCTTTTATTTTGATTCTAGGAGTTCCCATTATAATACCCAATCTAGTTCTAGTAGGTCACATTCAGTTTTACATGTTGGATGAAAATATGATCCAATAGGTTTGTCTAATTCTTCAGTATATACTATATCAATTTCTCCATCTTTTGGACAAACAAATACATAATAATTTCTAGTTTCATCAATAAATAATTTAGTCATTATATCTTTCCAAAGGTAAAGTAACTATTCATCATATCTTCTAATTCTTTATTCTTTTCTACCCCCGAATTTTGGTAGTCTTCTTGAAAGACTTTATCTAATTCCTCATCTGGGTAGTCTAAATTGGACAACTGGTCATCTTCGGATTCATCATCCCAATCTATTAATTCATAATCAAGGGTATTTAAATTATTAATCAAAGAATAATCTACCCCTTGATTTTTTTCTTCTTTTAAATCTTCTTTAATAATATAATTAATACTATCTATAGTAGTATCTATAATACTATTGTGTCCATCAATACTGGACAACTGATTTGGTAAAGTGGACAACTGCATGTCTAAAGTGGACAACTTATTCATCATAATGGACAACTCATCTGATGGATCAGAGAATTTATATTCTGATACATTCTTTAATCTTTTACCTATAGGAGTTAAAATATTGTATTTAAGCAAAAAATCTCTTACTTTCATACCAGTTTTTCTATCAACACCAGCCTCTTTAGCCACAGTAAGCCAAGATGGAAATACGCTTGTGCCTGTTTCGTAACTGCCATACATAGACAAAATAAAGCAAACTGCTTTAAAATGTGCTGGATTTATATTATTATTTTTTAATATATTGCTAGGAATGTCTTTAATTAACATTCTAAATGAATGATGATTCATATTACACCTCTCTACTTGTGTACTACTATTATACCATACGGTGGACAACTGTCAAGGTCTAATCGTCTTCACCATCAAAGTCTTCTCCTCCACCTATTCCTTCACCTATGCCTTGATTTGACATACCAGCACCTACTTTTACGCCAGAAAGAGAAGCAAATTCTGCTATTTCTAAGGCTTCTTCTTTTGCGGCTTCAACTATAGAAACCCCTTCTGACACCATATCAGACATAAATTCTAAATATTCTGCAGGTATATCGTTATAAACTTGTTCTGGATCACAATCTTCTGGACTAATTTCTATGCCTTCAAAGGCTGGAACTACATAATCTTCAAAAATTGATTCCATACCAGCGTTAACTACCATAGTAGACATTACACCTATTGCTTCTACAATAGAAGCGGCAATAATAGCCTGACCAAATTCTTCAGCACTTTCAGATGCTAAAAAATCATCTACGTAAGAACCTAAAGAACCTCTAATTCTTCTAAAAAAATCTCTAGATATATATCTTGCTAATCTTCTAGCAGTAGTTCTTCCTATAAATCGAACCAAGTAAGATGCACCAAACATTTATCCTACTCCAATATTCTTATGGCTCTATATTTATATCCTGATATATTATTAAATACATTTACTATAGGCTGTGCATTAGTAATACTATAGTATCCTTCTGGAAAAATATTAATTCCTCTAGAATCTTTAACATTTCTAATTTCAGCACCAACTCTTAAACTATGTTCAGAATAAAAAGAAAGCCTTTCAGCACTTCCTTCTGTTCCCATAGTAAAATTAATCTTTTTATCAAAGAAAAATTCTTGTATTGTTTGATTGCCTTGTTTTTTATTTATATAATTGTGGTAATCTCCAATATATTTATTTCTAAATACCGATGATAATTTCATTAGATTGTTGTCCAATCAGAATCTATATCATCAGACAAAAGTGTTACTGGATCTATTTTTCCTGTTCTTATATAACGAGTTTTTAAGAAAGATAATCTTTTACAAGCCATAATAGCCAAAGGTGCTATCCATGGTGCATTTTGATCTCCTGGCTTAAAAGTTACTACTGAATCATTTTGACTTATAGTACTTGCTGCTATTTGTTCAAAAACAATATCTTCATTGTTTAACATGTAGGCAGCCTGATAAGACACTGCTCTTTTTAAATATTCTAAATCAGTAGTATTTGTAACAGATGCTTCTAATCTTCCAATATAAACTTCAATTATAGATTGAGCACGAGAAATTAATGATTCGTTAACATTAACTGCTGTTAAATTAAATACTTGTGTTGTTGTTGCAAACATTTTAACCCCCTAACCATTTTAATCCCATGTAAGACATACTTAAACACGGAACTTTTATTGTGGTATATAATTCATTTTCAACATTATTATATTCTGTTGAATAAGCATTACCATTTTCTATATCATAATTATTCCTAATAGTTCCATCGGTAATGTTTGTTGGCATTTGAACTATAGGACCTCCACCAGAATTGCTTGGAAGTCTTTGAATGTTGTAGGCTTCTTCTTCAAGAACATATTTTTTATTTTTTCTTAAACGACTGGTTGAATATTGCCAAAGTCTTTTAGCAGCAGTTTCTTGAGTATTTGGAACGTCTTGTAAAATTGCATAATTATAATCTTCTCTGCCAGCAGTTAATCCATCTTCTACTAAATTAACAAATATTTTACCAGTTATAGTAATACCTTTTACTACAGATCCAGAATTTACAGCAATAGTTGTTACATAATTTTTATATGGATTTGAAGTTAATGTATTATTAACCCAATAATTTTGACCAAAAGTTGTTATTGGTGTTCCAACTATTATGTTTGAACCTAAAACTCCAAATATATCTTTTGATCCAATTTGATTGTTAGATTTTATTAAATTAAGTTGTGCAGACCTAACTGGCAAAGTTGGAATTATATATTCATCATTTATTGATAAACCGCTTGTTTTATTTGTATATTTTATGTGATATTGATCATTTAACCAAGATTGTTCTGGTATATAGTTAACAAAATCTGTCATAATATATGTTGATTGATTTGTTAAACCAGACAATGTGTTTACAACTTGATATTTATTATTTCTGTAATTATCAAAATGAATAGATCCAGAAGTTGTTAAATCAAATAAGTTTTCAGATTGACTTTTTGTATCGTTTGTGTCAAAAGTTTGAGGAACATTTACTACATTTGTTGCTATTCCTAAATCTTGTGTAAGCATTGGACTGTTTACAAATATATTTTTTCCATTTGCAGCAGCAGTAATTAAATTATTAATAAAGTCTTTATAAAGATTGCTTACATATTGTTTGTCATAACCAGGAATTGATTCTAACAACTCATTACTATTTGTTGGATAGTTAATAAATGTAATAATGTCATAATCAAATTCAATATCATTATTTACATCTATAAATCTAGGAGTTTTTGCAATTCCATTTCTATAATAATCATCATATATTGGAGAAGATTCTGTTATCTCTGTATCATATATTTGTTTAAATATTAAAGGAGAATTTTTTCCTCTTAAGTTTCCAAATCCAGCCTCTATTCTTTTTGTTATATTTTCAGAAACGCATGTCCAATAAGTATTTTTATTTGTATTACCATTTCTTACATAAAAATAACAATTAGTTAATTTAGATGCAGTATTTGAATCAGTTGTTCTTAATGCTGGTTTTCCTCTTCCATTGTATACATATAAACCATTTTGCCTAGGATCTGTTTGACCAGTTACAGCAAATCTATCGCCAGTGTTTATAATAACTCCATCTACTAAAAATTCTTGATGATATTTCCTTGGTCTTGTAGTTGTAACTAATTCACTGCCTAATGCAAATTGATTTGCAACATTGCCTGGATCAATTAAAAATACAGAAGGGTCGCTTAGGTATACATAATCATTAGTTATTGCACTTACCTCTTCTAATTCTTGCAATTTATTTTTAAAGTTTTGATCTAAATTAAATAACTCTGATGGTTTATTGTATGTAGTTTTTAAAACATTGTAAGTATAAATGTTGTAATTGTTATTTGTAAAACTTAAACCATTTTGTCTAGTTTCATCTATATCCCAATATAGTCTTAATATAGTTTTTGCATTTGTTGTAACTGTAGCGTTAGGCATAGATGATGAAGCAATTATTGGATCTGTTTTTTTAGCAATTATTTCAAATCTAGCACGAGCCAATCTTTGAATTTCAATTTCTGTTAATGGTCTATTACTTCTGCAAATGTAATCTTGCATATAGCCAGTAAATACTTGGCTTTCATCAAACACTGGTCTAAATGTAACTACTTCACCATTTTCAGCATTTCCGCTTTTTTCTAATGACCAACCAGTTCCTAAAAATGAAAATCTATTTAACCAAATTTTGTCATTAATTTCATAAGAAATTGCTTCTAAATTACCATCTACCCACAATTCTAATCTTGATTTTTTATTTTTATCTGCTTGATTCATATTGCCAAATCCATCAACAGTTCTATTTACAATAATATGATGATTGTTTAAATCATTTATTAAAGTAGTTCCTAAAACTAAAGTTTCTACACCACTAAGTCTATCTTTGTGATAAAATGCTATTTTTCCATCTACAATTCTAATGTCGCCATAATTTCTACCTTGATCACTAGAAGCATAATTTATATAATCGCCTTCATCTAAATATGCATATTCTAATGTTCTATTATGATATCTATCAGTATAAGTAGTATATGGACTTTCAGTTCTAATGCTATTTATTTCTGCTTGAACAAATTCACTATCTTTTGAAGAAGGTCTTGAATGTATTGAAGAAAAAATATCTGTTCCATCTACTGTTGCTTTTATGCTTTGGCTAACAGAACCTAAAACACAATTGTTTTGATCAGTTCTAATTGTCATTTCGTAAGATCCATAATATGAGCCAGTCATATAATTTTGTAAATAAGTACCATAATCGCTTTGACCTGCTTCAGGTATTCTTAAATATGATTCTCCATCAAATTTAAATTGCCAAGTGTTTCCAGGTCCAGTATCTTCATAATTAAATGGTTTAGTTGCAAATCCACTACTTGGATATTGAATATAATCAGTATTTCCTCTATAAGATATGTTTCCAACTCTAAGTGGCACTTTTACTACTTGGCTGCCTGCTTGATCACCAGCAAAAACAGGTCCAACACCAAGATTAATAAAACTAGCATAATTTGCATTTGATTTAGCAAAAGAAAACCAATGTAAATATATTGGTTGTCTAATTGTTGATCCTGCGGGAGTTCTTTGTTGAATGTAACTAATGTTTCCTTCACTAGTATCTGGAACTGTTAACCAGTAAGAATCTGTTTCTTGATCAACGTGGTTTACTGTGTGAGAATTTAATGAATATAATACTCTATGATATACATTTGTATATCTTGAAACACCACTTGCAGTTCCAACACCTAGTGGAACTAATGGTAGATAATACATGTAGGCTTTTGCTGTTGCTGCTGGAGAAACTATAATTTCAGCAATGCCATTTGTAGGGGTAGGAAATTCAGAATTTGTTACTAACATTGGATCAGCAAAAACAAGAGCGTTAGGATTTGTTGTTGGCATCATTTCTGCATTTGCCAAAGCAGGGTCTACAAAAACTTGTTTATTTCCAAAAGTAACTTCTGCATTTGCCAAAGCAGGGTCTGCTGCAATTATTGCATTAACTGGTGGAGTGTTAAGATATAAATCTAATTGAAATTGATGACCAAAACTTTCTAAATCAAAGTATACTGGATTGCCACTTGAAAGCGATATATAAAAACCTGTATTAGAGTTAGATGATAAATTATTGTAAAGTTCAGTAACATCTATGTAATGAAAATCACCAGAAGTCCAACTAAATGAATAATCATTAGTTACTAAACTTGCTGCTGGTTGATTTGAATTAATTATTGTATTTAATGACCAAGCACCAGTTGTTCTGTACATGTCAAGAATGCTAGTTCCAGAAGTTGCACTAAAATTTTTAATTGGAAGTTTAATTAAAGCCTTAACAACAGATCCACTTGCAATGCCACTTAATTCTGGTTTAAAATATAAAGGAGTAGTGCTTGTTATTCTTGAATCATCATCAATTTGTGCTTGATAAAACCATAAATTTTGACTACTAAAAACATTTACTATGTCATAAATTGCATCTGTTCCGCTTGGAATTTTGTCTCTTCTATTAAAACGTCTAACATGATACCAAGAATATAAATGATTTCCAGAGTCAGCAGAGGCTAAAAATTCATCTGCAACAAAATTATTATCTTGAGATGCCACAACTTGTGGATCAATCATTTCTGCATTTGCAAGAGCAGGATCTGCTGCAACTATTAAAATTAAATTTGTTATGATTGTTGGATCTATAAATTCAGCACTTGCAGTCATTTCGTTTTCAGAATTATCTTCTTCTATAGAAATTAAAGGATCGTTAAATAAACAATCTGCTAAAAGAACATCGGCTGGATTAATTTCTGCAATTTCTGAAAATGGGTTTATAAAATCTGAACTAGCATCCATACTATCTGCTACATAAGTAACATCTGGGCTAGTAATAACAACAGTTGGATCAGCAAAAATTGCAGAACTTGTTGTCATTGCATCTACTGGAATTTCTCCTAATAAAAATAAATCCCACAAAGTTGCTAAATTAGTTGCAGTATATGTAGATGAAGAAGCAACACTTAATTGATCCATAAGAAAGTTAACACTTACGGAATCTGAGCCTATTCTAAAATTAGTAAAGGCTCCGCTTGGTGCTGTAAATGAAGTTGAAACATCTAAAGAACCATTTATATATAATTCTATATTGCCACCAGATTGTCTTAATGTAACCATCATAAATGCTGGACGCAATCCAGTCCATCCAGTAGGAGTGCTTAAAAATCCACCACTAACTACCGCACCACTTGCAGCATATGACCAATGCTGTTGAGTAGATGTTAAAAGAGTATTTCCACCACTTGTAACTCTTAATTTATAAGCATCAGCACCAGCACTAGTTCCTAATAATTGTAAAACTAAAGAATTGCTTGCAAAGTTTATTGCTAAAAGATTTTTTGTTCCACTAACACCATGTTTTGAAAATTCTATAAAAAAGTTAATTGCGTAATTGCCATTATCTAAATAGTCACCAAGTGTACTATTAGTACTTTGTACAAATCCAGTTGAATTGTTAAAGAAAGCATTGTCAGATGGCCACATGCCATAATATTGTTCTGATATATCAAATCTTGCTGGAGTATTTGTTTTTGTAAACGTTGGATCAGAAACAGACCCATCGCTTGTCATATTTTCTATTGTTGCGTCTTCAAAATCCCAAAAATAGTCTGGATTATATTCAGTTACAGTCCAATTTTTCATTAACATAATAAAAATAGCCGCAACGCTTATGCGTATACGGCTACTGTTTCACCTCTTAAAAATTTTGGGTTAATTGCTGAAATGCTATGTCCTGCAATTGAAAGAACTTTGTTAAGTAGAGGCAGGCTAATGGTTGCGTAATTAATTATATCCATAGGAAGATAATTTAATTTAATTACTACAAAAGGATTAATAGTTTTTGCTATTAATTCAATTGATTTAGCCTGCACTCTTATATTCATATAATTTACGCTACTGTAATAACAACAATACCTGTTGCATCCCATGTGATTGTAAAATTACCTGAAGATGATGATTGATCAGAACCAAAGTCAACATAACCAATTACTGGTCTTGTTGCATCGGATGCTGGTGAAGCATCATAAACTACTGCGTAACGTGCTGTGATAGTACTTGCTGACCAAGTAGTATCTGCTGCGTCAAGAACAACCTTGTTTGTTGCACCATCATAAGTGATAGTTTTTGAAGCCAAGGTATTTCCACCTGCAGTATATCCTGTGCCAGATACTTCATTTGCGACTACATCATCGAAATAGTCGTGAGTATCTTGGTTTGGTGTATAAGAACTTGTTAGAAGTGCTACCTTAATGGTATCAGTGTCCCAATCAATTTCCTTATTTAATGCTTTTAGTAAGAAGGAACCATATAACTTTGAAGCCATGTGTTATTCCCCCCCCTTATGCCGTTTTCTCTACGATTGCGAACGCACCAGCATCTGCTACTGCAAAGCCTCTGCGAATGCGAGTCTTAAGAAGAACGCCATCCTTTGCGAATTCTGCATCACGAGAAACAACTGATTCTACGCCACCACGAACGCCATTAATTAACATTTGGCGGTTACCAACGATTAATAATTCGTTTCCTGTTGGAGCATCTGTTGCTGCTGAAGATTTTGCTGCACCGTAAGAAACAACTAATGGATAACCAAATAATTGTCCTGGTGTTGCTGCAATTGGATTTGGAAGAACCAAATCGTTGTTGCTGTCAATCATTCCACGAAGGTGACCTAGCATTTTTGGATGTGCCATAAATACTGTGTTTGCTGCATCAAATTTTTCGCTTGATTCAACTGCTGATAAAGCATTGTTAATGTCTGCAAAAGATAGTGCACCACCTGTTGTGATTAGATTTGCACTTGCTGATGGAGAGGTTGTAATTGCTCTGTATAGTGATGTAAATGGTGCAGTGTCTGTACCATCTGTTGCCACTGTAACTGCAAGTGTTGCGTTGTCAAATTTACGTGCCCAACGTGATGCCCATTCTCTTTTGTATGTTGCAAGTACGTCTACGATTGAATCGTTTACGTCTTCCTCAGAGATGTACATAATTTGTGCATATTTCTTTGCTGTTAATACTACTTCGTCTAGTGTTGCTACTGCTGATGGAATTTCATCGCCTTCTGCGACTACATCTGCTGCATCTGAAACAAAACGAGGTACTGATTTAGTACGTGAAGCCATTGCTTCTCTACGTGCAAATGATTCAACTGCAGAGTTAACTAAGGTTGCTTGAACTGCTTGGCTACCTTGTTCCTCTAAGATGTAACCATTGGCTTCGGTAAAGTCTGTACGTGTTAATGCCATGATATTACTCCTTTTATAATTTTAGTTTAGTTTGTGAATAATGAATCGTCTAATTCAAAATATAGCAATCCTAAACGTCCATTTAGAGTATTGCGTTTTGATATATTCATTATACCACACATATTAAATTTTGCCTAATATGTATTTTGCTTGTTTTTCAGTTGCAGATAAAGAAGTGTTTGCAGGATTGTCTGCCGCAGCATTTACCCTACCCCCAACTCTTATTTTTGGATCAAAAAGTTCTGGAAAATCACCTTTAAGGACTTCCATTTGTTCATCTAATCCAACTATATCTTTATCAGGATCAAAACCAATTTTTCCAAAATCAAGATATTTAAATAATCTATCTGCATTAGGTAATCCATCTTTTTCTAATTTTCTAGATACCCTTTCTTTTAATAATTCTGCAGACCAATCATTTAATTCAACAACTGCTTTTTCATATTGTTTTTTTAGTTCTTCTTTTTCTTCTCTGAACTTTTTAGCATCAGATTTGGCTCTATCTAAAGCATCAAGAACCTTTTTAGGATCTTTAATCTCCGTAGAAACCATATTTTCTATATTTACTTCTTCTTCCATATTTTCCTCTTATTCTATTCTTTGCCCTGCTTGTTGAGCAGCAATATTACTAGCATTCATGCCTTGAGACATTAATCCAGCATCTGCTTCTTCAACAATTCTATTTGCTACTTCTAAATCATAGCCCATCTCTAATAAAACTTGTTGCAAAGATACTCCAACAACACGTTTTTTAACTGCTACTTCCCATGAGTCTAAAGTATCTAAACTTTCTGGTTGAACCCATTTAATTTGAACATCTAAATTACCTGTCATAATTTCAGATTCTAGATTTTCAATTTTTAATATAAATCTAAACAAATCTCTCCATGTACTACCAAAAGATATTTGTCTATCTTGTATTTTTTTAATTAAAGGTGCTTCTGCTGTTCTTAAAGATTCACCACTAGATTGTCCTGCTGTTTTATCAAAATAGTGAATAGGTGTTGATGTTAATGAAGCCATTGCCTTAATGTATTCTGTAACTGGCTCAGTAAACACTTTGTGATCTGCTGGAGCAAATTCTCCAACTCTTGTTATACCTTTAAGGTACCAAAGTTCTCCTGGTCCATTTTTTAATGTTCCAACATTAACCGCTTCTTCTGTTTCGTCAAAATCAACAATTTCTGATTCATTTGTTCCCCCACCAGCAAGTGCGTACCTTTGAGGTGCACCTTGATAATCAACTGTATTCATATGTGTAATGATTAACTTGTTGATAGCATCTTGTGGTCCATAAGCATCGTAATGTTCTGGTCTTCCATATTGTTTTGATGTTCTAAAATGAAATACTGGAACTTCGTTCCATGGATTTTCAACAATTTCTAATAAAGTAAATGCTGTTGATGAAACTATTGTATCTACTTCTCCATATGCTTCATATTTTTCAATACGATCTGGATAATACATATTTAATCTAATTACTTTATTATTAAAAGCATCATATGGATCTGAATGTTGCCACATCTTTGCACCAAATCTTTTTATTCTTGGATTTTCTGTATCGTATACGACTACGGTTGTTAATGGAGAATTGTAATTTATTTGAATTTCTCCATTTTCATCTGTCCATACAATTGCATAAGCATCTCCATAAACTAATGCTCTTTTGTGAATTTCATTAGCGTCTAACACTAAATCATTTGATTCCCAAACTCTATTAATAATTTGATCTGCTTCTTCGGTTGTTGCTAAAACTGAAGCAATTTCTAACCTATTTAAAACTGAATCAACCACTGTTCTAGTAAAATTAAATCTAAAATGATTAGCGGTTGTTCTAAAAATAGTTGCCCATTTTTGGTTTGGAAACAATTCTTTTTGATTTCCATCATAGTAAACGTGAGCAAGATTATATTCGTTTCTACGATCTATAAGTCTTTCTAACGCATTTTTTATATCTGTCATATTAACTCCTTAAATAGTTAAATTGTCTTGCTATTACTTTTACTGCTTTATTGTCTAGGAAATACAATACTCCTGTGACTACAGCGTCAAGTACGTCATCATGTGACACTTTTGGAAAAGACCACATTTGCTCTTCTAATGCAGGAAAATGAGCATTATGTCGTATTTTCTTTTGTTGATAAAAGTTTAAGGCTTTTCCAGCCCTAATCTGTTTAGACAACTTTTGATGTTTTGATCTATATTTAATAGGAATAGTTTTAAACACATCCTGCCAAAGATCTCCACCTTGGTTAGTTTCAACATATAATAATCCTGCATCATATGTTTTTGCCAAGTCTTTTATTTTTTCACATAAATCAGATGGTGACAATTTAACTTGTTGAGCATCTCTTATGTAAATGTTTTCATTACCTAAAGCATCTATGCCTCTTGACAATACGGCTATACCTGTATAATCAGAAACTTTGTTTTTAGTTACTGCTGGATCTACTGAAATAATAGTATTTCCATACTCTTCTGCTTCTTCTATAATTATATCTTCATTAGCCCAAAAGTTACCATCTAAGTTAACTGGTTTATTCATATAGTTTTTAGCAAAGTCTCTTAAATGTCTTTGGCTTTGTAGCCATTCTAAAGTCCACTTTTCTTCCCAAACAGACCTTTCAGAACCGTCTTCATTTTGCATAATTGCTGGATAATAATGAACTTTTACATTTTGATCAGTTATCCATCCTAATTCTGCTTCTTTAAAACCTTCAGCCTTTTTTCTAAATTGATCCATAATAGAATTAGGCATAGTTGTAGTTCCAACAAAAATCATCCTAGAATATATGTTCATAGGAGCAATATCATCAAAGACTGTATTTAACTGTTGTCCAGCCTGATACTCAGAATAGTTCTTTTCGCCTTTTTCAATATCATCTAAAATAATAAGATCTGGTCTTTGACCAAATACCTTTTTACCTAATGAGTTAGTATCAATACCATTAGCATCAAAAATAAAATCATTTGATTGGACAATTCTCCATGAGTTGTTAGCCAACGCCCTACCTGTTGTAGATACCATCTTAGGCTTACACATCTCTGGATAATCGCTTTGTAAATATTCATTAGTGTCCAATTCATTCTTAAATGTTAGCAGATGAGTTTCGGCTTGGGAAGCAGCATCTGAAAAGGCTGCAATAAACTTTACGTGATTATGAGCAGCAGCCCACAAAGGAAGAATTAGAAAGACCCATGTACTCTTTCCAGATTCCCTAGGGGCAATAAACGCATCCCTATGTTGCTTCGGATAAGTCGGCGGGACTATCCAAGATTTCCCAAACTCCGCTAAATCAACATGGAACTCGGAAAGGGTAATCTCATTCTTAGAATTTTTTAAATGATGAGGCAAATAAACTAAAGCAAATAATAAAGGATCATACTTAGTTAATTCTATTCTGCCTTCTTTGACAGTTAATAGTTCAACTGGAACCTTTGATATTATATCTTCTGCTCTCATTTTCTCCTAGTTTTCTTTTCAATTAATATAATATATATATCATCAATTCTTTTTTCTAATCTATCTACTTTATCAACTAAACTAGAACCACCATTAGGTTTTAACTCTGATAAGAACTTGGTCACCAGATACCTCATAAAGGCCCAAAAACCACCTAAAATGCCAAGAACTATTGCCCCTATAGCAGTTATCATGTCTGGAGTCATAAAACCCCTAGGATTTCATTTTTATTAAAAATATTTGTCTGGGGAAGCGAAAATTTTGTTTTTAAAATTAATAATACGTTTGGGTACCCCTGCCCTATCATATATTATTTACCTTGTCAATAGATTTATTTATAATTCTTTCTTTCATTTCATTATTTTTAATCTTTGCTTCATTAATCATATCAACTAATGCTAGATCTGTACCATCTTTAGATCTATTTTCATTAATATTAGTAGATTTTCCTTCTATTAGATTAATAGTTTGTATTGCTTTATGAACAGCATTTGATAATTTATTTAATTCTTCACTATTAAGACTATCTTCCATTAGTTTTTCAAAGCATCTATCTAATACTGCTTGTGCTGCTACTATCTTTTCTTTATCAGTATAAAATATACCTAAATTTCTTGCCAGTACCGCCAAACTATCGGGGGTAGGAAGATCTAATCCTCTTTGTGTATAAAACTTCTTGGCTGTATGATAAGAGCCTGGATAGCCTAAATAGCGGATTGCTGGCCCAAGGCCCATTTCATCGGCGGTAGAAATAAATTCTTCTATTTGATCTTCATTATATTTACTATATCCCATATATCTCCTTATAAACTTATCCTTGATTTATTCATATAATAATCATATTTACTATTATTAACAAAATTACATATATCTTTACATTTATATACCCTCAAATTTAAGCATGAACCAGGGTTTTTAGGATTAAGACACACACTTGCGGCGGTCCCTACATATTTACTCATTTTATTCTTCCAATACCATTTATTTACCATTATTTAACCAACAAATCTTCTATTACTTCTTGAAGAGCGGTATCAGCCTTAAATGTTATAACTATATTAGTTTTATTTGTTTCATCAAAGAATATCATTGAAAAGGATATATGTTTCTTTTCTATATCATAGGATACATCATTAGCAGTAGGAAATAATATCATTATTCTTCTGTATACCCCGAAATTTGTGCACCAACGATTGGTGGATTTAAATTTAATGCTTGAAGTTGTTCTAAAGTTAATTCTTCTGTAAAGCCAGAACTCATTTAATCCTCCCATTTATACTAGTTACTGCAACATTGCAATCTACCTCTTTAAAAGAAGGAGAGGCGTAGTATGACTG
>Ga0208432_1000171_pt1 | contig 14072 bp, 14 predicted proteins | sample Wag4_2014_7_11_2_FD_187361 | JGI IMG/M metagenome (GOLD analysis project Ga0208432, IMG submission 187361) | Lake water microbial communities from Ohio, USA - Utica-2 Time Series LW 2014_7_11 (SPAdes) (version 2) | ecosystem: Environmental > Aquatic > Freshwater > Lake | place: USA: Ohio...
CGATGTGGAACGTTCACAAGAGTTCCGTAAGTGCATCGAATGCTTCCTTTGCCAGGATGTATGCCACGTTGTTCGTGACCATGAAGAGAATAAGAAATCATTTGCTGGTCCTCGATTCTTTATTCGTATCGCAGAGCTAGATATGCACCCTCTAGATACTTTGAAGAATCGCAAGAAGAGCGCACAAGAAGAGCATGGTCTTGGAATGTGTAACATCACAAAGTGCTGTACTGAGGTTTGCCCTGAACACATCAAGATCACTGACAATGCGATCATTCCAATGAAGGAGCGCGTTGCAGACATTAAATACGATCCAGTTCGTTGGTTAGGATCAAAGATTCGTAAGCGCGAGGGCCTATAATTTCTTTATGAAGTTATTGGTTCGTTGGGGTGCACTTGCTTTATCTTTTTGGGTAGCAACCGCTCTGATTCCTGGAATCGATGTCCAAGGTGGTTTCACAACCTATTTGTGGGTTGCTCTTCTATTTGGACTTCTCAACGCAACACTTGGTTCCCTTCTTAAACTACTAACACTTCCTGCAGTAATTTTGACTCTTGGTTTATTCCTCGTTGTTGTTAACGCTGCGATATTGATGTTGGTATCCCGATGGAGCGACAGCTTAGAGGTCAGCAACTTTTGGTCTGCAATCTTTGCAGCGATAGTAATTTCGCTAGTAACTAGAGTTGTTACAAGTATTAATAAGAAATCTGGACCGTTCTGAACTCCCTAGTTTTAGTCTCACTCGGAGGCGTTGCTGGAACTCTGGCACGTTATGGAATTGGTGCCATTTTTCCTGATGATCGCCAAGGAACTCTGATCGCAAATGTTGCTGGTGTCGCTTTAGCTTCCGCTCTCTTAGTTTTGATGGAGCGCCGTGGAATCAGCCAATTACGGTTACTTTTGCTGCCGGGATTCTGTGCTGGATTTACTACCTTTTCAGCGGTAACAGCGCACTCGCTAGAACCAATTGAGGGAGGAATGCTATTTCTTGCACAAAATGTTTTCCTCTCATTGATTGCTGTAATTGTCGTACTTCCATTAGCCCGTAAGTTGATTCCGGTGCGCTCATGAGAATGGCCTTAATCGTTTTCGGAGCTGCCGTTGGTGGCCCACTTCGCTTTGTTGTTGATCAAAAGATCAGAACATATACAGCCAAACCATATGGAATCTTTACGGTAAATATCCTTGGCTCTTTTCTTCTTGGTTTTACCTATGGCAGGGTTGAAGAAGGCTTTGATCTATTTGCAATTGGTTTTGCTGGTGCATTCACAACTTGGTCAACATTTATGTTGGATATCTACCTTGCATACGAATTAAAGCGTCACAAAGAAGCGGTAGTTAACCTAGTGATGTCACTCGGCATTGGTTTATTAGCTGCTTGGTGCGGATTACAGCTGAGTTAGCACATACTTAAATTAACGCAATGATGCCATCCAGGCTTCAATCTCATCTGGGTGATGAGGAATATGCTCACTGAGATTCAAGCAACCAGTTTCAGTCACGACAACATCATCTTCGATGCGGATACCAATTCCACGATACTCAGCAGGAAATAATTCATCATCAGGCTGGATATACAGACCAGGTTCAACTGTTAAACACATTCCCGCCTCAAGAATTCCATCGCGATACTGCTCAGCGCGAGCATGAGCACAATCATGAACATCCATACCTAACATATGGCTTACTCCGTGCAACGTCCAACGCTTATGTAATCCCACAGCTGGATCCATTACCTCATCCAAACTCATGGTAAGAATTCCCATATCAATTAGCCCTTGTGCCAAAACTGTATGGCTCGCTTTGTTAATGCTTAAGAACTTTTCACCTGGTTTAATCGCTGCAATTCCAGCTTTTTGAGCCTCATAAACCAGCATGTAGAGCGCACGTTGAGCAGGTGTGAACTTTCCATTGATTGGCAATGTTCTGGTGATATCGGCTGTGTAGTAAGAATCAACCTCAACACCTGCATCTAGTAGCAGTAGGTCTCCATTTTTAACTGCGCCATCATTACGGTTCCAGTGAAGCACACATGCATGTGATCCAGAGGCTGCAATTGTGTTGTACCCAAGATCATTTCCTTCAATACGTGCACGTCCAAAGAACGCTGCTTCAACAACACGTTCTCCACGTGGTGTTGCAACAGCTGCAGGAAGTGCGCGGATTACATCATTAAATCCGCGATGTGTTGCATCAACAGCCTTTTGCATCTCCGCAACTTCATACTCATCTTTGATTAAGCGAGCAACTGAAACAAACTCTAGTAATTCAGCATCACGTGGATGTTCTTTAACTGTGGAATCAACAACCTCATCAAAACCACGAAGCGCTGCAGATTTCTTTCCCTTCAGAAACTTTTCTAGCTCACCGATCTCGCGAACTTCAATTCCGTAACGCTGTGAAGCCTCGTCAGTTGTAAAACGACGACCGACCCATAGCTCGCCATTTTTTGCATCTGTGTAGAAAGCAGATGTATCACGTGTTGAACGTGGGTTAATAAACAAAATCGGAGTGTGTCCACCATCGGCTGGATCCATAACAAGAACTGAATCTGGATTTGCCTCAACTCCCTGAACACCTGTGTAGTACGCAAAAGCTGTATGTGGTCGGTACAAATAATCAGTGTCATTGCTGCGCTGCTTTGGCCCACCACTTGGAATTACTAAACGAACTCCAGTAAATGCTGCAGATAATGCTGCGCGACGGCGAACACAGTGCGAGACAACCTCATCTTGGGAGATTCCAGTTAAAGGTGTTGCTGCCCAACCGGTTTTCATAAACTCGGCAAACATTTCTGAAGGGGCTACGTCGTACACACGCTTGGCGCCGGTGTTTAATGCCTTATCTGAATTCTCCATATATCTAGCCTACAAGGCGGGGATAGCCAGGCCAAAGGGTTGCGCTAAACTAGCCCTGCAATAAGGAGACGTCGCATAGCCCGGTCGAGTGCGCCTCACTGCTAACGAGGTAAGGTGTTAAAGCCTTCAGGAGTTCAAATCTCCTCGTCTCCGCACATGTAGGTATTCATGCTTTGTTGTGGAAAGATAAAACAATGGCAGCAACTCCAAAGAAGCACAAATACATAGTGCTCCAAGAAAAACTACAGAATAAGTTTTTGAAGTTAAAGCCACATTCTCAAATTCCATCGGTACGGCAACTTGCAACTCAGTACGACGTCTCAAGCATGACTGTTCGTCAAGCGTTATCGGAGCTGCAAGATAATGGATTGATTTATACAATCCCAGGTTCTGGAACTTATATCGCCGGAGAAAAACTATCAAAGAAGTTAGTTTTCATTTCATTCTCTGAGGAAATTCGGCAAAAGGGAATGCAACCTTCATCCAAGATTCTCAAAGCAGAAAAGACAAGAGTTAAAAACCCAAAATTAGCCGATGCTTTGCAAATACCAGTCGGAGAATCAGCCTACAGAGTGAAAAGAGTCCGCCTGGCAGATGGAACTGCTCTATCCATTGAGGAATCATTTATCCCATGTGAAAACGCCCCTGGCTTACTTGACCATGACTTAAGGGGATCTCTCTATGAAATTTTTGCTGATGTTTATGAGCGTCCAGTTATTCAGGCAGATTCCAATGTTTCCCCAATGCTTTTAGACAAAGAGCAGGCAGAGATTTTAAAGGCGCCAATAAAAACACCATCATTGATGTTCAGTCTTACGGGTTTTGATTCAAGGGGTAAGACAATGGAGCACTGCGTTTCAATTAAGCGCGGAGATATCTACGAATTCAATTTCAGCATCCAGGCTTAATTTATTGCCGTTAAAAAGTTTTTCGTAAGAAGGTAGGGATTGGTAATCGCTGTACCAATACAAACAGACCAAGCACCAGCCGAAAATGCATCCTTGACTGATTGTGGTTGACTAAACCCACCTTCTGCAATAATTGGTATCGAAACCCTGTTTGCAATTTGTTCAATTAACCTGATGTTAGGCAGCAGCGGTGCCGGAATATCTGTGTAACCAGATAATGTTGTGGCGATCGCTTCACACCCAAGTGACTCGGCGATAAGTGCTGATTCCAATGAATCCACATCAGCCAGCAACACAGCATTTGTTTCAAGCCGAACCTGAGTAAGAAAATCTGCAAAGGATTGTTGCCCTGGGCGCATTCGCTCCGTTGCATCTACCGCCACAATCTGGGCTCCCGCTTTTTCCAGCTCAACAACATCGCTGACGCATGGGGTTATGTAGACCGGACTTGAACTTTCATACCTTTTGACTAGCCCAATAATAGGAACGTCGGTAGCAAGCGAAATTGCCCGAACATTTGATACGCCTTGAGCTCTTATACCGATTGCGCCAGCCTTTAATACGGTAAGCGCTTGAGCCGCAATGAACTCTGGAGTATTAATTGCGGTGTCATCTGGCACCTGACATGAGACAACTAAGCCATTTTTCAAAGGTTTAAGCACCGAATACCCCTTGATCGCCAGCGCTGAATCGTTATTCAAAAGAAACCCCATAATCCTTGACTTATGGGAATCATACTATAGTTTTGGGTAACTGGTCTAGCACAGTTTTCCACTGTATTAGATCGCTAATTCCATAGTCCCTCGTTAGGAGAAACCAAGTGAAAAAGCTTTATAAATCAATTGGTGCGGTTGTTCTAGGAGCTGCACTTGCAGCATCAGGACTTGCCTCACCTTCACAAGCAGCAACTAACTCAATTACCGTTGCCGAAGTAACAGCAGGTGGTGGCGGAGTACAACAGATTGGAACGCCTTGGGTTAACTCAGGATCAATCTCACATCACGCAATGTTCCGTGCCTTGTTTAAGGCCGGACCAGATCTAGTTTCAGTAAAGCCAGATCTTGCTTCAGGTCACAAAATCAGCAAAGATGGAAAAACAGTCACAATCACTTTAAAGTCTGGCCTTAAGTGGTCAGATGGAACTGCATTAACTCCTGCAGATGTGATCTGGTCGATGAACACAATTTTGCGTGCTGCGCAAGCTAATGCAATTTATGTAACCGCATTCCGCAATATTGTTGGCTCTGCTGGAGTCAATGCAACTTCTAACTCAACAATCACTGGCCTAACTGCCAAAGGTAATGACATCACTATTTCTCTCACCCAGCCATCAAATACTTTGATCCCAATCTTGGGACAGTTTATGATTCTGCCAAAGCACATTCTTGAAGATGCAGACCTATTGAAGCTATCGACAAATAACTATTGGAAGAATCCAGTTGTTTCAGGTCCTTACAAGATCGGAACATTTAGTCAGGGTAACTTCATTACATTAGTTCCAAACGATAAGTATGAAGGTGCCAAGCCAAAGATCTCAGAGATCAACATTATTGTTTCTTCTAACCTCGCATCCGATGCAAAGGCTGGAAAGTTGGATTACTTCACAACTAACGATCCTGAAACAATTCGTGCGATGAACTCAGCATCAAACTTCAAGAGTTCAATGGTGAAGATCAACTTCTACCGTTACTTTGTATTTAATTTGTCTGGTGCAAACAGTGTGATTAAGGATGTTAAGACACGTGAGGCACTTAAGTATGGTGTTGACTGGAATCGTCTAGTCCCTGCGCTGTTCCCAAAACTAGCTAAAATCACAAATAGCGGTGTTATGTCAGGAATGCCTCACTACGATCCAACAATTCCTAAGTACAAGTACGATCCTAAGAAGGCTGCAGATTTGTTGAAGGATGCAAAGTTTGACTTCAGCAAGACAGTTCGTTTGCGCTACTACCATGGAGATGTTCCAACACTTAACCTAATGACTGCAGTTGCTCAACAATTAGGAACTTTGGGCATGAAGGTCGAAGCTCTACGCTTCCAAGGAGATGCAACAACTGAGTTGTACACAAACCGAAACTGGGACATCGCTCTTAAGGGATTGTCAGCGTTCAATGTCGGCGAGTGGTACTCCGAGTACAGCAACACAGTTACATTTGAGAAAATTTTGGGACCACAACCAGAATTTGCAGCTCTCAATGCAGAACTTGCAAGTGCAACAACGCTACGTGCAACTGGTAAGGCGCTAAAGTCTCTACAGGCTTTGGAGCAAAAGAACCTTTACAAGTTGCCACTACACAGCTTGCAGCAGGTCGTATATGTATCCAAGAAAATCAACGGAACACCTACTAAGTGGGGAAATCCTCTCTATACATATGACAACAACTTAGTTAATTGGTCGACTAACTAACTGGATAAGAGCGATACAGGCCGAGATGCGAGGGTAAACTCGGCCTGTATCGCAATCCACTTTATTTTTGAGGATGGTAATTTTTCTTGGTTTCATTTTTAATCCGCCGAATTGCAATTCTCGTACCCATGGCATTTGCTATCAGTGCACTAATTTTCTTTGCTTCTCGGTTATCACCAATTGATCCCATCAATGCCCTCATTTCTCCTGATGCCGCAAGCGACCCAGCAAATTTAGAGTTACTACGAGAGCAGCTAGGCTTAAACGACCATATTGTTATTCAGTACTTCACCTGGCTGAAGGAAATAGCTACTGGAAACTTCGGTTACAGTATTCAGAGCGGGCAGGCTATTTCAGAGATTCTGGCTCTTCGCATGCCCGCAACCCTTGAATTAGTTCTTTCAGCCCTTGTTCTTTCTACGATTTTGGCATTAACAATCGGTCTATTCGCAGGTGCAAATCGTGGGGGTTTGGCTGACAAAGCCTCACGTATTTTGGCTGTCATCGGAATTGCGGTCCCAGATTTTTTCATTGGATTGGCATTTTTGAATGTTTTTGCTTACAACCTTGGGTGGTTGCCTACAGGACAAAGAATTTCACCAGGGCAAACATCTTTTCTAGATCGGCTTCCACATTTAATTTTACCTGTGGCTACTTTGACGGTAGCAATGCTTGCAGTCTTGATTCGCTACACACGAAACTCTGTACTGGATACTTTAAATAAGGATTTTGTAAAAACTGCACGCAGTAAAGGCGTCCCAGAATGGAAAGTCTTATTCAGCCATGTGTTCAGAAATTCCTTAGGCCCTGTAATGGTAATTTTGGCTTTTAGACTTCCTCTACTAGTGGGTGGATCAATTCTTGTTGAAACTGTCTTTCAGTGGCCAGGAATTGGCAGCACTGTGGTCTCTGCTGTCTCAGCTTCCGATTTCCCTGTAATTATGGTGATTAGTATGTTGATCGCATTAGTTATCTTGGTCGCAAGCTTCCTTGTAGATATCGCAAAGTCAATACTTGATCCCCGAGTACGTTTAGGTGGAGGTGCTTCATGATGTCCTCTAAGAAGAACAGAGAAGAAACTTCTACCGCCGCAATCTTTATACGAAACTTCATGAGAAATACGACAGGCATGATCGGGTTACTCATGGTGTCCATGATTATTTTGGCTGCGATTTTTGCAGTCCAGATTTCTGGAAATGACCCTGATTACATTGACCCAATCAACTCCCGATTGAGCCCTGGATGGGGTCACATCATGGGGACCGATCAACTCGGACGAGACATGTTCAGCCGAGTTCTTTATGGGGCTAGACAATCAATTTATATCGGTGTTTTAGCTTCTTTAATTGCTAACTTAATTGGCACAATGTTGGGTGCAATCGCCGGTTATTTAGGTGGAAAATTCGACACAATTGTTATGCGTATCTCTGAACTTGTAATGACATTTCCACAGCTAATTTTGGTCTTAATCTTTGTTTCAATCCTCGGCCAAGGTGTCAATAATGTAATTTTTGTTTTTGCCGTCACAGGATGGATGACGACATTTAGATTGGTCAGAGGTGAGTTTTTCTCACTACGCGAGGAAGCTTTTGTGGAAGCAGATCGTGCGTTTGGCTTTTCAAAGCCACGCATTATTTTCCGCCACTTACTGCCAAACACAATTAGCCCAATTGTCGTTGCCTTCACAGTAAATATTGCAATCTACATTATCGCCGAAGCTGGTCTGTCTTTCTTAGGTTTAGGTGTACCGATTACAACTCCAACCTGGGGTAATTTGTTAGCAGCAGCACAATCACCCGTCGTAGTTAATGAATATTGGTGGCTTTGGGTTTTTCCTGCATTAGCAATTGTTGTTTTTGTGTTAGCAGTAAATTTCATTGGTGATGGACTCAGAGATGTACTTGATCCCCGCCAGAGAACTCTTGCGGCCAAGAAGGCCTGGAAGAGCGCACTATTGGGTCGCTGGGGGAGCAAGTTATGAGTCAATCCAAAGGCGAAGAAATGATTCTTGAACTGAAAGATGTAAATGTCCGATTTAATGTCGAAGACGGACAACTTCACATTCTGCGAGATGTTTCTTTATCTGTCCCTCGTGGTTCATTTCTCTGTATCGTTGGCGAATCTGGTTGTGGAAAATCTGTAACTGCGCAAGCAATCGTTCAGTTACTTCCTGACAACGGTCTAATAAGTAGTGGTGAAATTCTTTTTAGCCAAAACAATGAGGTAATCAAGTTAAACTCCCTTGAAAAATTTGGCAAGCAGATGCGCGGATTGCGTGGCGCAAAGATCGGAATGATTTTTCAAGACACTCTCTCCTCCCTTAATCCTGCACATAAGGTTGGCCGACAGGTAGCTGAGAGCCTGCTTCAACACTTCCCAATATCAAAGAGCGAGGCTCGTTTAAAGGTTATTGAGCTATTTCGTAAGCTCGGTATCCCTGACCCTGAACGTCGTTATGACGCTTACCCGCATGAATTTTCGGGTGGAATGCGTCAACGTGTAATGATCGCGGTGGCAACCATTTGTGAACCAGACCTAGTTATTGCTGATGAACCAACAACAGCGCTGGATGTAACCATACAGGCACAAATCATGACACTTTTGAAAGATCTGCAGAAAAATGCTAGTAAAACTTTCATTCTCATCACACACAATATGGCTCTTGTATCCGAGGTCGCCGATCATGTAGCTGTTATGTATTTAGGTCGAGTGGTTGAGTATGGCAAAGTAGATCAAGTTCTACGTGATCCTAAGCATCCTTACACACGAGCTCTTTTGGAAAGCGTTCCAACTTTAGATGCAGATAAAGATGTTGAGTTACAAACGGTAGATGGACAAACTCCATCACCAGCAGATGTGACAGTTGGTTGCGAATTTGCCGGCAGATGTCCGTATGTGAATGATGCTTGCCGTGAGAAAACAATTGAAATGCTTACCCTTACGGAAAGTCATCAAGTTCGATGCATCCGTTTAGACCCACAAGGAAACTTGCCAGCACTCGTAGAAAGTGGCAGCAATGTCTGAGTCAAAAACAAAGGTTGCGACGCCGCTATATCGTGCGGGTCAGGTAAAGAAACATTTCCCAGTTTTAGGTGGCGTTCTGCGTCGCACAAAGGGATATGTAAAAGCGTTAGATGGCGTTGATTTAGAGATCTTCCGTGGCGAAACAATTTCAATCATCGGGGAGTCTGGTTGTGGCAAAACCACGCTAGGTCGAATGTTGGCGCTACTAGATAAGCCGACCGATGGAGAGCTTGCCTTTGATTTTGGAGATGGGTTACAAGATGTAACCCAATTAAAGGGCGATGAACAGATGCGTTTTCGTAAGAAGGTGCAGATGATCTTTCAAGATCCCTATACATCCTTTAATCCTCGTCAAAGAGTTGGTGCGGCGATGGATGAGGTATTGCGAGTTCATGGGGTTAAAGATGCTCAAGAGCGCCAAGATCGTATAAATGAGGCCTGCGAAATGGTCAATATTCAGTCTCAATACCTTAATAGATACCCACATGAGTTCTCGGGAGGGCAGCGTCAACGTCTTGCAATTGCGCGCTGTTTAGCAACAAAGCCAGAGTTGATCATTGCTGACGAAATTGTTTCAGCTCTAGATGTGTCGATTCAGGCTCAGATCGTTAATCTCTTGATCCAGATTCAAAAAGAAACAGGTCTATCCTTTGTTTTCGTCACACATGATGTTGCCGTTGCACGATACGTTGGTAAGCGCGTTGCAGTGATGTACTTAGGAAATGTGGTTGAGATTTTACCTGCTGATTCCTTACCAGAAGCTGCCGAGCACCCATACACAATCGCACTCCTATCAGCGGTCCCAAGTATGAATCCAAAGGCAAAAGAGGATCGAGTTGCATTGCAGGGAGAAGTCCCAAGCCCGATTGACATGCCAGCGGGGTGTGCTTTCTCAACTAGATGCCCCGCTGTTATGGATATTTGCAAGAAGGAACGACCAGTGTTGAGAGTTTCAAATATTTCCAAAGGTACGCATCAAGTTGCCTGCCACTTAAATAAAGGAGCACAGTAATGGCCAATAACCCAAAACTTCTACGAGGTGTGGTTCCGCCCGTCTGTACCCCATTCACTCAAAATTATGAAGTTGATGAAAAGTCACTTCGCAAATTAATCAATCACCTTATAGATGGTGGAGTCCATGGGTTGTTTGTGCTGGGATCCACAAGCGAAGTGGCATATCTAACCGATAAGCGTCGCGCTGATGTAATTCGCATCGCGATCGATGAGACAGCTGGCCGTGTACCTGTTGTCGCTGGCGCGATCGATATGACTACTTTGCGAGTTAATGAGCATGTTAAAGCTGCGGTAAATGCAGGAATCGATGGCATTGTTATAACTGCGCCTTTTTATGTTCGAACACACCCTGAAGAGATCGCACTTCATTTCAAACTTGTTAAAGAGGCTTGTGGAGATGTTCCACTGTACGCCTATGACATTCCCGTGGCAGCAAATGGGGTAAAACTTGAAACCGGAACAGTACTCAAGTTGGCTAAAGAGGGCGTTATTCAAGGACTTAAGGACTCCTCTGGAAATGATGCAGGAATCAGAGCGGTTGTTCTTAGCGCTAAAAAAATGGGATTAAAAGATTTTGTTGTTCTTACGGGTTCAGAGCTGACTGTTGATTCAGCGCTATTGGCTGGTGCTCATGGAGTAGTTCCTGGAATCGGAAATATTGATCCAGCCGGATATGTAAAGATTTTTGATTTGATTGCAGCAGGGGATCACAAAGCGGCACGTGCTGAACAAGAGCGCCTAATTGAAATGTTTGGCTTGGTTGATGTTGGTGCAGCAAGTCGAATGGGTCGTGGATCTTCAGCACTTGGTGCCTTTAAAGCATCCTTGAAGCTACTTGGAATTATCGAAGATGGACGTACAGCGCCTCCTCAGATCCCACTAAGTGCAGATGAGATCGCAGCAATTATTCCATTCTTAAAGAATGCAGGTCTCTCAGTAAAGTAATGGAAGAAAAAGTTCTTGCAGTTCGTGGAGTAGGTGGATACCGGCAATATCGAATACCGGCTATGGCGGTAACACCTTCAGGTCGAGTCATTGCAATTTACGATGGGCGATTTGATTTTGATGATTTGCCTGCGCCTATTGATTTAGTGCTCCGAACTAGTGATGACAATGGGTCAACATGGAGCAACCAAAGTATTTTTCGCGAACATGATGGTGTGTATGGTTTTGGCGATGCAAGCATCATTATCGATCCTGCCATCGGAGACAAGGGAAGAATCATAGTTTTCTATCAACACACCAAACTTGCTGGATTTTTCGAAAGCAAAGCTGGTACCGATCTTTCAGATCCGGTGATTTCACAGATTGGACTCTCGTACTCAGATGATGATGGGAAATCTTGGCAACATAAGTATGTGACAGATCAATTGAAGGCAGAGAACACCTTAGGAATTTTTGCTACATCAGGAATGGGTGGATGCATTATCGGTGGCGAATTTTCCGGCAGATTACTCCAAACCTTTGTTTTACGCACAAATACCCAGCTTTTTTCTCAAATCGGATATAGCGATGATCACGGTGCCACTTGGTCATTAGGAGCGGTCATCCCAGGTGGAAATGAAACGGCGATCACATCTTTGCATGACGGAAGTATTTTTTTTCACTCCCGCGGAACCCCGTTCCGTCTAACTGGAAGATCCCTTGATGGCGGAATAACTTTGAGTGATTTGGCGCCAGATCAATCTCTTCCTGACCCAAGTGATAATGGATCGTTAACCACTCTTAGCAACGGACATTTAATTTGTACCCATAATCATGACTCAGATTTAAGAATGAACACCGTCATCAAAGAGTCACGTGATGGTGGAAAAACCTGGAGCAGAGGGCTTGTGATAGAAGATGGTAGCTCTGCCTACTCAACAGCATGCGAACTAGCAGATGGATCGATTGGCGTTCTCTTTGAACGCAATGCCTATGTTGAAATGGTATTTGCCCGAATTAAGCCCGAGGAATTAATTCCAATAGATAATGTGATTTACCCACTTGAAACTAAAAACAAAATTGAATTTGAAATTGTGCCACGCTTTATTCGTCCAGCACGTAAAGATGTTGAAATTCTTTCTGTAGACTATTTGCCACAAGTACCAGAAGTAGACATGAGCTTATGGAGACCTTCAGAACGCAAGGAAATTGCCGCGGCCAGCGGTTCAGCTAGTGGGGACTTGTTACTGACCAAAGTACAACTCGATCAACTTATAGGGGATATCACCCCAAGCTTAAAAGCCGGAGATGAGATTCGCCTCAGTGGTTATTTACGCAATAACACCAATATAGCGCTTCACAATGTCGAGATTAAGACTCCTTCAAAGGTTGTCATTGCAAAAAGCAATGGTATTAATCCCGGTGAAAAACTCTACTTTTTAGATTACAGACACTATGTAAACAGTGCTGACTTTACGCAAGGATTTATCTCAATGGAGTTTGAATGCTGGAGTGAGGGTTTACTTTGCATTCGCAAAGTAATACGGATCTCAACAAGGGATGGCCTACCAATAAACTCAGTTTAATGAGTCAAAAGTAGTGAGTTTGAATGATTTCACATAAGATTGTCATGTGTTGAACTTTAAAGTCGCAATTGTTGGCGCCGGTCCCGCTGGTTACTTTGCAGCACAAGCATTACAAAACCTTGCAAATGAGGAACAATCTTTTTCAATCGACATGATTGAGCGCTTACCAACTCCTTGGGGATTGGTAAGAAGTGGTGTTGCACCAGATCATCCAAAGATTAAAACAGTTTCAAAGGTCTTTGAAAAGATTGCAAATACAGAAAACTTTAGATTATTTGCCAACGTTGAAGTTGGCACGGATGTAACCGTTGCCCAACTGAAAGAAAAGTATGACGCTGTAATTATCGCGACAGGCTCTTCTATTGGTAAAAAACTAGGCATTCCTGGCGAAGAGCTACGGGGATCCCTGTCTGCAGCGGTTTTTGTGCCTTGGTACAACGCTCACCCTGATTTTGTCGGCGTGGATACGCCATTGGATGCAGATACCGCGGTGGTAATTGGTGCGGGCAATGTCGCAATGGATGTTGCTCGTATGTTGGCGCTTGAACCAAGTGAGCTAGATCCAACCGATACCGCAGATCACGCAATAGATGCGCTAAAAAAGAGCAATATTCGTAAGGTGTATATCAGTGCTCGTCGCGGACCAGAGCACGCAGCCTTTACTTCACCAGAGTTACGTGATCTTCCAAAGTTAGAACACACAAATGTAATTATGAACAAGGCAGATATTGAAACGGCCATTGTTCGCGCGGGTACAGAACCTGAAAAGGATGTGAAGAGTAATTTGGATGCGATGTTGTTAATCGCTGAGAACCCAAAGAGCGAACATGAGCGCACGATGGAGTTCTTGTTCCAACACACCCCTAAAGAGATTATTGGTTCAGATCGTGTCGAAGGTGTTATTTACTCAACACCTAATGGCGATGTAACCATTAAGTGCGGGCTTGTAATTACCGCTATTGGTTATCAAGCACAGGGCATCGATGGTGTTCCTTATGAAAATGGAAAAGTTGTTAATACCGATGGACGCGTAAATGAGAATCTTTATGTTGTTGGTTGGGCAAAGCGTGGCCCATCAGGGGTAATTGGTACTAATAAATCAGATGCTGCCGGGGTCATTGAACTTCTTGTTTCAGATTTGAGCACTCCGAAAAATGCTGGCGATATTTCAGAGTTACTTTCTCATCAGGTTGTTGTCACCCAAGAGCTGTGGCAAAAGATCAATGAGGCTGAAGTTGCAGCGGGTGAGCCAAAGGGTAAACCTCGGGTTAAGAGTGTTGAGCGCACAAAGCTGCTTAAGCACGCTGGCTTGTAAAAAATAAGTTACGAAACCTTCTCGTAACCGTGTGT
>Ga0208432_1000172_pt1 | contig 14069 bp, 6 predicted proteins | sample Wag4_2014_7_11_2_FD_187361 | JGI IMG/M metagenome (GOLD analysis project Ga0208432, IMG submission 187361) | Lake water microbial communities from Ohio, USA - Utica-2 Time Series LW 2014_7_11 (SPAdes) (version 2) | ecosystem: Environmental > Aquatic > Freshwater > Lake | place: USA: Ohio...
GTCCTTGGGCGTCTTGGCGCCGTACTTGGAGCGAGACTGACGGCGGTCCTTGACACCGGCGGTGTCGAGCGTGCCGCGGATGATGTGGTAGCGAACCCCAGGCAGATCCTTCACCCGGCCGCCGCGGATCAGCACCACGGAGTGCTCCTGCAGGTTGTGGCCGATGCCCGGGATGTAGGCGGTGACCTCAAAGCCGGAGGTAAGACGCACCCGGGCCACCTTGCGCAGCGCTGAATTGGGCTTCTTGGGAGTGGAGGTGTACACGCGGGTGCACACGCCACGCCGCTCGGGGCATGCGCGCAGGGCAGGGGACTTCGTCTTGCGAGTCAGGGTCTGCCGCTCGGTGCGGATGAGCTGCTGAATGGTGGGCATCGAGGGCCGGAGGTTCGGGGGCCGGGAACAGTGGTCGGACGTCCGACCGCTTTCGACAATCCGCCACCTTACTGGGTCGCCCGACCCCCCTCCCCCGTGATCAGCCCTGGCGACTGAAGGCGGCACCGCAGGCGCAGCTCTTCAGCGCCGCACTGCTGCGCACCAGAAATCCACCACCGCTGAGATCGCCGCGGTAGTCGAGGCTGAGGCCCGCCAGCAGCGCCAGCTGGTCATCGGGGGCGTAGAGGGTCACCCCATCGGCCCGGGCAATGGGCACCCCCGCCAGATGGCCCGGACGCAGCCGGATCGTCCAGCGTTCACAGCCGCCTTCCACCAGGTCGAGGTGCATCAGCCCCGGTGTGCCCGCCACCGCGGCCTGCCGGCCCAGTTCCGCAGCGGCGGCGGCAGTGAGGCGCAGGCTGTGGCCCTTGGGCATGGCGATGGCGCGCTCCGGCCTCAGCCGGGGGAGCGGATGGTATCCATCCTGGCAGCCAGTTGCCGCAGCGCGGGCCGTCAGGGAGCCACCAGGCCAACGCCGTTGTGCACCCGGCCTGCCACCCCGCGGCCCATCACCCGCAGGCTGCCCCCCATCACCAGGCCGGTGGAGCTGCCGCCATCGAGGTTGAGGGCATCGCGTACGCCCATCTGGCGCAGGATCTGGGCGGTCTGCTGCAGGGTGGGGCCGGGGCTGTTCTCCCCTTCCACGGTGATCAGCCACACCTCCAGGCCATCGCTGGCCAGCACGGTGCGAGGGGCCCCCTGGCCCATGAAGGCGGCCCCGAAGTTCTCGGCGGCGCCGTTGAGCACCAGCTGGCCGTTGAGCAGCAACAGGGGCCCACCGCCGATCACCTGGTCGGCATTCCCCAGGGGCGAACTGGGCTGGCTGTTGACCGTGAGCCGTTCGTCCTGGCTCCAGGGCAACACGGCCCCTCCGCGGGCCACCAGGAGCGTGTCGCCGGGCCGCAGCGGCACCCCCTGCTCCAGTTGGACGCTCTCGAAGCGCTGGCTCACCACCCCCTGGCGCAGCAGCAGGGCCGACTCTGAACCGCTGAGGGCGCGGTAGGCAGGTCCCCAGGCGTCGTCGTAGCGGCTGATGCCCCGCTGCACGAAGCCGCTGTTCACCACCACCAGGGGCTGGCGCTGGCCGTCGGCGCCGCTCACCCATTCCTGCAGGCTGAGCCGGCCGAAACGGGGCAGCTCCCGGCCACTCCAGGCGGCCACCCCCCGGTTGAGGATCGGCCCGGAGAGCCAGCGGCCATCCTTTTTCAGGGCACCGAGGGGCAGGCGCCGTACCCGGTTGAAGTAGCCCCCGTTTACGGCCACCAGGGCCTGGCGCTGCTGGGCCAGTTGGGAGAGGGTGACCAGCCCCTCCATCCCCCCGGCCGGAGCCAGGGGAGCCAGCCGCAGCGGTCCGTTGAGCGGCTCCACCCGCACGGCGTTGATGCGCATGCCGCTGCGGCTGATCTGCTCCCAGCGCACGCCCCGTCCCAGCAGGGCCTGCAGGCGGGGGTCGATCGGCGCAGGAACTGTGGGGCTGGTGGGAGCGGTGGCCGTGCTGCCGGCGGGCAGGTCGATCACCAGCCGGTTGGGTTCACCCAGGCTGAACACCCGCTGGGGCGTGCCCAGGCTGCTGCGCAGGGCCAGACCCTGGCCTGCAGGGCGGGCCACCAGGCCGAGCTGGCGCAGCTGGGTCTGCAGCTCCGGGCCGCTGCGGAGGTCGAGCACCAGCTCGTTGCCCTCCTGGCGCACCAGGGCGGCCGCATCGAGATCGAGCACCACGCGGCGGCTGGCTCCCTGGTTGGAGCTGCGCACCTGCAGCAGCTGGGCAGGGGCCAGGCTTAGCCGCAGCTGGCTCCCCTCCGCCTCCACGCCCACCCCCAGGGCCCGCAGCAGGGGCAGGGCATCGAGGGCCACTTCATCGGCGAGGGCCTGTTGTTCTGCCGGCGCCACCTTCAATCCCTGGCCGAACCATTCCAGGTCGAGGGTGCCGTCGGGCAGGGAGCGGCTGCTCACCCCCAGCTGGTTCTGGAGCACCTCCAGGGGCAGCCAGAGCTGCTGGGGTGGCTGGCCGCTGGCGCCGATCCAGCGCCAGAGGGCCTGCTGGCTGCGGCCATTGATCAGCAGGCTGCTGCCTTCCTGGCTGCGGGGGGCCGGGGTGCCGCGGCTGGCGAAGAGGGGTTGGCGCGGAGCGGCGTCGGCCGTCTGCCAGCCCCACGCCATCGGACTCGCCAGGCTGCTCACCATCAGGGTGACCAGAGCTGCGGTGGCGTTTGCATGGGGCATGGCGGCGGGCGGTGCGGATGAGGCGTGGGTTCCAGGACGCTAGGCGCGGCGAGCGGGCCTCCTGTAACTAGGATCGGAGGTTCCGCTGTCGCCCGTGCCCCAGGGCCCGCCGTGGCGCCGGTTCTCAGAACCACTCTCCCCGCACCCCTTCCGGAACTCCTCTGGACATGCCCCAGTTTTCCCGCCCTGTTTGGCCCCACTGCGACAGCCCGGCTCCGGCCGCTGTGGCCGGCGAGAAAGACGCCTGCGGTGTGGGTTTTCTGGCGAGTCTGAAAGGGGAGGCCAGCCACTGGGTGCTGGAGCAGGCGCTGCGCGGTCTGGGCTGCATGGAGCACCGCGGCGGCTGCGGCGGCGATGGCGATTCCGGCGACGGCTCCGGCGTGCTCTGCGGCATCCCCTGGTCGCTCCTGGATTCCGTGTGGCCGGATGCGGCTGCCGCCGCCGGGCAGGCCCGGGGCCTGGGGATGGTGTTCCTGCCTGCCGATGGGGCCCGGCGCGAGCAGGCCCGAGCCTTCTGCGCCGAAGAGGCCGAGCGGCTGGGGCTGCGCAGCCTTGGCTGGCGGGTGGTGCCGGTGGACCCGGCCGTGCTGGGCCCGATGGCCCTGGGCACCGCCCCGGTGATCGAGCAGTGGCTGCTGGGCGCTGAGGAGGCTGGCGATGCCCTGGAGGGGCTGCTGTTCCGCCTGCGCCGCCGCTGCGGCGACCGGGCCAGGGCGGCCTGGGGCGCTGCCGCCGGCGACCTCTATTTCGCTTCCCTCAGCGGCCGCACCGTTGTTTACAAGGGCATGGTGCGCTCGGAGGTGCTGGCGCGCTTCTACGCCGACCTGCGCGACCCGCGCTTCGCCGTGACCTTCGCGGTGTACCACCGCCGCTTCAGCACCAACACCCTGCCGCGCTGGCCCCTGGCCCAGCCGATGCGGTTGCTCGGCCACAACGGCGAGATCAACACCCTGCTGGGCAACCTGAACTGGGCGCGGGCCTCGGAGGCCAGCCTGGATGCGGTGTGGGGCGACGCAGCTGCCGACCTCAAGCCGGTGGTGAATCCGGCCTTCAGCGATTCGGCCAACCTCGACGCCACCCTGGAGTTGCTGGTGCGCAGCGGCCGGCCGATCACCGAGAGCCTGCTCACCCTGGTGCCGGAGGCCTTCCGCGACCAGCCCGAGCTGGCCGACAAGCCTGACGTTCAGGCGTTCTATGAGTATTCGGCCTGCACCCAGGAGCCCTGGGATGGCCCGGCCCTGCTGGTGTTCGCCGATGGCCGCAGCGTCGGCGCCACCCTGGATCGCAATGGCCTGCGCCCTGCCCGCTACTGCATCACCAGCGACGGCTATGTGGTGATGGGCTCGGAGACCGGCGTGGCCGAGCTGGAGGAGAGCCGCATCGTGGAGAAGGGGCGTCTCGGCCCTGGCCAGATGCTGGCGGTGGATCTGGAGCAGGGTCGCCTGCTGCACAACTGGGAGGTGAAGCAGGAGGTGGCCTCGCGCCATCCCTACGCCGCCTGGCTGGCGGAGCACCGCCGTCAGCTGGCCCCCCAGCCCTGGACCCGGGAGCGCCAGCTGGGCGATCTGGAGCTGCTGCAGCGGCAGACGGCCTTCGGCTTCACGGCGGAAGACTTCGATCTGGTGATCGAGGACATGGCCGGCGCCGGCAAGGAGCCCACCTACTGCATGGGCGATGACATCCCCCTGGCGGTGCTCTCGGATAAGCCCCACCTGCTCTACGACTACTTCAAGCAGCGCTTCGCCCAGGTCACCAACCCGCCGATCGATCCGCTGCGCGAGAAGCTGGTGATGAGCCTGGAGATGCACCTGGGCCAGCGGGGGTCGGCCCTGCGTCCGGAGGCCTCGGCCGCCGCCGTGCTGCACCTCGACAGTCCGATTCTCAACGAGGCGGAACTGGCCGCCCTCGCAGAGCAGGGGCTTCCCCTGAGCACCCTCTCCACCCTGGTGCCGATCACCGATGGGCCTGCCGCCTTCAGCGCCGCCCTCGATCGCCTGCGCGGTGAGGCCGAGGTCGCGGTGCGCGCCGGCAGCCAGATCCTGGTGCTCTCCGACCGGGCCGGTGCGGAGGCTGGGATCGGCGCCACCACCACCACGCTGCCGCCCCTGCTGGCGGTGGGCGCGGTGCACCACCACCTGCTCAACCTCGGCCTGCGCCTGCAGACCTCCCTGGTGGTGGACACGGCCCAGTGCTGGAGCACCCACCATGTGGCCTGCCTGATCGGCTATGGCGCCAGCGCCGTGTGCCCCTGGCTCACCTGGGAGACGGCGCGCCACTGGCTGGCCCAGCCCAAGGTGCAGACCAACATCGAGCGCGGCAAGCTGCCCGCCCTCACGCCCGATCAGGTGCAGGCCAACGTGCGCAAGGCCCTGGAGGACGGACTGCGCAAGATTCTTTCGAAGATCGGCATCTCGCTGCTGGCCAGCTACCACGGCGCCCAGATCTTCGAGGCGATCGGCATCGGTGCCGACCTGATCGAGATCGCCTTCAAGGGCACCACCAGCCGGGTGGCGGGCCTGAGCCTGGCGGAGCTGGCCAGCGAGACCCTCAGCTTCCACACCAAGGCCTTCCCCGAGCTCAACCGCACCAAGCTGGAGTTCATGGGCTTTGTGCAATACCGCACCGGTGGCGAGTACCACCTCAACAGCCCGGAGATGGCCAAGGCCCTGCATGCCGCCGTGGCGGCCGGCCCTGGCTACGACCACTTCTCCACCTACAAGACCCTGCTGGAAAACCGGCCGGTCACGGCCCTGCGCGACCTGCTCGAGCTGAAGCCCGCCCCCGCGCCGCTGCCCCTGGATCAGGTGGAGAGCGTGGAGAGCATCTGCAGCCGCTTCTGCACCGGCGGCATGAGCCTGGGGGCCCTCTCCCGGGAGGCCCACGAGGTGCTGGCCGTGGCGATGAACCGCATCGGCGGCAAGAGCAACAGCGGCGAGGGCGGCGAAGACCCGGCCCGCTTCCACACCCTCAGCGACGTGGACGGCGAGGGGCGCTCGGCCACCCTGCCCACGATCAAGGGCCTGCGCAACGGCGACACCGCCTGCTCGGCGATCAAGCAGATCGCGTCGGGCCGCTTCGGCGTGACCCCCGAATACCTGCGCAGCGGCCGCCAGCTGGAGATCAAGGTGGCCCAGGGGGCCAAGCCGGGCGAGGGCGGCCAGCTGCCCGGGCCCAAGGTGGACCCCTACATCGCCTGGCTGCGCAACAGCAAGGCCGGCGTGCCGCTGATCTCGCCGCCGCCCCACCACGACATCTATTCGATCGAGGACCTGGCCCAGCTGATCCACGATCTGCACCAGGTGCACCCCGCCGCCAGGGTGAGCGTGAAGCTGGTGGCGGAGATCGGCATCGGCACGATCGCCGCCGGTGTGGCCAAGGCCAACGCCGACGTGATCCAGATCTCCGGCCACGACGGCGGCACCGGCGCCTCGCCGCTGAGCTCGATCAAGCATGCCGGCAGCCCCTGGGAGCTGGGCCTCACCGAGGTGCACCGTTCCCTGCTGGAGAACGGCCTGCGCAACCGGGTACTGCTGCGCGCCGACGGCGGCCTCAAGACCGGCTGGGACGTGATCATCGCCGCCCTGCTGGGCGCCGAGGAATACGGCTTCGGTTCGATCGCCATGATCGCCGAGGGCTGCATCATGGCCCGCGTGTGTCACACCAACAATTGCCCGGTGGGCGTGGCCAGCCAGAAGGAGGCCTTGCGCAAGCGCTTCACCGGCATCCCCGAGCACGTGGTGAACTTCTTCCTGTTCGTAGCCGAAGAGGTGCGCCAGCTGCTGAGCGTGCTGGGCGTGGCCCGGCTGGAGGATCTGATCGGCCGCAGCGAGTTCCTGCAGCCCCGCGCCGTGCAGCTGGCCAAGACCCAGGCGCTCGATCTCTCCTGCCTGCTGGAGCCGATCGCTGCTGCTGCCGATCGCAGCTGGCTGCGCCACGACGCCACAGCCCACGGCAACGGCCCCATCCTCGAAGACCAGCTGCTGGCTGATGCCGAGCTGATGGCGGCGATCGACAACCATGACCGCGTGGCCCGCACGCTGGCGATCGTGAACACCGACCGCAGCGTCTGCGCCCGCCTCGGCGGCGAGATTGCTGCCCGCCACGGCAACAAGGACTTCGGCGGCCTGCTGGATCTCACCTTCACGGGGGCGGCCGGCCAGAGCTTCGGCGCCTTCTGCGTGCAGGGGATGGCCGTGCGCCTGGTGGGCGAGGCCAACGACTACGTGGGCAAGGGCATCAACGGCGGTCGCATCACCGTGGTGCCCCCCGCCGGCGGCAACGACCCCGGCAGCCAGGTGATCCTGGGCAACACCTGCCTCTACGGCGCCACCGGCGGCGAGCTGTTTGCCTTGGGCCGCGCCGGCGAGCGCTTCGCCGTGCGCAACAGTGGGGCCGTGGCCGTGGTGGAGGGCGCCGGCGACCACTGCTGCGAGTACATGACCGGCGGCGTGGTGGTGGTGCTGGGTACCACCGGCCGCAACGTGGCCGCCGGCATGACCGGCGGTGTGGCCTTCATCCTCGATGAGACTGGTGGCCTGGCTGAGCGGGTAAACAAGGAGATCGTCACGATCACCGAGCTCACCACCCCCGAGCAGGAGGCTCTGCTCAAGCCTCTTCTGGAGGCTCATCTGGTGGCCACCGGCAGCGCCAAGGCCGCAGCGATCCTGGACGACTGGCCCAGCTGGGTGGGCAAGTTCAAGCTGCTGGTGCCCCCCAGCGAGAAGGCCAACCTTGGGTTGGCGGAGAGGGAGGCGGTGGTGGCCTGAGCTTGTTTGGTTTAGCCAGCTCTCAATCCATGGGCATGCTCAATGCTCCACTCGCCTCCCGCTGCTGAGGAGGTCGGGTGGACCGACCAGCATCACGAGGATGCTCCCTCATCAGCTTTTGCACTTCACCGGCGTGATAACTGCTGCGCGTGAGTGGGCTGCTCACCACCTGCAGAAAACCCAGCTCCTGTTCGCCGTGGCTGCGGAAGGCCCCAAACTGCTCCGGCGTCACGAAGCGATCCACCGGCAGGTGTTTCGGGCCCGGGGAGAGGTACTGGCCGATGGTCACGATGTCCACGGCGTGGCGGCGGAGGTCGGCCAGAACCGCGAGCACTTCTGTGTCCGTCTCCCCCAGCCCCACCATCAGCCCTGATTTGGTGTATGTGCGGGGCCAGCCCTCCTGCACCCGTCGCAGCAGCTCCAGCGATCGTTCATAGATTGCCTGCGGCCGGGCCCGGCGGTACAGGCGCGGTACGGTTTCGATGTTGTGGTTGAGCACGTCCGGCCCGGAGGCCATCACGGCGGCCAGCGCCTGCCAGTCGCCGCAGAAGTCCGGGATCAGCAACTCGATCGTGGTGAGGGGCGAGCGTTGACGCACCGCCTCCACGCAGGCCACGAACTGGCTGGCGCCGCCATCGGCCAGATCGTCGCGATTCACAGCCGTAATCACCACGTGGCTGAGACCCAGGCGCTGCACCGCCTCCCCCAGCCGTTCAGGTTCTGTTGGGTCGAGCGGCCGCACGCTCTTGTCGAAGTCGATGTCGCAGTAGGGGCAGGCCCGGGTGCAGCCCGGCCCCATGATCAGGAAGGTGGCGGTGCCGCCGGCGAAGCACTCGCCGATGTTCGGGCAGCTGGCCTCCTGGCACACCGTGTTGAGCTTCAGGTCCACCAGCAGGTCGGCCACGGCGCCGATCCGCTCGCGCTGTGGCGCCTTCACGCGCAGCCAGTCGGGTTTGAGCAAAACGAATCGGGGAGCCGATCACCCGGCCGCACACAGGGTCCAACTCTAGAAATCCGTTGGCACCGGTGGCCTCAGGGCCCGCTTTCACTCCCCGGGCAGGCCCGCAGGGCGATCCCGTAAAGTCGCCCCATCGGGATGTAGCGCAGCTTGGTAGCGCACTTCGTTCGGGACGAAGGGGCCGCAGGTTCGAATCCTGTCATCCCGATTTCTCAGGTGAGTTCCGCCCCCGGGTAGCCCCGCGGGGTCACCACCCAGCCATCGGCGCTGGTGCTGGTGCTGTTGCCCACCAGCACCAGGGTGAGCATGTCCACCCGGGCAATCGGAAGATCCCCCAGGGTGTGGATGCTCACCTGTTCCTCCGCCCGGCCCAGCTGGCGAGCCAGCACCACTGGAGTGGACGGGGGCCTGCCCTGCAGCAGCAACTCCCGGGCCCGGCCGAGTTGCCAGTCGCGGCCCAGGGATCGCGGGTTGTAGAGCGCCACCACGAAGTCGCCGCTGGTGGCGGCCCGCAGCCGTTGTTCGATCACTGCCCATGGGGTGAGCCGATCGCTCAGGCTGATCGTGCAGAAGTCGTGCATCAAGGGGGCGCCGGCCCGGGCCGCCGCCAGCTGCAGCGCCGAGAGACCCGGGTGCACCGTGAAGCCCGGGCGGCCATCGCGCGGTTGGGCCAGCCACAGCTCCAGGGCCAGGCCCGCCATGGCGTAGATGCCGCTGTCGCCCGACGACACCAGGGCCACGTTCAGCCCCTGGTTGGCCAGGTCGAGGGCCTGCTGGCAGCGGGCCCGCTCCTGGGTGAGCTGGCCGTCGCAGCGCAGTTGATCAGGCCGCCGCAGGGGCTCCAGCAGATCCAGATAGAGCCCGTAGCCAACCCACACGCTGGCCTCGGCCAGGGCCCGCCGGGCATCGGGGGTGAGCAGATCCAGCCGGCCCGGGCCACTGCCCACCAGATGCAACTGCCCCTGGCTGGGGGCCCATTGCTCCCTCGCCTGGGCGATGGCCAGGGTGGCCGCCCCCCGCTCCTCACCGCGGTGGTGCTCCACCTGCTTGGGCCGCAGCAGCCGGGCATCGGGTCCAGCGGCCAGCAGGGCCGCCGCCTCCGCCACGCTGGCGGTGCCCATCTCCGCCGCCACCGCTGCCGAGGGGGTGGGCACCGCCACGCCGTTCAGCTCGTGAGCGGTGAACCAGCGCAGGGGCCACTGCCGCCGGCGGGCCAGCTCCAGCAGGGCCGGTTCATCGGCCTTGCGGTCGATGCTGGCCAGTCCGGCCACCGCCTCACTGGCCAGGCCGGCGGCCTGCAGCTGCTCCTCCACCAGCCGCTCCAGCAGGGCCAGGCTGGTGTGGCGTTCACAGCCAAGTCCCAGCCACAGGCAGGGGGGATGCCAGCGGCAGCCCTCTCCCCGGCGCGCCGTGACCAGCATCGCGGCAGGACTGCCAGCTTGCCGTTGCCAGTCCTCCAGCCCGGTGGCCGCCCCCAGCTGGCGCCAGCTGCGGTTGCCCGCCTCCTGTAGCACCGGCAGGGGATCCCGGCTGCGGGCGGCCCGCTGCATCAGCGTGTTCCAGTCGCCGCCGGGGCCCGGCCGCCAGCCCCAGCGCAGGCCGAAGGTGTCGAGGGCGAGCTGGCCTCGGCCGCTGCTGCTGCCGGTGGCCACCACGGCACCGCCCAGCAGCGCCGCCAACCGCTGGCAGAGGGCCTCGCCACCGGCCCGGTGGGCACCGAGCAGGGGGATGGCGAAGCGGCCCTCCGGATCGAGCACCACCACCGCCGGATCGAGGGTTTTGCCCTGCAGCAGGGGGGCGATCCGGCGCACCACCAGCCCGCAGGCCGCCACCAGCACGAAAGCCTCGGCCCGGGGCCAGTGCTCCTCGAGCTGCTCGGCCTGCAGGCAGCCATCCACCAGTCCGGCGGCCTGGAGCTGGGCCAACAGCGGTTCGGCGGCGTCGCTGAATCCCAGGGCCCACACTCCCTGGCGCTGCGGCTGCTGGCTGCTGCTCATGGCCGCAGCCGGGCGGCCAGGCCGCTGAAGGGGCCCTCCTTCCGCGGCTGGATCAGGGAGCCGTCCTCGCGCACCTGCTCCCTGGCGGAGCTGCCCAAGCTGGTCGTGGGCTGAACGCGTTCCTCAGCAGGCTCCACCTCGGCGCGTTCCGCCTGCTCTGGCTGGGGGGCCTCCTCGGGCTGGGGAGCCTCGGTCGCTGGCGTTCGTGCGGCAGCCTCTGGCTCCCCTGCCGGGCTGGGCTGGGTGCTGGTTCGGGCTCGGGTGCCGCAGCGCTTGCCTGGGGTGTTGACTCTCCGAGCAGACGGGCAAGGTCTGCGGGGCTGATCCGCTCGTTGAGCCACACAGGCCGGCGTCCGCCCGGCTGGATCACCGCCTCCCGCACCAGGCTGTTGAAGGGCGGATTGAGCGGTTCACCCAGGCCATCCAGCAGTTCCAGCAGCAGGGCATTGCTGCCGGGCCTGAGGCCCCGCAGCCAGAGGGGCGTGTTCTGGTCCACCAGAAAGCTGTCCCCATTCACGCTGATCCGCAGCCGCCAGCGGGCATCGCCCTCGCGCAGGCCCTGCAGGGGCGCATCCCGCAGCAGCCAGTCGATCAGCACCGGCTCGCTGCTGCTGAGGCCATCGGGGCTCACGGCCAGCAGCTGGGGGGAGCCGGCAGCGGGTTGGCTGAGGGGGTTGGCGGCCACCCGCTGCACCAGCCGCTGGGCTGAGGCGCCCGGCAGTTTCACGGCCTCCCCCCAGGGCAGGGATGCATAAGCCGTGATGCGGTGGCTGCCCGGTGAGAGGGGCGCCATGGCCAGCTCCAGCCGGCCGCTGCCGGCATCGCCCTGGCTCCAGTCGCCGATCCGCAATCCGGGGCCATCGTCCACCTGCACCACCAGATGGGCACCCAGCCCCAGTTCGGGGTCCGTGGCCAGGGGCCAGTGCTCGAGATCCAGGCCCAGTTGCCAGGGCCCGGCGGGAACCAGCGCGCCCTCGGCCGGCGAGGTGATCCGCAACCTGGGTCGCCGGTTGGCCAGCGCCGCGCTGATCTGCACCACAGCTCCGGGGGGAGGCACCTCCTGCAGCCGGCCCGCCGGAGCCACCACCGGCAAGGGACCGCTGGGCGGCACAGCGGCCTGGCGGTCACAGCCACTGATCATCAGGAGCAGGGTGCTGAGGGCCAGGGCCAGCAGCCCGCTGATCCCGCTCCGGTCGCCAGGCGATTCGTTGGCAGGGCAGTCAGAGGCGTACCTGCCAGTGCCAGGCAACCCAGTGCCAGACAAATCATGGCCATGATGTCGGTGCCGATAACGTGCCTGTCCATCCAGGGGATGCGACACAGTCACACTTGATCGCCACACCTGATCGCCAGCAGCCTGTGTGCGGCATTCTGCTGGCTTGGCTGGCCCGGAGCCTGCACTGGCCCGCTCCGTAGAGAGCCCAGTGGAGAGTGAGGCGAATAATATAAAACAATTTCCACAGAAGCTGCTTTTGAAGTGTTGCTAACTGGCTGGCAGACCCCTGTCCTGGTCTGGCGATTCGGCGGATTGAACCTTTGTAACTGAGGCCCGAAAACGCTTGAATCTGGCCCCTATACTGCGCTGAGCGGTCCCCTATCTGGGGCCCAAAGCCCCAGCTGTGGCAGTCGGTTTCAGGGTTTCCATCCGCGGTTTCGCCGGTCTCGGCGCTTCCGTCCGGTTTCCCGAGCCTTCTCCCGGCTGGCGCCCATGTCCTGCCCCGGGTTCGCCCGGTCAGGCCATGGGGCCCACCGGCGGCGCTGTCGTGGTTGCTTCACAGCCGCGCCCGCTCCGCCCACAGGGGTGGACCACCACCTCGACCCCGTCCCTCGAGGAACGTCTCGATGACCATCAGCCCACCAGAGCGTGGGGAAAAGGCCAAGGCCATGGTCGACCGGAACCGCGTTCCGGCCACGTTCGAGCTTTTCGAAAAGCCCGGACATTTCGACCGCACCCTGGCCAAGGGTCCCAAAACCACCACCTGGATTTGGAACCTCCACGCCAACGCTCACGACTTCGACAGCCACACGAGTGACCTCGAAGAGGTTTCTCGCAAGATCTTCTCGGCTCACTTCGGCCATCTGGCCGTCATCTTCATCTGGTTGAGCGGTGCCTTCTTCCATGGCGCCCGCTTCTCCAATTACACCGGCTGGCTGACTGACCCTCTCCACGTCAAGCCTTCAGCCCAGGTGGTCTGGCCGGTTTTCGGCCAGGAAATCCTCAATGGCGATGTGGGTGCCGGTTTCCACGGCATTCAGATCACCTCCGGTCTCTTCCATGTGTGGCGGGCCTGGGGCATCACCAACACAACCCAGCTGATGGCTCTGGCCATCGGGGCCCTGGTGATGGCCGGCCTGATGCTCAATGCCGGCGTCTTCCACTACCACAAGGCAGCTCCAAAGCTGGAATGGTTCCAGAACGTTGAGTCGATGCTCAACCACCACCTGGCAGGTCTGCTGGGTCTGGGTTCCCTCTCGTGGACTGGGCACCTCCTGCATGTGTCCCTGCCCACCACGGCCCTGATGGATGCCATCGACGCCGGCAAGCCGCTGGCGATCAACGGCCAGACCATCGCCACCTACGGCGACATTCCGCTGCCGCACGAATTCCTCAACCAGGACGTGCTGGCCCAGATTTTCCCTGGATTCGGGGCTGGAATTTCCGCCTTCTTCTCCGGTAACTGGGCTGCTTACAGCGACTTCCTCACCTTCAAGGGTGGCTTGAACCCTGTCACCGGCAGCCTCTGGATGACCGACATCGCCCATCACCATCTGGCGATTGCGGTGCTGTTCATCGTGGCCGGTCACATGTACCGCACGAACTGGGGGATCGGTCACAGCATCAAGGAGATCCTGGAAGGCCAGAAGGGTGATCCCCTCCTGTTCCCTGCTCCCAATGGTCACGACGGCCTGTTCGAGTTCATGACCACCAGCTGGCATGCCCAGCTCGGCGTGAACCTGGCCATGCTCGGCTCGCTGACCATCATCGTGGCGCATCACATGTATGCGATGCCCCCGTACCCCTACATCGGCATTGATTACCCCACGCAGCTGTCGATCTTCACCCATCACATGTGGATCGGCGGCTTCCTGATTGTGGGTGCCGGTGCCCACGCAGCCATCGCCATGGTGCGTGACTACGACCCCGCCAAGCACGTCGATAACGTGCTCGACCGGGTGCTCAAGGCCCGCGATGCCCTGATCAGCCACCTCAACTGGGTGTGCATTTGGCTTGGCTTCCACAGCTTTGGCCTCTACATCCACAACGACACCATGCGTGCCCTGGGCCGTCCCCAGGACATGTTCAGCGACTCCGCCATTGCCCTGAAGCCGGTCTTCGCTCAGTGGATCCAGGGTCTGCACGCCGCCGCCGCCGGCAACACCGCGCCCAACGCCCTCGCGGGTGTGAGTGAAGTGTTCAATGGCGCCGTGGTTGCAGTGGGCGGCAAGGTGGCTGCGGCCCCGATTCCGCTGGGCACCGCTGATTTCATGGTGCACCACATTCACGCCTTCACGATTCACGTGACGGTGCTGATCCTGCTGAAGGGTGTGCTCTACTCCCGCAGCAGCCGCCTGGTTCCCGATAAGGCGAACCTGGGCTTCCGCTTCCCCTGCGACGGCCCCGGCCGTGGCGGCACCTGCCAGGTGTCGGCCTGGGACCATGTGTTCCTGGGTCTGTTCTGGATGTACAACTCC
>Ga0208432_1000183_pt1 | contig 13603 bp, 10 predicted proteins | sample Wag4_2014_7_11_2_FD_187361 | JGI IMG/M metagenome (GOLD analysis project Ga0208432, IMG submission 187361) | Lake water microbial communities from Ohio, USA - Utica-2 Time Series LW 2014_7_11 (SPAdes) (version 2) | ecosystem: Environmental > Aquatic > Freshwater > Lake | place: USA: Ohio...
TGTCGAGGCTGCGGCGGCTGCTGGAGGAGCTGCAGCCCGGTGTGGCGATGATCGAAACCGTGCGGGGCCAGGGTTACCGGCTGGTGGCACCGGCTGAACCCCTGGGATCTGAAGCCGACGATGCCGGGCAGACAGCCCGCCAGGAGGGCCGCTGACCGTGGCTCCGCCTGGGCCCCGTCTGGCAAGTCGCGACTGGCTGCTGCTGTTGTCGTGCCTCTCGGTCGGCGGAGTTGTGGGCTACCTGGCCCTGCTGCTGGGAATGCGCCTGCTGCTGGAGCCGCGCATCGTTGAGGAGTCGGCCCTGCGGCTCAGCAAACAGGTGGAACTGGTGGAGCAGGTGCTGCAGCAGGTGGACCCCGAGGAGCTGCCGGCGGGCGTTCTGGTGCGTGATCAACTGCCTGCGGCGGTGAGCCTGCCACGGCCCCTGAGCCGGTTCGACCGGCTTGTGAGCGACGCGATGCGGCGCGAGTTCCACCTGAAGCGGGAGTTGCGGCGCGACCAACCCCCTCTGCAGGACGTGTGGGGAGGCCACTGGGTGCGGCTGCAGCTGTCACCAGCCGGCACCCCACGCCGCCTCTGGCTCTATCAGTCCGAGCGCCTCAGCAACAGCCTCTGGTACCTGCCCCTGCTGCGCATCCTCACGCTCCTGATCGGCGTGCTGGGTGGTCTGGTGCTGTTTCTGCGCTGGCAGATCGAACGACCGCTGGCGCGGCTGCTGCGCCAGCTCGACGGACAGGGAGGGTCGCAGTCCCTGCCCCTGCTGCCTGAGCTGGGGATTGCGCCGATCCGCCTGCTGAGCCAACTGATCAACAGGCTGCTGGAGCGCATCAACGCCACCGCCCGCGCCCGGCGACAGCTGTTGCAGGGACTCACCCACGATCTGGGCGGGCCGCACGGGCGGCTGATGCTGCGCACCGAGCTGCTGTGCGAGCGGCTGGGGGGGGAATGCCGCCAGCTGGCGATGGCCATGGCACTGGATCTGGAGCGTCTGCGCAGCCTCACCGATCAACTGGCCCTGCTGGGGGAGCAGGAGCTGCCGGCCGAATCGCGCCAGATCTGCGCCCTCGATGACCTCTGCGGCCGGATCGCCGCCAGCCAGCCGCCCGGGATGGTGCACCTGCGCGTACCGCGCCTGCTGGTGCGCCTGGATCCCGAAGGGCTGGAACGGGCCCTGAACAACCTGATCGACAACGCTCTGGAGTACGGGGCGCCGCCGGTGGAACTGAGCGCCTGCCGCCACGGCCAGGAGCTGCTGCTGCGGGTCGACGACCATGGTCCCGGCATCCCCACCAACACGCTGCTGGCCATGCCAGGCCCCAGCCGCAGCACCGATCGCCACCGGCAGCGCCACCGGGGCCTGGGCCTGGCGATCGTTGAACGGTTCTGCCTGGATCACCAGGGGCGGCTGGCCCTGCTGGAGGCTCCGGGCGGGGGGCTGCGGGCCGAACTGCGCCTGCCCGCGCTGCCGGAGCCGACGACCACAAGACCCTTTTCGTAAATCTGTTTACGCACAGACGTAAATCTGTTTACATAGCCAGATCCGTTGGCCCCCGGGCCGCTGCGTGATCCAGCCATGACCCTGCTCTGCTGCCGCCACTGCGGCTCCTCGCTGCATCACGAGGTGATCGACCTGGGCCATCAACCCCCCAGCAACGCCTATCTCGGCGCCGATCAGCTGGGCGGACCAGAGATCACATACCCGTTGAAGGTGTACCTCTGCACCAGCTGCTGGTTGATGCAGCTGCCGGCCCACACCCCTGCCGAAACGCTGTTTGGCGCGGATTACGCCTACATCTCCAGCGTCTCCACCAGCTGGTGCGCCCATGCCGAACGCTTTGTGGCCGCAGCGGTCGAGCGCCTCAGCCTCGATCCCGACTCCATGGTGGTGGAGCTGGCCAGCAATGACGGCTACCTACTCCGTCACGTGCTGGAGCGGGGCATTCCCTGCCTCGGCATCGAACCCACCCGGTCCACCGCCCAGCTGGCCAGAGAACGGAGCATCCCCACCCTGGAGCGCTTCTTCAGCCTGGCCCTCGCCGAGGAGCTGATCGACAGCGCCGGGCCCGTGGCCGGCGGCGCCGACCTGGTGGTGGCCAACAACGTGCTGGCCCACGTGCCGGATATCAACGACTTCCTGGCCGGCATCGCCCGGCTGCTCAAGCCCACGGGCCAGGCCTCGATCGAATGTCCCCACCTGCTGCAACTGCTGGCAGGCAACCAGTTCGACACCATCTACCACGAGCACTACAGCTATCTGAGCCTGGCCGTGCTGCAACGCATCGCCACCAGCGTGGGGCTGCGCGTGGTGGATGTGGAGGAACTGCCCACCCATGGAGGCAGCCTGCGCGTTTGGCTGACCCGCAGTGGCGCCGGGACGCCAACCGCCCGGGTGGCAGCGGTGCTGGCCGCAGAGCAGGCCGCGGGTCTGGAAACCACTCAGGCCTACCAGGGCTTCCAGAAGCGGGCCGAAGCCGCCAAACACGAATTGCTCGACTTCCTACTCCGGGCGGGGCGGAAGGGGCAGCAGATCTGCGGTTACGGCGCTGCCGCCAAAGGCAACACCCTGCTCAATTACGCCGGCGTGAAGCGTGATCTGCTTGCGGCTGTTGCCGACCGAGCCAAGAGCAAGATCGGCAAGTTTCTGCCAGCCAGCCATATCCCGGTGCTGTCGCCCGAGCAGTTGGCGGCCCGTCAGCCCGATGCCCTGCTGGTGCTTCCCTGGAATATCGCCACTGAAGTGCAGCAGCAATGGCGCGAGGCCGGTTGCGGAGATCAACCCTTCTACAGGGCCATCCCCACGCTTGAACTCCTGCCCTGACATCAGGCGCCCTGATGGGGCCCTGGGGAGTGGGGAGACTGGGCTGAAGCCCGCCAGGCCAGGCAGCCACAGCAGCCCAGGGCAGCCGAGACCCAGGGGGAGTAAAGCGATTTACACTGCCGGACAACCTGATGTCCGTCAGGCAATTTCTGCCCGTCGATGCTGTTTGAACCTCTGGCCATCGCGGGAGCATTCCTGATCCGCCCCGAGCCCATCGGCGATGACCGCGGCTGGTTCGCCCGTGGCTTCTGCCAACGGGAGTTCAACGAACACGGGGTCGACTTTGCAGTCCGCCAGGCCAATCGTTCCTTCAACGCCCGAGCGGGCACCCTGCGGGGCTTCCACGGCCAGTACCCGCCCCATGCCGAGCAGAAGCTGCTGCGCTGCGTCCAGGGGTCGCTGGTCGATGCGCTGGTCGACCTGCGGCCCGAATCGCCCACCTTCCTGGAATCGGTGCTGGTGGAGCTGAGTGCCGAGAACCAGATCAGCCTGCTGATCCCGGAACGCTGCTGCCATGCCCTGCAGACGCAGACCGATGCCACCGAGATTCTTTACCTGGTGAGCGCCTTCTACGCCCCGGAGGCCGAATTCGGCCTCCGCTGGAACGATCCCCGGCTCGCCATCCCCTGGCCCCTGCCGGTGAGCGAGATCTCCGCCAAAGATGCCAGCTGGCCGCTACTGGGCGAAAGCGAACCAACCATCCGCTCCCGCATGGCCGTAGCCGGAGGCCTGAGCCGATGATCCTCGTCGACACGGCCCTGAAGCAGCGGGAGCTGGAAGGGCGCCCCGTGCGGATCGGCGTGATCGGTGCCGGAGCGATGGCACGGCCCACGGTGGCCCTGATCACCAACCAGGTGCCCGGCATGGTTGTGGCGGCGATCGCCAACCGCACGCTGCAACGCGCCGCCTCCGCCTATGCAGATGCCGGCCGGCCCGGTGCCATCGCGGTGGACAACCTGGCGGCACTGGATCAGGCGATTGCCTCCAACCTTCCCGCCATCACCGATGACCCCGCGCTCCTGGCCCAGTCGGCCGGCATCGATTGCCTGATCGACATGACCGGTGCGATCAACCACGGTGCAGCGGTGGCTCTCGAAGCCATTCGCCAGGGCAAGCCTCTGGTGCTGATGAACGCCGAGGTGGATGCCACCATCGGTCCTCTCCTGCACGACAAGGCCCGACAGGCGGGGGTGCTGCTGAGCTGCTGCGACGGCGACCAGCCTGGGGTGCAGCTCAACCTCTGGCGCAAGGTGAAAGGCATGGGCCTGATCCCGCGCGTGCTCGGCAACATCAAGGGTCTGCAGGACGAATACCGCAACCCCACCACCCAGCAAGGGTTCGCAGACCGATGGAATCAGGACGTGACGATGGTGACCTCGTTTGCCGATGGTTCCAAAGTGAATTTCGAGCAATGCATCGTCGCCAACGCCACCGGCTTCCAGGTGGCCCGCCGCGGCATGGGCAGGATGGAACATCGCGCGCCGGTGGAGCAGCTCACCAGCCACTACGACCTGTCGCAGTTGCGCGAACTGGGCGGTGTGGTGGATTACGTGGTCGGAGCTCAGCCGCTCCCAGGGGTGTACTGCCTGGCAGAACTGGCCGACACACGTCATGCCCCTTTGCTGGCGGCCAAGGGATTGGGGGATGGGCCGCTCTACTGCTTCTATGAGCCGTATCACCTCGTTCACCTCGATACACCGATGAGCCTGGCCCGGGCCGTGCTGTTCGGCGATGCGGTGGGGCAGCCGCTCGCCGGACCTGTGGTTGAAGTGGTGGCCATCGCCAAACGGGATCTCCAGGCCGGCGAAATCCTGGATTCCTACGGGCGCTACATGACCTACGGCCAGGCGGAGAACGCCAGGATGGTGCGAGCCGAAGGGCTGGTGCCCGAAGGGTTGGTGGAAGGATGCCGCCTCCTGCGTGCCGTCCCCAAAGACCAGCCGATCCGCTGGGTTGATGTGGAAGCCCCCAGCCACGAGCTGGGCCATCAGCTCTACGCCGAGCAGCAGATCAGGTGGGGTAGCGTCTAACCATCTTCTGGTGGCGCATGATCCTTGTCGACACAGCCCTGCGCCAACGCGAAAGCGAGGGGCGCCCGGTGCGCGTCGGCCTGGTCGGCGCCGGTGCCATGGCCCGGGGGTTTGTGGCCCAGGTGACTGCCCTGGTGCCGGGGATGGAGGTGGTGGCGATCGCCAATCGCACGTTGCAGCGCGCCGCCGATGCCTATGCCTTCTCGGGCCGGGACGGAGCCGTTGCGGTCGACAGCCTGGCGGCCCTGGATCAGGCCATCGCCGCCGGCCGGCCGGCGATCACCGATGACCCTGATCTGCTGGCCGGCTCCGCGGGGATCGACTGCCTGATCGACATGACCGGGGCTGTCAATTTCGGCGCAGCCCTGGCCCTGGCGGCGATTCAGCAGGGGAAGCCTCTGGTGCTGATGAACGCCGAAGTGGATGCCACCATCGGCCCGATCCTGCACGAGAAAGCCCGCCAGGCAGGGGTGCTGCTGAGCTGCTGCGATGGCGACCAGCCGGGAGTCGAGCTGAACCTCTGGCGCTATGTGCAGGGCCTTGGCCTGACACCGAGGCTGCTTGGCAACATCAAGGGCCTGCAGGACGAATCGCGCACACCCACCACCCAGCAAGGCTTCGCCGAGCAGTGGAACCAGGACGTGACGATGGTGACCTCGTTTGCGGATGGCTCCAAGGTGAACTTTGAGCAGGCGATCGTGGCCAACGCCACCGGCTTCACGGTGCTGCAACGCGGCATGAGCCGGCGCGAGCACCGGGGGCATGTCGATGAGCTCACCAGCGTCTACGACCTCGAGCAGCTGCGGGCGCTCGGTGGTGTGGTGGATTTCGTGATCGGCGCCCGCCCTTCACCCGGCGTGTTCTGCCTGGCGGAGATGCCGGATGCCCGGCACGTGTCCTATCTGGAGCTCTACAAACTGGGCACCGGGCCCCTGTACAGCTTTTACCAGCCATACCACCTCTGTTATCTGGAGGCACCGATCAGCGTCGCCCGCGCCGTGCTGTTCGGCGATGCGGTGGGACAACCGCTGGGCGGGCCTGTGGTGGAGGTGGTGGCCGTCGCCAAGCGTGATCTGAAGGCCGGTGAAACCCTCGACTCCTTCGGCCGCTACATGACCTACGGCCAGGCCGAGAAGGCCGAAGTGGTGCGCGCCGAGGGCCTGCTTCCCCAGGGGCTGGCGGAAGGATGCCGGCTGCTGCGCCCCATTGCCCAGGGGCAGACCATCCGCTGGCGTGATGTGCAGGCCCCCGCCGAGCAGCTCGCCCACCGTCTCTACGCCGAGCAACAGGACCGCTGGGGAGGCGGCGGAAACAGCCCGTCGCCCTGAGCCACAGACACACCCTCCCGCACGGGACCCCACGGGCAGGCCGATGGGTCAGGAGGCCAGGTAGCGATCCAGGTCGGCCAGGCAGCACAGCAGCGGCGATGCTCCCTCGGCAACCTGCCGGTACCACATGGCGGTGCGGGCGACGGTGGTGGCGAAATCCCAGCGCGGCTGCCAATCCAGCCGATCTGCCGCCTTGTCGATCACCAGATGCAGCAAGCCGGCCTCGTGGGGTGCAGCGGGATCACTCAGATCGCTCCACTCACCCTGCCAGTGCTGGTGCAGGGCTGCCACCAGTTCGACAACGGGTCGGTTGGCTTCCCGCAAGGGCCCGAAATTCCAGGCTTCTGCATGGAGCTGAGGTTGCTGGCACAACCGCTCAGCCAGCCGCAGGTAGCCCGAGAGAGGCTCAAGCACATGCTGCCAGGGGCGGGTGGCGCCGGGGTTGCGCAGCGTCAGCGGCATCGCCCGGGCGCAGGAGCGCATCGCATCCGGAACGATGCGGTCTTCTGCCCAGTCGCCACCGCCAATCACATTGCCGGCCCGGGCGGTGGCGATGGCGAGGTGGGGGGTCTGGTGGGGGGCCGACCCACAGAAGCTGGCGCGCCAGGAGGCGATCGCCAGCTCCGCCGCCGCCTTGCTGGCGCTGTAGGGATCGTGACCGCCGAGGCGATCGGTCTCCCGGTAGCCATAACACCACTCCCTGTTCTCATACACCTTGTCGGTGGTGACCATCACCACCGCACAGGGATGGCTCAGGGGCCGGAGCGCCTCCAGCAGGTGCAGGCTCCCCTGCACGTTGGTGGCCCAGGTGCCCAGTGGATCGTTGTAGCTGCGCCGCACCAGGGGCTGGGCGGCCAGATGCAGCACCACCTCGGGATCCACCAGAGCCACCAGCTCCTGCAAGGCTCTGGCATCGCGGATGTCGAGGCGATGGTCGGCGAGGCTTCCCGGCAGCGGGCCAGCCGCGCGATCGCAGCGGGCCAGCGCCAGAGATGTGTAGAGATCGGGGCTGGTTTCCGGATCGAGGGCGACAGCACTCACCTGAGCACCAAGCCGCAGGAGCCAGAGCGTCAGCCAGCTTCCCTTGAAACCGGTGTGGCCGGTGATCAGCACGCGCCGACCGGCCCAGAAGCCGGCGTCAGGATTGCGATCCGATGAAGCCGGCATCAGCCCCAGCGCTTCCATGGAGCGGCACCGCTCTCCCAGAGCGCTTCCAGGCGGCTGCGCTCCCGCAGGGTATCCATCGACTGCCAGAAGCCCTGATGGCGATAAGCACCGAGTTGTCCACGTCGCGCCAGCTCTGCGAGCACGTCGGCCTCAAACAGGCAGGCATCCGAATGAATCAGGTCGCAGACCGATGGCTCCAGCACCAGAAAACCACCGTTGATCCAGGCCTGCTCCCCGTCGGCCTTCTCCTGAAAGTTGCCGACACGATCGCCCTCAAGATGGAGCGCCCCGTAGCGACCCGGCGGCTGAACGGCGGTGAGGGTGGCCTGCAGGCCCTGCTCTCGGTGGTGGGCGATCAACGCCGCCAGATCGACATCGGAGACACCATCCCCGTAGGTGAAGCAGAAGGGCTCATCGCCCAGGAAGGCACGCACCCGACCGAGCCTTCCACCAGTTTCGGTCTTGTCACCGGTATCGATCAGCGTCACCTTCCAGGGCTCAGTCGTGCGCTGATGCACCTCCATGTGATTGCCGACATCCATATGAAAAGTGACGTCACTGGTGTGCAGAAAATAATTGGCAAAATACTCTTTGATCATATAGCCCTTATAGCCGCAGCAAATAATAAAGTCATTAATCCCAAATGAGCTATAGATCTTCAGGATGTGCCAGAGAATCGGCATACCGCCAACCTCGACCAAGGGCTTGGGCCTGACCACGGTTTCCTCGGCGAGACGGGTGCCGCGGCCACCAGCAAGAATGACAGCTTTCAAGGTTGCCCGCCAAGCGATAACTGGGGGCGACCTTAGCAGAATCAATAAAGGTCAGGCAGCGCCTGCGGGCCCGCACTGCGCTGTGACCAATCCAACAACGCGGCTACACCTAATCACGCCTTGATGGATCACCGGAAGAGGACAAGTACGACCCTTGGCGACCTTCAAAGCAACCAGCTGTCCGCTGGCTTGCCCATGTACGCAAGCATGCGCTGGGCATCGGGACCAACCTCAGCGAGCACGCTTTGACGCAGACGGGGGGTCCACTGAGGCGAGGCAACCAGTTCGCGCCCCTTATCGCCTGCTTCATTCACCCTGGGAAGAGTGCCATTATCCAGCAGCAGATCGAGATGCTGATCATCTGTCGAGGCGCCAAGGAAATGCAGCAATCGAGCCAGAGTGGCACGGGGATCGCTGATCAGATCTTCAAACGTGAGGCAATGGATCTGGCTATCGGGGAAAAACGCTCGAAAAGCCTGGATACGCTCGTAGTAGAGAGAACATCCCACCACCAACTTACGCAGGTGCCGCGAATCCATCAACCCATCAAAAGAACGGGTGCGGCTCTGGCGACCTCGCCGATGGCGCCAGTGAGACACAATTCTTTCCAGGGGATCACGCACCACATAAACCAGCTTCAGATCCGGCAGGTAGCGATGCATCAGTTCCGGGGTGTGCCGATAGCTGCTGAGCGCGCTCGCATACATGGTGCTGCCCTCGCCTCGCAGGCGGAATGAGCGCCCTTCCCGGAACAGGCGCCCGTACCAACTCCAACCGTTGTCATACCGACGCCCAAAAAATTTGGGCTCCTTCGGCCGGCAGATGAAGAAATCAGGATGCCTTGGCAGAATCGTGGTGAGTGTGGTTGTAGCCGATTTGGCGGCACCGATGATGATGAAATTGGGCAACCGGCGGCCCAGCTGATCCACCTCGGCGCGGTGATCCCCTCTCAGCCCCGCATCGATGGCTTTGCGCAGTTGGCGGTTGAGGCCCAAGGGCAGCTCCTGAGGAATGAATCGGTGGCAAATGCTACGCCAGCTTGCCAAGGTTGTGCTCACGGTTGCATCGCCTGGAAATGGCTCTCCAGCGGCGGCGAAAATGAACTGAGCTCACCGGCAGCCAAACGCTCCAGATTCTGATCCCCGTAGAAGAGTTCCACATCCTGCCGGTAGCGCCGCAGGACCAGATCAACCCGATGAGGATGGCTGAAATGGCTACTCAGATCGCTGTGATCACTCCGGCGCACGTTCTTGGTCGGCAACTTGCCAAGGGCGGGCAATCCAGCCTGTCGCATGCGCCGGCGCAACAGCTGCCAGTGGTCTGCCATCGCTTCCATCCGCCCAACGAAGCGTGGAACACACACGCCCTCCAGGCACAGAATCGCAGATTGCGGGAGAAGATGCACGTCAAGATCGGCATCATCGGTATCAACAAGAACCTCCAGAAACCGCTCAAACGGCATGTGCCGCTCCAAGCCCATCTTTTGCATGGCAGTAGAGAGATGATCATTCTCCACCAGCTTGTTGTTGTATGCCGAAACCAAGCGATCAAAAGGATTGCGTACGAAGCTGAAGATGAAATGACTGCTGCGCCGCTCCCGTGCAGCCTGGGCATCGATCATCCGGGTTTCACCGTGGGTGCCCCGACGCCACATCGCATCGGCCGTGGTGCGGTAGCCCTCCTCCGGCGGTTGCTCCAGCAAGCGGGTGAGGGCGGCTTTGACGGATGAATTAGCGACCTTGGGCACCCGTGCATAGATCAGCGGGATCCGTTCAAACAGAATGTAATGCTCCGACGCAGTCGCCTGAGGGTTGCTGTTCAGGGCAATCATGCGGCGAGAAGGGTACGCCCCTCCAGCGAGAGCTGGTGCTGCTCCAAGCGCTCCAGGGCCAGCCAGGCCCCTTCACCATTGTTTTTATGGCCTTGCCAGATCTCAGGGATGAACGAGGCTTCAGGCGCAAGCTGGGCGAGGAGCTGAAACACGTCCGGCCAGTCCACACCGCCCTCGTCGATCTGCAGACCCTCCCCATCCACACCCTCGGCGTCGGCCAGATGAAGATGGGCTGTATAGGGCAGGATCCGCTTGAGAAAGGTGGAAAAGGGTGTCTGCAGATGATTACAGGCCAGCTTGGAGTGTGAAACATCCAGGCATACACGCATGCCCTGCTCGCGGCAGAAGCATTCAATGCTCTCAGCATCAACGAACAGATTGTGATAGCGCTGGCCACCAAAATGCCAGGGGTAAGGAGGCATGGTCTGAGGAATCAGCTCAACCCCTTCACAACGCAGGTCAGCCAGGCTCTGCTGCAACCGCTCCAGCAGGGGCTCCCGTTCCGCGGGGGTGAGATGACGGTTGGCCGAAAACCCACCCACATTGGTGACCAGCAACACATCTGCACTGCCAGCGAATCGCCCGGCCAGACGGGCGGACAGATCAATCACACGCTGCAACTCAACCACCGAGTGACGGCGGTAGTCGCCATCAAGACTGCAGAGATCAAGGGTGTGGTCGCCGGCAAACAGTTCGGGCGCATGCACCACCAGGCCCAAAGGCACGTGCTCGGGCAACACTGCATCGACATCCACCTCCACATCCTTGTAGCTGAGGTGAATCTCCACCAGATCAAGATTGCTGACCGTACGGAATGCATCCAGATCGTGATACCGCACAGGCACTCCGAATCGGTTGCGGAAGTTGTAGGGACGTGGCCTGGCCGCTGGCTGTTTCAGATCGGACTCAAAGAACACGTCCCCCTCGGCCTTGGCACAGCTGAGGCTGCGGCCGATCAGGTCATCGAGCCGGTATGGCTGCAGCCCCTGGCCCGGACTCTGGATGCGCACCATCTCGCGACTGATCGTGGTGCCAGCGGGGATCGGGCAGGCGGCGACCAGGCTCTTGGCCAGCACCTCGCGGTTCATCAACTCGCCCTGGCTGAGGCTGCGGGCTGCCTCGGAACCCATCGATTCCTGCACCGCCCGGATACCGGCCACCATGGCGGCGAATTCATCGGGGAGCAGGCTCACCTTGTGGTCGTTGCCCTCCATGCCGCGATCGAGGGTGATGTGCTTCTCGATCACACTGGCGCCCAGGGCCACAGCGGCGATCGGCACGGCTGTGCCCCGCTCATGGCCGGAATAGCCCACCGGCGCCTCCGCCAGCTCCGCCAGCCGCCGCAGGTAGCGCAGGTTCACATCCTTGAAAGGGGTGGGATAGGTGGAGTTGCAGTGGAGCAGGGCAAAGGCGGCTCCCAGCTGGCGCAGGTGGCGGATCCCGGCGCTGATCTCCTGCTCGGTGGCCATGCCGGTGGAAGCGATCAGCGGCTTGCCGGTAGCGGCGATGGCACTGAGCAGATCGTGGTTGGTGAAATCGGCTGAGGCCACCTTGAACCCAGCCATCCCCCAGCGATCCAGCTTGGCCAGGCTGGTTTCGTCCCAAGGGGTGCACAGCGGGATCAGACCGCAACGATCGGTGTGCTCGAAACAGCGGTAAAGGTCGTCGTCGCTGAGCTGGAAACGCTCCAGCAAATCGAGGGTGTACTGGGTACCGAGATCAGAGGCCATGTCGTTGCTGTCGCCCGCGTTGACATACAACTGGCCCAGATCGCGCATCTGGAACTTGGCGCAATCCGCGCCGGCGGCAGCGGCCGCATCGATCAGGCGCAGGGCCAGCTCCAGGCTGCCGTTGTGGTTGTTGCCGATCTCCGCGATCACGAAAGCCGGCTCACCTGCAGCGATCAAGCGGCTGCCCAGCTGCAGGCGAGGCTGCCCGGCCCGTGCCACCGCCACCACCCGGCCATGGTCATCGAGCAGGGGAATCACCTGCACCTTCTGGGAGAACAGGCCAGCCAGATCAGCCGCAGCAGCGGACTCCGGTGCCGCGACGCAATCAGGATTCATCGCGCAGGTGACCGGCTGCTCCAGTTCGATCACACTGCTGGCCGCGATCCAGCGCCGGAAGTCGCCATCGCTGAGCACACCCTGCAGGATGCCCCCTTCAGACACCACAAAGATCAGCCGCGATTTGTTGGCGGTGATCTTGTTGAGAGCCGTCAGGATCGAATCCTCGGCGAAGACCACGAACTGAGTGAAGTTCCGCTCGATCTGCAGTGCGTGCCCCGATTGCAGCCCCGATTGCACGTCGATCGCCCACCCGTTCCAGGCCGGGACTCTAGGCCCGCAGGCCAGGGGTCACCAGCAGGGCCAGCCGCCGCAGCAGCCGGTTGCGCTGCCGGACCGCAGCCAGCCTCCTGCCGATGTTGCGATTGTCGGGGCGATGGAGCTGGGCGATCTCCAGCAGCCGGGCCGCCTCGTCGTAGTCCCGGCAGCGGATCGCCGCCTCCGCGCCGCGCCGCAGCTGGTTGGTGGACAGATCGGCGGCATTCACCACATAGCCCGGATGGCTGAGCTGCAGCGGCGCCGAATCGTGCACACCACCCGCCAGGTCCGTGAGCGCCCTGAGCAGGTTGGCGGCGCTGAACTCGGGGTGATATCCAACCCAGTGGAGCCAGGCGGGATCGGCATCACTGCCCTGCTCCAGGGCATCGAGATCCTCGCTCGCATCCAGAGAGCGCAGCAGACCGGAAGCGGCGAAGAAAGGGGTACCCAGATCCTGCCGCAGGCCGAAATCGGCCACCACCACGGGGCGACAGCCGAAATCGAGGGCATCGAACAGCGCCGTGGACGACACCGTGGCCAGCAGCCGGCTGCGCTGCAGCAGCTGTGGCAGCGGCTCATAGCTGAGCTGCAGATTGGCCGGCGGGCTGCCGAGGGCCTCGCGCAGCGTGGCGCTGATGTGGGTGTCCACCGCATGAAAGGTGGTCTCATGGGCGGCGACGCGCGGCTTGATCAGCACCTGCCAGTCGGGCGAGCGCCGGGCCAGCCGGGCCAGCATCTGCACGAGCCGGCGGCGCTCATGGGGAGCGGCCGGCATCACCACCTGCTCGGCGAACACCAGAATCCGTTCACGCGCCTTGCTGCTGGCCGGCGCTGGCCGGTTCCGCGCCAGACCGGTGATGACGCTGCGCTGCGCCTGGAATGGGGTATGACGCAGCAGCAGATCAAGCCGCGCCTGATCGCGAGGACCGTTCAGACAGATCAGGTCGTAGCCCAGCCGCCAGGCGATCGCCTCCTCGAACCGCTCCAGCACCACCCCGTTGAAGCCGCAGAACAGCGGTCGCAGGGGCTGCCGCTGGCGCTGGCGGCTCAGCCGATAGGTGCTGCGGAATTCGGCCAGCTTGCTGCCGGTGAGATAGACGCCGATGGCATCGAACCCCTCCAGCCGGGGGTCCGCCAGCAGCCGGGTGGTGGACATCGCCCACAGCGGACCGCTCCGCTCCAGGGCGCCCAACACCCCCGCCGGGGTCCCTGGCTTGGGGATCGCGTTCACCGTCACCGCACCGCCCAGCGCCCGAACCGCATCCGCCAGGGCCTGACAGGCCAGCAGCTGGCTGTCGCTGTCAGCCACCAGGAGGAGTTTGAGGGTCATCC